>Ga0265295_1000102_pt1 | contig 167571 bp, 150 predicted proteins | sample Munlansysbiofilm_FD_192503 | JGI IMG/M metagenome (GOLD analysis project Ga0265295, IMG submission 192503) | Leachate microbial communities from a municipal landfill in Southern Ontario, Canada - Methane capture system biofilm | ecosystem: Engineered > Solid waste > Landfill > Unclassified ...
CGGTCCGGTGTGCCCATCATTTCGATCGTCGGATATACCAATGCCGGGAAATCGACTTTGCTCAATGCCCTGACCCAAAGCACGGTGCTGACCGAAGATCTTTTATTTGCCACGCTGGATACCTCCAGCCGCCGTTTGCGCTTTCCCATGGAGCGGGAGGTTATTATCACCGATACGGTCGGCTTTATCCGGCAATTGCCCAAAAGCCTGATTGGCGCGTTCCGTGCAACGCTGGAAGAGCTGGAAGATGCGGATCTTTTGCTGCATGTGGTGGATTGCGCCAATCCGCGCTTCGAGGAGCAGATCGCCGCGGTGGAAAAAATCCTCAACGATCTCGATCTGGGGCATATTCCCAGACAGCTGGTTTTCAACAAGATGGATCTGGTTGCCCGGCAGCAGGTCGATGCTCTCTGCCGCCGCTTTGATGCGATCGCCGTAAGTGCTCGCGATCGAAAGAGTTTCGAGCCGCTTTTGAATTTGCTGGAGGGAAGATTCTGGCCCCTGGAAAAAGAGGGGCGGACGGAAGCTGAGGAGATGTGATTGTCATGATAAAAAAATATTTCGGGTTTTTCCTGCTCGCCAGTCTGCTGACCGGCTGCCATGGTCCTGTTGGACCCTTCGGAAAAACCGCGCCGGTTCCCGTGAAAAAACTGCAATCGGTAAAAAAATCGGCTCTGGATGAAGGCCTCACCGACGAAGATGCTGGCGAGGAAGCCGAATTCTTCGGCGACGACGAGGGTGTCGAGGCAAGCATGGTGCCCGATGATGCCGAAACCCTCGAGGATCTGGCCCTGCTCTCCGATGCCGATATGCTGGCCCCGGAAGATGAGGGCGTGACGGCTGTTGAGCAGGACCCTGTCTACGACCTGCCGGTGGTCGAAAACGACAAGGTTCGCTACTTTATCGATTATTACGTCAATCGTGGCAGTCGGGCATTCCACCGCTGGCTCGAGCGTTCCGGGCGCTACTTGCCCATGATGCGCGGCATCCTTGCCGAGGAAGGCCTGCCTGAAGATCTGGCCTACCTGGCCATGATCGAATCGGGATTCAATGAAAAGGCGGTCAGTCGTGCCAATGCGGTTGGACCCTGGCAGTTCATGGCGGCTACCGGCAGATTGTATGGTTTGAAAAACGAATGGTGGTTTGACGAACGCCGCGATCCCGTCAAGGCCACCATTGCCGCGGCGCGTCATCTGCGGGATCTTCATGTGCGGTTCGAAGGAGACTGGAATCTCGCTATCGCCGCCTATAATGCCGGCTCCGGCAGGGTGGGGCAGGCGGTTCGCAATGCCGGAACCCGGGATTTCTGGAAAATATGCCGGGACGGCCATCTGCCGCTGGAAACCCGCAACTATTTACCCAAACTGTACGCCGTGCTGCACATAGCCAAAAATCCGTCCCGGTACGGATTTGATAATATCGCCTACCAGCCGCCTCTCGCCTATGACGAGGTGGTGCTGCCGGAGAGCACCGATCTGGATATCGTCGCCCGTTTATGCGATGTGGAGATCAGCGATGTTCAGAAGCTCAACCCGGAGCTGAAACGCTGGTGTACTCCGCCGGGAATCAAGGATTACAAGCTGCGGATTCCCGAGGGCAGGCGGGATTCCTTCCTCGCCGCTTTTGCCGCCATTCCGGCCAGCCGTCGTGCCAGTTATCGGCACTACCGTTTGCGTCCCGGCGATACTCTGAGTTCGCTGGCTTTGCGGTTTGGCATAAAAACGCAAGATCTCATGCGTTTGAACCGCATCAAAAATCCTCGTTCCCTTCGCGCCGGAGCCGAGATTACCCTGCCTTTGCGTTCTGATTTGAGTGGTTTGGTAAAAAGTTTTTCGGATGAAGACAAGGCGCAGGTGGTACCTGCGAGTTACAAGGTACGGCGCGGCGACACTTTGTGGGGTATCGCGCGTCGTTTCGACATGGCCCCGGACCGGTTGGCAGCCAGCAATGGTTTGCAGTCGGATGACGTATTGCGGCCCGGCAGGGTGCTGAAGATTGTCGGCGGGACTGCCAGGGCAGCCCGGTCCGAGAGGACTCACGAAGTTCGTCAGGGGGACAACCTTTGGGACATTGCCCGTCGACACGATGTGACGGTACAGCATTTATGCGCCATCAACAATTTGCACAAAAACAGTCTTCTGAAACCCGGCATGACGCTGAAATTATCCGGAAGCGCTGGCGGCCAACAGCAGCGAAAAATTGTCTATCGGGTGCGCTCCGGCGATAGCCTTTGGAGTATAAGCCGCCGGTTCGATCTCGCCGTGGGGCAGATCTGCAACTGGAACAATCTGGCCAAAAACCATGTTCTGCGGCCCGGCCAGAAACTGACATTGCATGTCGGCAACCATCATCGGGGATAAGATTTTGACATTTTCCGGGTCCGTTGCTACACTGCCTCGCGAATCGATTTCCCATGTGAAAGGACCCTTTTTTATATGATCAATCTGGCGATATCCCTGGCGGTTTACATCCTTGTTGCCGGTTTGTTGCAGGTGGCGACTGATCTGCAGCCCTGGCTCAACGCGCTTGTCGGGCTGTTGGCGTTCGGGTTGGTTTATTTCCTGCTGAGCCGCCGCGTGCTCAAAAAGCTGACGGCCGTTATGGAAACCGTTCAACGTGACATGATGGCCGGCCGCGCCGACAAAGCCATCAAAACCCTGGAGGCCACCCTGCCTTTGGGGAAATGGCAGTTTCTGGTAACTTCCCAGCTGTATTCCCAGATTGGCAGTCTTCATTATCTTAAACGGGATTTCGGCAAGGCCTTTGATTTTCTGCAGAAAGGCTTCGGTCGTCACTGGCCCTCGATGGGGATGCTGGCCATCTGTTACATGAAGCGGAACAAAACGGATAAAATGATTCAAACCTTTGAAAAAGCCGTCAGCCTCACCCGCAATGAACCACTGCTCTGGAATCTGTATGCCTACTGCCTGGAAAAAATCGGAAAGCACAGCCAGGCTATCGAGGTTATGAAAAAGGGACTCAAAAAAACCGGCAACGATGAAAATCTCCAGGAAAATCTCGATGCGCTCGTCAACGGACGCAAAATGAAGATGCAGATTTATGGTGATGCGTGGCTGCAGTTCCATCTGGAAAAAACCGGCGCCATTGTCAAGAAACAGACCAAGGCGGTGCAGGGGCGGCGCAAGATTGTGAGGCGATAGGCGTGGCACGCAAAAAGAAACCGGAAGCCAGTGTTTCCGGTAAGGAATTTCAAATCAGCCCCTTCAAAAAACTGAAGGGGCTTGCTGTTTCCAAGTCACACCTGCCGCCGTCTCCCGCTGAGGGAAAAAACACTTTGCGGACAACGCCGGTTCCGGCTGAGACGGATGACGCGGCTTTGTTTGCGCAGGAAATGGAGATGCTGCGGGTGGAAAAACGGGATGCCGACGATGTGACGTCCATGCTCCCCGAACAGGAGAGTCCCGCGCCAATACCGGCGCAACCGGCCACGATACCTGCTACGGACAGGGAATTGTTTCTTGCCGCCCTGGGTAGTATGGACAGCGTGTTTCGCGATGAAATGCCGTCGCAGGCAGAGCCCTCTGCTGCGCCCCGACGCATGCGGCAACTGCGCCAGGGGAAGCTGTTGCCCGAGGCGCAACTCGATCTTCACGGCGCTACTCGCGATGAAGCCCGACAGAAGGTGCGTTTTTTTCTTGAAGACAGCGTTTTTCAGGGCCGGAAGACAGTTCTTGTGATCACCGGGAGGGGCAAAGGGTCACCCGGGGGGCCGGTGCTGCGTGCCGATATGGAAAAATACCTCCGGTATGAAGCGAAGGCCTGGGTTGTCGAGTGGGGACGCGCTCCGGCCCGGTATGGTGGAGAAGGGGCCCTGGTGGTTTTTTTGCGGCAAACCCGCAAAGATGGCGGTGCCGGATAGCAAAAGGCCGCAGCAACGCTGCGGCCTTTTGCTATGGGGAACCTTTGAACTTTTATGATGGCTCGTCCTTATTGGTGTCAGGCGCTGCCGGTTCCGCCGGTTTTTTGACTGTCGGCTTGCGAGGGCGACGGGCCGGTTTTTTCTTGGGCGGTTCTTCGGCCGTGGCGGTGGCAACAGCGGGAGTCCCGTTGGCTGCAGTCGGGTTCGGTTCAGCTTCCTTCGGGATCATCGATTTTGCCGGGAGGGCAACACGCCTGGAACGCTTGGGCTTTGGTGTTGCCACGGTCGCAGCAGCGGGTTCCGGTGCCGCCTGGGTAGCCGAAGTCGCCAAAGTGTCAGGTGTTTCGGCACTGTTTTGCGGTACCGTGCCGCCTGATTCCGGTGCTGCCTCATGGCGGGTTTTTGTCGAAACGCGTCGGGGCCTTTTCGGTTTGGCTTCCGGTTTGGCTTCCGGTTTGGCTTCCGGTTTGGCTTCCGGTTTGGCTTCCGGTTTGGCTTCCGGTTTGGCTTCCGGTTTGGCTTCCGGTGTGGCTTCCGGTTTGGCTTCCGGTTTGGCTTCCGGTTTGGCTTCCGGTTTGGCTTCCGGTTTGGCTTCCGGTTTGGCTTCCGGTTTGGCTTCCGGTTTGGCTTCCGGTTTGGCTTCCGGCGTGGCTTCCGGCGTGGCTTCCGGCGTGGCTTCCGGCGTGGCTTCCGCCAGCTTCCTGGCGGCCGGTTTGCGACGGCGGGAGCGTGATCTTGCCGGTTTTTTCGTGATGGTTTGCTGGTTGTCCGCCGATTCCTCCCGCAATTCAGCAACCGCGGCTGACGATGCTTCGGTGGTGCTTGTGTCGGCAGTTTCAGCGGTGGCCATATCGGCGGCAACGATCGCGGACTGTGTCTCCGGACTCAAATTCACGGCATCTGTCGGTTTGTTGTCGGGGGTCTCTTCCAGACCCTGCTCCTTGCGTGAAGCTTCCGCTCCGGCAGGTTTGCGCCGGCGGCGCGGCCGGCGTTTGCGCTTGGCGGGTTTGTCCTCCGCATTCGGTTCCTCATCAGCGGGGGCGGCCTCAAATTCCTCCTGGTCCGGTGTGCTCTCGGCCCGGACCTGACTGGCTTCGATCCAGGCCGCGGACGGGATGGCGTCTTTTTCGCGTTTATGGAATTCAACCTCTCCCTGGCTATTCAGATAATCCGGACACGCCTTGATGTGAACGCTGACATCGTTTTTCTGTTCGATGTGCAGCAGTTCCGACCGCTTGTAGTTAAGCAGATAGCCGGCGACATCCAGCGGCAGGGTCGCGTCGACCCGTCCGATATGTCCTTTGGCCAGTCCCGCGTGAATCCGGCGCAGAAATGCCAGCGCCCGAGCTTCCACAGTCTTGATTTTGCCGCTGCCGTTGCAATGGGGACAAACTTCAAAGGAAGCGGCTGCCAGCGCCGATTTGATGCGCTGCCGACTCATTTCAAGCAGGCCGAACTGACTGATCCGTCCGATGGTTACCCGGGCCTTATCCATTTTCATGGCATCCTTGAGGGTCTTTTCGACCTCCCGGATGTGTTTCCGGTCGCGCATGTCGATGAAGTCGATGACGACCAGGCCTCCGAGGTCCCTCAGGCGCAACTGGCGCGCAACTTCAACCGCGGCCTCAAGATTGGATTTGTAGGCCGTGGCCTCGACCCCCTGCTCGCTGGCCATTTTCCCCGAGTTGACATCGATGGCTACCAGCGCCTCGGTGGTGTCGATGACAATCGAACCGCCGGAGGGAAGCATGACTTTGTTTTTGGTAATGGTATCGATCTGTTCCTCGATCTGGTAACGCGCGAAAATAGGCCGGCGCTCCTGATGAAGCTTGACCAGTTCGGCATATTCGGGCATCACCTCCCGGAAGAAATCCCTGGCTTCCGCTGAGACGCGGGCGTCGTCCACCAGAACCTCGTCCATATCGTCGCTGAAATAATCGCGGATGGAGCGGATCACCAGGTTCGATTCCTTGTAGATGAGCGCCGGTGCTTTCGTCTCCCCGGAGAGGGTCTGGATCTTTTCGTAAAGCCGCAGCAGGTAGTCGACATCGCGCTTGAGATCAGCTTTTTTCTGACTGCTGCCAGCGGTGCGCACGATATAACCCATGTTGTCGGGGATTTCGAGGCTGTCCATTATTTCCCGGAGTTTTTTGCGGTCGGATTCCTTTTCGATTTTGCGGGATATGCCCTTGGTGTCGGATTCGGGCATCAGGACCATATAACGTCCGGGGAGGGACAGAAAAGTCGTAAGCGCGGCTCCCTTGGTGCCCCGCTCCTCCTTGACGATCTGTACCAGAATTTCCTGCCCGCGCCGCAGCAGGTCGTTGATGCGCGGTCGCTTGCCATCTTCGGTGCGACCTTCCGCACCGCGGAAGAAGGACGGATGAATTTCCCCAATCTGGAGAAATCCAAGGCGCTCGCTGCCGTAATCGACAAAGGCCGCCTGCAGCCCGGTTTCAACACGGGTGACGACGGCCTTGTAAATATTGCCTTTGGTCTGTTCCTTGCCGGAAATTTCGATGTCGAGTTCTGTCAGGACACCGTCTTCGACAATGGCCACCCTATGCTCTTCGGGATGGGTGGCGTTGATGAGCATTTTTTTTGTCATAGAAATCCTTCTGGTTGCCGCATTCGGCAACCACTGCAATTGGTTGATGGCCGAAACTCGTTTCGGCATGTCGGTTCTTCCGTTCCGGACAGGCTACACCTCGCCTGCAGGGAGGCGGTATTCGCGCTGAGACTGGGACCGGAAGGACCGATGATACTCTTATATGGCCAGGGAATGGACCCTTGAGCTTGGATAACTGGTTTTCATCCGGAAACGGTCCTTTTCCGCTGTGGCGGCGTCAATCCGCAGGCTTGCTTGTGCGGCGTACCGATGTACGCCTCCGCGCAACCCCTTGATTTCCTTGCCACAACGAAAAATTGCTCGATTCCCATATGAAAACTACGCTGTATCCATCCGGAGTTTCCGGATGGATACTAACTAATTGTAAAACCTCGAAAATAAGTTTGGCTGAAACAGGTTCTTCAGGCCACGTGGAGATAAGCCGGAATTTTACTGAGACATTCAGTTCACAAGACGTTGGTTTCGAGGTTTAACCTTGGTGCCTATTGTGCTATAAAAAGAGCCATGCTGCAACTGCGAAATATTATCAAGGATTTTGGCGACAGGCGCTTGTTTGCCGGTATTGACTGGCATATCAGGCCCGCCGACCGCATCGGGCTCTGCGGTGAAAACGGCACCGGAAAGACCACCTTGCTGCGTATGCTGGCCGCGCAGGTTTCCGCCGACGACGGCGAGGTGCAGTGCGCCCGGGATACCACCATCGGTTATCTGCCGCAGGATGGCCTGGTGCATGCCGGCCGCAGTCTTTTTGATGAGGTGCGCTCCGCCCTGGCGGAACTGATTGCCCTGGAGGAAGAGCTGCGGTCGCTGGAAGCACGCATTGACGCCGGCACATCCGAAGCGCTGCTGGACCGGTATGCCATGGCGCAGGAAGCCTTCCGGCATCGCGGCGGATATGCTATCGAGGCGGAAATCGGCCGGGTGCTCGGTGGTCTCGGTTTTGCGGAAAAAGACTGGCAAAAACCCTGCGAAGCGTTTTCCGGCGGTTGGCAGATGCGCATTGCGACGGCCAAGCTGCTGTTGCAGCGCCCCAATCTGCTGCTGCTTGACGAGCCGACCAATCACCTCGACCTGCCGGCACGGGACTGGCTTGAAACTTATCTGGCCGAGTATCCCTTTGCCGTGGTTCTGGTATCCCATGACCGGTTTTTTCTTGATCGGGTGGTCAACCGCATTGTGGAATTATGGAATGGCGCCTTGACGGAGTATTCCGGCAATTACAGTTCTTACGTGGTCGAGCGAGAGCAGCGCATCGGTGTCTTGCGTGCCGCCCGCCAGCGCCAGGATGAGGAAATCGCCCGCATTCAGTCTTTTATCAACCGGTTCCGCTATCAGGCCAACAAGGCGTCCCAGGTGCAGAGCCGCGTCAAACAGCTTGAAAAGATAGTGCGTATCGAAGTGCCTCCCGAGCGCAAGCGCATCACCTTCAGGTTTCCCGCGCCTCCCAAAGGAGGCCGCTCGGTTATGGAGCTGGAAGGCATCGAACATGGTTACGGCGACCTCCGCGTGTTGCGGCAGGTCGATCTGAGCATCGAACGCGGTGAGCGCATCGCGCTGGTCGGGGCCAACGGCGCCGGCAAGTCGACCCTTATGCGCCTGCTTGCGGGGGTGGAAACACCCCGCAGCGGAATTCGACGCGAGGGGCATCAATTGCACCTGGCCTACTTCGCTCAGGACCAGGCAAAGGTCCTGACCCCTGGCCGAACCGTGCTGGAGGAATTGACAGCCGCCGCGCCTTTTGACATGGTGCCCCGGGTGAGGGATATTCTCGGGGCGTTTCTGTTCTCCGGTGACGATGTGCATAAACCGGTGTCGGTTCTGTCGGGCGGTGAGCGCAATCGGTTGGCGCTGGCCATTTTGCTGCTGCGTCCGGCCAATCTGCTGTTGCTGGACGAACCGACCAATCATCTCGATCTTCAATCCAAGGATGTGCTGTTACAATCCCTGAAGGCTTATGAGGGTACGCTGGTATTTGTCTCCCATGACCGCTATTTCGTCGACGCCCTGGCGACCCGGATCATAGAGGTCGGCGGCGGGCGGGCCGTTTCGTACCTCGGTAATTACGAGGACTTTCTGCGGTGCAGGGCTGCGGTCGGGGATGACAGCCATTGCGCTGAAAGGGTTGAACAGCGGCGGGCGGCTGTTGCCGCCGGAAATGAAAAACCGCTTGAGCCGGCGGCGGGGTCTTACGAGGAACGTAAAGCCGTGCGGCGCGAGGAGCGTCGGCGGCAGAAGTTGCTGGCTGAAATTGAGGCTGTTATCGAATCATCGGAAGAGAATCTGGCCCGGATGGAGTCGGCTCTGGCCGATCCCGGCTTGTACGACGACCCGAAAAGGGCCAGGCAGGTAGCCGAGGAATACCAGATGCTGCAGGGAGATATTGCCGAGCTTTACCGGCGCTGGGAAGCACTGCAGTTGGAAGAGACAGCCTAAGCCGTCTGCGGGCGGCGAGGGAGTTGATGTTGGATCATGTTTTTTGGAGGGGGTATGATTGTCTTGCCGCGGGGAAAGCCGGTTAAGGAAGATGTCGCTACCGCCGGGATGAACTGGCGGGAAGTTCTGCAGAAATTGCATGATGGCCGGTTTACCGGCTATCTGAATTTTGTCTGTGATGCCAACCGCGGCCTGCTGCTGTTTTATCACGGTCAGCTTGCGGCGATAAGATATGGCTGCGGCGCAGAGTTTGTCGGCGGTGAAAATGCCATGCAGCATATCCTGTCGGCGTCACGGACGAGCGGGGCGTATCTCGATATCTACCGGCTTGAAGCCGATCTGGCGCTCGCAATCTGCAACCTGGTCGAGGGTCAGCCCTTCTGCAGGGAACAACACCTTGCCCTGCTTGATCTTCCACATCTGCTCGCTTTGCTGAAACAGGAAGGTTTCAGCGGCGGGCTGCATGTTTATGACGACCGGAAGGCGACGGTCATACTGATGGAAAATGGTTCGTATCTCGGTTTTTTCCACGATGGACAGGCCGGGATTGTGACATCTGCCGACCCTTCCGCGTCCGTGACCCGTAACGCCGGGGCCCGCCTCGATGTTATCGGTTCTGCGAAAATCCCCGCATCAAACGTGCCGGATTATCTGGAACAGGCCGATCTGTTTGCTCTGTGGGAAAAGGAAACGGTGACTGCCGTCGAGGGCCTTTGATGAAACATTCCGGAAAGGAGACTGCCATGCAGGAGAAATTCGGCCGGATCGAGTTGCTGTTGGGGGATATTACCCGGGTCGAGGTTGATGCTGTCGTCAATGCGGCCAATCGCAGTCTTCTCGGTGGCGGCGGCGTCGATGGCGCCATCCATCGCGCCGCCGGACCGTCGCTGCTTGAAGAGTGCCGTGCGCTTGGCGGTTGCGAAACCGGCGATGCCCGTATCACCGCGGGTTACCGTCTCCCCGCGCGGCATGTCATTCATACTGTCGGTCCCGTCTATCATGGTCGTCCCGATGATCCGGTACTGCTGGCTTCCTGCTATCGCCGCAGCCTGGAACTGGCCCGCCAGCACGGACTGGCCAGCATCGCTTTTCCCGCCATCAGCTGCGGCATCTACGGTTACCCCATTGAGGAGGGCAGCCGCATCGCCATCGACACGGTTCGCGATTTTCTCGATACCAACCCTTTGCCTGAAAGGGTCTTGTTTGTGCTTTTTTCCAACGAATTTTTCCGGGTTTATCGGGAATATCTGCAGCGGGTAACGGCCTGAAGTCTGTTGCCGGCCTTGTCTTTTCATCGGGCCGGGGTGTCAGCGATCTGCTGGTTACCCTGTCCTGATCCAGCTCGTTCCATTGCAGATGGCGCAGAGCCATTTATTGCCTTGCCGCCGCCAGGGCGGATGCGGCGTTCTATCACTTTTCGAGCACATATCGCATGGCTGCTCATATCATCGCGGGGAGTGTCGGCATCATGTAAAAACGCCCCTGTGTCCCGGTAAAGCTGCTATAATAGGCTGTCTTGCGAAATAACTGACAGAACGGTTTGCCATTGGAGCAGCAATGAACGACGAATTCGACGAATTTTTCTATGAGTCCGGCGACGAGCAGGATCCTTTGGAAATGGCGCAGATCGCCTTCCAGCGGAATGAACTGGCCGAGGCGGTTGAATATGCGGAAGCCTGGCTGGAGGAGCATCCTCTGGATGTGGAGGCGCTGCATGTCTGTGCCCTGGCCTGCGCCGGCCTGGGGGATGATGCCAAGGCCCTGGCGCTGTACCGCAAGGCCCTGAGTCTGGCCCCCGGCCACGGTCTGCTGCATCATAACATCGGAGCCTTGCTTGAAAAGCGAAAGCACTACGACCAGGCGTTGCATCATTTGCGGCAGGCCATGGCTTTGCAGCCGGATTTCCCCGAGACCTACATCAATCTTGGCAATGTGCTTGACGCCATGGGGCAGGGGGAAGAGGCGCTTCGCATGTATCGCGAGGCATTGCGGCGCCTGCCGGATACGGCCGATGTCTATTTCAATCTGGGCTGTACGCTCAATCGTCTCGGGCGCTTCCAGGAGGCTCTGGCCAGCTTCCGAACGGTACTGACAAGCGAACCGGGCAGTGCTGCCGCACTGAACGGGCAGGGACTGGCCCTTGCCGGCCTGGGGCGCGGGGACGAAGCTGTAGCCGCATTGTCGGCCGCTGTTGAAGTCGCCCCGGAAGCTCCACTTTACCGGTATAACCGGGCATTGGCGCTGCGCTCGCGAAACCGTTTACAGGACGCGCTTGACGATCTGGATGAAGTGTTGCGGATCGATCCCTGTTTTCTCGAGGCGTTTTTGCAGAAGGCTGAGATATTCCAGATACTTGAGCGTTGGCAGGAAAGCCGGCGGATGCTGGCGGCCGCCGAGGAGTGTTATCCCGCGCACCCGGATATTTTGTGCTGCCGGGGTCTTCTTCTTAAAAATCAGGGTAGCGTCGATGACGCTCTGGCGGCGTTGAATCAAAGCCTTGAGAAAGCGCCGGATCATCGCAAGGCCCTGTCGCTCAAAGGCCTGCTCCTGATGGAAATGGGGTCCCTGGAGGAAGCGGTGTCCTGTTTCAACAGGGTTCTCGAACAGGGCGACAATCCCGATATTGCCTACCGTCGTGCCTGTATCTATGCCCGGCAGGGCCAGATACGCAAAGCCGCGCAATCCCTTGGGCAGGCTGCCGCCCGCGATCCGGGAAAGCTGTTGGCGGCCAAGACCGATGAAGCTTTCGATGCGGTACGCGAAACGCCTTCATTCCGGCGTCTGTTTAAAAAGTTCCATCTTTTGTGAGGGTGCGGAGGTTTTTTCATGTCACAGGACAGCACGGGTCTGACGAGGACCAGTTTTGGGGTGCGGGGCATGCACTGCACTACCTGCGCCCGTACCCTGGAAAAGGCGTTGTCCCGGCTTGATGGCGTTCAGTCCGTGCGGGTCAATTTTGCCGCGGAAAAAGCGTCGGTGCACTATCTTGCCGATCGGCTGGAAAAAAGACAGATATTCGACGCCGTGCGTGCCGCGGGTTTTCGCCCTCTCGCCGCCCGAAGCGCCGCCGACGAGGCGCGTCAGGAGAAGTCCGACCGTTTCTGGCTGCTGCTGGCAGCGGCCCTGACCCTGCCCATCATGCCGCTCATGTGGTGGCACCCTTTCGGGTCGCGGACCCTTTATGTCATCGTGCTTCTGGCGACGGCGGTGCAGTTCAGTGCCGGACTTACGTTTTACCGCGGCGCCTGGCAGGCCATCCGCAATCGTTCTGCAAATATGGATGTGCTGGTGGCCCTCGGCATCACAGCTGCCTGGGGATATTCGATGCTGGCCGGATTTCATCTGTTCGGAATGACCGGCGAAGTGTTTTTCGAGACCGGCGCCATGCTTGTCACCTTTATCCGTTTCGGAAAATGGCTGGAAGCCCGGGCGCGGGGCCGTGCCGGTCAAGCTTTGCAGAAACTGCTGCAACTGCAGGCCGACCGTGCCCTGCTGCTGACCGATTCGGGCGAGCGGCAGGTGCCCGCCAGCCAGCTGCAACCCGGGGACCTGGTGGTGGTGCTTCCGGGTGAAAGCGTTCCGGTTGACGGGGTGGTCGAAACCGGTCATTCGGCAGTCGACGAGTCGATGGTAACCGGCGAATCCCTGCCGGTTGAAAAACAACCGGGCAGTCCCGTGACCGGGGCAACCATAAATCGTGGCGGCAGGCTGGTGGTGCGTGTCCAGCGGGTTGGCGAGGAGACGGTGCTTGCCCAGATCGTGCGTCTGGTGGAAGACGCCCAGGCCGACCGTGCCCCGATTCAGCGGCTGGCGGATGCCGTGGCCAATGTCTTTGTGCCGGTTATTGTGGCCGTGGCGGGGTTGACTCTGGTGCTGTGGTATTTCTGGGCCCATGCGGATTTTGTTTTTGCGTTTCGCATGGCCATCGCTGTGCTGGTTATCGCCTGCCCCTGTTCGCTTGGCCTCGCGACGCCGACCGCCATCATGGTGGGCAGTGCCGAGGGGCTTTCTCTCGGCATTCTGTTCAAAAGACCTTCGGTGCTGGAGAATATCGCGCGCCTCCAGGTGTTGCTGCTGGACAAAACCGGCACCCTCACGACCGGGGATTTCAGCGTTGTGGATCAGGTGCCGCTGGTGCCGGACAATGAGGAATGGCTGCGGGTCGCCGCTGCCGCGGGAGCTTCCAGCAGTCATCCCCTGGCGCGGGCCGTTTACCGTTTTGCAAAGGGCATGTCGTACGACATGCCGGCCCTGGAAGGCGTGGAGGAAATCGGCGGACACGGCCTTGCCGGGCGGTTTGGTGAACAAAAAGTTCTGTTCGGCAATGCGCGCCTGATGGCGCGCGAAAACGTCGATATCGCTGCTGTGGCCGGACGGGCTGATCAGCTCGCCTCAGCGGGGAAGTCACTGCTGTACGTCGCCGTGGACGGGCGGTTGCGCGGTCTTCTGGCCCTGGCCGACACCCTCAAGGATTCGGCTGCCACTGCCATCACCCGATTGCGCGGTCTGGGCTTGACCACCGTGATTATCAGCGGAGACCGGCGGGAGGTTGCCGAGGCGGTGGCTTCCAGTCTTGGCGTGGACGGCGTCGAAGCTGAAGTTCTGCCCGACCAGAAGCAGGCCGTGGTGCGGCGTTACCAGGCCGATGGCCACAAAGTGGGCATGGTCGGGGACGGAATCAACGATGCTCCGGCGCTTGCGGCCGCCGATGTTGGCATTGCCATCGGCAGCGGCACGGACGTGGCCAAGGAAACCGGTGACGTGATTCTGGTAAGAGGAGATGTCCTCGATGTGGCGCGAGGCATTCTTCTGGGACGCAAGACCCTGTCGAAAATCCGGCAGAATCTGTTCTGGGCTTTTTTTTACAATCTCATCGGCATCCCTGTCGCGGCCGGGCTTTTTTATCCGTCCTTCGGCCTGTTTCTGAAGCCCGAGTACGCGGGGCTGGCGATGGCCTTGTCCAGTGTGTCGGTGGTAACCAACAGTTTGTTGCTGCGTGGGTACGGTGAGCGTCTACGCCGTCACTCTGGTTGAGGTGAAAGCATGCGTCAACGGATGATCGGGGTTGTCGGCGCAGGTCAGGCCGGTTGCGCTGCCTGTGAAACCGCCCGACAGGTCGGCAGGCTGATTGCCGCGTCGGGAGCGGTTCTGATTTGCGGTGGCCTCGGCGGCATCATGGAAGCCGCCTGCCGCGGGGCCCGGGAAGCGGGCGGTCACACCCTTGGTATCCTGCCCGGCGCGGATGCCGAGCAGGCCAATCCCTGGGTGAGCCTGGCGATTCCGACCAACCTCGGGCATGCGCGCAATATGATCATTGCCCATGCCGCCGAAGCGCTTATTGCCGTTTCTGGGGAGTTCGGCACTCTGTCGGAAATGGCCATCGGCCTCAAGCTTGGAAAACCGGTGATCGCCCTGGGCAGCTGGCCGGGCCTGCCCGATGTTGTGTATGTCGATACCCCGGAAGAGGCCGTGGCTGCCGTTATGGCCGAGCTGAAATGATGTCGCTGTTTTCGAAAGGGTGGCCATGATTGCGGAAACCACGGTGGATCTGGCGCGAACTTTGGATTTCACCGATAAATTTCTCGGGTGGATGCGTGGTCGCGGTGCGGTACTGATCGTTACCCACGATCACCCGGATCCAGACTCTCTGGCCGCCGCCATGGCACTCAAACACCTGATTACCGTGAAAACCGGCCAGCCGGCCACGGTGGCTTTCGGTGGCATGATCGGCCGGGGAGAGAACCGGGTCATGGTGCGGAAACTGGAGATCGACCTGGTACCATTGAACACCCTGGATCTGGATCGTTTCCCCGTGGTCTGCATGGTCGACAGCCAGCCCGGCACGGGCAACAACTCTTATCCATTTGATCGGCGTGTCGATCTGGTCATCGATCACCACCCGCTTCGGGAATCCTGCCGGAATGTCCGGTGGGTCGATGTACTGGAAGAGTACGGTGCCACCGCCACCATGCTGTTCGAATACCTCGAAGCGCAAAAGGTTTCCTATGGGACCAAACTCGCCACCATTCTGTATTACGCCATCAAATCAGAAACCCAGGATCTCGGCCGGGACTGGATTCGTGCCGACCGCCGCGCCTATCTGCATCTCTTGCCCCTGGTGAACAACAGCATTCTGTTCGATATTCTCCATGCGGAAGTGCCTCGCGCCTATTTTGCCCACTTCAGCCATGCGATTCGTAATGCAATGATCTACAACGAGGTGCTGGTGTTCAATCTGTTTGAGATCGATACCCCGGACATGGTCGCCGAACTCGCCGATTTTCTGTTACGGGTTGACGAGGTGAAGATCGTTCTCGGCATGGGGCATTACAAAGATGGCGTGGCTCTGTCGTTTCGCACGCTGCGTAACGACCTCAATAGCGGCGAAATCATGCAAACCCTGGTTGCCGGTTTCGGTACCGGCGGCGGTCATGACATGATTGCCGGCGGCCAGATTCCGGATACCCCGGCAGACCGGGATACGTTGGTGCGCCTCGAGCAGACCCTGACGCAGCGCCTGTTGCAGACCCTTGGCTGTTACCCCGTTCCCGGCCTGCCGCTGGTGGCCGAGTAGGTCGGACCGGTGTGCCACGGGTCCGGACCACCGGATCGGGAGTAACGGATTGCACCATGGAGGAATTCCAAATGCGTTTTTTCGTCATTTTGTGGATGATTGTACTGCCTGCCTCGGGTTTTGCCGCCGTGGAGATTACCCCGGACGGGAAAACACCCATGCGCATCGAGGAGGTCTATCACCGCAACGGCACCGCCTATCTTGCGGTTGACGATGTATTGGCGACAGTGGGGCTGCGCGGGAGCTGGCAGCCGGTCGAGCATGTTTACGAGATTATCACCTTGCAGGGTAAAGCCATTATTTCGCCCGGCAGTCATTTTCTGCGTTCCGGCGGCCAGATCATGCCTCTCGACCAGCCGCCGAAATTCATCGATGGCCGTCTGCGCGTTACGGAGAGCTTTGTGCAAAAAACCCTTGCGGCATTAACAGGCCGGTCTATTGGATTCCACAATCTGAACCCCGGCGATACACGCGATCCCCAGCCCGGCTCGGATCTGGATCGCCTGTTTGCCTTCTTGCTGCGGCGCGGTTCCGGGCAAGCACCGGGTTTGGAGGCTGTTTCCAGGATTGCCATCGATCCGGGGCATGGCGGCCAGGATCCGGGAGCCATCGGTGTTGAGGGGGCCAAGGAAAAAAATGTGACCCTGGAGGTTGCCCGGAGGCTGGAAAAACAGATCAAGATGCAGCTCGGCATTCCCGTAACGCTTGCCCGCAACGCCGATTATGCCCTTGACGCCGAACAGCGGCTGCAGCATCTTTCCCGATCCCATGCCGATCTCTTGCTGGTGCTGCATGCCCAGGCATCACTGAGCTCCGCCGTACATGGTGTCGTGCTTTTTGTGCGGCCATCGGAACAGGCGGCCGGGGAGAGGGCTTCCGGCAAGGATGACAGCATGCGGCTGGCCATGACGCTGCAATCTTCCCTGCGCTCCATGGGGGTGCCGGTTGCCGGCATCGTGCAGGCGCCGCTGCTGCCGTTGGGGCGTGGAGATCTTCCGACCGTTCTGGTGGAAATGGGGTATTTGAGCCATGTCGGGGATCAGGCCCGGCTTTCCCTTGCAAAGGGACAGCAGGCCATGGCCTCTGCCCTGTTTGAAGGGTTGAATTCATTTATTGAACAAAAGCAGGAGGAAGTGCTGTGAGTGATCCCGTTTTGCGTCGTGCCGACGGCCGGACACCTTGTGAATTGCGCCCCGTTTATTTCAGCCGGGGTTTTACCCGCTATGCCGAAGGGTCGGTGCTGATGTCTTTCGGCGAAACCCGGGTGCTGTGCAATGCGACGGTCGAAGAAGGTGTGCCCGCCTTTCTTCGCGGGCAGGGGCAGGGCTGGATTACCGCCGAGTACTCCATGCTGCCGCGCGCAACCCAGGTGCGCTCGCCACGTGAAGCGGCACGGGGCAAGCTCAGTGGCCGCACCAGCGAAATTCAGCGACTCATCGGCCGTTCGCTGCGCGCCATATGTGATCTCGAAGCTCTTGGGGAGCGCACCATCCTTATCGACTGCGATGTTCTGCAGGCCGATGGCGGCACCCGTACCGCCGCTATAACGGGAGCCTATGTCGCTTTGCACGATGCCGTCTTTGGACTGATTCGCCAGGGCCAGCTGAACGCTTCGCCCCTGCGCGACAGCGTCTCCGCTGTAAGCGTCGGGCTGGTGGACAATCACCCGATGCTCGATCTGGACTACGCCGAGGACTTTCGTGCCGCCGTGGATATGAATTTTGTCGTTACCGGTTCCGGGCTGTTTGTCGAAGTGCAGGGCACCGCGGAAGAACGGCCTTTTTCCATGCAGGAACTCGATGATTTGCGCAATCTGGCGCTGACCGGGTGCCGCGAACTGCATCGCATGCAAATGCGAACCCTGGAGGCCTGAGCATGGAGCTGCTGGTCGCCACGCGTAATCAGGGAAAATTGAAGGAAATCGCGAACCTTCTCGGCGATGCAGGGATCCTTGTCAAAGGACTTGACGCTTTTGAGTCTTTGCCCGAGGTGATAGAAGATGGGGACAGCTTTTCTGCCAATGCCCGGAAAAAAGCCGAAACCGTCGCCCGGTTGACCGGATGTGTTACCCTGGCGGATGATTCAGGGCTGGTGGTCGAGGCGCTTGGCGGGCGGCCGGGCATTCACTCGGCCCGGTATGCCGGGCCTGCCGCGACGGATGCTGACAATAATCGCACATTGCTCCAGGAAATGGCGTCACTTCGCGCCGATCAGCGTCAGGCTGCTTTCGTCTGTGTGATGGCACTGTGCAGGCCTGATGGAACCTGCCGGTTTTTTGAAGGCCGTCTCGAAGGCATCATTCTGACGGAAGGCAGGGGGAGCGGCGGTTTTGGATACGATCCGCTGTTCCTGGTACCCGAATACGGCATGACTCTGGCGGAGTTGCCGATGCAGATTAAAAACCGCATCAGCCATCGCGGGCAGGCCCTCAGGCAACTTGCCGACAGTCTCCGCTGCTTTGGCGCGCCCTTGTCAGCATAGATCTATAGCCCGTGGTGTTTCGCTGCCTGCCCGCTGTGATGGTTATCCGCCGTAGCGTCCCGTGTTGCATTGCTGGCTGTATGCTGCATAATTAAAACCATGGCCGTACCTTCGGAAAGTTCGGGTTATGCTGCGAAATATCATCATAGTGTTAATTGCCATGACTGTGGCCGGATGCAGATTTCCAACGGATTCTCCCCGTGTCGTCGCCAATGTGGACCTTCATCGCTACGTCGGAACCTGGTACGAAATAGCCCGTTATCCCAATCGTTTCCAAAAGGGCTGCAGTCATGTTACCGCCACCTACAGGATGCTTGACGATGGGCATCTGGAGGTTGTAAATCGCTGCCGGCGCGACGATCGGGAACAGGCGGTGGCTGAAATTACCGGCCGCGCCAGAGCTGCCGGAGACTCGGGTGACGGCAAGCTGAAAGTTACTTTTTTCTGGCCGTTTTATGGACACTACTGGATCATCGACCTGGCTGAAGACTACAGCTGGGCCGTTGTGGGACATCCTCGCCGGAAGTATTTATGGATTCTCGCCCGTCAGCCGTACCTGGCCGGAGAGGTGCTCGAACAACTTCTTCGGCGTCTTGAGGGGCAGGGCTATGATGCCTCGCGCCTGATATTTACCGACCAGGGTACCTCGTCGGGACCGTTTGACAAACACAGGTAGTCATGCTTAATTAAACACTCTAACCCAAAGGAGGTGGAACGATGCAAAAATGGCAGATCGTGCTGGGTGGCGCCGCTTTGTCGGTTATGGTATTGAGCGGCTGTTCGGCTCAGATGAGCGCAACCGACCGGGAACTCCTCAATCAGGCCGTGCAGTCGGGGCAGATGGCTGCTGAACAGGCCCAGAAAGCCCAGGTATCCGCCGGAATGGCAAGCGATGCGGCCGCGCGTGCCGAGGACTCGGCCCAGCGCGCCGAAGCCGCTGCCGCTCAGGCCGCGCAAAGTGCCGCCGATGCCCAGGCCAGCGCTCAGAAAGCTGAGCGCGCTTTTGAAATGTGTCAGAAAAAATAACCATTGGTGGTTTTCATCACAGCCCTGCAGTATCTGCTGCAGGGCTTTTTTTGCCGGTTGGCCTGATTCGCTGGCGTTATTCCCCGCCCACCAGGGTCGGCACGCCCCGTCCCAGCGCAATTTCCCGCCGAATGGCCTCCAGATTTATCGTGCCTCGCCAGGGCATTCGGGCTACCTGTTCGAGAGCCTCCCTATACAAGGCCTCGCTGTCCGCCTCCTGCGGGCGGTGAACTTCCATGAACAGGCGGTTGTCCCGGTGTGCGAACTTGAGGGGACGGTTGATGATATACACGGCGGTGCCCGTCTCGACACGTGCAAACAGGTCCCGGATATCCGCAGGGTAAAGGCGCAGGCATCCGTGACTGATGCGCCGTCCAACTCCATAGGGTTTGTTGGTGCCGTGGATACCATAACCGTCCCTTGAAAGACCGAGCCAGTATTCTCCCAGGGGATTGTCAGCTCCGGGAGGGATGCGCGACGGCAGCTGAGGGTTTTCACGGCGCAGGGAGGCGGGCGGATTCCATGCCGGGTCAACGATTTTCCGGGTGATTTCAAATTTCCCTTCGGGGGTATCCCATCCGGATCTGCCGATGCCGACAGGATATACCCGCACGTGCGTGCCATGCGTTTCCCGCCACAGGTAGTACAGGCGCATTTCGGCCAGGTTGACGGTTATTCCGGGTTGAATACCTGGCGGCAGCAAAAAGGCATAGGGCAAAAGGATGGTTCCTCCTGTCGGAAGCAGCCAGGGGTCGGCGCCGGCGTTGGCACGGAGCAGGGCAAGAAAACCCAGGCCCGCCTTTGGGGCCAGTTCGACCAGGGTGTCTCCGGCACGCACCTTGTAAAGCTGGTTCTGGCCGATAACCGGATCGGCAGACGTGCCGGGTAGTCGGCTCTGCGTGGGATAAGGCGGATACCAGGCGTAAGCCGGGGTACAGGTCAGAATAGTCACGGTGATCAGATATAACGTCATATATTTCATGGGAAACGTTATACATCAACCCGCCAGAGAGGAAAAGGGCCGTGCTCCTCAAATCGGTCCGGATACCGGTTCCTGCCATCAACTGGAGTATGTTGTGCAATTTTATTTTTTTAAAAAAAAGATGCCCACCTCAGAAAATTGTTTTTTTTTCTGTTAGTATTGGTAGTTGATTTATTGTGAATCGCATGCCGTGTTGAGAGGGATGCCGCCTGTTTCATTTCGACCTTCAGGTTTTCTTCTTTTCCCAACTGCCACTCGGAGTCCCATTCTTCACGCATACTATACTTCCGGCCGTTGATGCTTCAGGTCAGCGCGCGATCTCCGGTTTTTTCAGACGGAGGTTTGGCGGCTGGTGGACGGCCAGGGAAGACAGTGTACTGAACAGCGGCGTTGTTGCGCGTGGCACTCTTTCCGGTGGGTCAAATGGACAGCAATTTCCATCAGAATCTTTCATTGCATAAATTTCAGGCCCTGTCCCAGGCTTTCGACGGCGTTGTCTATGAATTGCACCACCCGGGGGGCAAGCTTGACTGGTCCGATCAATGCAGCCGGCTGTTCGGTTTTTTGCGGGATGAAATGGGCAGCGACCTGCAAAGCTGGGCGGCTCGCATCCACCCGCAGGATCGTGGCGATGCCCTGCAGGCAATGTACCGCATTCTGCGTTCGGACCAACCGGTGCGGATTGAATACCGCGTATGCCATCGGCAAGGACACTACCTTTGGGTCCGGGATTACAGCTATATCTGCGGCCGGGGGGCGGACGGTTCCTGTCACATCATTGGTTTTCTGCAGAATATTGACGAAAGCCGGCAGCGTCAAAAGGACCTCGAACTGGCCCGGCGCGCCATAGACTCTTCCATCAACGGCATTGCCTTCACCGATATGGGAGGGTTGCTGACTTATGTCAATCAATCCTTTATCGACCTTGTGGGATATCAACACCCCGAGGAGCTGCTCGGCCGCCAGGTTGGAAGCCTTTGGAAAAACCCCAAAAAAGCTCGGGTAGTGTTGCGGAGTTTACAGAAATTCGGGGACTGGAGTGGCGAGGTTGCGGCGGTTCGACCCGATGGGCAGCCGGCTTATTTTGAGGTCTCGGCGCATGTTGTGGAAAATCCCGAAGGCGAGGCGCATTGCTACATGGCTTCGTTTGTCGACGTGACCGAACATAAGCAGGCTGTGCAGGAAGTGCTGGAATCCGAAGAGAAATACCGGCTTTTGTTTTCTTCTTCTTCGGATGCGATCGTGATTTTCGAGTCGGCATCCTATCGTATTCTCGATGTCAACCGGGCGGCGCTCGATCTCTATGGCTATACGCGGGAAGAGTTTTTGTCTCTCGACATGCTGGATCTCGGCGAAGAGATCGAGCAGAGCCGGTTTCGCATGCAGCAGGTCATATCCGGCGACCTTCGACATTTTCCGCAGGTCAGGCATCGCCGGAAAAATGGCGATGCTTTGGATATCGAGGTGTCCATCGGATGCTTCAACTGGAAAAAACACCGGGTGTTTGCCGCCTTTTTGCGGGATGTCAGCGATCGCAACCGTATCGAGCAGCTCAAGGACGATATGCTGTCGGCGGTCAGTCACGAAATGCGCACGCCCCTGACGGCGATTCTGGGGTTCACCGACTATCTCCTCAAGTCGGAGGAAGTTCTGGCGGGGCAAAAAGATTTCCTGCAAATCATCCATCAGCAAAGTGAACGCCTCAAGGATCTGGTGGAAAACCATCTCAACCTCCAGCGTCTCAGAGCCGGCTGCGGCGTCGGTTCCATTCACCCCGTCGAGGTTTTTCCCCTGCTGCACGGAGCTGTGAGCATGTTTTCCTCCGATCGCGGCCGGGATCGCATACATATTCAGTGCAATCAGGATTTGCCCGCCGTCCGGGGCGATGAAAACCAGCTGTACCGCGCGCTGTACAACCTGCTGTCCAATGCCATCAAGTATTCTCTCGACAATGAAGCGATTGTTGTGGGTGCCTATGGGGAGGTCGACGGCGTTGTGCTTTATGTGAAGGACCAGGGGGTAGGAATCCCCGCCGAACACCAGGAGTCGATTTTCGATCGTTTTTTTCGTGTGCCGTCCGATTATCACACCATGAGAGGTACCGGTCTCGGGCTATCTCTGGTGCGGGAAATCGTCAAGGCCCACAACGGTCGGGTCTGGCTTGAGAGCAAACCCGGCTGCGGGAGCTGTTTCTATATGAAGTTGCCCCTGTACCGTTGACGACGAGCAGTGCCTTTCCCGGTTTATCCATATGTTTTTCCGGCATGTTACAGCAGGTGTTTGTTGCAGGCAGATCGGGGAAACGGTTGACAGTCCGGTTTTCGCGTTGTATTAAGGATCAGGCTGTTTTGCGTTTGTTGCAGGATGATCCGATCTGTCGGGAGGCAAAGATGATCAAGATCGACTTTGAAAAGATGGGCGGCCTGGTGCCGGCCATTATTCAGGACTATCAGACCAACGAGGTTCTGATGGTGGCATTTCTGGATGAGAAAGCCCTCAATCTGACCCTGGAAACCGGCAAGACATGGTTTTTCAGTCGCAGTCGCAACAAGTACTGGATGAAAGGCGAACAATCCGGAAATACCCAGGAAGTCAGGGAAGTTTTTACCGATTGCGATGCCGATGCTTTGGTCATCAAGGTCAAGCAGAACGGTGGTGCCGCCTGCCATACCGGCAACCGCAGCTGTTTTTATGTCCACTGGGAAAACGGAGCATGGGTGGAGCACTCCGAACCGCTGTTCGACCCCGATGAAGTCTACAAAAAATGAGCCGGCTACTTAAACTGGGCATCCCCAAAGGCAGCCTGGAGCAGGCTACCGTCGATCTTTTTCGCAAGGCCGGATGGGATATCCGCATTGCCTCCCGCAATTATTTTCCTGCAATCGACGACGATGAAATCAGTTGCAGCCTGATCCGCAGCCAGGAAATGAGTAAATATGTGGAGCGGGGCACCATCGACGTCGGCATCGCCGGGAGGGACTGGGTCGTGGAGAACGACTCGGATGTCGAAATCATCAGCGACCTGGTGTATTCCAAGGTTTCCCGACGCCCGGCCCGCTGGGTACTGGTGGTGACGAACGACTCGCCGGTACGGAAACTGGAGGATCTCGGGGGGAAGACCATTTCCACCGAGTTGGTCGGCTTTACCCGACGCTATTTCGCCGACAGGGGCATCGACGTTAATGTAGAGTTTTCCTGGGGGGCTACCGAGGCCAAGGTCGTCGAGGGTTTGTGCGATGCCATCGTCGAGGTAACCGAAACCGGTTCGACCATCCGGGCCAACAATCTGCGGATTGTTGAAACGCTCATGGAGTCGACGCCTGTGATACTGGCCAACAGGCAATCCTGGCAGGATCCCTGGAAGCGCTGCAAGATCGAGCAGTTGCATACCCTGCTAGAGGCCGCCTTGCGTGCTGAAAAGATGGTGGGCCTGAAAATGAATGTTCCCCACGATCGGGTGGAAGACATCATCCGTATTCTGCCGAGCCTCAATCGGCCCACGGTGGCCAATCTTTATCGTTCGGAATGGGTTTCTGTTGAAACGGTCCTGCACGAAAAAGAAGTGAGGTGCATCATTCCCGAACTCGTCAGGCTGGGTGCTCAGGGGGTTATCGAATATCCCTTGACAAAGATTATCTGAAACCTCTGCATTTTGCTTCAAGGGCACGGGGATTGTCTGTGCCGGATTTCAGTCTCACGGAGATTACCATGGAAAGAACCCTGGCTATCATCAAACCCGATGCCTTTGCCGCCGGTCACGCCGGACATATTCTTGCGCGAATTTACGAGGAGGATTTTCAGGTTGTCGGCCTGAAAAAACTGCATCTCTCCGAGCAGCAGGCTGCCGGGTTTTACCACGTGCATGCCGATAAGCCTTTTTTTGACGATCTGAAAGGATTCATGAGCAGCGGACCCTGCATTGTCATGGTGTTGGAAGCCGAGGCTGCGATTCGCAGATGGCGCGATCTGATGGGGGCTACAAACCCCGCCACAGCTCCTGCCGGGACGCTGCGCAACCAGTTTGGAACTTCGCTCGGGCGCAATGCGGTGCATGGTTCCGATGCGCCGGAAACCGCCCTCTTCGAGGTTGGCTATTTCTTTTCCGGCATGGAACTGCTGTAGAGCTGTTTGGCCCGATGCGGGCCTCGCAGGATAGGATAGTTCAGGATAGGGCCTTGTGCCCGGGGAGCCCTTCGGATACAATCTGGAGGGTTTTTTATTGAGAATCTGCTGGCTTGCGTAGCCGTTTGGAATACAGCATGAACAACGCTTCCCTGATTGATCTGAAGAATCTCACCCTTGAGGAACTGACAGAATTTCTTGCCGGCATGGGCAAGGAGCGTTTCCGTGCCCGCCAAATCATGCGCTGGATGTATGGCCGTCTGGCTCAGGATTTCGAGGCCATGAGCGATCTGTCCAAAGAGTTGCGGTCCCAGTTGAGCCAGCGTGCGCGTATATCGCATCTGGTGCCCGAAACCGTTGAAGAAAGCCGGGACGGCACCCGAAAATATCTGTTTCGCCTGGAAGATGGCGAAACCGTCGAAACGGTGCGTATTCCCATGGAGGATCATCGCTGCACACTGTGCATTTCGACGCAGGTGGGATGTGCCATGGGCTGCGTATTTTGTCACACCGGCAGCTTCGGGCTGGTGCGCCATCTCGCGCCGGCGGAAATCGTCAATCAGGTATGTGCCGCCATGGCCGAAGCTCCTGTCAACAACATCGTGCTCATGGGAATGGGTGAACCACTGCATAACCTCGACAATGTCGTCAAAGCCCTACAGATCCTCTATACCCCCGAAGGGTTTGATTTCAGTCCCAGAAAAGTCACCTTGTCGACAGCCGGCCTGGTGCCCGAAATGCTGGAGCTGGGACGCCGTATTCGCGTCAATCTGGCGGTGTCGCTCAATGCTACCACCGACGAGGTGCGCAACCGTCTGATGCCGATAAACCGCCGCTATCCTCTCGCTGAACTGATGAAGGCCTGTCGGGAATATCCTCTGCAGCCCAGGCAACGCATCACCTTTGAATATATTCTCATCCGGGACACCAACGATTCGGAGCAGGATGCCCGCCGACTGGTAAAGCTTTTGCATGGTATAAAGGCCAAGGTCAACCTCATTCCTTATAACGAGCATCCTGCGTCTCCCTTCAAGGCGCCCGCGGAGGAGTCTGTTTCCCGGTTCCAGGGGTATCTGCTGGACCGCGGTATGGTGGCGGTGCGCCGGGCCAGCAAGGGGCAGGATATCGCCGCAGCCTGCGGCCAGCTCAAGGGAAAACTGACGGCGGCACAATCGCGGCAATCCAGCGTTGATTCGTCATCGCCGGAGCATTCCTCAAAGAGAGGTAACAGATGAAGCAGACCATCATAGGGGTTATCGGCGGCAGTGGTCTTTACGATATGGAAGGGCTCAGCGACCTTCGCGAAGTTGCGGTTTCCACGCCTTTTGGTAAACCATCCGATGTATTTGTAGTCGGTGAACTGCAAGACGTGCAGCTGGTTTTTCTGCCGCGTCACGGCCGTGGCCATCGCCTGATGCCCTCGGAAGTGCCCTATCGCGCCAACATCCATGGCATGAAGCAGCTCGGAGTCGAGCGCATCATTTCCGTGTCGGCAGTCGGCAGCATGCAAGAGCACATAGCGCCGGGGCATATCGTCGTTCCTGACCAGTTTTTCGACCGCACCCAGGGCCGGCGCGTTTCCTCTTTTTTCGGAGAAGGCATTGTCGGGCATGTGCAATTTGCCGATCCGGTATGCCGCGACCTTTCCCGAACCCTGGCGGAAGCGGGCCGCAAAGCCGGTGCCACGGTACATGAGGGGGGCACCTACCTCTGTATCGAGGGCCCCAATTTTTCCACCCGCGCCGAATCGAAGATTTATCGCAGCTGGGGTGTGGATATTATCGGCATGACCAACATTCCTGAAGCGCGACTGGCGCGCGAAGCCGAGATCTGTTACGGTACCATCGCCCTGGCAACCGATTACGACTGTTGGCACGAAGGGCACGACGATGTTTCCGTTGATGCGGTGGTGGCCATGGTAAGGCAGAATGTCGCCATGGCACGTCTTATCATTCGCCACGCGGCGGAAATTCTGGCCACCAGTCACGATAGGGCCTGCGCCTGCAAAGAAGCGTTGCGTTACGCCACCATGACCGATCCCGCAGTGATCCCGCCGGCGACGCGCGCCAGGCTCGAACTGCTGCTTGGCAAATATCTCCAATAATCCGTTGATCTGCTCAATGGGGGGCTTCAAGGTGCGTATATCTGGAAAAATCAAGTTTCTGAAATGGTGCCTGCTGATACTGCCGTTGCTGGCAAGCGGCTGCGCGCCTGCCGGCGGCAAGGGTTTGAGTATGTCCGACAATGCGCAGGTACAGTACACTCTCGGCGTGGCCGAGCTGAAAAACAACAACCCGACCTCGGCGTTGGCCAGTTTTCTGGAAGCGGAAAAACTGGACAGGCGAAATCCCGATATCCAGGAAGGACTGGCCCAGGCCTATCACCGGAAAAAAGCTTATGCCGAAGCGGAAAAACATTACCTGAACGCCATTCGGATGCGACCGGATGAACCACGGTTTCATAACAATATCGGCACCTTGTATCTGGATATGCAACGACCGGACGAGGCTCTGACGTACCTGGAAAAGGCAGTGAACAATCTGTTGTTCCCCAGCCCGGAGATCCCCCTGACGGGGATCGGCATCGCGCGCTTTCTTAAAAGCGATTATCTGGGAGCGGTGTCGGCCTACCGGGAAGCCCTGGGCAAGAATCCGCAGTATGTTGAAGCCTACCTGCGTCTTGGAGAGGTACTGAGCGTGTTGGGACAGGTGGACCGGGCGTTGGTTGAGTATCGCAAGGCGCTGGTTTTGTCTCCGCAATACGGCCGCCTGCACTTTCTTATGGGACTGGCTTTTATGAAAAACGGCGATATGCAAAAGGCCCGGCAATCTTTTACCAGAGTGACGGAACTGATTCCCGAGTCTGAACTGGGGCTGCGCGCCGGTGATTATCTCGATATGCTGCAGTGAGGTGAAAGACCATGGATGAAACCACTCAGAAAACTGTTTCCGCTGAAATGCCCGCCTTTCCGGACTTTGGCACGCAGTTGCGCATGGCGCGCGAGGCCCGCGGCCTGACCTTGCATGCGATGGCGGAGCAGAGCCGCATCCGCCAGACTTATCTGCAAGCATTTGAAAACGGCGACTTGGAGAAATTGCCCCCGGCTCCCTATGCGGTTGGCTTTTTGAGACAGTATGCGGTGTTGCTGCAGCTCGACCCTGCGCCGCTGGTCGCTGCCTACCGGCAGGTTCGTCCGGCTTCACAGGCGGATGACGGTCCATCCGAGCCGGATGCTTTGCTCTCGGACCGACGTTTCAGATACCGCGGCACAGGCCGGTTCTGGTGGTATCTTGCGATCGGCGCGCTGCTTGCGGTGGTTATCGGATTGCTGATTATCGGCATCGCCGGCAAGTTTGCTCCAAAAGTCGAGAAATCCGACGGCGCAGAAGCTTCCATTGAAGAAACTGCCGATGAGGCAAGCGGCCAGACCAGCACAAATGTTTCCGTACCGGCCGCGCCGGTTGTTGCCGGCCCCGTGCCGGCCCAACCCCTGATCAGCCCATCCCGCGCAGAGCTGGCCCTGGATTCGCGGATGATCACTTTTCCCCTGGCCGATGGCGGCAGCATTTTCCGCCTGGCCGCGAAGGGCGCCGGATGGTTGGAGATCGAAGCCGATCAACGGCCCCTGCAAAGCTACGATATGCAGGATGGCACTCTTGCCGAGTGGACGATCCGCGAGTCTGCCATCATTCGGCTCGACATTGCCGGTGGCATGCAGGCCTGGGTCGATGGTCGTGAAGTATCTCTGCCAGGCGCATGTACAGTGGTTTTCGCGCGATCGTCGGCTACGGCCGATGCCCCTTCACCGACGGCTGGTTCCGCGGACGTTGAAGGCATGAGCGATGCACCATGAGGAAAACCTTGCTTCCGCGGTTGCGGCGGTGCATTCCGGTTTCGGGGACGAACCGCTTGACCTGGCCATCATTTTGGGGTCGGGCCTTGGCGCGGCAGCGGAGCATGTGGCCGTAACAGGCCTGTGGGATTACCGGGACTTCGATTGTTTTCCCCGCGGTGCCGTAGCCGGACATGCCGGGCGGCTGGTTGCCGGGACCCTGCATGGACGCAGAGTGCTGCTATTTCAGGGGCGTTTCCACCTTTACCAGGGTTTTTCAGCCTGGCAGTCGGCCATGCCTGTAAGGCTTGCTCATGCTCTGGGCTGCCGGCGCCTGCTCTTGACCAATGCCGTTGGCGGCATCCATTCTGACCTGCAGCCCGGCCGCTTCATGTTTGTCCAGGACCATATCAACCTGTCGGGAGACAATCCTCTTCGAGGGATGCCGGGCGATATCTTTATCGATCTCTGCCACCTCTACCGCGGTGATCTTTATCCGGATCTGCACCAGCAGGCCCTGGCGCGGGGCATGACTCTTTACCAGGGGGTGCTGGCAGCCGTAGCCGGGCCGAGTTACGAGACCCCGGCCGAAGTGCGCGCTCTGGGACGACTGGGTGCCGATGCCGTTTCCATGTCGCTGGTGGCGGAGGCCATCATGGCCGGTTATTTCGGCATGGAACTCGTCGGATTGAGTTTCGTAACCAACCGGGCGGCGGGGCTGGCAACCAGAACCCTTCGACATGACGATGTTCTTGCTGTTGGTCAAACGGGCGTCCGACAGCTTGCGGTTTTGCTTGAACTGCTGTGCCGGTTGTGGTGGCGATGATCTTTGCGCCGCGATTTGACTGCTGCTTTTGCCGTTTGTCTCCACATACCCGCAAGTGCCAGCAACCTATTGAAAAAACTGAATAATCTACGATTTGTAAAGATTCAGCAAGCACTTGACAGCCCCTGCGGCGGTGATATGCTTTAGGCAAAAATAAGGAAGGGGGGTGGCACTGGTGCAGAGTCATGAGAAGGTTCTGGTCGTGGATGATGAGGAAAATGCCCGGATCGCCTTGCGCGCCATTCTGCAGGAAGAAGGATACGAGGTTGACAGTGTCGCCAATGGCTATGAAGCTCTGGAATTTCTTCGTCAGCATAAGGTCAATGTGGTCATCAGCGATTTGAGGATGCCCGAAATGAATGGTCTGTCCTTCCTTCGTGAACTGAATCGCCACTACCCCAGCACGCGGGTGATCATGGTGACAGCCTACGGCGGTGTCGAATCGTATCTCGAGGCGATTCAGCTGGGCGCATTTGAATACATTCATAAGCCGGTCAAGGTCGATGAGCTGAAAAACATCATGCACAAGATGCTGGCGGAGAACCGATCGGCCAGAGCGAACTGACTATTTCTGGGGGGATAATGAAGGATTTCAAAACGATTCTCTTTGCCACGGATTTTTCTGAAAACTCCGAGTACGCTTTTGGATATGCGCTGGCCATGGCGCGTAAGTACCAGGCTCTGCTTGCCATCGTGCACGTTATCAACGAACCGGTGGATCTCAAGGGATTTTACGTTCCCCACATCTCTTTTGAGTCCCTGGAAGAGGAAATCGAAGAAGGCGCGCGAAAGATGATGGAAAAGTTTTGCGTCATGCACCTGGAAGATTTTGAAAATTACCAGACCTTCATTCTGCCGGGGATCCCGTTTGACGAGATCATCAAAAAGGCCCGGGAGTTGTCCGCCGATCTCATTATCATGGGCACGCAGGGGCGCTCCGGCCTGGATCATGTGCTGTTCGGCAGCACGGCGGAAAAGGTGGTGCGCAAATCCCCGGTTCCGGTCATGACCGTCCGGGTGCCGAACTGATTCCTTCCCGGTTTCAAATGTCTGCGAGGCGACAGGTGGTCGCCTCTTTTTTTTGCCATGCGCAGGGTTGCTGGCCAGTCGGTATTTCCCCCTTGCATTCGCGAATTGGTGAAGGTTATCCTTGAAGGCGTTGTATAAGGGCCGCCCGATGGCGTTACGGCGTTTTTTCAGCCTTCAGTGGAGACAGGTATGCCCAACCGGATTCTGGTGGTGGACGACGAGGCAATAATCCTGCAGTTGGCGAGGATGGTGCTGACCAGTCGCGGCTTTGAGGTGCTCACGGCCCAGAACGGTCAGGAGTGCCTGAAGATTGTCTCGCGGCAGTCGCCTGCCCTGGTGCTGCTTGACTACATGATGCCTGTTATGGACGGCATGACGACCCTGCGATATCTGCGGCAGCATCATCCCGACACCTACGTCATCATGCTGACCGGCAAAGGCAGCGAGCAGATCGCCGTGGAGGTTATGAAGGCCGGCGCTGCTGATTATATTCTCAAGCCCTTCAAAAACCAGGATCTTGTAGAAAGGATTGAAAATGTCCTTCGTATCCGGCGCATCGAGATACACAATCGGGAGTTGCGTCAGGAACGGGAACGGCTGTTAAACGAAATCGAAAGCTGGAACCTGGAGCTGGAGCGTCGCGTCGCGGAAAAAACCCGAGAACTTGAACTGGCGCATGCGGAAATCCTGCAGGCTGAGAAACTCGCAGTCCTTGGCCATGTTTCGGCCGGCATGGCCCATGAAATCCGCAACCCTCTCAATGCTATCGGCCTGTTCGCCCAGATTCTGAAACCGGTACTGGCCCATGATGCCGAAAAATCCGGCTACATCGATAAATTGCTGTACGAGGTTGATCGTATCGACGCGATCCTGTCCAAGCTTCTGGATGCCAGCAAGGGCCCGAAAGTCACACTCAAGCCTGTCTGCCTGGTCGAAACCATCGATCGTATCCTGGATGGTTTTGACGAGCAGCTGAAATCCTGCCATGTAAAAGTTGAACGACAATATGAACAGGTGCCGCCTCCGATCATGGCGGATATCGGTGAAATCGAGCAGATTTTCAATAATCTTTTCGCCAACTCTCTGTACGAGATGCAGCACGGCGGGTGTCTGGGGGTGACGGTGCGGTACGACAGCAACAAGGTTTCCATAGCGGTTTCCGACACCGGCAGCGGGATTCCGAAAGAAAATCTGACCAAGATCTTTGATCCGTTCTTCACAACCAAGGCCAAGGGCACCGGTTTCGGTTTGTCGGTGGTATTGCGCATCGTCAAGACTTATCAAGGCCATATCAGTGTCCGCAGCACCGAAGGGGAAGGGACGGTTTTCAATCTCGAGTTCCCTCTTGCTGTGTCATGCTGCTGAACAAGGTTACTGCTCCTCAATCCTACTGGACTATCTGAGCATCATGTCCCTGTTGTTACGAGAAATCGCACTGACCCTTGACGAGGGCGAGGGGTTGCTGCCGTTGCGCATCGGCGAGGAACTCGGCGTCGCTCCCGACGCGCTTAAAAACCTCAGGATTGTCCGCCGCGGTATCGACGCGCGGCGGAAAAACCGTATTCTGCGCGTGTTCAATGTTCAGTTCGAGGTAGCCGACGAAGCTGCGCTGCTACAGCGTCATCGCGGTCTTTCCCGCCTGCAAAAAGCTGAAGCGCCGACTTTGCCGCTGATTGTGCCGTTGCTCCGGCCATGGCGGGTGCTGGTCGTAGGCATGGGTCCGGCAGGCCTGTTTGCCGCCTGGAGGCTGGCCCGCAGCGGCGCACGGGTTACGCTGGTGGAGCGTGGCGGTCCTGTCGAGAGTCGGGTCAGGGACGTGCGGCGATTTCGCAGCGAGGGTCACTTTGACCCCGACAGTAACATCGCTTTTGGCGAAGGCGGCGCAGGTACCTTTTCCGACGGCAAGCTGACCACGAGGGTCAGGCACCCCTGGCACAGGGCGGTTCTGGAAACACTGGTGGCATGCGGGGCGCCGCAAGACATTCTCATCGAATCCAAGCCGCATGTCGGAACGGATCGGCTGCGCCTGGTGCTGATCCGGTTTCGTCAGATGCTGACCGAACTGGGGGTCGATATCCGTTACAGGACCCGGCTCAGTTCCCTGGTGGTCCATGAAGGAGGCATCACCGGGGGGATTCTCGACGGAAGGGAGGAAATGCCTTGCGACAGCCTGCTGCTGGCCTGCGGCCATAGTGCGCGGGATACCTATCACATGCTCCGGTCGGCAGGGGTGGCCATGGAGGCCAAGCCTTTCGCGGTGGGTGTGCGGGTGGAGCACCCGACGGAGCTGATCAACCGCATCCAGTTTGGCCATGCACGCCATCCGAGGCTCCCGGCGGCAGAGTATGCCCTGACATGGAACGACCCCCAGACCGGACGAGGAATCTATTCCTTCTGTATGTGCCCGGGTGGCGAGGTCGTGGTGGCTTCCTCCGAGCCGGACGGCATGGTTGTCAATGGCATGAGTTACCTGCGGCGCGACGGCGAAATGTCCAACAGCGCCCTGGTGGTTGCGGTGCGCCCCGATGATTTCGATGACCACGACGCTTTGGCCGGCGTGCGTTTTCAGCGCCGCTGGGAACGGCAGGCCTTCGCCCTGGGCGGCGGGACCTTCCGTGCCCCGGCTCAGAACCTGCTGGCATTTCTCGGCAGTGGCAGCGGCCCTTTGCACTCGACTTGTCGTCCGGGCGTATGCGAAGCGGAGCTCGCCGAGGCGCTGCCCGACTTTGTGACGATCGGGCTACGTCGGGCCCTGCCCCATTTCGATCGGCGCATGCGAGGGTTCATTACCGGCGATGCGACACTGGTAGGCATCGAAACGCGAACCTCGGCGCCTTTGAGAATTTTGCGCGGGAGTGACGGACAGTCCGTTTCCCATCCCGGCCTTTTCCCTGCGGGCGAAGGGGCCGGCTATGCCGGGGGCATCATGAGTGCAGCCCTTGACGGCATCCATATCGGAGAACAAATCATCCGTTCTGTACCAACCGGGAGATGCAGGTGAAAAAAGTTTATGCGGGTCAGATCAGGGACCGGGATATTGTTCAGGAATCCTTCCTGGTACGAGAAAAAATTACCGCCATGGCGCGCAACGGCAAGCCCTACCTCACCATCAAGCTGATGGACCGCACCGGGGAAATCGAAGGGCGTGTCTGGGACCGCGTCGAGGAACTATCAGGAGCTTTTGACAAGGATGACTTTGTGCAGGTGCAGGGTAAAGCCAGTCTGTACCTCGGGAAAATGCAGCTGGTCGTGCAGGATCTGAAAAAGCTCGAGGATTCACAGGTCGATCTGGGCGATTACATGCCGGTGGCCACGCGGAGCAAGGCCGACATGCTGTCGGAACTCGGTGCCTGGATCGAGAGTCTCACCACCCCCTGCCTGAAAACCCTGATGGAGCGGTTCCTTGCCGACGAGTCGTTCATGCATGGTTACGCCAGTGCCCCGGCGGCCAAGGCCATTCATCATGTCTATCTGGGCGGATTGCTGGATCACTCCCTGGCAGTGGCCCGCCTGGTGGATGACATCTGTCGCCACTATCCATCCGTCAACAGGGATCTTCTGCTGACCGGCGCTCTGCTGCACGATATCGGCAAGGTGGCCGAGCTCTGTTATGAGAGGAGCTTCGGCTATACCGATGCAGGCAAGCTTCTGGGGCACATTGCCATCGGGTTTCAGATGCTCGACAGCAAGCTGGCGCAGGTCGAGGATTTTCCTCCGGAAACGGCGCTGCTACTGAAACATCTGCTGCTGTCCCACCATGGGCAATACGAATACGGTTCCCCCAAACGACCCAAGACACTGGAAGCCACCATCCTCAACTATCTTGACGATCTCGATTCCAAGATCAACGGTATCCAGGCACATATCGATAAAGAACCGGACAGCGACGAGTCCTGGACCGGCTACCATCGCATCTATGATCGCTATTTCTACAAGACCGGTTCCGTCGCACCCCTGTTGTTAGATGAGGGTGGCCGCCCCGCCACCGCAGCACCGGAGTGCGGCGTCCCCGCCACGGACACGGCAACGGCCGAAACGAGGCGGCAGCCGGCCGAGCGCCGCCGGAGAGGATTCAATTGCGCCATCGGGGACCAGTTGCGCGGGAAAAACCTGGATCTTTTCAATCTGAACGAGAGGGATGACCATTGAGCGCGTTCTGGCAAGCATCTGTTGTTACGGGACCACTTGGCGTCAACTGTTACCTGTTGGGGTGTCCGCGGACCCGCCAGGCCATTGTCATCGATCCGGGCGGAGACGGTGACCGGATCCTGGCCATGCTCGAAGCGCAGCAAATGGTGTTGAAGACCGTTATCAATACCCATGGTCACTTCGATCACATCGGCGGCAATCGCACTCTTGTCGAGGCAACCAATGCCGAACTGCTGCTGCATTCGGCGGACCTGCCGCTGCTGAGGTCTGCGTCGGAACATGCTGCGGCATTCGGGCTGTCCCGGATCGATCCTTCCCCCGAGCCGAGCCGGTTCCTGCAGGATGGCGAGGTGCTGGAAGTCGGTTGCATGGCCCTGCAGGTCATCCATGTGCCGGGACATTCGCCCGGCAGTGTCTGTCTCAGCTGCGGCGATGCCCTGTTTGCCGGCGATGTGCTGTTCGCCGGCTCTATCGGCAGGACCGACCTGCCAGGCGGCGACCATCTGACATTGCTCAAGGGTTTGCAGGATCGGCTGCTGACGCTGCCCGACCACACCCTGGTCTATCCCGGCCACGGTCCGCAGACGACCATCGGCCACGAGCGGCGCGGCAATCCGTTCCTGAATTATTTTGATTGAGGGAGGCAGGCGATGATGACCGGCAAACAGATCGTCGTCGGGGTTACGGGAGGCATAGCGGCTTATCGGGCCGCGGAACTGGTCCGGCTGTATGTCAAGGCCGGCGCGCAGGTGCATGTCATCATGACCCGCGCCGCTGCCGAATTCATCACGCCGCTGACCTTCCAGACATTGTCGGGCAATCCCGTGCACACCGATTTGTTCAGCCTGATCAGCGAGCGGGAAATTGGCCATATCACACTGGCGGACCGTGCCGATGTGCTGGTAGTGGCGCCCGCAACTGCCAACCTGATTGGAAAAGTGGCCGCCGGTCTGGCCGATGACCTGCTCACAACCACGATCATGGCGACCAAAGCGCCGGTGTTGTTCGTGCCGGCCATGAATAGCAATATGTGGGAAAATCCCGTCTATCAGGGCAACCAGGCGCGGCTGAGGAACCTTGGGTACGGTTTTGTCGATCCGGTCAGCGGGCTTCTGGCCTGCGGTTGGCAAGGGCAGGGCAAGATGGCCGAGCCCGACGTGGTATGGGAGGAAACACTACGGTTGCTGACTCCGCAGGATCTGGCATCGGAAACCATTCTGGTCACCGCCGGTCCGACCCGCGAGGAACTCGATCCGGTGCGCTACCTGAGCAATCATTCGTCCGGCAAAATGGGATACGCCATCGCCCGTGCCGCCAGTCGACGCGGGGCGCGGGTTATCCTGGTGTCGGGACCGACCTGTCTGGCGCCGCCGGCAGGGATCGACGTGCGCAGGGTGTCCAGCGCTCTGCAGATGCAACAGGCGGTCATGGAGTGCCTCCCGGTGGTGACGGTGGTGATCAAGGCAGCGGCGGTTGCGGATTACAGGCCGGAACAACGGGATAAGCAGAAAATCAAAAAGGGGCCTGCAGACAGGATGCAGCTGAACCTGCTCAAGAATCCGGACATCCTGTCGGAATTGGGCCGGGTGAAGGGCGACCGGCTGCTCATCGGCTTTGCCGCGGAGACGGAGAATCTGGAAGAACATGCGTTGCGAAAATTGAAGAACAAGAATCTGGACATGATCCTTGCCAATGATGTAAGTCACCCCGAGGCCGGTTTTGAGGTAGACACCAATCTGGTTCGGATTTTTTATCGCAACGGCACCGCCGAGCAGTGCCCCTTGATGAGCAAAGCCGAACTGGCCGATGTGGTGCTGGACAGGCTGCTGCGCCTGCGATATCCCTCGGCGGCGGGCAACGGGGCAGGTCAGTAGCCCGACAGCAGTTCGAGAAGTTTTTCCGGATGAGTGATTCCGCGGCGCAGTCGCAGTTTGATCTCGCCAAGCAACTGCTCTGCCTGATTGTCGGGCAACTTCCCCTCCAGCCAGAGCAGCCGCAGATTTTTGCGGATGGCCCTGGCGGCGTTAAGGGCCCTTTCTCCAGCGGGATCGGCTTTCCAGTAAGGGCTGTCCTGCATGTGCCGCAACACGCTCATTACGGCTTCATGGGCCAGGCCGAGGTATTCATCCTGATTGTCTTCCTGTAGCGTCCACTTGGAGTGCTCGGAAAGGGAACGTAGCATTTTCTGCCATTGCTGCAGGCGGCTCAACAATAGTAGAGAGTTGAACAGACGCTTGTTGGTGCCAAAGGAGAACAGCGTCGGTGCCAGAGTTTTGCGCAGCATGGTGTCGTCGGCACTCAGATCTTTCTGTGCCAAAGAGCGCGCCAGGGCCCAGCAGGCGGGATTTACCCGGCCTTCGAAGCGCATCTCCCAGTAAGTGTGTTTGTGCATGACGGTATTGAAGGTTCGCACCAGCTTGTAGGGAATCAGATAGGCGTGGGCAATGGTGTCGGCAGCCAGATGGGCGATGTAGCCGTAGGCACAGGCGCGCTGGGCATCGTTCTCGGCGGCTTCGAGGATGCGGCAGCCTACCCGCCAGGAATGGCAGTGCTGCAGGTAATGGGTGAAACGTTTGCCGAGAGTGATGTCGGCGCTGATGCAGCCGTAGAGAAAATCGAAAGGATGCGCGGCGATCAGGTGCCGCAGCGTTTCCGGCAGAAGGTGCAGTTCGCCAAGCACCTGCGAGCCCAGTTGCAGATGGACACCGAGACCCCAGGCCGATGCATCGGCAGGGATAGCGAGAATCGCGAAAAATGTGGTGATGAACAATATGAACGCCATGGATACCTGCGTTGATTTCTGCTGCAAGCATAATCCCGCAGCCAGGGAAATGTAAAGAGATATGCCGGATAAGCTTTACCGTGATGTTTGTGAGACGGTCGGCCAGGTGCGCGGGCTGTTGGAAAACCTCCAATTACTCGGGGTGCGGCATTTGCCGCCTGCCGTGCCGACAGAGGATCTGCCGGTTTGCGTGACCTCCCAGGACTCTGGGGATGGTGCCGGACCGTGCCGACCGGAAAGTCTGGAAGAGATCCGCGCGGATCTGGGAGATTGCCAACGCTGCATGCTCTGCGAAAAACGCGAACACATTGTGTTCGGTTGCGGTAGTGCCGCGGCTCGCCTGGTGCTGGTCGGCGAGGCTCCGGGCCGCGAAGAGGACAAGCAGGGGATGCCCTTTGTCGGCGAGGCCGGGCGCCTGCTGGATCGGATGCTTTTTGCCATGGGGCTGGGCCGGGAGGATGTTTATATCTGCAACGTGCTGAAGTGTCGGCCACCAGGCAACAGGGATCCGCAGTCAGAGGAAATTGCCGCTTGCGAACCCTTTTTGATACGACAGTTGGCGGCCATCCGCCCTCGTGTCATTGTGGGTATGGGGCGTTTTGCGGTCCAGACGCTGCTGCGGGAAAAGCAGGCTGTCAGTCGTCTGCGGGGCCAGTGGCGTGAATACGAAGGCATTCCGCTGATGCCTACATACCACCCGGCTTATCTTTTGAGGAATCCCGCTTCGAAGCGGGAAGTGTGGGAAGATCTTAAACAGGTCATGGGCCGGTTGCGTGGCAGTGATGCCTGAGAAAGCTGTCAAACCTTGCTGAGGCTGGAAAATATCACCAGGGTTCGTCTGCGCCAGGACGGATCGTCCGTGCACATTCTGCGGGATGTCTGCCTGGAGATTGCGGCCGGGGACGCCGTGGTGCTGATAGGCCCCTCCGGTGGCGGCAAGACCACGCTGTTGCGTCTTGTCAATCGGCTGGAAGATCCGACTGCGGGCCGGATTCTGCTTGACGGTATGGATATCGCCTCGATGAATCCTGTGCAGCTGCGCCAGCGGGTCGCTCTGGTGCCGCAGAAAACCACCATGTTCCAGGGGAGTGTGCTGGATAACCTGCGGGCACCGTTTCTGCTACGCAAACAGCAACCGCCGCCGCTGCGTGATCCTCTGTGGCGGGAGGTGCTGGATCTTGCGCAGTTGTCCGGCGAGTTTCTGGACCGGCCGGCCGGTTCCTTGTCTCTGGGGCAGCAGCAGCGGGTCGGATTGGCGCGGGCGCTTGTCGGTCGCCCGGCCATGCTGCTTTTGGACGAACCGACCAGCGCCCTGGACCGACCGGCCTGTGACGGGCTCGCCCGATCGCTTCGCAGCCTGTGTCGCACGCGGGGCGTGACGTTGCTGCTGGCAAGTCATGATTTATGGTTTGTGCCGCGCGTCGCCGACCAGGCCGTGTTCCTCAATGACGGAAAAATCGAGGAGCAGGGGCCGGCTGGGGATCTGTTCAATAATCCTCGCAGCGCGGCTTTGCGCCGTTTTCTGGTACATTCCGACGCCGGGGGAGACCTGCCATGAATCAGGCCGTGATAATCGACCCGAATGCGGCGAATATGGCTTTCGCATATGGCCTGATCCTGCTGGTTGTGGGGCTGGCGCGTCTTAGCGGTGCTGGGCGGGAACGGGCGTTGTTGTGGGCCTCGCTCCGCATGGTGGCGCAACTGGTCGCGGTCGGTTTTCTGCTGCGACTGGTTTTTGCCGTACGCAGCCCCTTACTCACCCTGATGATTCTGCTGAGCATGGTCGCCTTCGCCCTGCAGATCATCGGTGGTCGGATAAAATCGCGGCTGCGCGGTCTGCACCGCATGATCGGCATCGCGCTGCTGTTTGGCTGTGGTTCGGTGACGGCCTATTTCTGTCTGCTGGTCGTAGGTCCTTCCCCCTGGTACGACCCCCGCTACCTGGTGCCGCTGGCCAGTATGATCCTGGGAAATTCCATGAATGGTGCGACCCTGGCGCTGGAGAGGTATCTGTCGGAACTGCGTGACCGGCGCGACGAGATCGAAGTCGCCCTGTGTCTCGGCGCCAGCGCCGCAACAGCAGCCGCCCCGGCCTTGCGGCAGGCGTTTCGCGCAGCGCTCATTCCGGTCACCAATTCGATGGCCGCCGCCGGTCTGGTAACGCTTCCCGGCATGATGACCGGCCAGATCCTCTCCGGTACCGATCCCTTGATTGCGGTCAGATACCAGATTGCCATTATGTGTGCCATTGTCGCCGGCGTCGCCGCCTGCAGTCTTTTACTGCTTTTCCAGTGCCGTCGTGCCTGCTTTACGGATTTTCACCAGTTTCGCGACAATGTGTTTCCCGATGCCTGATGCCGATGACTGCCGGATCTATCCAGAGGTGCCGGGCGTTTTGAGGATTTTCCGGTTTTCCGGAACTGGCTTCCCGCGGTTTTTAACGTAAACTTTCAGTATGAATTTTCGGCAAGCAGGGCAATGCTGCTTGCAAATGTAATCCAAACACCATGGAAGGCTGGCGTTATGAAAATTCCCCTGGGTGAAAGGTTGGTAGAAGAGGGTGTAATATCTCAACAGCAACTCAGCGCGGCGTTACAGCGTCAGAGGCTGCGGGGAGGGCGGCTGGGGCAGAATCTTTGTGCCCAGGGATCGCTCGATGAGAAGAAGCTTCAGAATTTTTTTCGAAAGCCTCCGGAATGCCCGCAGACCATCGAAGATACCGGCCTCGACCTGTTTTTCATTGCCGATCTGGCATTGAAGCATGCCCTGTTCCTTGGAGACTTTACCCTCGCCGACCTGAGCGATCGGGTCAAGCTTCCGGGGCATATTCTCGATCTGGCAGTGGAAGAGCTCCGAAGAGAGCATTTTGTCAAAGTGAAGGGGGCCTCCCTCTATTCCAAAAGCACCTATCAGTATTGTATTACCGAACCAGGCATCCGTCGGGCCTCGGCGCTGCTCGATGTTTCCCGTTATGTAGGACCCGCCCCGGTTGCTCTTGACGATTACCGCGACATGGTGGACCTCCAGACTGTGCGTAGTCTCCTGATAAGCCAGGAAAGGGTGCATCAGGTCTTCTCCCATCTGGTTGTCAGCGATCGGTTGTTGCGGCGTCTGGGGCCGGCACTGAGTTCGGGAAAGGAAATTTTTCTTTACGGACCGCCGGGCAACGGCAAGACCTCCATCGCCGAGGCTGTTGCCGAACTGCTGCCGGGCGGCATTTATATGCCCTATGCATTGTATGTGCGGGGGGAAATCATCAATGTCTACGACCCGGTCAACCATCACGCTCTGGAAGTTGAAAACGGAGCCTGTGCCTATGACGAGCGCTGGCTGTTTGTACGGCGGCCGGTGGTCATTGCCGGAGGCGAGCTGACCTTGCGAACCCTCGATCTCGACTTCAATCCGATCACCAAATATTACGAATCCCCCCTTCAGGTAAAGGCCAATAACGGCATTTTCATTATCGACGATTTCGGACGACAATCGGTCGACCCCCAATTGCTGTTAAACCGTTGGATGGTTCCGCTTGACCGGCGTATCGACTTTCTTACGCTGCACACAGGGATGAAATTTGAAATTCCCTTCGATAACCTGGTGATTTTTTCCACCAACATCGAGCCGCAGCAGCTGGTGGATGAAGCCTTTCTGCGGCGCATCCATTACAAGTTCAAAGTCGACTACCCTACAGAGGAACAGTTCGAGAACATTTTCCGTCAGGTCTGTCAACTCAACAGTATTGTTTTTGACAAGGAAGTTTTCGATTACCTGATGAGCAATTATTACAAGCGGCTCGAAATCCGTTACAGCGCCTGTCATCCTCAGGATCTGGTCGAACACATATTGGCCGATGCCTCCTATCACGGCTATCCGCCGGTTCTCAGCAAGGAGACCATCACGGCGGCCTGGGAAGATTATTTCGTCCGTCTTTAAAATTAAATCCATCATTCGGGGCCATTTATAGCCGGGATAAGGCTTGACATGAGGAGGCGAATTTATTAATAGATAGGCGCCTTGAGGGAGTAATCCCGACACAGAACCTGTTTGTTCATTTTTCGCGTTAAGGCTGCTTTCAATGACCACTTTTCTGGCGCCGGCCAAAATCAATCTTTGTCTGCATGTGCTCAGGCGCCGCGAAGACGGTTATCATGACCTGGCCATGCTTATGCAGCGGGTTTCGCTATATGATCAAATTGAGATGGCCATTGTCGAGGGCCCTGGAATCCGGGTCCGATGTGACGGCCTGACCTTGCCAGCAGGCCAGGGAAATATCGCGGCCCGGGCCGCCGAGGCGCTTCTCCGGCGCGCCGGCATGAGCCGGGGAGTGGAGATTGTCATTGAGAAAAATATCCCTGTAGCGGCCGGTCTCGGTGGTGGTTCGTCCGATGCGGCAACGGTGCTGATGGGCCTCAATCAGATGCTGGAGCTGGGATTTTCGCCTGCCCAGCTCATGGAGACGGGGGTTAAACTCGGTGCCGATGTGCCTTTTTTCATTTTCAGGCATGCCGCGTGGGCTACGGGCATCGGTGAAAACCTGGAACGGGTGGTCGGGCTGCCGCCTTTGTGGTATGTACTGGTCAATCCGGGACTGGAAGTTTCAACGGCTTGGGTTTATCAAAATTTGCGGTTGACATCTGGTCGGGATGATCTTAGAATGCCTCGGTTTTCCGGCACGGTAGAGGAAATCGTTAATGTGCTGCACAACGATCTTGAGAACGTAACGGCAGCGCGTTTTCCTCTGATCGGGCAGGTCAAGCGACAGCTGATTGATCTGGGGGCCGAAGGGGCTCTCATGAGTGGCAGCGGATCGACCGTTTTTGGTGTCTTCAGCAATGGCGATCGGGCTCGTGCCGCCGCCGAGGAAATGGGTAGACAGCCCGGATTCAGGGCTTTTGCTGTCAAGCCGATAAATGATTGATGTCTTTGACGAAAGACAGGGTTTGTCGGAAAGATATAGAGATTGTGTGTATTGTTGGGGCGTCGCCAAGCGGTAAGGCACCGGATTTTGATTCCGGCATTCCCAGGTTCGAACCCTGGCGCCCCAGCCACCCTACATAGTCGTGCCCCCTTCGGAAGGCTGTTTCGATGGTGGTGCGAGTCGGCAGGCGGACACTTCCGGGGTTCGTCGCATAACAGGTCATGGTTTCCATGGCCTGCAGTTTTTTTCTACTTAAAATCTCTGGGGATCTGTCGTGAACAACCTGAAAATTTTCTCTGGTAATTCGAACACGCCTCTTGCGCGTGAAATCTGTGGTCATCTGGCCGTTCCGTTGGGGGCTGCCAAGGTGCGCCCTTTTTCGGATGGCGAAATCATGGTCGAGATCGGAGAAAACGTCAGGGGGAGGGATGTTTATGTGGTTCAGCCTACCTGTGCGCCCGCCAACGACAATCTTATGGAGTTGCTGATCATGGCCGATGCCCTTAAACGGGCTTCGGCCGCCCGTATTACCGCCGTTATTCCCTATTTTGGATATGCAAGGCAGGATCGCAAGGTTGCGCCGCGTACCCCGATTACCAGCAAGCTGATCGCCGATCTCATTTCTACATCGGGGTTCGACAGGGTGCTGACCATGGATCTTCACGCCGGTCAGATACAGGGTTTCTTTAATATTCCCGTCGATCATCTCTATGCCGCACCGGTGATTCTGCGGGACATTGCCGACCGGTTTTCGGATTCGCTGGTGGTTGTTTCCCCTGATGCCGGCGGCACGGAGCGGGCCAGGGCCTTTGCCAAACGCCTCGATGCCAGTCTTGCGATCATCGACAAGCGTCGCAGCGGCCCCAATGTTTCTCAGGTCATGAACATCATCGGTGATGTCGAAGGCAAAACCTGCATCATCGTGGATGATATGATCGATACCGCCGGAACGCTTTGTCAGGCCGCCCAGGCGCTGAAGGACAAGGGTGCCGGGAAGGTGCATGCCTTTGCGACCCATGCGGTTCTTTCCGGTCCCGCTCTGGAGCGGATCGACAACAGCTGCCTGGAAGAAGTGGTGGTCACCAACACGATTCCCTTGCTGGATAAACTCAAAGCCTGCAAACGGTTACGGCAACTTTCCGTGGCCGAGCTTCTTGCCGAGGCCATTCGGCGCATTAACGGCAGTGAATCGGTCAGCTCTCTTTTTGTATAAAACACCGACAGGGTTCTACATGAACCGTAACAGACTGATGATTGGAGGATCTGATACATGGCACAGACGGAATTGAATGTCAGCCTGCGTGAAGGGCTTGGAAAAGGGACTGCTCGCAGTCTGCGTCGCGAAGGGCTGGTACCCGCCGTCATGTACGGCAAAGGGGTTGCGGCTTGCGCTTTGACCGTGGAACCCAAAAAACTCGCCGCTATTCTCGAGAGCGAAGCTGCCTGGAATACGCTGATCACCCTCAAGGGCGAAGGCGACTTTGACGGCAAGGTTGTAATCCTGAAGGACATGCAGCTTGATCCGGTGCGCGGAGTCCCCCTGCATGTCGACTTTCAGGCCCTCAATCTCAAAGAGAAAGCCCATGTTATGGTTCCTCTGGTTGCCGTCGGCAAGTCCGAAGGCGAGAAACAGGGCGGCAATCTGCAGGTTATCCGCCACGAGATCGAACTTGTGTGCCTGCCGACCAATATCCCCGGGTCTCTTGAAGTTGACGTCACCGGGTTGAATATCGGCGATGCGCTGCACGCCAGCGACCTCCGGCTCCCCGCCGGTGTCGAATTGCCCCCGGATGTCAATTTTACCGTGGTGACCGTCACGGGCCGTTCCTCCGAGACGGAAGAATCTGCTGCATCCGTCGAGGAAGAAACCGCGGAATAGGGACGCGGGGATAATCCTTGAAGCTGCTTGTTGGTCTGGGCAACCCGGGGCCGGAATATGCTGTAACAAGGCATAATATCGGTTTTCTGGTTGCCCAGAAGTTTGCTGAAAAAGCCGGCATGTCCCTGAAGCGGCAGTCTTATCAGGCTATCGTGGGGAACGGTCGTGTGGAAGGGCATGAGGTTATGGTGCTGCTGCCCCAGACCTACATGAACCGCAGCGGTATATCGGTAGCCTCCGCCATGAAGTGCAAGGGCCTCGGTGTGGAAGATCTCGTCGTCATCCACGATGAAATCGATCTGCCCTTCGGTTCGGTGCGCATCAAGACCGGCGGGGGGCATGGCGGGCACAATGGCCTGCGAAGTATCATGGAGCTGATCGGATCGCGGGATTTTATCCGGCTGCGGATTGGTATCGGCAGACCAGTCGGACCGATCGATGTTGCCCGATATGTTCTGGGCCCCTTTTCTTCCGCGGAGAAATCACAACTCGACAACGTGTTGGATAGCTCGGTCAGGGCACTGGAGGTGTTGATGCAAAAAGGTGCACAGCATGCCATGAACGAGTTCAATAACCGGGTGTTTTTAAATTAACAGAGAGGGAAGAACACAAATGGAACTGCAAATGCTTGCAAAGCTTGCACCGATCTTTGGTGCGGTGGGGTTTGTGATCGCCATTGTCATCTACAATGTGATCAAGGCGCAGCCGGTCGGCAATGCGCGCATGAAGGAAATTTCGGACGCCATTCATTCCGGCGCCATGGCCTTCCTCGGACGTGAGTATCGGGTTCTGGCAATTTTTATCGTTCTTGTTTTCTTTCTGATCTTCATGGGCATGAACAAGGAAACCGCCCTGGCCTTTGTGGGTGGTGCCGTCTGCTCGATGATCTGCGGGTTTATCGGCATGAAAGCCGCCACCCGCGCGAATGTGCGCACCACGGAAGCCGCCCGCCAGTCCGGCCAGAGCAAAGCGCTGCTGGTGTCCTTCAATGGTGGTGCTGTCATGGGCCTGGCGGTTGCGTCCCTGGGCCTGGTCGGCGTCGGCATCGCCTATCTGCTGTTCGGCGATCCCCAGACCGCACAGTACATCAACGGCTTTGCCATGGGTGCTTCGTCCATCGCCCTGTTCGCCCGTGTCGGTGGCGGGATCTATACCAAGGCTGCCGATGTCGGGGCGGACCTGGTTGGCAAGGTTGAAGCCGGCATCCCCGAGGACGATCCCCGCAATCCCGGCGTCATTGCCGATAACGTCGGTGACTGCGTCGGCGATACCGCCGGTATGGGCGCCGACATTTTTGAATCCTACGTCGGTTCTATCATTGCAACCATTGCCATTGCCGCCGCCGCCAGCCCTGCATTGCTGGCCCAGCTCGGATCCGGCGTGAATGTCCAGGCCGCTGCAATGCAGCTGCCTTTGGCCATGGCGACCGTCGGCCTGCTGTTTTCGCTGATCGGCATCGGCTCCATGAAGTTCCTCAAGGGCATCGCACCCGCCAAGGCTCTGCATTACACCACGTTCGTTGCCGCCGGTGGTTTTCTGGTGGCGGCATATTTCCTGATCATGGGTTTAGGCCTGAGCGTAGGTGTGTTCTGGGCGATTCTGGCAGGTACCCTGTCCGGCATCGCCATTGGCCAGGTAACCGAATACTATACCGCGGGCAGCCCCGTTACCCGTATTGCCGAGGCCAGCAAAACCGGTCCCGCCACCAACATCATCCATGGTCTGGCCGTCGGTCTTGAGAGCTGTGCCCTGCCGGTACTGATCATCTGCGTTTCCATTTTTGTCGCCAACTACTACGCCGGCCTTTACGGTATCGGTATCGCCGCGGTCGGCATGCTGGCCACGGTTGGCGTCACCATGACCGTCGACGCCTATGGCCCCATCGCCGACAATGCCGGCGGCATTTCCGAAATGTGCGGTCTGGGACCGGACGTTCGCAAGATTACCGACGGACTCGACTCGATCGGCAACACCACCGCCGCTATCGGCAAGGGGTTCGCCATCGGCTCCGCGGCGCTGACCGCGCTGGCCCTGTTCTCTGCCTATGCCACCACGGTGGGTCTGGAGAAAATCGACCTTATCAATCCCTCCACCATCATCGGGCTGTTCATTGGCGGCATGCTGCCTTTCTTCATCGGTGCTTTGACCATGACCAGCGTTGGTCGTGCCGCTGGCAAGATGGTTGATGAAATCCGTCGTCAGTTCCGCGAAATTCCCGGGCTTCTCGAAGGCAAGCCTGGTGCTAAGCCTGAACCGGAAAAATGCATTGATATCTCCGCCCGTGCCGCTCTGCGCGAAATGGTGCTGCCCGGCATGGTCGCCGTCATAGCTCCGGTTCTGGTCGGATTCGTAATCGGCAAGGAAGCCCTCGGGGGCATGCTGGCCGGTGCGACCCTGGCCGGCGTAATGCTGGCGCTGATGATGTCCAACGGCGGTGGTGCCTGGGATAATGCCAAGAAATTTATCGAGAAGGGTGAGCTTGACGGCGAAGTCAAAGGCGGCGAGGCTCACAAGGCGGCCGTTGTCGGCGATACCGTTGGCGATCCGTTCAAGGATACCTCGGGTCCTGCCATGAACATCCTTATCAAGCTGATGAGCGTTGTATCGCTGGTTATTGCACCGCTGCTGGTTTGATTCGCAGCGTCAGAATCTGACATCGTTAAAATCGATAGCCGGGATCTCTTCCCGGCTATCGTTATTTAGGCAGGATATTTTCATGGGATTCAAATGTGGCATCGTTGGCTTGCCCAACGTCGGTAAATCGACCATTTTCAACGCCATCACCTCGGCCGGAGCCGAGTCGGCCAATTACCCCTTCTGTACCATCGAGCCGAACGTGGGCGTGGTTTCCGTGCCTGATCCGCGGCTCGATGCGCTGGCGGCAATCGTCAAACCTCAGAGGGTGTTGCCTACCACCATCGAGTTCGTCGATATCGCCGGACTGGTCCGCGGCGCCAGCCGTGGAGAGGGCCTTGGAAATCAGTTCCTGGGACATATCCGCCAGGTTGACGCCATTGCCAATATCGTACGCTGTTTCGATGACGACAATGTTGTGCACGTCGATGGGTCCGTCGACCCCTTGCGGGATATCGAAGTCATCCAGACGGAACTCAACCTGGCCGATCTGGATACCCTTGAGAAGCGCCTGTCGCGGATTCAAAAGCAGGCCAAAAGCGGCGACAAGGAACTCAAGGCGCAGCAGGAGGTTCTGGAAAAAGTACGAGAGGTTCTCAATGCCGGAAAACCGGCGCGGGCGGCAGGCCTGTCCGACGAAGAACGCGGTCTTGTCTACGATCTGCATCTTATAACCGCCAAGCCGGTACTGTACGTTGCCAATGTCGCCGAGGACGATCTGCAGGGTGAACATCCGCATGTCGCCAGGGTACGGGAGCTCGCAGCCCGCGAAGGCGCAGAAGCCGTGGCTATCTGCGGCAAGATCGAAGCGGAGATTGCCGAACTCGACGGAGAGGAAAAACAGGAGTTTCTCAAGGAAATGGGGCTGGAGTGCTCCGGCCTCGATCGTATGATCCAGGCCGGCTATCAGTTGCTAGGCCTGATTACCTATTTCACGGCAGGCGTCAAGGAGGTGCGTGCCTGGACCATTCGTCAGGGGGACCGCGCTCCTCAGGCTGCCGGTGTTATTCACAGTGACTTTGAAAAAGGATTTATCCGGGCCGAAGTAATAGCCTACGATGATTTCGTGGCGTGCCGCGGCGAAGCAGGCGCAAAGGAAAAAGGCCTGCTGCGTCTGGAAGGCAAGGATTATGTCGTGCAGGATGGTGACGTTATGCATTTTAGGTTCAATGTATAGGTTGCTTTTACGTTTTCCAGGTGGCCGATCGCCTCTTGGGAATTTTGTGATGGATTGCGCCCTTTCTCTGACTGACGCAAACTTCCAGACTCCTGACGGCTTGACGATCTGAAAAACATTGAAATAGACCGATTTATATGATAGTAAATCATGTTCTGGTTTGTGGCAGGCACTTGGTGCCTACTCCTTGTTCCGGCGGGTGCCGGGGCTAAACACTCGAGAGGAGAGAGATAAATGCGTACCTACGAAAACATTATGATCGTGCATCCGGAAAAAGTGGGTGACGAGTACAACGCCGTTGTCGAAAAATTCAAGGGCGTTCTCGGTGACCTGAACGCCAACCTCCTTAAAGTCGATGAATGGGGCGTGCGCAAGCTTGCCTATCCGGTCAGGAAACAGGGCCGCGGCAGTTACGTTCTGACCGTTTTCGAAGCCGATCCGAGCATTATTGACGAGTTCGAGCGCCGACTGCGCCTCGACGAAGCCGTTCTCAAATTCCAGACAGTTCAACTGGAAAAAGGCTTTGTGGAAGAGTCTTCCTCCGCCGCTGCTGAGGAAACCGCTGGTTTCGAAGAAGAAGAGTAAACCGGAATCGGGCAACTGGCCCATCGCATCGTACTGAAGGAGGAATTGATCATGAATGAAAGAAATACTACCGGCGCTCCCGCAAAACGTTCTGTCCGCCGTCGCTTTTCGCGGCGCAAGGGCTGCCGGTTTTGCGCTGACAGCACCCTCAAAATCGATTACAAGGAAGTGCGCAATCTGCGCTATTTCGTCAGCGAACGCGGCAAAATCGTACCGCGCAGGATTTCCGGCAATTGTGCCGAACATCAGCGCAAGGTTCGTGAAGCGATCAAGCGGGCGCGCAACATCGCCCTGCTGCCCTTTACGGCCGGTCATTCTCTCGATTAAACCGGGAAAGCCGCTTTGAGGATCACGCAAAGGCTTTTGTCGCTGTCTTGCACGGTAGTGCTAACCATCGGTTTGCAGGCGATGGTGGCCGGCCTTATTTCACAGGCACAAAACAGCCTGCTGACCCTTATGGGTAGTGTCATGGCGCTTTGCGTATCGTGGCCCGTGGCACTGCTGGTTGTCCGGCAAGGCGTCGCGGATGGCATTGCGGCGGTGCTGGCCAGCGCGGTGATCCTCGGAGGCTGGGCAGGGTGGCCCTTTGGTGCCGCTTACCTGTGCCAGTTTGGATTGGCTTCTCTGATCGTTTCCGGTTTGCTCCATAAGGGCTGCCGGTGGGACCGGGTGGTGGCCATCGGCACGGGCACCATCATTGCCATTGGCAGTCTAGGGATGACCGCTTATGCGGTCCGCATCGGGAAAAACCCGCTGCAACTGGCGGACGAATGGGCGAATCGTGAGGTCAATCGGGCTCTGGAGGCCCTGAAAACCGCCGATCTGCCACCTGAAATGGTTCAGCAGACACAGGCCTTGTTCCGTGATCTGGGCCACAGTCTCATTGCGCTGTATCCGGCCGTAATCATTTTGACGGTGGCTGTGATGCTGCTGGCTACAGTGTGGTTTCTGAACCGCAGGACGGGCGCATTGCTCCCTGAACAAGTTGCGTTTTGCGCCTGGAAGGTGCCTGAAAACCTGATCTGGGTTTTGATTGCCGGGGGTGTCGGGACCACCTTTCTGCAGGGAGGTTGGCAGCGTCTTGCGTGGAATGTTCTGGTGGTAGTGCTGGGCATTTATTTCCTGCAGGGGTTGGCCATCCTGAGCCACTATTTCAGGGTGAAACGATTTCCGCCAGCGTTCAGGGCGATCGGTTATTTTCTGGTTGTTGCGAGTTTTCCCTTGCGGGTGCTTGCAACGGGGGTTGGAATATTCGATCTCTGGATCGATTTTCGCAAACCTGGAAAACACAAGGATTAGATCCTTTTTGGAGGAACTCAATGGATATCATCTTGATGGAAAACGTGGAAGGACTGGGCCAGATCGGTGATCTCGTCAAAGTCAAGCCCGGCTACGCGCGCAACTTTCTTATTCCCAAAAAATTTGCGGTAGAAGCCAATACCCGCAATATCAAGGAACTTGAGCATCAGAAACGCCAGATGGAACACAAGGCCCAGAAAATGCTCCAGGCTTCGGAACTGGTCAAGGCTCAGATCGAAAAGGTGTCCTGTGCTTTTGCTCTGCGCGCCGGTGAAGACGGCAAGCTGTTCGGTTCCGTTACCAGCATGGAAATTCAGGCCAAGCTTGCCGAGGCGGGTATCGAGATCGATCGCAAGAAGATCCAGCTCGATGAGCCCATCAAGGCACTCGGCGATTACGAGGTTGGCGTCAGGCTGCCCGCCGGCATCGTCGCAACGGTGAAAGTGGCCGTAACCGCTCTTGATTAAACTTGCGGCCGGTATCGGGCATGCCCCGGTACCGGCTGTTTCAGCGTAGTAAGTTGTTTTTTATGACCGAGATTTCGGTGACCAAGCTTCCCCCGCAATCCCTGGAAGGCGAAATGTCCGTTCTGGGGGGCATTCTTCTTGAAAACGAAGCCCTCAACAAGGCTTTGGGAATTCTGCGTCCGGACGACTTTTACCGGGAAAGCCACAGAAAAATTTTTGCCACCCTCGTCGAACTGTCCGATGTCGGTGAGCCCGCCGATCTGGTGACCCTGACCGCGGCACTGCAGAAAAAGGGCGAACTCGATGCGGTTGGCGGAAGCTCCTATCTCAGCACCCTTGTCGATTATGTTCCGACCGCTGCCAACATCGTTTATTATTGCCGGCTGGTAAAGGAAAAGGCCCTGACCCGCCATCTTATTTCCGTGGCGACGGAAATCGCAACGCGCGGCTATACCGGCGGCGATGTGGAGGCTTTGCTCGACTGGTCGGAAAAATCCATCTTCGAAATCAGCGGCATGAAAAACCGTCCTTCGTATTTTTCCACCCGGGAAATCATGAAGGACACCATCCAGATTATCGAGGATCTATACCATCGCAAGGAGCTGGTAACCGGCGTCACGACCGGATACAAGGTCCTGGACGAAATGACCGCCGGATTGCAGCCCTCGGACCTCATTATCGTTGCCGGTCGCCCCTCCATGGGGAAAACCGCCTTTGTCCTTAATCTCGTGGAAAATGCCGCGGTCCATGGTGCCAAACCCGTTCCAACGGTTATTTTTTCGCTGGAGATGAGCAAGGAGTCGCTGGTTCAGCGTATGCTGTGCTCCCTTGCAAGGGTAGATGCCGGCCGCCTGAGGACCGGCAATCTGGTCGAGTCCGACTGGCCGAAGCTTATCGAGGGGGCCAGCAAGCTCTCCGAAGCTCCCATATTCATCGACGATACGCCGGCCATTACCGTCATGGAACTGCGGGCCAAAGCCCGTCGACTCAAGGCAGAACACAATCTCGGCATGGTTGTGGTTGACTACCTGCAGCTCATGCAGGGGCACAATCCCGAGAGCCGGCAACAGGAGATTTCGGAAATTTCCCGTTCGCTGAAGGCGCTTGCCAAGGAAATCAATGTGCCTGTGCTGGCGCTGTCCCAGTTGAATCGTTCTCTGGAAAACCGCACCGACAAGCGCCCCATCATGGCGGACCTGCGTGAGTCAGGCGCCATCGAACAGGACGCGGACGTGATCATGTTCATTTATCGTGAAGCGGTTTATTGCGACGATTGCCGCAGTAAAGAGCGTACCTGCGAAAAAGGGCACGACAAGGATGCGGAAATCATTATCGGCAAGCAACGCAACGGTCCCATCGGTACTGTGCATCTGACCTTTTTCGGTCAATTCACCCGTTTCGAAAATCAGGTTCGACGTGAGGAACCCTACTGATGCGGTGGCTTTGGCAATAATTAGCAAAAACGGCTCCGGGACATGTGCTCCGGAGCCGTTTTTGCTAGTGATCGGTTGCGGGCCCGGCAGGTTACAGTTCCTTCAGGTCAATATCCAGCGTCTGAATTTTTTTGCGCAAGGTATTGCGGTTGATACCTAGAATTTCCGCCGCGCGCACCTGATTGCCACGGGTTTTTTCGAGAATGATGGTGATCAGGGGGCGTTCCATCTGATGCAGCACCATCTGATAAAGATTATTGAGCTCATTGACATCCATGGGCGCAAAGGTGGTTGTCAGCTTGTTGGCGATCAGTGCTTCCAGGGATTCCTCGGCTTCCTTGCGGGCCGGTTCCGGAACCAGCCCGGGAAAGTCACTGGGGGTGAGCATCTGGTCTGAGGATAACAGGGCTGCACGCTTCAGGGTGTTTTCCAGTTCCCTGACGTTGCCGGGCCAGTCATGGCGCTTCAGGTGTGCCATGGCCTCCCTGGTGCATCCCTGAACGCCGACATTGAGATCCTCGCGGGCACGGTCGAGAAAAAACTCCACCAGCAGGGGAATATCGTCCCGCCGCTCTCTCAAGGCCGGAATGGCGATGGGGACGACATTCAGTCGGTAGAACAGATCCTCGCGGAATTCGCGGGCGGCGACTTTTTCCCGCAGGTTCTGGTTGGTGGCGGCAACGATGCGCACATCAACGGGTATGGAGCTGCTGCCGCCGGTGCGGGTGATCTCCTTCTCCTGGAGAACGCGCAGCAGTTTGGCCTGCAGCTCAAGGGGCATGTCGCCGATTTCGTCGAGAAACAAGGTTCCGCCGCTGGCCTGCTCGAATTTGCCTATCTTGCGATCGGTGGCACCGGTAAAGGCGCCTTTTTCGTGACCGAACAGCTCGCTTTCCAGCAACTCTCCGGGGATGGCGGCACAGTTCAGCGCCAGAAAGTCCTTGCCAACCCGGGGGCTGTTGTAGTGAATCGCCCGGGCGACCAGCTCCTTGCCGGTGCCGCTTTCGCCGGTGATGAGCACCGTGACGTCCGTGGGCGCCACGCGGCCGAGGATTTTATAGATCTCCTGCATCGGTTTGCTCTTGCCGATGATGGCGCGATCCAGGGGATATTGTTCTTTCAGCTCGGTTTTGAGGCGATGCACTTCCTCGGCGGCCGCTGCTGCTTTTTGGGCCTTGACGATAATGGCTTCGAGGGCATCCAGGTCGAAGGGTTTGGTCAGATAATCATAGGCGCCGAGTTTCATGGCCTCCACCGCATTTTTCATGGAGGATTCGGCAGTGATGATGATGACCAGCATTTCCGGGCGCTGTTCCTGAAAGTAGCGCAGCAGATCCAGTCCGGAAGTATCCGGCATCTTGATGTCCAGGATGGCCAGATCGTAGTGCCGTCGCCTGAAAAGATTTTTGGCTTCGCCACCATCGGCGGCAAGGTCCACATTAAAACCCTGTTTGCTCAGCGCCTTGCGCAGCACCCAGCGGATACTTTCTTCGTCATCGGCTACCAGAATGCGTTGAATGGACATGCTCGATCCTGCTTGTGAGGTTTAGGGCTGCATTACTGCAGTCGGCTAAAATCGCGATGATCCGGTGTGGTGCAGACGGTTGGTCAACCTCTTTTCAGGGGCAAGGAGATGGTGAAAGTCGTGCCCTGATCCGGCCGGCTGTTGACCCGCAGCGACCCCTGATGCTCGTTGATGATTTTCTGGCAGATGGCCAGTCCCAATCCACAGCCACGGGTTTTGGTGGTGAAAAAGGGTGTAAAGATGCGGTCGATCTGGTCTTCGGGGATACCCGGTCCGTTGTCCTGGATCTCTACCGTGACCATCGGTACCGGTCGTTCGCCGGGTTTGTTGAAAAGATATTGCCCGGCGATGCGCGAGGTTACCGTAATCAACCCCTTGCTTTCGATGGCCTCGCCGGCGTTTTTCAACAGGTTCAGGAACAGCCGTGAAAGCAGGGCTTCGTCGCCCCGTATTGTCGGGATGCTGGGGTCGAGTTGCAGTTGATAGCTGATCTGCTTGTCCGGATGGCTTTGTTTCTGCAGTAAAACCTGGTCGGCCAAAATGCGTGACAGATTGACTTCGCCGAACTGTGTCGGACGAGGTCGCGTCAGGTCAAGAAGCTCTTCGATGAGATCATTGACCCTGTTGACTTCGCGGGTCATGACCCGGGTGTATTCCCGCAAAGGGTTTTCGGGAGGCAATTCGAGGTTCAGCAATTGAGCCGCTCCTTTAATGCCGCCAAGGGGGTTTTTTATTTCATGGGCCAGGCCGGCAGCGAGGGTGCCGAGCATGGCGAGCCTGTCCGCCTGACGGACCGTCTCCTCCAGTTCCCGGATTTGGGAATGATCACGCAGGATCAGAACCGCTCCTTCCTGCTCGCCATCATCGTTGAACAATGGAGAAGCCGACACGCCGACCGGCAGCGGCGTAGCGCCACTGCGGCTGAGCATGATATCCTCATGACTGGTGATCGAGCGTCCCGAGCTAAGGGCAGAGCGCACCAGACGCAGCAGGTCGGCGCTCGAGCCGAACAGGTCGCCAAGGAGCCGTTTTAACGCCTGCCGTTCAGAGTATCCGGTGCATATCTGCGCGGCGGGATTGAACAGCACGATGCGCTCGTCATTGTCGATGGCGACCACCGCCTCTTCCATGTTTTCCAGCACCCTCATGTAGAGGGCACGATCCTTTGGCTCCCGGTTTTTCATGAGACCTCGGCGGGCGGTTCGGCGTTCCTGAAAAATTGCTTGACCACGGAGCGCAGTTCCTCCAATTGCTCCACCTTGTTAACGGCGGCCCGGAACTGGGCGGCTCCGCTTAAACCTCTGGCGTACCAGCAAAGATGTTTACGCATGTCCAGCACGGTTTTACGCTCGCTGTTATGACGCAGAAAAGTATCGATGTGCAGCAGCGCGATTTCGCAGCGTTCCTGAGTGTTTGGTGTGTGCGGCACTTTGCCGCCCAGCAGATCGAGAATCTGGCCGGCCAGCCAGGGGTTACCATAACAGCCGCGCCCGAGCATCACGGCGTCGCAGCCGGTTTCCTCCAGCATGCGCAGGGCATCACGGGGTGTAAAAACATCTCCGCTGCCGATGACCGGGATTTTAATTTGCTGCTTCAACGTGGCAATCAGGGTCCAATCAGCGCAGCCGGAAAAACCCTGACTGCGGGTCCGCGGGTGCAGGGTTACGGCATCGGCTCCTTCCTGTTCGGCGATGTGCGCGATCTCCAGGAAATTGATGCAGGCCTGATCCCATCCAGCGCGGATTTTGACTGTCAGAGGCCGGCTGGTTGCTTTGCGCATGGCAGCGACGATTTCGGCCGCTCGCGCCGGATTTTTCAACAGGGCGCTGCCGGCGCCGCTGCGTACGACTTTTTTTACCGGGCATCCCATATTGATGTCGATGACATCACAATGTTCCTCGATCCGGCGGCAGGCCTCGGCCAGAATTTCGGGATTTTCGCCGAACAATTGGATGCCGAGAGGCCGGTCCTCGGGTACGGATATCAGCAGATCTTTTGTTGCCTCGCCACCCAGAACCAGGCCATTGGCACTGACCATTTCCGAAAAAGCAAGGCCGATACCGAACGGGCGCATGATCAGCCGGCAGGCAAGATCGGTGATCCCCGCCATGGGCGCCAATAATAATTTGTGTTTAAGGTGTAGCGATCCTATTTTCATTTGCACAATTTTTATGCAGTTTAAACACGACCCGACCAGATTGCAAGGGAAAATCCGGTGAGCTGAAATTTAACTGTATTTACAAGATGTTGAGCATGCGATACATTGAAAGCCAATGATGCCGTTTCGGATGTGTTCCCCCAGGTTACAGAGTTACAAGGATTTTTTCCAGGATCCTTGCAGCACTTGTGCCGAACACGCACCCCGGCCGGTCAAACGGCTGTGCAATTGCTATCCGGTGTTTATCCTGGCCGTTTTCAATATGCAAAATGCACTATGTTCAAGGAGTTGCCGATGCCCAGGCTGAAAGACGTTCTGTTCAAAAAAATTGAGGAGCAGCGTCCCCGCGTGACCCGTCTGCTCAAGGAGTTTGGCCGGGTAGAGCTGGACAGGGTCTCCATAGCGCAGGCCATCGGCGGTGTGCGGGGAGTAAAGTGTCTGGTCAGCGATATTTCCTATCTCGACCCCGAGGAGGGCGTGCGGTTTCGTGGAAAAACCATAGCCGAAACCTTCGCAGCCCTGCCCAGGGTGCCTGGGTCCGAATATCCCTTTGTCGAGGGGTTCTGGTACTTTCTCCTGACGGGGGAGGTGCCGACTATGGATCAAACCCTCCAGGTCGTCAAGGATTTTCAGGCACGGCGGCCTGTGCCGGGCTACGTTTTCGAGGCTTTGCGGGCCATGCCTCGTGATCTGCATCCCATGGCCATGCTCTCCGCTGCCGTTGTCGTCATGCAGCGCGAATCGCTTTTTTCAAGGCGATACAATGAAGGCATGAGCAAGGGCGACCTCTGGGATCCCATGTATGAGGATTCCTGCAACCTGCTGGCCAGGCTGCCTGCCATTGCCGCGTTTATATATCGTCTCAAATACAAGGGTGATACTCCCATACCCTCGGATCCGGAGCTTGATCTTGGCGGGGATTTCGCACATATGATGGGGATTGCGCCGCCCTACGACGATGTTGCGCGCATGTATTTCATTCTGCATTCCGACCACGAGTCGGGCAACGTCTCGACCCACACCACCCGCCTGGTGGCTTCAGCTCTGGCCGATGCCTATTACAGCTTTTCCGCCGGCGTCAACGGTCTTTCGGGGCCTTTGCACGGTCTGGCCAATCAGGAGGTGTTGCGCTGGATTCAGGGGAAGATGGAAAAGCTCGACGGAAGAATTCCCACTGAAGAAGAGTTGGCGGCTTATTTGTGGGAAACCCTGAACAGCGGCCAGGTTATCCCGGGTTACGGGCATGCGGTCTTGCGGCGCACCGATCCGCGGTTTGAGGCGCAGATGGAGTTCTGCGAAAAATATCTGCCTGATGACAAGTTATATCGGTTGGTCAAGATGCTTTACAAGGTGGCGCCGAATGTGCTGCGGGAACATGGCAAGGCCCGGAACCCCTGGCCGAACGTCGACGCCCAGTCCGGCGTGATCCAGTGGCACTATGGTATAACCCAATATGAATACTATACCGTTTTGTTTGCCGTCGGTCGGGCGATAGGCGTGCTGGCCAATATTATCTGGGACCGGGCTCTTGGCTATCCTCTGGAACGGCCCAAATCCGTAACCCTGGACATGATGGAGGATGTGGCGGGGATTCGCTGAATCTTTGCCAGGAAGGCTCGCATGCGAAGGTCGACGATTGTCGCCAGCAGATTGCAGCACACCAACGGACTCTTACTGTGCGAGTAAGGGTCCGTTGGTGTTTGAATCGTTTTTTTCGATGCCTGTGACGTTTCAATGCCGGAAGCGAGAGACGAGTCGGTGCCCGGCAGATTGTTCAGGACCAGTCGCCCTGACCGGATAAACTGAAAGGAAGAGGCTTTCTATGGATGAGGTTGCAACAAATGACTTTACCTATATCAGGTGTCTTACAATTGAAGATCAGAACAAGATCAAGAAAATCCCGTTTTTAAATATTGATTCAATTCTCATCCCTTCACCTTTTATCAAGGACAAATTTCTAGAAATCGATTATGAGCACAGTTACGTATGGGACGAAGAGGGAGAATTTCTTGGATATATTCTCGTTTATTCAAATCCGGACAAGACAAAGTTTCAAGTATATAAACAGGTTACTTCACCTTTTGGACGAGGCAAAGGCATAGGTTCAACCTTTATAAGAAAACTTTCCAAAGACGTTCCTGGTGAATCCTATATTTATTTGTTCGTATGGGAAAAACTTGTAAGCACGATAGACTTTTTTTATAGCAACGGTTTTAATCTTGAAGAGTCCACGGTATATCGTAAAATGCGTTTCTACCTTATGTCCGCTACCGCAAAATCAATCCTGGAAAAAGGTATATCGCTCAAGGATAAAGATGTATCGGTTCTGGAGGAGTTGAGCAAGGTCCGGCATGATGCGAAAAAATCCCTCAAGGTTCTATCGGATATGGTTTCCATCATGTCTGTTGATAACTTCAATAATATTATCGAAGATATCAATCGGGAAAATACGGCACTGCTCAATACCTTGAGTATGTATGAAGATAAAATCAAAGCTTCTCACGAAGTCAATATCAAGGAAATTCTCACCAACAGGGTGATACCTTTCATTGAAGCTTCCAATGTCCCCTGTGAGGTTCGCCTCGTGCTGGGAGCAAGCATACCCCCTGTCATCGGCGGTTACATGGATTACAGCCGGGCGCTGATCAATCTGACTTCCAACGCCATTGATGCCATCGAAGAGGCTGGCAGAAGCGGGCTCATTCAGATCATGATTACCCGCAAGGAAGGGAAGGTGGTGCTGATCATCCAGGACAATGGAGTCGGCATTGGCGCGGAGCGGTTGCAGCTCGACAATCGCAACCTTCCGCTATTCGTAGGCAAAACGACCAAGGCGGACAGGGCAGGGGAGGGTGTCGGAACCCGACAGGTTTTTTCGACGTTTGGTGCGGGGAATATCAAGGTCGAAAGCCGCGAGGGCAAGTTTACCCGCTGGACCATCACCCTGAATATCAGCACCAAGAAAAAAACCGACCGCCTTGGCTTGCTTGAGACGCGCTTTATCGGGTTCATGAAGGCGACCGAGACGCTGGAGTTGAGTGATAAAAGCGGCCGGACCGAAGTGGCTTCCCTGATCTGGCATTTAAGGCGGATGGAAATCTTCAGTTATGATCTGATTCAGTCTTTCAGTAATTACAATAACGTCCGTGATATCTTCAAACTTATTCTGACCTATCGGTATGGAAAAACCAGTTTCAAACAGATTAAAGAAGAAATTGAGAAATATCGAGTTGATCACGAAATCATTAAATTCTGGCTGCTTGGCATGATCAATCGTATCAAAAAGAATGAAAAATTTCTTCTGAATACATATGATTTTGAGGATTACAAGGGCATATATTTTAAAAGTTACGGACAGGCCATCAATAAAACCATCATCTTTACGCTTGATCCGGATACCGGGAATTTTTATGCTGCCGACCGGCGATTGGCCGAGCACCTGGATTTCGTACCGCTTTTAAACAGGAAAAGAGATCAGCTCATTCGCGGTGAATTCAAGGGCGATGTCAAGAACATAGACAGCCCCATCTATCTCGGTGTCTGGACTGTTGCCGACAAGGATGACTTGTACGGTAAAATAGTGTTGTTGCAGCAAGGTTGCCGGCAACTGCTGGCGATGGGCATCAAACCGGAGAAAGCCATTGCTTTTTACCATGTAACCAGGAACATGAGCAGCTTCGATTTCGATCCTTTCAAGATCATCCCCCTTGGTGAATTGGCAACGCTCGCCAGGAAGAATTTCGATCAACTGATTACGGCAACCGACGATGATTTCGATGGGCTGGTTTTTACTGATTAGATTGAGGTGTTTGTGAAAACCTGGACGTCCAGGCAAAAAATTCGTCCTGCAGGGCTTGGGGTTTTTCAGGGGTGAAGGCATGTTTGTCGTGTGTTCTGGTGGTAAAAAACGCCGTAACGCTGTAGAACGGATTTTTTGCGGCACCATCGGATTTGTAAATTGTGCTTCGCGAGGGACGCAACCTCTGCCGTGATTTTTTATAAAGCGTTCTTCCCCGGAAAGTGGCATGTTTCGCCCCGGCTGAAACAGCCCGGAGACTCATTCATAATGGTGAATACATCCGCACTCGATGCCATCGCCTTGCGATACCGGCATCTTCTGGAGACAGTGGACGCCTGGTTTGCCCAGTGCAAAATGCAGGTTGGGGATCGGATCCGCTGCGGTGAGGGTTGTTCTGCATGCTGCAGAGGGTTGTTTGACATCACCCTTCTTGATGCCTATCTGCTCCAGCAGGGTTATTCGCGGTTGCCTGCTGGTCGCCGCCGGCAAATCGCCGGACGGGCCCGAAGGCAATTGCAGGCTTTGCAGCAGCAGTGGGCCGATTTCCAGCCGCCCTATCTGCTGAACAACCTGCCGGATCATCTATGGACAGATATGCCCGAGGATGATCCTACCCCTTGCCCGTTTCTGGACGAGAACGGTGCTTGCCTGGTGTATTCCTGGCGACCTTTGATATGCCGCCAGCACGGCCTGCCGAACATCGATCTGTCGGGAACTGTTTTCTCCGAGCTTTACTGCAGTCTTAATTTTGTCGGAGAGAATCCCTTTGAATGCCCGGAATTGAGATGGGATTTTCGGGGGCATTTTGTGAAGGAAATGGCGCTTTTCGGCGCCTTTACCACCGAGTTGTTCGGCACGCCGGTCAATGAGGCGGATACTTTTATTCCTGCCGTGTTATTCATCGATTTTCACTCTTTCCCTGGAGATGCTGACGTCTGAAGCGTTGTTTGTAAAGGCTTTTCCAAGGTTTTAGTATCTGCATTTTTCGCCGACCAGGAACCTTGCATACAGGTACCGTGGGGTTCGATTTCCGGAGTGCGCATGGCCTGCCGCTTGTCCTTTCGCTATCTTGAGCCAACCTTTTTTGCCGGTCTTCTGGATGATCCGGTGTTGTGGGTCAAAGTGCGTCCCTGGGGCCGCTCCTTGTTATTCGATTGCGGTCAGTTGCACCATCTGGCCAAGCGGGTGCTGAAATCCGTCGCTGCTGTTTTCATCAGCCACGCGCACATGGATCATTTCATGGGATTCGATACCCTGGTGAGGCAGGTGCTTGTATCGCCCCGCACTTTTGATGTCTTTGGCCCTCCCGGACTGGCCGACAAGGTAGAGCACAAACTGGCGGCCTACGACTGGAATCTGCACGAACATTTCTGGTGCAGCTTTCGTGTGCACGAGCTGTCCGGCGACAGGGTGCATCGGTGGATTTTCCCCGGGCCGCAACGCTTTATCCGCTGTTTTGAGGGGCAGGATGACCGTGTTGGAGGGACGATTTTTGAAAACCGCTGGGTCAAAGTAGAGGCCCGGCAGGCCAGTCACCGGATCCCGGTTCTGGTGTATCGCCTGACCGAAAAGGCAGGTTTTTCACTGGATGCGGAGCGCATTGCCACGCAAGGGTTGGTTGGTGGTCCCTGGATCGATGTTCTTAAACGTCAATTTTATCACGGTTTGCTGGGCAGGACCCCGCTGAACGCGACGCGTTTTGACGAAAATGGTCATACGATTGCCTGTCTGGTGGAAAATACCCGCGAGTTGTATGAAAACATTTGCCGCCGCCAGTCAGGTGCGTCCATTGGCTACCTGACGGATATCGGTTTTTCAAGGCAGAATCAGACTGTGGTGACCGCATTGCTCAAGGGAGTCAGATTGCTTGTGGGGGAATGCGCTTTTCTTGCGGACCACAAGCAAAAGGCCCGCCGCTCATTTCATCTCTGCACCCGGGATATGAACCGGCTGCTGGCCGAAATACAGCCGGATTTCTATATGCCTGTGCACTTGTCCAAATCCTGCAGCCACAGAAGCGGGGATCTGTACCTGGAATTGTGCCCGCCACCGGAAACCCGTCTGGTGTGTTTGCCGGACCGGCTGCTTCACCGGCCCTTCCTGCCTTGCGAAGTTCCAATGGATTGCATGTGAAAAATCAGCGCCCTGCGTATTTGACTGAAGTAACTAGTTTCCATCCGGAAACGGCCCTTTTCCGCCATGGCGGCGTCAATCCGCAGGCTTGCTTGTGCGGCGCACCGATGTACGCCTCCGCGCAACCCCTTGATTTCCTTGCCACAACGAAAAATTGATCGTTTCCCATATGAAAACTACGCTGTATCCATCCGGAGTTTCCGGACGGACACTAACTATAAAAAACGCCCGGCCATCCGTTCATGGAGGCGGGCGTTTTCATTTTCCGCTAAGGACTGTCCGTCAGGAAATATAGCTCATGTCCATGGCCACTTCGGGGTCGCAGCCGAGCCGCAAGGCTCCCCAATGCTTTCCTTTGATGAATATGGGCATGGCGAATTCGCTCAGGATCTCTCCATCATCGCGCTGGTAGGTGTGCAGCAGCACCGGATCGGTATTGCGCGCGGCGGTCAGGCTGCTGGGATCATCAAAGATGCGCTGGTCACGGCTGTGTATTGCATCGATTTCCGGATCGCCGGTCACAGGTTGCGAGCAGAAACTGTTGTGGGTCCCCGCATAGCCATTGACATCGACGCAGACGGCAAATACGCCGCCTTTCAGGTCGTTGACCAGTTTGTCATAAATCGGCTGAAGATCTTTGCCAAAAGCGTCGGTGTAGGCAGTGCGATATTTCGCGGGATCGGTCCCCGGCACCGGCTGATAATCGCGATCAAAAATATCGATGCCTCGCTCCAGCATTTTCTCCAGGTTTTTGCGGACTTTATTACGGGCATTGCGTAATTCGCCGACGATATACTCGCCATACCCCCTGCCGGTTTTGAAACGGGCATTCATGCGCTGCAGGTTTTCCGTGATCTGGTAGAGGTTTTCCGTCGAGGTTTTAGCCTCCTCCATGGTGTCCGACACTTCGCGGCTGATCTGATTGATATGCGTGACCTTGCCGTGCACCTCGTTGTTGGCGGCTGACAGTTCCTCCACCGAGGCGGTAATGCTTTGCAGTTGATCATCGCTTTTTTCAAGGTCGCTGATCATGGTTTTGAAGCCGTTGCAGGATTTGCTGACGGCTGCCTGGGTTGCCTTGGCGACGTTGCTGATATCCTCGGTTTCACTGATGCAGGTTTCGATGTGGGAAAGCATGTTGTTGATCTTGCCCGCAATGTCCTCGCTGGCGCCATTGACCTGCTCGGCCAGTGCCTTCACTTCATCCGCAACAATGGCGAAACCCTTGCCGGCCACTCCGGCTCTGGCTGCTTCGATGGCTGCGTTGAGGGAAAGCAGGGATGTCTGGGTCGCGATCGATTTTATCAGGGACACGATTTTTTTGATTTCCTGCGATTCACTGTCCATCTTGTTGATGGTTACGGTGTAGCCGGCAATCTTTTCCGTCATGCTGTTGATGCTGGCATTGGTCGCCATGAGTTCCTGAAAGGAGGTTTGCGCCGTATCGAGGTTGTTCGATGTCGAGGCGCATATTTTCTGGGTGTTGGCCGAGATTTCACCATGCGCGGCATTGGTTTCCTGGCTGCTGGCAAAAATGTCCTGCGCCAGGATTCCCTGCTCCCTGCTGTTGTGCGAGGACATCTCCACCTGGGACGACACCTTGAGGGTATTGACGGCGATCTGCACGCCCATGGTGCGGATATTGAGGAACATCTCGCGGACATTGTCGAAACATTCGTTGAGAGCTTTGGCCATGCGTCCGATTTCATCTTTGCGGTCCAGATCCAGGCGCAGGCTGAAATCACCCTTGCCGATCTTCTCCATAATTTCAGTGGATTCGTTCAGCGGCCGTGAAATGGATCGGGTGACGAAAAACACCAGACCCATGGAGCAGGCGATAACCAGCAGCAGGATGCCGAAGGTAGTGTAAAACAGCCGGGCAAGCACCGCTTCAATGTCGTCGAGGTAGAGACCGGCGCCGATGACCCAGTCCCAGCCCTCGACCTTTTTGACAAAGGAAATTTTGCCGACAGGTTTGCTGAAGCCGTCCTTGTGCCATGCGTATTCGACGAAACCCTCGCCATTTTCACGACAGAGTTCGGTCATTTTGACAAACATCCGCATGCCGTTTGAATCTTCCCTGGTCGCCAGAGAGGTGCCGTTGAGCTCCGGATCGAGGGGATGCAGGACCATGGCTGGCTGCATGTCATTGATCCAGAAATAGTTGTCGCCGGCAAAACGCAAATTTTGGATCACGGCCTTGGCCTGTGTCTGTGCCTGCTCAACGGGCATCTGCCCGGTTTGGGCCACACGGGCGAAGTGCTCGACCTGCCCCCATGCGGATTCGACCACGTGACGGATTTCGTTGCGGCGCGCTTCCATGATGTTGTCGCGGAACTGGATATAGAGCCATGACGCAACCAGGGTGAAAACCAGGACGATGCTGCCACTGAGCAGAAAAATTTTTGCAGAAATCTTAAGATCCTTCACGAGTTGCTCCCTCCCTCTGTCGGCCTATGGAATGCCCGGCAAAGCCGGACCTTGTCACCGGGGTGAAACAAATGACCGGAAATATCAAATATGTCACCGGTAGAAATACAAATCGACTGCAAAGGTTGTACCGTAAAGCGGGGGGATACGCTAGCCCCAGGCTCATGCAATAAAAATCAGTTGTCGCGGCCGGCGGTTTATGGCGTGGCCCTTTTGTCATGATATTGACGAAGGTTGAATTTTTTTGTATGGCCCATTTTGGCCCCCCCGGACAAACGGTGTCCTGGCTCGGGGCGCCTTTGCTCCGGGGCGGCACGGCGAGACTTTCCCATGCTATTGGCCGCTCGTGGCCGGGCGTCACCGGTTGCTCTCGACAGCCTGCTATTGACAAAACAGCCTCAAAAGGTTAAATGGCGTAAGGTCGCCGTCTTGCTCTGCGGAGGTGATTCCAGGCAACGAATGCCTGGCGGCGAATACAGCTGTTGCTACTTTCAGGGGAGCCGGTTTTGAGTGTGCGGATATCTGAAAGCGATCTTTTCGAGGCTTGTCGCGCCCTTTTCGGGAATGATGTCCAGCTTTCTCCGGATTTTTTTTCCTACCTTCAGCCCAGCGGGGCCAAATCCGCCTATCGTCGCAAGGTCAAGGAAACCCATCCGGACCTTTTCGGTAACGAGGGAAGCACCTTGCAGCGCTCCCGTACCGAGGTCTTTCAGAAACTGCGATCTTCTTATGAGACTGTTTGCGATTACTTCAAGTTGCGCGACAGCGGATTATGGTCGCCCGCTTGTACTCCACGGCAACCTGCGGCTCAGCAGCGGACGCACTCCGGCGGTCGATACGCCCACCAGCGACCTCCCGGCAGGGCGGAAACAGCTGCCTCCGGTTTTTTGCCGAGGCAGGTTCTGCAGATCGGCCTGTTTCTCTATTATCGGAGGCTGATCGATTATCGGTTGCTGATGGAGGCGTTGTTTTGGCAACGCCGGCAACGTCCCAACCTCGGGGATATCGCGCTGCGCTGGGGATGGCTGAGCGAGGACGAGGTTAACTGTATCCTGGGGGTTCGCGGCGCCGGAAGACGGTTTGGCGAAAAGGCCGTGCGTCTAGACTATATCAGCCAGAAACAGTTGCAGACCCTGTTGTTTTATCAACGCTCACGGCAGCAGAAGCTCGGCCGTTTTTTTGTGGAAAATGCCCTTTTCAGTCACGAAGAGATGGAAGAACTGGCCCGGCAGCACCGGGAGCACAATCAACTCTATGGGGACGGATCGATGTTCCGGTGGTAGCAGCGGATACTTCTGTCTTTGAAGCGATAGGCGGGCAGGACAATGAATCCTGCCCGTTTTGCATGGGGGCGGCGGATGAGAAGCGCTGAGTCCGACAGCTGTCCGGCGACAGAAATGTTTTGACAAGTATTGCGCTAATTTCTAGGATGCATCGAATCTGATGGCGTCGTTATAGCTTCGTCCTGCGGCGATACGGCCCTTTTACGACCTCGACAGATTGGATATATGACTTCCTTTCTGAATAAACACTTGTCTTTGAAGGATGATATTTTTCCTGGCCCACTCACAAGCGGGCGCTTTCGGTCAAACAACGTGCGGTAGCCGGGTGATTACCCGATGAAAGGATATGGGGATTTGCATGCAGTTTGACCGGGAGTGGCTCAAGGAGGATCTGGACCGCGTCGAAAAGAGCCTTCGGCAATATCTGACTTCCGAAGTGCCGTTGGTGCGGCAGATGAGCGATTACATTCTGGCCAGCGGGGGCAAGCGCATACGGCCGATTCTTTTGCTGCTCTGCGCGCGTTTGTGTGGTTATGAAGGGGAATCCAGGTATCCGCTTGCCGCCGTTATAGAATTTCTGCATACCGCAACCTTGCTGCACGATGACGTGGTTGACAGCGCCACCCTGCGTCGCGGGCGGATTTCCGCCAATATCGCCTGGGGCAACCAGGCAGCGGTCCTGGTTGGTGATTATCTGTTCGCGCGATGTTTCGAGATGATGGTTGATTTCTGTGACCGCCGTATTATGCGGGTGTTGGCGGAAACGACCTCGCTGATGGCTCAGGGCGAGGTAATCCAGCTTATGAACAGCGGCGATCTGATGCTGGACGAGGGGCGTTATCTGAGGGTAGTGCGCAGCAAAACAGCGGCGCTGTTTTCCACAACTTGCCGATGCGCGGCGATCCTCGGTCAGCTCGATTCCGACCGGGAAGAAAACCTGGCTGCTTTTGGCATGCATCTCGGCGTGGCCTTTCAGCTGGTGGACGATGCCCTTGATTATATTGCCGATCCGGATGAATCCGGCAAGGTTGTCGGCCGTGATCTTGCCGAGGGGAAAATGACCCTGCCATTGATTCACGCGCTGCGCTACTGCGATGAAAGCGAGCGGCGCATGCTCCAGCGGATATTTGTCGGAAAAGATCCGATCGAGGCGGATCTCGGTTTTGTTCAGGGCCTTCTTTCCCGATATGGAAGTATCGATTACACCCGGCGGCAGGCGGATCTCTCTGTGCGGCAAGCCTGTGCGCAGCTGGAATATTTCCCGGACGGCACGGCTCGCAAAGAGCTTGTCGCGCTGGCCCGGTCCGCTGTCCGGCGCCGTTGCTGAGTGCTGCTCCCGCGTTTCCCGCGGTTTTCCCGAAATTCACAACTCCCCGGAATGATAAGCTATTCCCTGCCTTGACAGTCCATTAGCGGTTGCTATCATTAAGTCAGTGCCTCTGAATCAAACCGTGCGCATAGCCGCCATGATCCGTGCCCGGCCATGACGTCTCGCGCAGGCAATCAATTCAACCTGTCTGCCTGGACTGTCTGTAACTACCCGCGGAACGAGATCCACGAAGGGGCCACATTACAAACAAGTCCGCTGATCGGCGCCGTTACGGTGGCAAGCCCGTGTGTGGATGATAACCGGTTCGCGCCGAAGGAGACATATCTATGAGCGGATCGCCTTTCGATAGCCTGCCTCCGGAACTGCCTGTTTACCCGTTGCATGAGCAGGTGATTTTTCCCCACATGACGTTTCCCCTGTTTGTCGGCAGGGAGCACATGGGGATTGTCGAAGAGGCTTTGCGCAAAAACCATCTACTGGTGATTCTGACGGTGCTGGCCGTGGATCCGATCACCGGGCGCGAACAGTATGCCCGGGTCGGCACCCTGTGCAGCATCAGTCAGATTCTGCGGTTTCCTGAAGGGGGCTGCAAGATTATGCTGGAGGGACGCAACCGGGTTCGCCTGATCAATACCCGTCAACTGACGCCCTTTGTCATGGCTTCTGTCAGCCTGATTCCCGATCGGGAAAACCGCAATTCCATAGCTCAGGCCCTGATGCAGAGCATCATCGCACTGCTGCGGGTGGCCCAGTCCCTCGGGCAGGCCATGCCTGACGATGTGAACAGTATGGTTGGCCGTCTCGATGAAGCCGGCCAGCTTGCCGATATTCTGGCTGTCTACCTGAATATGGAAGTCAAGGATCAGCAACGCCTGCTGGAAACCCTCGATCCCCTGGAGCGATTGAAGGAGGTTTATCTTTTTCTGACTTCCGAGATTCAGAAAATGCAGTCCCGTGGGCAAGGGGAAGGCGAAGTCTCCAGGAAGGCGGCTCGCAGTCAGAAAGAAAACCTGCTGCGCGAACAGCTCAAGCAGATCCAGAACCAGCTTGGAGAAGATGATCCGCAACAGGCCGAAATCCGTCAGTTCCGAAAGATTGTGGAAAATGGTGAAATGCCCAAGGTGGTGCGCTCGGTGGCCGAAAAGGAACTGGCCCGTCTTGAACGCATCAATCCTTCCTCGCCCGAATACACGGTGGCGCGCACTTATGTCGAGTATCTCTGCAACATGCCCTGGCAGCGAGGTACCGCGGATGTCCTCGACATCGATCGTGCCCAGAGAGTCCTCGATGAGGACCACTACGATCTGGTGGAAATCAAGGAACGGATTCTGGAGTTTCTGGCCGTCCACACCCTCAAGGCTTCTCTAAAGGGCCCGATCCTCTGCCTGGTAGGGCCACCCGGCGTAGGGAAGACCTCTCTGGGACGTTCCATCGCCCGCTCGCTGGGACGGAAATTCATCCGCATCTCCCTTGGGGGGATGAAGGATGAAGCGGAAATCCGTGGACATCGCCGCACCTATATCGGTGCCCTGCCCGGGCGCATTATTCAGGAAATCTGCCGTGCCGGTGCCAATAATCCGGTATTCATGCTTGATGAAGTGGATAAGATCGGTCAGGATTTTCGTGGCGATCCCGCCGCGGCTCTGCTGGAAGTCCTCGACCCGGAACAGAACGACACTTTTACCGATCACTACCTTGACGTACCTTTCGATTTGTCGCATGTGATGTTCATTACCACGGCCAACGTGATCGACACGGTTCCCCCGCCTTTGCGGGATCGCATGGAGGTGTTGCGCCTGCCCGGGTACAGTGACGAGGAAAAACTGCAGATCGCATTCAAATACCTGATCCCCAAGCAGAAGGCCGAAAACGGCCTGCAGGCGCATCCCCTGGAGTTCGAGGAAGATGCGGTGCTTAAAATCATAAAGGATTATACCCGCGAGGCCGGAGTGCGCGGCATCGACCGCAAGATTGCCTCCGTGTGCCGCAAGGTCGCCAAGGATGTCGCCCGGGGCGCCGCTGCCGCGGTTGTCATCAGCGCCGGGCAGGTAGAGGAAATGCTGGGGCCGCGGCGGTATTTTTCGGATGTGGCGGCAGAGGAGGACCGCATCGGTGTCGTGACCGGCCTGGCCTGGACCGAGTCGGGAGGGGACATCATATTTATCGAGGCCGCAGCCATGGCCGGCCGTAAGGAGCTGATCCTGACCGGCAGTCTCGGCGGCGTCATGCAGGAGTCGGCAAAAACGGCACTCTCTTACGTACGGGCCAATCATGCCGCGTTCGGCATCGATGCCAAAGTCTTCGAGCACAGCGATATCCATATCCATGTGCCGTCCGGGGCCATTCCCAAGGATGGCCCGTCGGCCGGGGTCACCATCGCGGCGTCACTCATTTCCCTGCTGACCGGTCGCCCGGCCCGGCGCAATGTCGCCATGACGGGAGAATTGACCCTGACTGGCCGGATCCTGCCAGTTGGTGGCGTGAAGGAAAAGGTGCTGGCGGCCAGACGGGCCGGGGTAACTACCGTCCTGCTCCCGGAGCGCAACCGGGAAAATCTCAAGGAACTTGACGATCAGATTCTTGGTGAAATGACTATCATTCCGGTCGGCAGCATGACGGATGTCATGGCTCATATCCTGATCGCCGAGACGGAACACAAACCACATCTGTTTGTGGAGCATCCTTCCGTCCTGCTTGACCCGCGGCCCGGTTCATGATCTGTACGGCATGGTCTCGAAGTGTTGAATCTTGCTTTAGCTTCGGGGCTTCGGTATAGTCACGGGGAGGCCTTACTAAATCAGATCACCAGAGTCCGGGAGAGTTGGTTGTGTCGATCCTGAGCGGATGGCGGCGGGTGGCCGCCTTTTTTTTGTGTTTTCTGTGGGTATCCGTCGGCCAGGCTCAGCCCCTGGCTGAAAAGGTGCGGGAACATGTATTTGCCAACGGTTTGCGTTTGCTGGTGGTCGAGCGGAGCAACGCGCCGATCTTTACGGCGCATCTGACTGTGGGGGTCGGGTCGGTTGACGAAACCAACGGCAACCGCGGCGTGGCCCATTTTCTCGAACATTTGCGTTTCAAGGGCACCAAAACTCTCGGAACGCGCAATTATGCCGCCGAAAAGCCCCTGCTGGAAGCCATTGAAGAAACAGGCGAGACCCTCGATCGCCTGCGACGCGACCCACGGGCCGACCAACAGCAGATAGCCGCACTGGAAACCCGCCTGGCGGAGCTTCAGCACAAACACCAGGCCTTTGTGGTTTCGGATGAGGCCTCGAATATCTATGCCCGCAACGGCGGTGTCGGTTACAATGCCTTTACCAGCAAGGATTTGACAAGTTATGTCGTTTCCCTGCCGTCCAACAAACTCGAGCTTTGGGCGGCGGTTGAATCCGACCGCATGGCCAATACGGTGCTGCGGGAGTTCTATACGGAGCGCCAGGTGATTCTGGAAGAGCGGCGCCGGTCCTATGACGGCAATCCCCGCGGTTTGCTCTACGAGCATCTGCTGGCGACCGCTTTTATTGCCCATCCCTACCGGCATCCCATTATCGGCTGGTCCTCCGACATCGAAAATCTCAGTCCAGCGGATGTTCGCGGTTTCATGGATAAATATTACGCTCCCGCCAATACGGTCATTGCTTTGGTGGGTGATGTCGATTTCGACGCTTGCGTGGATACGGTTGGCAGGTATTTCGGGCATTTGCCCGCCGGCACTGTGGTGCCGCCGGTAGCGACTATCGAGCCTGTGCAGCGTGGCGAAAGGCGCGTCGAGGTGGTATTCGATGCACAGCCGATGCTGGCAATCGCGTACCATAAGCCGACCTTGCCGGCGGCGGATGATTACGTTTTCGATGTCATCGATCTGCTTCTGGGGTATGGCAGGACCTCACAGCTTTACCAACGTCTGGTGGTTGAAAAGCAGCTGGCTGCCGATGTCGCCACCTACGGGGCCCCCGGGGCACGTTATCCGAATCTGTTTGTCATTTCTGTTGTGCCGCGCTATCCGCATACGGTCGAAGAGCTGGAAAAGGCCGTCTATCAGGAGCTTGAACGCTTTGGCCGTGAGCCGGTCAGCGAGACGGACCTCGATCGGATTCGCCGGCGCCTGCAGCTGGATCAGTTGCGTTCATTGCAGGACAACGACGGTCTGGCGCGCACTCTGACGCACTTTCAGACCATTGTCGGCGACTGGCGTTATCTGACCGAATACGACCGCAGGATTGCGGCCATTACCCCCGCCGATGTCTCTGATGTCGTCAGAAGATATCTGACCGCCGAAAACCGCACGGTGGCAGTCCTCAAGCCAAAAGGGCAAACGCCATGATGACAGGGTTGCGCATGTTGTTCGTGGCAGGGCTTGTTCTGCTGTGCGGGTGTGTCGCCGGGCACGCCCCGCCGCATCCGAATACCCTGGAATTTGCAGAACTCGGCTTCGATCTGCCGAAAATCGACAGATTTCGTCTGGATAGCGGCGTCCGGGTTTTTTTGCAGGAGGACCAGGAATTGCCGCTGGTGACCATCACCATTATGTTCGAGGGCGGCAGTATTTGCGACCCGCAGGGTAAAAGCGGTCTGGCGTCGCTTCACGCCAGTGCATTGCGCGGAGGCGGTGCCGGTGGCCGCCGTGCCCTGGATGTCGATCAAGCGCTGGAGGGCATCGCTGCCGATCTGTCGATAACGGCCGATACCTACGGGACGCTGCTGCGTTTTTCCGTCCAGAGTTCCGATCTGGCGGAAGGTATGGGCATTATTGCGGACGTGCTGCGTCATCCGCGCTTTGACGCCGATGGGGTCGCGCTGGCGCGTGAGCGTTTTCTGGAAAATTTGCGGCGCGAGCACGATCAACCCGCGTTGGTGGCGCGCAAGGCGCTGATTTCCACCCTTTATCAGGGGCACGTGTTGGGCGAGCTGCCCTCTTCTAAGTCCGTCTCGGCGATTCGACGCGAGGATCTACTGGCCTACCATCAAAACGTCTTTATGCCAGGCAATATGTGGATGGCTGTTTCCGGGGATATTGACCGAACCTCGCTGTCAGCTCTGCTGAGCCCTCTTCTTGAGGATTGGCGTAACCACGCAAAACCACCGTTTTTTGCGGTCGAGCCACTTCCTGCCGCGCCTTCGCCATGCGTGATGCTGGTTCCCAAGGATCTTCCCCAGACTACCGTAGTGCTTGGGCAACGGGGGATCGACAAAAGCGATCCGGATCTTTACGCCCTGCGGGTTGCCGACTTTATTCTGGGAAGCGGCAACTTCAACTCGCGCCTCATGCAGGAAATCCGTACCCGGCGCGGGCTTGCCTACTCGGTTTATTCCCAATTCCAGGTCGGGCGTCGCCTGCCCGGATTGTTTGTGGCCGGCGCCGAAACCAGGAATGCCTCGGTCGCCGAAGTGGTCCGCCTGATGCGTCGCGAAATGGAAAGCCTGCGCAAAGAACGGGTGAGCGCAGATGAACTGGCTCTGGCCAAGGAGAGCCTGATCAACTCTTTTGTGTTCGGCTTTGCGGATTCCCACGAGGTGGTCAGCCAGAGCATGCGCTTGGCGTTTTACGGATATCCCGAAGATTATCTGGTCCGCTACCGCGACCGGATCGCCGCGGTTGATGCCGATGCCGTGCTGGAGGTGGCGCAACGTCGGCTGTTGCCTGGGCAGCAGACCTTGTTTCTGGTAGGAAACCCCGATCGGCCCGACCTTTTGTCGGACCAGCTCGGGATGCCGCTCAAGACGATATCTCCGCCGTGAACAGCATGATATGGGGCGCTTCGCAACAGCGGAGCGATTCGACGGATGCCAGAAACCAAAAATCTGCAAAATTATCATGATCTGCTGACTCGTGTGGATCAATTGTGCGCTGCTATAACCGCGCGACTAAAAGGGCACCTGGTCTGCCATAAAGGCTGCGACCTTTGCTGCCGGCATCTGAGCCTGTTCCCGGTGGAGGCCGAAGCGATGGCCGGGGCTGTCGCGGCGTTACCCGCCCCCCAGCAAGAGACGCTGCGACTGCGTGCCCTGAATGCAGAACCCGATGGTCCATGCCCGCTGCTTGAGAATCATGCCTGCCTGATTTACCATGCGCGTCCCATCATTTGTCGCACCCACGGGTTACCTGTTCTCTCACGTATCAACGGGCAGGCGATGGTCGATTTCTGCCCGCAAAATTGCCAAAATCTCGATACTCTGTCCGGTGACAGAATGATCGATATCGACCGGCTCAATGCCGCTCTGGCGGCGGTTAATGCCGTTTTTCTCAAACAGGCCGATGATGTTCGGGTGGATCGGTGGCAACGCCTGACCATAGCTCGAATGATTCTAGATGTAACGTGATATCATACTTATTTTACATGCTTTTTTATTGTTTAAGATATTGTGAATTGGTGCGTTCGGTCGAGAAGGGTATTTTGGAAGGAGACTCAGGTGGCAAATCGGTTACGGGAAAAACTGCGTGTCTTCCTGCTGCATGATCTGTGGCATTTCGACCCCCGCGGCCTGACCCATTGGCGACTGTTTTTCCTGCGTCAGCTGCAGGTTGCCGCTATTGTCGCGCGTGGCTTCTTCTCGGATGGCTGCATGTTGCGGGCGTCGGCGCTGACTTACGCGACGATGCTGTCCATCGTCCCTTTGCTGGCTCTGATGTTTTCCCTGATCAAGGGCTTTGGCGGGCAGAACCTGCTGGAGCCGTTTCTCTTCAAACTGTTTACGCATGGCTCCGAGGAAGTGATCGCGGAAATCCTTTCTTATATTGAAAATACAAATTTCCGGCGTCTGGGTACTGTCGGGCTAGTGATTCTGATGGCAACCGTTCTGACCCTTTTGTCGAATATCGAAAAAAGCTTCAACCACATCTGGGGTGTGGCGGAAACCCGCTCTTTGGCTCGCCGTTTTGCGGACTATTTTTCCGTCGTACTGCTAAGTCCGCTGCTGATTGTCGCGGCCCTGTCCCTGACAACCAGCCTGCGTAGCCAGGCATTGGTGCAGCGGTTGCTGGAGACAGCGGTGGTCGGAGAGGCTTTGCTGCTGGCATTCAATATTCTTCCTTACCTGGCGGTCTGGGCGGCTTTTACCTTCATGTACCTGTTTATGCCCAATACGCGGGTTCGTCTGGGGCCGGCACTGGTTGGCGGCGTTTTCGGAGGGACTCTCTGGCAGTTGGCGCAATGGGCCTATGTCAATTTTCAGATCGGTGTTTCGCGCTATAATGCCATCTACGGAACCATGGCGGCCCTGCCTATTTTGATTGTGTGGCTGTATGTTTCATGGATGATTGTTCTGCTGGGGCTGGAGATGACCTACGCGACGCAGAATGTGACCATCCTTCGGGAAAAATACGGCGAGGAGAGGGTAAGTTTTGCCAGCCGGGAGCGCGTCGCGCTTACAATTTTGCTGCTCTGTTGCGAATCTTTCCAGGACGACGGCTCTGCGTGGTCCCATGCACGCTTCTGCGAGGATCTCAAATTGCCGCCGCGGTTGGTGCGCGCTGTGCTCAATGACCTGGTCAGGATCGGGCTGCTCGCCAGGGTGGAAAATCCTCCCGAGGACGATTTCGTCTACCATCCCGGGAGGGCACCCGAAACGATGGTTATTCGGGGTGTGCTCCGAATGCTGCGTGAAGACGGGGCGACCCAGCCGCGCAATTTTCGCATGCCGGGCCGGGAAATCATCCGCGAACTGGAAGAAACCCTTCGAAAGGCGGAAAATGTGGCACTGGGAAATCTGAACTATCGCGATCTTGTTCGGGAAAAACAGGCTGCCGCTTCCAGGACGACGAATGTTCAGCAGGAATAGAGAGTGAAATCGCCGTTTTCCAGAATGGCGTAGGATGGCTTTGTGCTCCAGTCTCCCAGGGCGATCAGGGTGTGCCGCTTCTCCCGATGCATCAGGGGAACATGGAAATGGCCGGTAATGACGGTGTCGTACCCTTCGGAAAACCGGCTCCGCGCAAAAGCCAACAAGTCCTCGCGGGGCAGGCGGTGGCGGTCGCGGCCGCCGTTTTTGCGGGCGCTTTTGGCGCTGGCCCAGCGGGCGATGCGCCACGCCGAATCGGGGGGGATCATCATCATCAGATGGCGGGTCCAGTTGTGGCGCAGGAAACGACGCAACAGCCGATACCCTTGGTCCCGCGGATTGATCAGGTCACCATGCGCGATGAAGATCTTGCGTCCATCGCGCTCCAGGCAGCCTCCATCAGGCAGGATGCGGCAGCCGAGCGTGTCGCGAAAGTAGGGGCCAAGATGAAAGTCGTGGTTGCCTTCGACGAAAACAAGTTCAGTGCCCGCCTCGGACAGGCGACGCAGGCTTTCGAGCAAGGGGATGTAAGCGGAAAAAACGCAGTGGCGATAGCCGATCCAGAAATCAAAGATGTCGCCAAGCATCACCAGACTGCGCAACTGCCCGCGGTTTTCGTCGAGAAACGTCAGCAGGCGGCTGTAGCGTTCATCGCGCGGATCGACCAGATGCGTGTCGGCCAGGAAAAGGTCTTTCATCGTATCTTGGCTTCCCAAGCAGGAATCGGCAGAGGGGGAATGTCAGGGGGCAATACGGCTTCCATTCGGAGTTTCCGAATGGGAAGCAACTATAAAATCCGCACTCGTGAAAGTCAAGTCGCACAACAATCGCAATTGGGGAGGGACGGATGCTGAACCTGTTTGGCAATATGCACCCTGTGGTACAAGCCTTGCTCGCGACATGTTTTACCTGGGGCGTCACATCCCTGGGGGCTGCTGCGGTTTTTCTTTCCCGCCAGCCCAGCCGCAAGACCCTCGACGGGATGCTCGGATTTGCGGGCGGGGTCATGATTGCCGCCAGTTACTGGTCCTTGCTGGCGCCGGCCATTGAATTGTCTCAAGGCCAGGCGCTGCCATCCTGGCTGCCTCCCGCTATAGGTTTTCTGCTTGGCGGATTGTTTTTGCGCGGACTCGATTTGCTCTTGCCCCATCTTCACAGAGACTTGCCGCGCAGTCGGGCCGAGGGGATCAAAACCCATTGGCCACGCAGTACCTTGTTTGTATTGGCCGTAACGTTACATAACATACCGGAAGGTTTGGCGGTCGGGGTCGCTTTTGGCGCCGCCGGTGCCGGGCTCGAGGCGACCGGTCTTGCGGCTGCCATCGCACTGGCCCTGGGGATAGGCCTGCAGAATTTCCCCGAAGGGGTGGCCGTGTCCATGCCTCTGCGAAGGGATGGTTTGTCGCGAAGGAAAAGTTTTTGGTATGGTCAGCTCTCCGGTTTCGTTGAGGTTGTCGCCGGGGTGATCGGCGCTGCTGCCGTTCTGCATGCGCGCCCCATATTGCCTTATGCGCTTGCTTTTGCCGCCGGTGCCATGATTTTCGTGGTGATCGAGGAGGTGGTGCCCGAGACGCAGCAGGGCGATTTTGGCGACTTCGCTACCTTGTGCGCCATGTTGGGGTTTGTGGCCATGATGACCCTGGATGTCGGATTGGGCTAGGCCAATCGGTTAACGTAGCGGCGGAATGTGTCGCCGGACAAGGATTTATTGCATGGATGGAGCATGAATATGAATCGGGAGGGAAAATAACTTGTTGGGTAACACATCGCCGGCATGGGTCCGGTTCGGGGTGGGGCGATTATCAGGCGCCCTGCTCGTAGTGGTGATGAGTGTTTCAGTTGTTCTGGCGGATGGTTATCGTACACCGAGGGCGGGGGACGGTTTTTCGACGGTGGTGCTTGGCGAGGCGGTGACGGTACCGCCCCGCGATCGCTGCAACGTTACGGCTCTCAACCTTGGTGTGCAATGGGTCGAAGATGCGCCGAGTGATTATGAGGTTTTGCCCTTCGGTGCGCTGTTTTTGTGGCGGAACAAGGACGGTGGTCGCCAGAGGTTGCGCGCGGTGCTGGCGGGATTTTACAATGAAGTGCGATATCATCTGAGTCCCGACCGACTCGGCAAGACTGAACTGGTCGTGACGCTGGACAGCATGACCGTTCCCATGGCGCGCCAGGAGTTTGTCGAGGGGCGTCGAATCGATCAGGAAGAACTGGAATGGCATCGCCTGCATTTCGGTTTCGGGTTTGGCTGGCGGACCCCGCTGGCTCCCGGACATCAGGACAATGCCCTGGAGGTCGCGCTGACCTACGAGCCGGGGTTTTTGTGGTTCAGCGACGGCGGCGATACGGCGGGAGATTTCCGTCAGCCCCGGGATACCTATGAGGGCAGGGTGCATTTTCGACTGCGCGCCGATGCATTGGAACGCAATGTCATGGAACTGCCTCATGCCGGGTGGGCCGCCGGAGTCGATGGTTTTTACGGCCACCGTGCCCGCTGGGACGATTGGGGAGGCGGGCGGTTTTCCGCTTGGCAGAGCGGGGCGGATCATGACACCTGGATTGCGGGGCGGTTTCACGCGCTCGCCGCCCTGCCTTTGCCCTGGACCAGCAGTGAGCGTCACCGCCTGGTGGTTTCGGTTTTCGCCGGCATGGGCGAGGATCTGGACCGCTTCAGCGCCTTTCGGCTTGGCGGCGAACCTGGCGGCGGCGAATGGGAGGCGCTTTCCAGGCCTAACCTGCTGGGTGCCATGTTCGATGAATTTTACAGCCGCGGTTATGCCATCGCCAATCTGGAATACCGGAGCGAACTGCTGTTTTTCTGCTATCTGCATCTGCGCGGGCAGTTGGCGTGGATCGATCGACCGCGTATCCGACATGGCAGTCTGGACTGGGAATCGGATATGCTGCCTGCGGTTAATGTTGCGGTGACCTGCGGTGCTCCCTGGAACTCGCAGCTCGAGTTGGGGTTCAATCACAATTTCGGGTTGTTGCGGGAAGACGGGATAACAAGCGGGTATGGTGGTTCTTCCATGAGTCTGGCATGGTCCAAGGAGTTTTAATATTTTATTAAAAAGGGGTTGCAACTTTCAGATATCTATGACAGTCTTCGCTATAGACGGTGCTATACAGCGGATAAGCCATGATTGAAGGCAAGCTTCGGTTACCGGAGCCGGTCGCCACCAAAAAAGTTTCAGGGCCTCCTTGTTGCACCTTACCCAACCTGGCCGTTGTATGGAGATGGAGCACATGCGCCATTTGATACAGCGGCACTTTTTTATTCGGCGAAGGCAGGCGCAGTTGCCGCTGGGGGGAAAACAGGTGCAGATCAAAAACAGTTGTGCTATAAGGGTGCGACAAACATCTAGATGAACCTTAATTTAAGGAGAAGTTTCATGTCCTTGGTTATGCAGGGAAAGCTGCAGGATTTCATCGCTGACAGGGTCGCCGGAGTCAAGATTGCCGAGGTTCGCATTGGCCTGGGTTATACGGCGGTTAAACTCGACAACGGGCAGGCGGGTCTGGCCTGGACTCCGAAGAGTATGGGCGGAGAATGTACTCATCTGCACAATGCCGGAACCCTTTGCGAAAAACCCGCCATGGAATTACTGGCAGGGCTGACGGAAGCACGTCCCTTGCTGCGTGCCTTGGGACTGGCCACCGCCAATGCGGCGCTCGCCGCTCATCCATGTCCCGGCGCGACCACCGTCAACGCCTTGTCACCGCTCGGTATCACGGCGGATAGCCGGGTTGCCATGGTCGGATATTTTGGTCCGGTGGTCAGTGATTTGGGCAAGGTCGGCTGCCATCTGGACATTATCGAACTTGATTCGAGCCGCCCTGGCGTTATTTCGCCGGAGCAGGGTAAAAAAGCCCTCAAGGCGTGTGATATTGCCATTCTGACCGGTACCAGCCTGATTACCGGCACCCTTGATGATCTGCTGAGCAGCCTCGGTGATCCGCGTGGTGTGCTGCTGCTGGGTCCGTCGGCACCCTTGTGTCCGGAGATTTTCGCCGACACGCCTGTCACCCAGATTTCCGGAGCCCGGGTGCTCGATTGCGACAGTGTGTTCCGGGTTGTCTCCGAAGGGGGCGGGACGCGTTTGTTCAAACCCCATGTGGCTTTTGAAACCGTGACGCTGAACCGTGGGAACTGACGGTTGGCGGATTTGGCCATCCTGCTCCCTGAAATTTCACAGTGTTCTCGGCGAATCCTGTCCGGTGTGCCGGTGTCAGAATCTTCTGGAGCATGTCATCGGGGTCTGGTATTATTGAATCGAAATCAACCATAACCCAGGCGACAAGGCGAGGGATGATATGGGATTTACCGAACCCGTCGGAAACCAGTCGGACCTGTTTGGAGCGGTTGTCGACAACCTTTCCATTATGGTCGAGATGGCGCGCAGCGCATTCAATCATCAGTGCCGCCAGATGCTGGATGAAATGGAGCACCAGAAAGGGATCATCGAGGAAGAATTTTCCCTGGCCACCGAACGGATAGAGAATCAGCTCAGTGGCCTTTCGGGTGAAGCTCATGTGCGAGTCCTTAAACTGCACAGTGTGTTGTCCCATTTGCAAATTGTCACCGAGGCCCTGAGCGAACTTACCCATCCCCTGCGGCGGCAGATCGGCGACGGCATACCTTTTTCACCCAAGGCCTGTAGCCAGGTGAATGAGCTTTTCCAGCGGCATCTCGACATTATCCGCACCCTGGCTGATATTCTCAAAACCGATAACGACATTCTTAAAACCTATATCATCGACGATAAGGGGCCCCATTTGTCCAACCTCTGTATGGAGTTTGCCACCGATCACGAGGCGCGCCTTATCGAAGGTCTCTGTACTCCGCACGCCGCCCCGCTGTACCTCGGTATTCTGGATTGTCTGAAAGTCATGGCCCAGCACGAAATTTCCGTTGCCAGACTGCTTCGCGAAATTTCCCATCAGGCGGGTTGAGCGGAACACGTGGCGCCGCGGGTTTTTTTTGCTGCAACGCAAAAGGCCGGACAGGGCATGTCCGGCCTTTTGCGTTGTGTAAGGTGTTTCTGGCACAGCGTCCGTGGAAAGCAGGGATCAGGGCGTTTTTCCCGGGTTTTCATCCACAGTTGTCAGAATGATGCGGATGCGGCGGTTCTGAGCCCTGCCCTGGGCGGTGGCGTTGCTCGCTGCAGGCTGATAGGGTCCAAAGCCGCAGACGGCCAGCCGTTCGCCGGCAATGCCCAGGCTTTCCTGCAGAAAATGCACGACGCTCGCGGCGCGAGCGGTGGACAATTCCCAGTTGGACGGGTAGATTTTTTTCAGTCGTGGACTGATGGGGACGTTGTCGGTATGTCCCTCGACACGAATGGTTTTGCCGGCAGCCTGTTTGAGTACGCTGCCGACACGTCTGAGGACGCCAAGGCCGGCGGGTTTGATTTCGGCCTGGCCGGAGTCGAAGAGAATCCTTTCCACCAGGTTCACAGTCAAGCGTCCCTGCAAGTCGGTGATTGTGATTTCACCGCGTCTGATTTCGTTTTCCAGTTTTCCCACCAACGCATCGTAGGTTGTTTTAAGTTCCGCGATGCGTGCCTGACGGGCCAGCTTTTCCTGCTGCAACTGCTCTGTGATGGCGCGTTTTTCCTCTTCCAGACGGTCAACGGCCTGTCGCAGTTCGGTCATGGCTTTTCCGGTTTCATGGCCTCTTTCGGCAAGGATTCCCTCCAGTCGTTCGATGTCGGCCTTGGCGCGCAGTTTCTCGTTGCGCAAGGCGGTCAGGGCGCTGCGGGCATCCTCCAGCTGACCTGCCATCTCATCGTAACGCAGTGCCGTTTGTTTCTGCTGTTCCAGCAGTTTGGCATAATCCTGCTCAAGGCTCTGGCTCAGGGCCGCGAAATGCTGCGCTTCGTCCGTTTTGCGTTGAAACTCGGAGCGGCTGATGCATCCGGACGCAAGAAAAACCAGCACCGGAATGGCTGCAATGGACAGAAAGGGCTTGTGCACGTCTTTTTCCTTTCAGTGTGGCAATTGACAGCTGGCAAAAGGGCCATTTCCGGATGGACACTAGCGAAAAGGTAAGTGTTTGTAAAGACCAAATGAGGCTTTATTGGTTGCGGGGTCTTCTTGGACCATGCTATATAAAAGGCTGATGTTACTGATGTAAAAATGTTTTAAACTCTCGCGTGGAGCATATGCATGTTCGAAATCGAGCGCATTATCCGGACCGCCCTGCAGGAAGATATCGGACTGGGCGACATAACCACCCAGGCAACCATTGCGCCGGGCACCATGGCCCGCGCCGAACTGGTCGCAAAGCAGGATTTTGTTCTGGCCGGTATCGATGTGGCCCGACAGGTTTTCGGGCAACTGGATCCTTCGGTCGCTTTTGAAAAACTGCGCGAAGACGGCCAACGGGTTCAGCGTGGTGACGTGCTGGCCTGGATCAGGGGCGATGCCGCCGTTCTGTTGCAGGGTGAGCGTGTGGCGCTCAACCTGCTGCAGCGCATGAGCGCTATCGCCACCCACGCGGCGGCATTCGTGAAGGAACTGGAAGGCACCGGTACGGCGGTGGTCGATACCCGTAAAACCACTCCGGGGTTGCGCGTGCTGGAAAAATACGCGGTTCGCGCCGGTGGCGGCCGCAACCACCGCACTTCCCTTTATGACGGGGTGCTGATCAAGGAAAACCATGTTGCGGCGGCCGGCGGCATCGCCGTGGCCGTGGCCCGGGCGCGGGAGATTGCCCCCCATACCCTGCGCATCGAAGTTGAAACGCGTAACCTGGTCGAGGTGGAGGAGGCCCTGGCGGCGAACGCCGATGTTATCATGCTGGACAACATGGACCTCGATACCTTGCGGCAGGCGGTGGCGCTTATCGATGGCCGCGCCATTACCGAGGCTTCGGGTGGCGTTACCCTCGAAACGGTGCGCGGGATCGCTGAAACCGGCATTGATTTTGTTTCCGTTGGCGCCTTGACCCATTCGAGTCCGGCGGTCGACATTTCCATGCTTTTTCAATAGCGGGTTGTCATGACCGTGCAGAATGCGCGCAGCACCATTCTCGAACTGTTTCGCGTCGCGGGTGACGGATTTGTTTCCGGCGCCCGGATCAGTCGCACGCTCGGGGTATCGCGCACAGCGGTCTGGAAAAAAATCGAACAGCTCAGGCTTCTCGGTTATGCCATCGAGGCGGTGCCCTCCAAAGGGTATCGCCTGCAGGGCAGTCCCGATCTGCTGTTGCCCGCCGAGGTGTCGAATGCACTGGGGACCCGGCATATTGGCCGCCAGGTGATATACTTTGCGCAAACCGATTCGACCAACCTGCGGGCCCACGAACTTGGAAAGTCGGGCGCTCCGGAGGGAACGGTGGTACTGGCCGACAGCCAGACGGCAGGCAAGGGGCGCCTGGGTCGCAGGTGGTCTTCTCCGGCAGGGGTCAATCTCTATGCTTCAGTGCTGGTACGCCCCCCCGTGGCGCCGCGGCATGCCAGCCAGCTGACATTTTTGTCCGCTGCCGCTGTCGCCAGAACCGTTGCCGAAACGGCTTCGCTTCCGGTTTCGGTCAAATGGCCCAACGATGTGTTGGTGGCAGGTCGAAAAATCGCCGGTTTGCTCAACGAACTCGATGCCGAAACCGAGCGTATCCACTATCTGGTGTTGGGGATTGGCGTCAATCTCAATATGACGGCCGACCAGTTCCCCGAAGACTTGCGTTATCCTGCAACCTCCATGTTGCTGGCAACCGGCAGAAGTGTGTCCCGCATCGATTTCACACGCTGTCTGTTGCGCCACCTCGATGATCTTTACGAACTTTATCTGACGCAGGGGTTTGTCCCGGTGCTGGAAGCCTGGATGTCTTATTTCGATCTGATCGGACGTGCCGTGGAGGTCGATTACCATGATCGCCGTGTGGTTGGCACGGTTGCGGGGCTCGACGATGACGGCGCACTGCTGCTGGTGCTGGGCGATGGTTCCCGGGAACGTGTTCTGGCCGGGGATGTGCGCCCCCTGAAATAGAAGGACTCGGATAGAAACATGCTTCTGGTTATCGATGTCGGCAACACCAATACCGTGGTCGGCCTGTATGACGGACAGACCCTGGCTCACAACTGGCGGATTACCACCGACAAGGGGCGTACCGGTGATGAATACGCCTTGCTGTTGCACGAACTGCTGCGCCTGGCCAATGTGAGCTTCGACCGCATCGGGGACGTCATGGTGTCCAGTGTCGTTCCGCCGACGCAGCACGCTATAGAAACGCTGTGTCTCAAATATATAGGTCGGCTTCCTTATGTGGTCGGTCCCGGCATCAAGACGGGGATGCCGATCCTTTACGATAACCCCCGCGAGGTGGGGGCCGATCGCATCGTGAATGCCGTGGCGGCTTTTGCCCGCTGGCAGCGCAGTTTGATCGTGGTCGATTTTGGCACGGCCACCACCTTCGATTATGTGACCGCCAAGGGGCAGTATCAAGGCGGCGCCATTGCCCCGGGGCTTAAAATCAGCGCCGATGCCCTGTTCGAAAAAGCCAGCAAACTGCCACGGGTGGAAGTCGCCAGACCACCCGCCGTGGTGGCAAAAAACACCGTCAACAGCATCCAGTCCGGACTGTTTTACGGCTATGTCGGCCTGGTCGACGGCATTGTCGGCCGCATGAAAAAGGAAACCCGCGATGATCCTCTGGTCGTTGCCACCGGAGGTCTGGCCGTTCTTATGGCCAACGAAACCCAAACCATAGACGAGGTGGACCCCGATCTGACCCTGGAAGGTTTGAGAATTCTTTATCTGCGCAACAAGGGGTAACGATGCCCGTTGAACCTGTCCGGCGGACAGGGCATAAAAGACAGTGTTCCTCATGCATAATCCGGCAGTGGCTGCCGGGACGATGTCATAAGCCGCGATGTTTTTATCGCAGCGTTCGTTGTTTCCTGTAGATGTGATTCTCACGCGCGTTCCCCCGGCGGGGAAAATGAAGGGAGAGACCATGGGAAAGTACGACACGGCTAGGTTGAGGAATTTTGGAGTTGTTGCACACGGCGGGGCGGGTAAGACCTCCCTGGTCGAGGCTATGCTGTTCTGCAGCGGGGTCACGGATCGGCTGGGGCGGGTCGATGACGGCAGTTCGTTGCTGGACCATCAACCGGAGGAGGTCAAGCGGACCAGTTCCATAGACGCCGGTTCCTGTTGTCTCTCGTGGAAAGAACATGAACTGAATATTCTCGATACTCCGGGGTACGCCAATTTCCTTCACGATACCCGCAACTGCCTGCGTGTCGTGGACGGTCTGGTATTGCTGGCTTCGGCCATTTCCGGGGTCAAATCCCAGACGCAGAAAATCTGGGAATGGGGCCGCCAGCGGCACCTTCCGGCCGTCGCTTTTGTCAGCAAAATGGATCGGGAACGAGCCAATTTCAGCAATGCCGTGGCATCCATGGCCGAAGCCCTGTCGATCCGCGCGGTCCCGCTGGTGCTGCCCATCGGGGCAGAGAGCGATTTTCGCGGGGTGATCGATCTGGTTGCGATGAAAGCCTACTTTTTCGCGGACGACACGAGCGGACGTATGGAGGAAGCCGATATTCCGGAGGAATTGCGGGAAGAGGCGCAGATCCAGCGCATTGCCCTGGTGGAGGCCGCCGCTGAGACCGATGAAGTGCTTATGGAAAAATACCTCGAAGAGGATGATCTCGGCGAGGAAGAGATCCGGATCGGGTTGCGCGCCGCTACTCTGGCCGGTGACATTGTGCCGGTGATGTGCGGCAGCGGGCCGGCCAATCGCGGTGTCGGCCTGCTGCTCGACGCCGTGACCATGTGCCTGCCATCGCCGGCGGATCGGCCTGCCGCCATTGGTGTCGATCCGAAATCGGAGGAGATGGATGAGCGACCAAATGCATCCGATGCACCGTTTTCGGCGCTGGTATTCAAAACCATCAGCGATCCGTATACCGGGAAACTTAATCTGATGCGGGTTTATTCCGGAGTTCTGAAATCCGATTCGACCATCTTCAATGCCGCCCGCGATTGCGCCGAACGCATCGGGCAGCTTTTCAAGATGGTCGGCAAAAAACAGATCGCCGTGGATCAGGCCATGCCGGGCGAGTTCGTGGCGGTGGCCAAACTCAAGGAAACCGTGACCGGCGATACCCTGTGCGATGGCTCCCATCCGATCCGGCTGGATTTTCCCGCCCCCCTCAAGCCGGTGATTTCCTTCGCTCTTGAGGCACACAGCAAGAACGACGAGGACAAGATTCATTCCGCTCTGCAACGCCTTGTCGAGGAAGATCCGACTCTGCAACTGTTGCGGGACGAGGAAACCCATGAACTGATCCTGTCAGGCATGGGCCAGATTCATGTCGAAGTCACGGTGGAAAAACTCAAGCGCAAATTCAACGTCGAGGTCGATCTCAGGGAACCCAAGGTACCCTATCGCGAGACCCTGCGCGGCAGCGCCAAACTTCAGAGCAAATACAAAAAGCAGTCCGGGGGCCGGGGTCAGTACGCCGATGTCTGGCTTGAATTCAGTCCGTTGGGGCGCGGAGAGGGATTCCAGTTCGAAGACAAGATCGTCGGTGGCGCCGTTCCGCGCCAGTACATCCCGGCGGTGGAAAAAGGTATTGCCGAAGCTGCGCGAAGCGGCGTGCTGGCCGGATTTCCGACCGTGGATTTCAAGGCGACGCTTTTCGACGGTTCCTTTCATACCGTGGATTCATCGGAAATGGCCTTCAAGATCGCCGGATCCATGGGATTTAAAAAAGGGGCCGAGATGGCTTCTCCGGTGTTGCTTGAACCGATTATGAAGATGGAAATCTCCGTGCCCGATGAATGTGTCGGGGATGTGATCGGCGACATGAACTCGCGGCGCGGCAAGGTTCTGGGCATGGATCCCAAAGGGGGGATCCAGCAGATCAACGTCATGGTGCCGCTGGCCGAAGTACTGAAATATTCGCCGGAACTACGTTCCATGACTTCGGACAGGGGGATGTTCACCATGGAGTTCTCCCATTACGAGGAAGTTCCCGGCCATCTGACCGGCAAGCTGCTGGCCGAATTGAAGCGCGAAGTGTAACCGCTAACCTTATTTTATTGCCAAAACCGCGATTAAGGCCGCCGGCGTGCGCCACCCGCCGGCGGCCTTGCCTTTCCGCTGGTTGTTCCACAAGGCTTATGAACGAAGTCACAGCACAAAAAACCGCACCGCGTCTGCGTCTTAAAGTTTCGTCCCGCGTCGCCCGCATCGCAGACGGTCAGGGCGGCACCGATGCACAGTTGCAGGCAATCCGGGGGCAGCTTGATCTGACCGATAGCGAACGCTTGACCCTGTTGATTTATTTTGAACAGAAACAACCGCAGATCCTGGCCGGCGAGGTACGCCAGGCTTTGGAAAAATTTCCGGTGCAGAGCCTGCGCGAATTGGCGGCAGACGCCACCCTGCCTCCGCTTCTGGTCGGTTTTCTGGCCAGGCGCTACGCGGCCCGGCATGCCTTGGAACCGTTGCTGCTGACCAACCCCAACCTGCCGGAGAATCTGCGCGGGCCTCTTGAGTCCTTGGCCTCGCGGCGCTCCATGGCAACGCAGGGCAACGCCTGTGCGTCGCCATCCGAGGCATCGGAAACGGCCGACAAAGAACACCATGACGGGGCTGAGACGGAGTCAGGTGAGGAAGAAACGCAGAAGGCCACCGAGCATCTTTCCAAATATCAGATGTCCCTGGAGATGGGCGTCGCGGACAAGATCAAGGCCGCCCTGACCGGAGACAAGGAATGGCGCGGGTTGCTGGTCAATGATTCCAACAGGCTGGTGTCGGCGGCGGTTCTGAAAAATCCGCGGATTACCGAAGGTGAGGTCAATGCCATAGCTCGCAACAAGTCGAGCAGCGAAGAGCTGATCCGTCTTATCCTGCTGAATCGGGAATGGACGAAAAATTATGCCATCAAGCTGGCCCTGATCATGCATCCACGCACGCCGATGGGCAATGCCCTGCGTTTCATGGGGGCCCTGACGGAAAAAGATCTCAAAAACCTGGTGAAAAGCCGTGAGGTTTCTCCCGTGATTGCAAACAATGCCCGGCGCATGCTGATGAGCAAAAACCGGCAGGGCTGATTCGGGTGGATGACCTCTTCGGTTTTTGCCGGAGGATGGCAGTGTTTTTCAAACTGACGTGAACAACGCCCGCGCAAGGCCCCGCCACCTATGGAATTGGTGCCGTCCGTGGGCCGTAGTCTTCAAGGAGAAGGGCTTTATGAGAGGAAGGATTGTAGCTGTGTGCGTCAGTCCGGAAAAAGGCGCGCGCAAGAAAAATGTGGGACACGGAACCCTTATTGAAGGCTTCGGGCTGGAGGGCGACGGTCACGGCGGCGACTGGCATCGCCAGGTCAGCCTTCTGGCGATGGAAAGCATTGCCTCCATGCAGGCCAAAGGGCTTGACGTCCATCCCGGGGATTTTGCGGAAAATCTCACCACCGAGGGGTTGGAACTGTTTTCCCTGCCCATCGGTACGCGCCTGCAGGTTGGTGCGGAGGTGCTGCTCGAGGTTTCACAGATCGGCAAGGTGTGTCACACCCGTTGTGCCATCTATTATCAGGCCGGCGATTGCGTCATGCCCAGGGAGGGCATCTTTGCCGTGGTACTCAGGGGCGGCCCGGTCAAAACCGGGGACGATATCCTGGTTCTGCCGCCCGTTGACAGAAAGGACCCTGCATGACCGAATACTCCTTTACCATAGGCATTCTGACCCTGTCCGACAAGGGGGCGCGGGGAGAGCGGGAGGACCTCAGCGGAGAGGTGATTCGCGAGATGATCGCTGCAGTGGGTGAAGTTACCCATTACCGGGTGATCCCCGACGATCTGGAGACAATCGTGGAAACCCTTGTCGACTGGGTGGATCGTGACGGCGTGGATCTTGTTTTGACCACCGGCGGCACCGGCCTCAGCCCCCGGGATGTCACCCCGGAGGCTACCGCCCGAGTTCTTGATTGGGAAATTCCCGGGATGGCCGAAGCCATGCGTGCGGCGAGCATGAAAAAGACGCCGCACGCCATGCTGTCCCGCGCTCGTGCGGGTGTGCGCCGCCAGTCCATAATTATCAATCTGCCCGGAAGCCCCAAAGGCGTGCGTGAAAACCTGGAAGTGGTGCTTCCGGCGCTGACGCATGGATTGAAGAAGCTCAAAGGCGACCCCACCGACTGCGCGCGATGAAAAAACCGGCATGAATACCATCGATCCCGGACTTCTGAACTACGATTTTTCCCTTATGGGCCGTTTGCTGCTCGCGGCACTGCTCGGGGGCATGCTCGGTTTCGAGCGGGAAATTCACGGCCGTCCGGCCGGATTCCGCACCCATCTGCTGGTTGCCCTTGGGGCCTGCCTGATGATGCTGGTCTCGGAATTTTTTTTCGTGAAGTATCACGGACTCACCAGCGGTGCGGCTATGCGCATCGATCCGGGCCGGATCGCGGCCCAGATCGTGACCGGCATCGGTTTTCTCGGTGCCGGTGCCATTATCAAGGACGGGTCGGCGATTCGCGGCTTGACCACCGCGGCCTGCTTATGGGTTGCTGCGGGGATCGGCATGGCCGTGGGCACGGGATTGTATGTGCCGGCGCTGGCCGTGACCGGCATGGCCGTGGGCGCCCTGATGTTCCTCAAACGCGTGGAGGAATCCATGGCCAAGGATTCCTACGCCACCCTGACGGTATATTGCGACGCCAATCCATCGGTCGGCACTCTGGTGGAAGCCTGCCTCGATGCCCAGGGACTGCGACGTGTCGATGTCGCCGTGGAAAAGGACAAGCAAGCAGGGGAGGTGCGTTACGATTATGTGGTCGTGCGCATCGGGCCCATGAGGTCCAGTACGCTTGTTGAGGATATTGCCAACCTGGAAGGGGTACGCAAGGTACGTTTTCGCTGATCTTGTCGCTGGCAGAGCGGCGCGGCATGAGGAGGGTGGCTGCCGAACGGGCCTGACCGCCACTATTTCGCGAAACTCGGCCAGATTGTCTATCGGGCCGCTGGTTGCTACCCGGCGGGGGGCGGCAAGGTGACGCTGAGGGTCGGTGCCATGGATTAGCGTTTGACCATATCATGGCTTTGTGGTATTCAACTCGCCCAATGGATACAATGTTTTATTTTCGTGGGTGTATCCCGGCCCGGCATATTTCGCAGGGCATTTTAAGCACGAAGGAAGGTATTTCGATATGAGCAACAGGCTGCATTTCACCATGGGGCAACTGCTGGACGACATCGCCAACCGGTTTCCGGACAACGATGCCCTGGTTTACGCGGATCAGGGACTGCGCTACTCCTATCTGGAATTCAACGCTCTTTGTGAGCGGGTGGCCAAAGGCCTGCTGGCGTTGGGCGTTCGCAAAGGCGACCATGTCGCCATCTGGGCCACCAATGTGCCGCAGTGGGTTGTTCTGCAGTTCGCCACCGCCAAGATTGGCGCTGTCCTGGTAACGGTTAACACCAATTACAAGTCCGTGGAGCTCGAGTACGTGCTGAAACAGTCGGATGCCACCACCTTGTTTCTGGTTTCGGGATTCAAGGATACCGATTATGTTGAAACCCTCTACAGTGTGGTGCCGGAGCTGCGCGATGCCGGGCCGGGACAGCTCTGTTCCGAGCGGCTGCCGTTTCTGAAGCATGTCGTGTTTTTGGGGGACCGGCAGTTTCCAGGCATGCGCTGCTGGAGCGAGATGGAATCCCTCGGTCGGGATATCGAGGATGCGCAGCTGGCTGCAATTGCCTCCAGCCTGGATGAGCATGAAGTCATCAATATGCAGTACACATCCGGCACCACGGGGTTTCCCAAAGGGGTGATGCTGACGCACCACAATATCGTCAACAACGGTTTCAATATCGGTGAATGCATGCGGTTCACCGAAAAGGACCGGCTGTGCATCCCCGTGCCGTTTTTTCACTGTTTCGGCTGCGTCCTCGCGGTGCTGGCCTGCGTAACCCATGGCAGCACCATGGTGCCGGTCGAGACCTTCAGTGCGGAGGTGGTTTTGCGGACCATCGAGGCCGAGCGCTGCACGGCGGTGCATGGCGTGCCGACCATGTTCATCGCTGAACTCGATCATCCCAATTTCGGTCGTTACGATCTGACCAGTCTTCGTTCTGGCATCATGGCCGGGTCGCCCTGTCCCATCGAGGTCATGAAGCGCGTCATTCGCGACATGAACCTGACCGAAATTACAATTGCCTACGGTCAGACCGAGTCTTCGCCGGTCATCACCCAGACCCGCACCGACGACCCCATCGAGTTGCGGGTTGCTACCGTCGGGCGGGCGCTGCCGGATGTCGAAGTCAAGATCGTCGACATCGAGAATGGCCAGACCCTGCCTCCCGGCCGCCAGGGAGAACTCTGCACCCGCGGTTATCTGGTCATGAAGGGCTATTACAAGATGCCTGAGGAAACCGCGCGGGTAATTGATGGCGAGGGCTGGCTGCATACGGGCGACCTGGCGGTTATGGATGAAAATGGCTATTGCAAGATCACGGGACGCATCAAGAACATGATTATCCGCGGCGGGGAAAATATTTATCCCCGTGAGATCGAGGAGTTTCTGTATTCCCATCCGAAAGTTGCCGATGTTCAGGTGTACGGCGTGCCGGATATCAAGTATGGCGAACAGGTCATGGCGGCCATCAAGCTCAAGGAAGATACGGTGGCGACGGCAGAGGAAATCCAGGATTTCTGCCGGGGCAGCATTGCCAATTACAAGGTGCCGCGCTATGTCAAATTTGTTGATGAGTTTCCCATGACCGCCAGCGGCAAGATTCAGAAATTCAAGCTGCGGGAGATGGCCATCAAGGAGCTGAACCTCGAGGCTGCCAATTCGGTGGAAACGGCCTAGGCGCGACCGTGGGCGGCGAATTCGAAGCGAACGTGCCATGCACCGAGCTTGAGGCGCGACTTGGCGCTCTGCAGCGGCGCATGGCCGTGGCCGGCCTCGATGCCGGGGTGGTCATGCAGAATGCCGATCTTTATTATTTTACCGGAACGCTTCAGAGCGGACTGCTCTACATCCCCGCGGCGGGCGAACCGGTTTATCTGGTACGACGGGATGCCGCTCGGGCTCGCCGCGAATCCTGCCTTTCGCGTATCATCACTTTTGGTTCCTTCCGGGAACTATCCGGTATCCTTCAAGACTTCGGCTTGCCTCCCGGTCGGCGGATCGGTCTGGAACTCGATGTGTTGCCGGTGGCTTTGTACCGGCAGCTGGACGCGGCTCTGGGAAACCCCCATATCCAAGATGTTTCGCCGCTGATCCGCCGGACGCGGGCGATAAAGTCTGCCTGGGAATTGCAGCAAATGCGGCGGGCCGCCATCGGTCTCGACGAAGTCTGGCGACTGGCGCTGCACCTGGCATGTGAGGGGCTTACCGATCTCGAACTGGCCGTTGCTCTGGAGGGGAGGGCGCGCAGCCTCGGGCACCCCGGCTATGCGCGCATGCGTGCTTTTAACGGCGAAGTCGCCATGGGCATGGTCCTGATCGGCGACAACGGCGCCGTGCCGTCCTTTCGCAACACTCCGCTGGGAGGCGTGGGGCTGCACCCGGCCATCGGTTTCGGTCCCAGCGGAAAGCCTTTGACCGCTGGCGTGCCGGTAACGGTGGATCTGATTGGCTACGGGGCGGGGTATTATGCGGATCAGACCCGCACCTTTGCTCTGGGTCACCTTGATAAAAAGCTGTGCAGGGCTTACGATGCCATGTGTCAAATACAGGCCTTGCTGGTTGAAACCGCCCGCCCCGGTGCGACGTGGGGCTGTTTGTACGATGAGTGTTGCCGCCTGGCCACCGATCTTGGGTACGCGGAGCACTTCATGGGGACCGTGGGTAACCAGGTGTCCTTTATCGGTCATGGCATCGGGCTTGAAATCGATGAATATCCTTTTATCGCCCGCAATATGCACGACCAGCGGCTGGAAGAAAACATGACCTTCGCCTTTGAGCCGAAGGCGGTTTTTCCGGGGCTGGGCGCGGTTGGCATCGAAAATACCTTTGTGGTGACCCGCGACGGCCTCGAATCCCTGACCCTGTCCGACGAGTCCCTGCGCATTTTATAAGCTTCGCATCTTTTGCGCTAAGGTTCCTACAGGCCAAAGACATTGGCCGGCGCCATGCCGTATGCCGCAATTTCCCGCCGGTTACAAAAGCATGATTCCGATCTCTTCCCCGCCGCCAGTTCTGTTGCCGTTTTATCTTCCGGGGCCTTCAATCCCCGGGTGCAGCTGATTGCCGCCGCTGTCATGCCCTACATCTGGAGCGGCAGCGCCCAGGTCGGAAAGCGCCGGATCCGGGCTCAGAGATTCAGTCGCTTGATTTTTTCAACCAGGGTGGTGCGTTTGATGTTGAGCAGTTCCGCGGCGCGGGCCTTGACCCCCTGGCTCAGGTCCATGGCGGAGCGGATCAGGCAACGTTCGATGTTGGCGATGATCTCGGGCATATCCAGCCCCGCTTCGGTCAGCCGGGGGCAGGAAATCTGAGGTTCTTCGTCCTCGCAGCTGCTGCCGCTGATATTGGCCGGCAGATCGCTTTTGCCGATGGCCAATCCTTCGGTGAGGGTGACGGTGCGTTCTATGACATTCTCGAGTTCGCGCACATTTCCCGGCCAGTGGTAGTTTTCCAGGCAGGACATGGCTCCGGGCGTGATGGACAGTAGCGGCCGGTTCAGTTCATTGCAGGTTTTCTGCAGAAAATAACGAGCCAGCAAGGCAATATCCTCGCGTCTTTCCCTCAGGGCCGGCAGCGTTATGGGGATAACATTGAGCCGGTAGTAGAGGTCGGCGCGGAAGCGACCCCGTTCGACTTCTTGTTCCAGGTTGGCGTTGGTTGCGGAGATGACCCTTACGTCCAGCTTTATTTTCTTTGATGATCCGACTTTTTCCACTTCCTGTTCCTGCAGCACGCGCAGCATCTTCATCTGCAGGTGCAGCGGCATGGTACCGATTTCATCCAGGAACACGGTTCCCTGATGGGCCTGCTGGAATTTCCCTGTCTTATCCGCCACCGCACCGGTAAAGGCCCCGCGAACATGGCCGAACAACTCGCTTTCCAGTAGCTCCGCGGGGATGGCGCCGCAGTTGATGGCCACAAACGGTTTTTCCTTTCGGTGGCCATTGTAGTGGATGGCTTTGGCGACCAGTTCCTTGCCGGTACCCGATTCCCCGAGAATCAGAATCGTCGAATCGGTGTGCAGAACCTTTTCCATGCGGGAGAAGACATGCTGCATTGCAAGGCTGTTGCCGATAATGTTGTCGAAGCGGTATTTGCCTCGCAGTTGCTGACGAAGGTACAGGTTCTCCGCGATGAGCCGGCTTTTTTCCAGGGCTTTGGCAATGATAACCTGCAGCTTTTCGAAGTGCAGAGGTTTGGTAATATAGTCAAAGGCCCCTTCTTTCATGGCTTCGACCGCCGACTCTGCTGAACCTTTGCCGGTGATCAGTATGACATTGGTGAAGGGCCACTGCTCCTTGACGCGCTTCAGGATCTCGATGCCGCTGACGCCGGGCAGAAAAAGATCGGTGAGGATGACCTCGAAAGGCGTTTTGGCCAGAATCTCAAGGGCTTTTTCGCCGGTTTCGGCGGTGGTCACCTGGTAGCCGGCGCTGCTCAACAGCAGGGCGATGGCTTCCCGGTTGGCGGCTTCGTCTTCGATAACCAGAATCTGTGATATGTTTTTCATGGCGTAACCTGTGAAAAAAAGGTGGCTTTGTCATCCGATTGACGCTATGCTAGGAAGCTACCATGTCCTGAAGGCTCAGGCAAGTGTTTGCGTTAAAAAATTGGCGCATTGATGGGGTGGTGATTCAAATGATTGACGCATGGGGCGCTCACAGAATCTTTGTATCGCCTGTCTGGATGCTGGTCCCGCTGCTGTTTATGCTGGTTGGCATGCCTGGTTCCCGGTCAGATGCGGCCGAGGTGCCGGTGTCTGCTCCGGTGGTCGAGGCAGTGCGCATCTCGGGGACCATCAACCCCGCCGTTGCTGCATTTGTAACGGAGCAACTCGATCGCGTCAACCGTGAAAAGCCCGCGGCTTTTCTTCTGGAGCTCGACACGCCTGGAGGCCTGGACCTTGCTATGCGCCAGATCGTCAAGGCGGTGCTCGGTTCGCAGGTGCCGGTGGTGGTGTTTGTTGGCCCCGCCGGTGCACGCGCCGCTTCAGCCGGCGCGCTGATAACCCTGGCCGCCGACTTTGCCGGTATGGCGCCGGGTACCAACATCGGTGCGGCTCACCCGGTATCCATCGGCGGCGGACGGGACAATGGTGACGATGTGTTGATGGGAAAGGTCGTGGAAGATGCGGCCGCCTATGCACGCAGTCTGGCAATGCGCCGGGGTCGCAACCCGGTATGGGCGGAGAAGATGGTGCGTGATAGCGTTTCCATCGCGGCCCATGAGGCGTTGCAGCGTCAGGTTGTCGATCTGGTGGCCGAGAACCGTACGGAACTGCTGCGGATGCTGCATGGGCGCACGTACCGTCGCGGTGATGAGATTCGTCAGCTGGTCTGTCAGGATGCCACGGTAAAGTTTTCCGGCATGGACTGGCGGCAGAAGATTCTTAATACCATAAGCGACCCGAATGTGGCCTATATGCTGCTCCTGCTCGGTTTGCTCGGCATTTTTTTCGAAATCAGTCAACCCGGGGTGGTGCTGCCCGGCGCCGTCGGCGCCATGGCGTTACTGCTGGCGCTGTTTGCCTTTCAGACCCTGCCGGTCAATTATGTCGGCATGCTGCTGATTGTACTGGCTCTGGTACTGTTTGTTCTGGAGGTGAAAGTGACCTCGTTCGGCATGCTTACCGTCGGAGGCCTGATCAGCATGACCTTCGGCTCACTGATGTTGTTTGAACATACCGAACCCTTTATGCGGCTTTCCAGGGCGGTTATCGCCGGGACGGCAGTGGTGACGGCCGGGTTCTGTCTGCTGGTGGCCTGGTTTGTCGTCCGCGCCCAACGGCGGCGTGTTGTGTCCGGGCAGGAGGGCATGGCCGGTCTGCGCGGCGAGACGCTTACCGAAGTATATCGAGATGGGCAGATTTTCGTGCGTGGCGAATACTGGTCCGCCTACGCCGACGAGCCGATTCCCGCCGGTGAGACCGTCGAGGTGGTGCGAATGGCGCAGGGCCTGCGCCTGGAAGTGCGGCGTCCGAAACCGGTTCACACCGTGGTGAATACACACCCAATGTCAGGTTCCGACAAGGAGAATATCCCATGATCTATCCCGTCATAGTCCTGGTTTTTCTGGTCCTGATCCTTTCCAGTGCCGTGAAAGTGATTTACGAATACGAACGTGGCGTGGTGTTTCGTCTGGGACGTTTTGCCGGAGTCAAAGGGCCGGGACTGCGACTCATCATTCCGGTGGTTGACCGCCTGATGAAAATCAGCCTGCGCACTGTGGCCATGGATGTCGCACCGCAGGACGTCATCACCAAGGACAACGTCTCCGTCAAGGTCAACGCGGTGCTTTATTTCCGGGTGGTCAGCCCGGAAAAATCGATCATCGAGGTGGAAAACTACCTTTACGCGACCAGTCAGCTGGCGCAGACTTCCCTGCGCAGTGTGCTGGGGCAGTCCGAACTGGACGAACTGCTGGCGCATCGCGAGAATATCAACCGGCATCTGCAGGAAATCCTCGATCGTCAGACCGATCCCTGGGGGGTGAAGGTTTCCAATGTCGAGATCAAGCATGTCGATCTGCCGGTGGAGATGCAGCGGGCCATGGCCCGTCAGGCCGAGGCCGAACGCGAGCGGCGTTCCAAGGTCATTCATGCCGAAGGGGAATTTCAGGCGGCACAGAAGCTCACCGATGCGGCCGGCATTATCTCTTCCCAGCCGGGCGCCCTGCAGTTGCGTTATCTTCAGACCCTGACCGAAATCGCCACGGAGAACAGTTCGACGGTAGTTTTCCCGTTTCCGGTGGATCTTGTCCGGCCGTTTTTGGGAGGCCCGCACAAAGAATGATCGCATGTCTTGGTCATGCTGACGGTCTGCATCGCTCCTGAATGACGGGGTGCCGCGGCGAGATGCGGCGTAAATGCTTTCGGGCAGTTTCGATATATCGGTTTTCTCGAATAAACAGATTGTTGTTTTGGACTTGTGATTTTGGTAAAGTAGCCGGCCGGTCCAAACACTTAGCACCAGGGAGGTTTGATTCATGGAAATAAAGACATTCAATAAAGTCATGGCGGCCAATCGTGGTGAAATCGCCATTCGCATCTTTCGCGCATGCATCGAACTGGGCATCAAAACGGTGGCCATCTATTCGGAAGAGGATCGGGTGGCCCTGCATCGCTACAAGGCGGATGAATCCTATCGCGTCGGCAAGGGCAAAGGGCCTATCGAGGCTTACCTCGGCATCGACGAAATTATCGATCTGGCCAAGAAGAAGGACGTCGATGCCATCCATCCCGGCTACGGCTTTCTGTCGGAAAACCCTGAATTTGCCGAAGCCTGCGAGAGGGCCGGTATCGCCCTGATCGGCCCGGGTGCCGAGATCCAGCGCAAGCTCGGCGACAAAGTGGCGGCGCGCAAGGTGGCCATCGAGGCTGGTGTTCCGGTGGTTCCCGGGACCGACAAGCCGGTGACCAGCGAAGAGGAAGCGCTGCTGTTCGCCGCCAAATGTGGTTATCCCATCATGGTCAAGGCCGCCGCTGGCGGCGGCGGGCGCGGCATGCGCATCGCGCGTAACCGGCAGGAGTTGGCCGAAGGTCTGCGGTCGGCATCCTCGGAAGCCAAGGCGGCATTTGGTAACCCGTCGGTTTTCCTTGAAAAATACATTGAAAACCCCAAGCATGTCGAAGTGCAGATCCTTGGCGACCAGCATGGCAGCGTGGTGCATTTCTACGATCGCGACTGTTCCATTCAACGCCGTCACCAAAAAGTCATCGAGGTGGCACCTTCGCCGAACCTGAGCGCCGCCAAGCGGCAGGAGTTGTGCGATTACGCCCTGCGCATCGCCAATCATGTCGGCTATGTCAACGCCGGTACGGTTGAATTCCTGATGGATGCCGAAGGCCATTTCTACTTTATCGAGGTCAATACCCGCATTCAGGTCGAGCATACCGTGACGGAAATGGTGACCGGGCGAAATCTGGTGCGGGCCCAGATCCGCGTGGCCGAGGGATACCGTTTGAGCGATCCGGAAATCAACATACGCGGCCAGAAGGATATTCAGCTCAACGGTTTCGCCATTCAGGCCCGTGTCACGACCGAAGATCCGACCCGGAACTTTTCCCCTGATTTCGGCACCATTACGGCCTATCGCAGCCCTGGCGGGTTCGGCGTGCGTCTCGATGCCGGCAGCGCTTTTCCCGGGGCGCGGATCTCTCCCCATTACGATTCGCTGCTGGTTAAAATCAGCGGTTGGGGATTGACCCTGCGCGAGGCGGCCCGCACTACCGACCGCAGTCTGGCGGAATTCCGGCTGCGCGGTGTCAAATGCAATATTGGTTTTCTGGCCAACGTCATCAACCACCCGACCTTTCTGGCCGGGGCCTGCGATACCAGTTTTATCGACACACATCCCGAACTGTTCGAGATACCGGAAAAACGTGATCGTTCCAGCAAGCTGCTGTCCTATATCGGGCATGTGGTGGTCAATGGCTATCCAGGCATTAAAAATCCATTGCATTACAAGGATTTGCGCGACCCCCGCATTCCGGAAATCCGCTATGACGTGCCGCGTCCGAAGGGCTCACGGGACATCCTGCTCGAAAAGGGGGCCGAAGGCCTGGCGCGGTGGGCTCTTGAGCAGCCGCAGTTGCTGATCACCGACACCACCATGCGTGACGCTCACCAGTCGCTGATGGCCACCCGCTTCAGAACCCATGACCTGGCCAAGATTGCTCCGGCCACCAGTCACCTTGGCAGTGGGCTTTTTTCGCTGGAGATGTGGGGCGGCGCATCTTTTGATGTCGCCATGCGTTTTCTGCGGGAGGATCCATGGGAGCGTCTGGACCGGCTGCGCAGAAAAATCCCCAACATCCTGTTCCAGATGCTGCTGCGGGCCTCCAACGCCGTCGGTTACTGCAACTATCCTGATAACGTGGTGCGGGAATTTGTCGCCAAGGCGGCAGAGAGCGGCATCGATGTGTTCCGCATTTTCGATTCTCTGAACTGGACCAAGGGGATGCAGGTAGCCATGGATGCGGTACGCAAGTCCGGTGGTGTCTGCGAGGCGGCTATCTGTTATACCGGGGACATTCTCGATCCCAAGCGCGACAAGTATCCACTGTCCTACTACGTTAACATGGCCAAAGAGCTGGAAAAAATGGGTGCCCATATCCTTGGCATCAAGGACATGGCCGGGCTGCTCAAGCCGCTGGCCGCCGAAAAACTGGTGCGGGCATTGAAACAGGAGGTCGGGATTCCCATCCACCTGCACACCCATGATACCTCCAGCAACGGCGGGGCGACTCTGCTGCTGGCCGCCCAGGCCGGTGTCGATATCGTTGATACGGCCCTGTCGTCCGTATCCGGTCTGACCGCGCAGCCCAACATGAATGCGCTGCTGGCTGCTCTAAAAGGACATGATCGCGACCCCGGTCTGGACGAGGAAGGTATTCAGAAGCTGGCCAATTACTGGGAGACGGTGCGCACCTATTATGCGCCGTTCGAGTCGGAGCTGCGCAGCGGCACCGCCCAGGTCTACCATCACGAGATTCCCGGGGGCCAGTATTCCAACTACAAACCGCAGGTTGAGGGATTTGGTCTCGGCGACCGCTGGGAAGAGTGCAAGGAGATGTACCGCAAAGTCAACGACATGTTCGGCGACATCATCAAGGTCACGCCGTCATCCAAGATCGTCGGCGACATGACCATGTTCATGGTGCAGAACAATCTGCAACCGGAGGATGTTTACGAACGGGGGCAGGAACTGACTTTTCCGCAGGGTGTGGTTGATTTCTTCAAGGGCATGATCGGGCAACCTCACGGTGGTTTCCCCGAGAAACTGCAGAAGATCGTTCTCAAGGGCGAGGAACCTTTGACCTGCCGCCCTGGTGAATTTCTCGAACCGGTCGATTTCGTCGCCAAACGTCAGGAATTGGAGAACAAACTCGGCCATCCGGTTTCGGAGCGGGACGTGTTGTCGGCGGTGCTTTACCCCGGCGTTTTCGAGGAGTTCGATGCACATCGAACGGAATACCAGGACACGTCGGTGCTGCCGACGCCGGTGTTCTTCTATGGTCTGGATCTCGGCGACGAATGTACCGTAGAAATGGAGCCGGGCAAAAACCTGCTGGTGCAGCTCAATGCCATCGGCCGGATTCAGGATGACGGACATCGCGACATCTATTTCGAGCTCAATGGCGAACCGCGCCAGATCATGGTTCCCGACCTTTCGGTAGCCGACGATCAGATCAAGCATCGCAAGGCCGATCCGGACAATCTGCATCATGTCGGTGCGCCGATGCCCGGCAAAGTGTTCCGGATTCTGGTCGATGTCGGTTGTGTTGTGAAAAAAGGCGATATTCTGTTGTCTACCGAAGCGATGAAGATGGAGACCAATGTCAAAGCCGAAAAGGACGGCGTGGTTGCCGAGATTCTGATCAGGGAGGGAACCCAGGTGGAGCAGGGCGAATTGCTGCTGATCCTGGAATAGAGCTTCTGCTCGATAAATGTATGGACACAAAGAGCCGGACACCCTGTCTGGCTCTTTGTGTTTGGTACCCTTGTGCCGCTGCCGCGAACCGCTATGAGGCTGGCATGCCCTGCAGAAAGCTCAACAGCAGCAGCAGCAGTGTGACGCTCACCGCCGAAAACAGGGTTGAGAGGATGATAATGGAACTGGCCAGGCGGGGATTGCCACCCAGTTCCTGCGCCATGACATAACTCGCGGCGGCGGTGGGCGTGGCGGCAAGCAGCACGGCGATGCCGAGATCCATCGTGGACAGGTGCATCGGCAAGAGGATCAGCAGGTTCAGCATTGGAAACAGGACCAGCTTGAATAGGGTGGCGAGCCCGGCCTGTTTCAAGTCCCCCTGCAGCTGTCGCGGTGAAAACACGCCGCCGATGGTCAGCAGGGCCAGGGGCAGGGTTGCCGCCGTAACCATGTGCAGGCTTCGTTCGGCCACGCCCGCTACGGGCCATTTTGCCAGGTTCCAGAAAATACCCGCGGCAGCACCGAGGATAAGCGGATTGCACAGCAGTTGATGGCGGATCAGGCGCCAATGCCGTTCGGGTTGCTGGTGGCGCTGCGCCATGATATGCACCAGAATGGACCACACATTGATGATCGGAACCAGGCATCCCATGAGAAGTCCGGCCCGGGTGAAACCGGCGTCGCCGTAAGCGCTCATGATGATGGGCAGTCCTACATAGGCAAGGTTGCCGCGGAAACCGCCCTGACTGAAAGTGCCGCGATCCTCCGGCGGATAACCGAGCAGGTATGCGGCGGCATAGGACAGCAGGGCCCCCAGGCTCAATGTGGCAATCATGGCCAGGGTGAGCCTGGGGCTGAAGCTTGTCGCGAAGTCGGCCGTGCTGATTTTGTAGAAAAGCAGCAGCGGCAGAAAAACATAATACAGCAGTCGGTTGATCTGTTGCAGAAAAGTCTGGTCAATAAGGCCGATTCGACGCAAAATGACGCCGAGAGTGATGACGGCAAACACTGGCAGGATGATGTTCAGGGTGTTTAAAAAGTGCTGCATGGGAATTCCCCGCTGGATTTCCTGCGACCATACCCTGCCGCTTCGGGTGTTTGCAATGTTCTTTTAGCATGGAGTGTCCGCAATGAAAGTTCTGGTCGATGGCGACAGTCCGCGAAATCCCGCCGACTCTCAGTTCGAGATGGAAGGGTGGGTCGATCTGGCGCCGTTTGAAAAACTGGTGGGAATGTCCATTATCGAAGCCTGTGACGGGCGCGCTGTGTTGACGATGCCCTTTGTCGTAAAACTTTCTCAGGGGGGCGGCTTTTTGCACGGTGGTGCCTTGACCGCACTGGCCGATACGGCGGCCGCCATGGCGGTCAAAACCTGCTTGCCGGTCTCGACGCCTTTCGCGACCCGCAACCTCTCCATGCGGTTCCTCGCGCCGGTTCGCCAGGGTACGGTAACCGCTGCTGCCACGGTAAAGCAGATCGATGGCCGCCGGTACCTTGTCCACGTGGATCTTCAGGATGATCAGGACCATGCGGTGGCGGAATTCACTGCGGATTTCAGGCTGTTGCGGCCCGCTACGGGCGTGTGCGGCGATGCGGAAAGCTTGGTCGCCCCGGCAAAACCGAAAACGGAAGGACGTTATTGATGCAGGCGGGCGATATTACCTTCTGGATTGCTTTTTCGGCAGGACTGGCTTCGTTTGTCTCGCCGTGTGTGCTGCCGCTGATCCCATCCTTTATCACCTATATTACTGGGTTGAGTTTTCAGCAATTGCAGCAATCTCATCCCGGAAGCAGGGTTCGCTGGCAGGTGGTTTTGCACTGCCTGCTGTTCATCGCGGGTTTTTCATTGGTATATACCGTCATGGGAGTGGTTGCCGGCAGTCTTTTCGGCCTTTTGCAGGATGGTTTGCGTTGGGTTCAGAAGCTTGGAGGACTGCTTGTTTTTCTGTTCGGCATACATTTGACCGGGCTTTTTCACTTCGGCATTTTGCTGGGTGAAAAGCGTGTCCATATTCACAACAAGCCGGCCGGCTATTTTGGTTCGTTTCTTGTCGGTCTGGTTTTTTCAGCCGGATGGACACCCTGTACCGGGCCGATCCTCGGATCGGTGCTGACCCTGGCGGCGGGATCTTCCGGAAGTTCCTTGCGTGGCGGCATCCTGCTCGCCAGCTATTCTGCCGGTCTGGGGTTGCCGTTTCTGATTTCCGGCCTGATGTTTCACGGATTTCTGCGGTTTTTTAATCGCTTCCGCAAGCATATTCGTCTCGCCGAGGTGCTCACCGGCATCATGCTCATGATTGTAGGGCTTCTACTATTTTTTAATGGTTTCAGCTATTTGACCGCCATTTTTTATCAATGGCTGCCGGCTGTCGGGTGATCTGGCTCAGGTGCCGCCGGCCCCGGTTGCAGCTTGACATGCGCCGGTTGCCTCTGGTAATTTGATATTCAATTTCATCGGAGGTGCCATGGCCGACAAACGCGAGATGTTCCGAAATTATATCAGCCAGCAGGGACTCAAGCTTACGCTTCAGCGGGAAATCATTCTGGATGAATTTCTCCGTGCTGCCGCCCATCTGTCGACCGAGGAACTTTATCACCGGGTTCGAAAAAAGCATTCCCATATCGGCTATGCGACAGTTTACCGGACGCTCAAGCTGCTGGCGGAATGTGGCCTTGCCAAAGAGCGTGACTTTGGCGGCGGTCAGTCCCTTTACGAAGTCGCTCACCGCGGCTATCATCATGATCATCTCATCTGCGTTGAATGCGGTGAAATTATCGAGTTCGAGAATGCGCGTATCGAGGAACTGCAGAAACAGGTTGCACATGAGCATGGCTTCGTCATGACCGATCACCGTCTGGAAATATACGGCCGTTGCGCCAAGTGTTCCTCCTCCTGAAACTGGCTATCTATACAACAAGTTTTTCGTTTTTTTTCTTTGCAACCCCATCTGGAATGATTTCGTCATGGCAGGTCAAACAGAAGTTGCTTCCACCGTCCGCAAGATTGTGCTGGTCGGTAGTCCGAATGTCGGCAAAAGTGTTCTTTTCAACGCCCTGACCGGGGCGTATACGGTTGTGTCCAATTATCCCGGCACCTCCGTGGAGGTATCCCGGGGCAATTGTGAAATCGAAGGGGTTTCCTATCAGGTGCTCGACACGCCGGGCATGTATTCACTGTTGCCGATTACAGAAGAAGAACGTGTCGGCCGGGAAATTCTCCTGAAGGAAAAAGCCCACACCGTCGTTCATGTTATCGATGCCCGCAATCTCGAGCGCATGCTGCCCATGACCCTGCAGTTGGTGGAGGCCGGGCTTCCGGTGGTGCTGCTGGTCAATATTATGGATGAAGCCGAACGACGGGGAATGCGTATTGACATTCCGCTGTTGCAGGAAAAACTCGGCATCCCCGTGATAGGTGGGGCCATGGCGCGAAAACGTGGTTTGAGCGAATTGCGCCAGGTCATAGCCGACTACGATCCTGCCGTGAAAGCGGTGTTCGGCTATTCCCGTGAACTGGAAAAGGATATTGCCAAGGTTTCGGAACATCTCAAAGGCGATTACACCCTGGTGCCGCGTTCCATGGGCTTGCTGCTGCTGCAGAAGGACGAGGATGCCTGGAAGCTGGTGCGGGCCGCCGAATGTTGCGACAACCTGAAGACCATCGAGGCGGCGGTCAACGAAACGGTTTACGAGCGGCGCCTGGATCTGAACTTGCGCATCAGCCTTGAACGCAAAAGGATCTGTCGCGCCATTCTGGAAGAAGTCATTTATCAGCAGGCCGATCGAAAGCCGGGCTTTTTCGAAAAGCTGGCGGCCTGGACCATCAATCCCTGGACCGGCTTCCCCCTGCTGCTACTGGCGCTTTATTTCGGCATTTATCTGTTTGTGGGCAGTTTCGGTGCCGGCACCCTGGTGGACCTGCTTGAAGGGCAGCTGTTCGAAAATTACCTGAACCCCTGGGTGATTGACCTGGTGCATCGGCTTACGGACTGGTACTGGCTGCGGGAACTGCTGGTCGGCGAATACGGTATATTCACCCTTGGAGTGCGCTATGCGGTAGCTCTGGTACTGCCGATCGTCGGCACTTTCTTTCTGGCTTTTTCCATCATGGAGGATGTCGGCTATTTCCCACGCCTGGCCATGCTTGTGGATCGGATCTTTAAAAAAATCGGGCTGAACGGCCGGGCGGTAATACCCATGGTGTTGGGTTTCGGATGCGACACCATGGCGACCATGGTAACGCGAACACTGGAAACGGTGCGTGAAAGGATCATCGTCACGCTGTTGCTGGCGCTGGCAATTCCCTGCAGTGCTCAGCTCGGAGTTATCATGGGCCTGCTTTCCGGCGTGCCGGGCGCCTTGCCGACCTGGATCGCCTGCATAACGGTTGTTTTTCTGCTGGTGGGCCTGCTGTCCGCCCGTCTGTTGCCGGGAGAGCGCCCCATGTTCTACATGGAGTTGCCGCCCATGCGGTTGCCCCAGGCCCGAAATGTTGTCATAAAGACGGTGAGCCGCATGCAGTGGTATTTTCTGGAAATCTTTCCGTTGTTCATCTTCGCTTCGGTTCTGCTGTGGGCCGGCAAGATGACCGGCGGACTGAATGCCCTGGTGCGGGGCATGTCACCTGCCATAGCCGCACTGGGGCTGCCCGCAAAAACCACCGCCGCCTTCATTTTCGGTTTTTTCCGGCGTGATTTCGGTGCTGCCGGACTTTACGACATGCACGCCCAGGGATTGCTGACGCCGCGCCAATTGACTGTGGCAGCCGTCACCATGACACTGTTTGTGCCTTGCATCGCCCAGTTCCTCATGATGAAGAAGGAGCGTGGCTGGAAGGTCTCCGCCGGCATCTTCCTGCTGGTTACCCTGTTGGCTTTCAGCGTCGGCTGGAGTCTCAATGTGGTCCTCGGTTTTACCGGGTGGCTGGTATGAAGTGCGGTTTTTGCGGCCGCGAGCTGCCGCCTCCCGACAAGTTGGAACAGAAACCTTGCGGAGCGTGCCCGGGAGGATGCCGGAAGATTCACTGTCCCTGGTGTGGTTACGAAAATCCCGTTGTTCCCGGCTTTTTGCGCCGATGGAGCGAAAAAGATAAATCTAAGGAGAACGATTGATGGAACGCTCGGAAAGGGCTGAAGATTTGCTGGAAGCCGTTTGGATCGCGGTCGTTGAAGAGGGGGACAACTCGGCCTCCTTCGAAGCGCTGAATGTCAAGGCCGACGATGCGGCGCTGCTGGATCTCGAACGTCAGGCCCTGGTTGAAATCAAGGGAGAGCGGGTCTATCTGCGCTCCGAAGGACGCCTGGCCGGCGAAAAAGTGGTGCGTCGCCACCGTCTGGCCGAGCGTCTGATGATGGATATTCTTGATCTCAAAGGCAGCAATGCCAATGCCAAGGCCTGTGAATTCGAGCATCTCCTCAACGAAGGGGTCGATACCCGAATCTGCACCCTTCTGAATCACCCCACAACCTGTCCCCACGGCCGTCCCATTCCTCCCGGTGAGTGTTGCCGGGCTGCACGGCGCGCGGCGGACATCGGCGTCGTGCCCCTCACCGAAATGAAGGTGGGGCAGGAGGGCGAGATTGCCTATCTAGCCACCAGCGATGCCAAAAAAATGCAGAAACTGATGTCTCTGGGCGTGTTGCCGGGCAATCGGGTACGGCTCAACCGACGGTTTCCTTCCTTCATTTTTCATGTTGGCAACTCTGAGTTTGCCGTGGACGAGCAGCTGGCGCGGGAGATTTTCATTCGTACCGGCAAAAGCGAATAGCTGTTTTGACGCAGCGGATGCGATGGCCCCGAAACTTCTGGACGGTTGCGGGGCCTTTGTTTTATCCGGAGGGCTTTACGCAGGAAAATAGACTTTGTTTTACATGAGCCCTTTGTTAGTATTTCGTACCGGCTGATCTTGTGTCAGAGGGGCGCCACCGTGTTTTGAGATCGGTGGTCATGCGCGGCAAAAGCACCGTTTTCGTATGGAAACAGGGTTGGGAGCAGATGTTCGGATTCCGTCACGCCACGCTCAAAAAGAAACTGACGGGCCTTATGATGCTGACCTGCGCCGTGGTACTGGTGTTGTCCGCCAGCGCATTCATGGCGGTGGAAATCGTCTCGTTCCGACGTAACATGGTAGAACATAATTACGCGCTGGCCGAGGTTCTGGCCGCCAATAGCACCATTGTTCTGACCCTCAGAAACAAACAGGTCGGCGACCAGGTGATGTCCTCGCTGCTGCAACAGCCGCATATCAACCGCGCCTACATCTTTACCCTGCGCTATCAGGTCGTAACCCATTATCTGCGCCCCCAGAAGAACCACGGCGCACCCGGACAATGGAGCGCCGGGATGGACCCTTCCACCTTCGAACTGCTCGCCCGGACGGTCGAGACGGATCAAAGAGTTCATTCTTTTTCTCCCCGCTCCCTGGCGGTTGTTGTTCCGGTGCGGCATATGGGCCGCACCATCGGCATGGTCTATCTGCAGTCCGGCCTCGGTGAGTTTTATCTGTGGCTGAGATCGTATGCCCTGAGCGTCCTGGCGGTGCTTGCCCTGTCATGCCTTACGGGCTATTTTGTCGCAAGGTATCTGCAGAGTCTGGTGTCCCGCCCGATCCTGCATCTTGCGAACAAGATGCGCGTGGTATCGGGCAGCCAGGATTTCTCCGTGCGGGTGGTCAATCCTGCCAACGACGAGGTTGGCGTTCTGTTCCAGGGATTCAACCGGATGCTTGAACAGCTCGAAAGCCGCGACAAACAGCTGGAAGAGTACCGTTACCATCTGGAAGAGCAGGTTCTGAAACAGACCCGGGAGTTGCGTGAGACCAACGATGAACTACATCAAACGGTCGAACAACTCGCCAGGGCGCGGCAAGCGGCCGAGGCTGCCAATCAGGCCAAATCAAGGTTTCTGGCCAATATGAGCCATGAAATCCGCACACCTATGATCGGTGTTATCGGCGTGTCCGAGCTTCTTCTGAAGACCGGACTGGATGGCCAGCAACGAGAGCTGGCGCATATGATACAGGGCTCCGGCGAATCCCTGTTGAACATTCTCAACGATATTCTTGACTTTTCCAAGATTGAAGCCGGGCGACTGGTGCTGGAGACGGTTCCTTTCAATCTGCTGGCAGTTGTCGAAGAACCGGTGGCGCTGCTGGCCAAGGCCGCCCATGACAAAAACCTGGAGCTGATATGCCGCATTGATCCCGGCACCCCCGTTTCCCTGCTCGGCGATCCAGCCCGCCTGCGGCAAATTGTGTTCAATCTGGTCGGCAATGCCGTCAAGTTTACCGAACTGGGAGACGTGACGGTCCGCTTTGGCTGCAGGGAAGAGGATGACTCCGGGGCTTGCATTTACCTGGAGGTAAGGGATACCGGCATCGGCATCGAGCCCGAGGCCCAGCAAAGGATTTTCGAATCTTTTTCGCAGGCGGACAGTTCGACCACCAGGCATTTTGGCGGAACCGGGCTCGGCCTGGCGATTGTCAAACAACTGATTGAGCACATGGGGGGACATATTCACCTTGAAAGCGCCAGGGGGGACGGGTCGGTGTTTACCTGCTGCATCCCTTTGCAAAAGCACGAAGACAGGTGCTGGCCGGGGACAGTTCCGCCACCGGGACAGGCTGCGGCAAAAGCGCTGGTGGCCGTGGCTCATACGGGGCTTCGCGATATGCTGGTGGAACAACTCGACGCCATGCATCTCGCTGTGGAGACCCTCTCCCTCAATGCTCCTTTGAGCGATGAAATGATTGCGGACTCATGTCGCGGGGCCAACCTGCGGCTGGTGCTGACGGATGCCTGTTTGCTGCGGGACAACCCTGTACTGCATGATCACTTCGAAAAAAACTGCCCAAAAAACTGCCGTCGGGTGGTGATGACCCCGCGTGGTCTTCTCTGCCCCGAAGGGGGCAGCGGTTCCCTGTGGGAGGTGCTGGTAAAGCCCGTATGTCCGTCACAATTGCACAGAATGGTTGCGGGGTTGCCGGTAGATGTTGTTGCATGCGAACCGGAGACGGCAGCGACGGTTTCAGGACTGGCGGAAAACGGGCAGAAGTTCGTCCAGAGGCCGCGCGTCTTGCTGGCTGAAGACAATCCCACCACCCGCCGCATGATTACCATCAGCCTGCAGAGTCGTGGTTGCCAAGTGGTTGCCGCGGAAAATGGCGAACAGGCGGTTGCTGAAGCCATGGAGCAGATTTTTGACTTGATACTGATGGATTGCCAGATGCCAATCATGGATGGTTACCAGGCCGCGGCGCAATTGCGTCATGCCGGCATCAAGGCTCCCATCATCGCTCTGACGGCTCACTCCCGAGGCGAAATCGATGACCAATGCCGCCAGTGCGGTATGGACGACTATCTGGCAAAGCCGTTCAAACACGAGCATTTGTTCCGGCTGATCCGGAAGTGGGTGCCCGGCAGCCCTGAAAGAAACGATGCGTCTTTGCTTGCTCCCGATGATTGGATAAATCATGCGCCCCGGAATTAATCGACTTTTTCTTGTGTCCGGCGGTTGTGCCCTGGCCTACCTGGCATTGGTCGGCTTTCTGCTCTTCAGCATTTTTAAACCCGTGCCGCTGCCTGAAGAGATCGTGGTTACTTCCCTGCAAAGCAGGAACAGAAAAACGGCGGACGGTTCGTTGATCACGCTATGCGGTCAGGGGTTTTCTCAGGACTTGAAGGCTTTTCTCAATCTGGATATCGGTAACCACTTCGCGATTGTAGGGAAGATGCCGAGTTGGGGGATCGCCAAAGCGGTCGCGGCTCGAGGTCATCTCGGTTTTCTCGGTGATACCATCCGTGGTCTGCAGGTCGTCGATCTGGCGGATGTCACCCGACCCAAAATGGTCGGAGCTCTCAAGCTGTCGGGATGGCCGTGGAAATTGGCGGTTAAGGATGCACGGGTTTATGTCGCGGCCTACAAGGATGGGGTGCATGTCGTGGACGTGGAACACCCGGAAAACCCACGATTGCTGGCATCCCTGGATACCCCGGGCACGGTCCTGGACATTATCGTGGAGGGGGACCGGGCCTATGTTGCCGACGGTCCCGCCGGGGTGCATGTTGTCGATCTGCGGGATCAGCCGCGTATCCTGACCACGCTGGATACTCCCGGCGTTGCGTCGGGGCTCTGGAAGGCAGGTCGCTATCTTTACGTGGCCGATGGTGAGGCGGGTTTTCAGGTGCTTCGGTGCTTGCCGAACGATGGCCTTGAAAAAGTATCCGTCGTTGACACCCCGGGGCAAGCCACCGCTATAGCGGTGCTGGACAACCGGGCCTATGTGGCCGATAAATCCGGGGGCATCCAGGTCATCTCGGTAGCACAACCTCAACGTCCGAGACACCTTGGGTCGACTCCGTTGCTCGGAAGCGCCCGCAGCCTTGAATGGATCGACGGGGTGCTGTGGGTGGCGGCGGATTTGGGAGGGATGCATGTTTTTCAGCCGGATGCCGACGGGGGCCTGCATTTTATGGGGGCGATCGATACGCCCGGTGCTTCCTGGGATGTTGCAGCCGTGGGAAGGCATGTTCTGGTGGCCGACGCCAAGCGCGGATTGCAGGTCTTATCACGGGACTGCGTTTCACATCTGGCCAGGCCCCGCGTTTTGACCCTGCCGGGCGTGGCTCAGGGGCTTTTGGCCAAGCGGGGTTGGATCTATGTTGCCGGAGGCCGGTCCGGCTTGCAGGTGCTGGAAAATCATCGCGACGGTTTGCGTCTGGTGGAGACTGTCGATACGCCGGGTCTGGCCATCGATGTCGCGGCGGACGACCAACGGGTATTTGTCGCCGATGGTGCGAAGGGCATTCACGCGATAAATCTCCGCGATAAGAAACACCGTATCGATGACTCTCTGCTCCTGCCGGGCAAACTGAAACGGCTGGTTTGCCGGCAGCACAAACTTTTTGTTGCCGATTTGAACGGCACCTTGCATGTCGTTGATGCGAAGCCGGGCGAAAAAATGCGGCCATTGGCAGCCATGCCGGTGACTCATCCATTCCTGGATATTGCCGTCAGCAACGATTACGCCTATCTTGCCTGTGGCTCCATGGGGATCTTTATTGTCGATGTGCGCCACCCCGAGCGCCCGGTCATGGTCGGCAAGGTTGCGCTTCCGGACTATCTGCTGCCGTTTGCCTGTGCCACCTCACTGGTTGTTGACGGACAACGGCTGTTTGTCGCCAACGGCCTGGCGGGTTTGCAGATCTACAATCTCGACAACCCGGAACAGCCACGACTGGTCGGCAGCCTCAGCACTGCGGGCAATGCCATGTCTCTCGCGGTGTCGGGACAACAAGTCTATGTGGCGGATACACGGGGTGGCCTGCAGGTGGTCGACTGCCGCAATCCGGATGCACCACAGACGCTGGGCTTGCTCGGCTTCAGCATCAAGACCAAGGGCATGGCGGTGGTTGGGGAGGAGTTGATTGCAGCAACCAACCTCGGCGGGGTGATAGCGGTACCTTTGCCCTTCCGGATTTCGCAAACGACCCGTACCGGCACGGATCGTGTCGAATTGTCCGTGCCTGAAGGGCTGAAGGCCGGAACTTACGCGCTGTGTCTCAGCGATGGTCGTAAAAATCTGGTTCTGCCCGATGCCCTTGTGGTTGATTGAGCTTCGAAGCCGTAAATCAGAAGAAATACTGAGCGCCCAACCAGAACTGGCGCCCCATCTCGTAGCCATCCCGGGGCTCGCCCACGGGATTTTTCTTGTTCAGCAGGTTCAGGATTTCCAGGCTCAACATGACCTTGTGCCCGGCCCACAGCCGGGTAGTCCAGTCGATTTTGCAGTCAGCGGTGATCCCCCCGCCGAGGCGGGTCTTCTCGTAAACGGGAATGCCAAGATCCTCGTGTAGTTCTCCCGATGCCTGCAGTGTCTGATATCCGCTGCGGTATTTCAGCAGGCTGCTGACACTGAAGTTGCAGGGAAGTTTCCCGATGTGCAGCAAACTGATAACCCAGGGGCGGTTGAAGTCCTTGCGGGGCAGGGCGCTTTTTGCAATGGCCCGGCCGTGGTACCAGATTTCCTCATCGAGATCCTCGTCATCGAGCAGGTCGTTATAGGATTCGTTGGCGGATGTCGTTTTCTGATAGGTTGCGTTGATGCTGATAAAATGTTCGGGCCATTGACGTTCCCAGCTTAAACGATAACTTTCATGGCGGCTGCGGCCGTTGTTGTTCAGACTGTAATGGAATTTGCCGTCGGCCTGTCGGTCGCTCATGGTCCTGGCGAATTCGTCCCTGCCGTTGCGTTTCACGTAGGTGAGAGTGGCTCTGCCGCCCAGCAGTCGCTGCTCCAGGCCAATGACATATTCATCCGCGCAGGGTGTCCTCAGTGACGCAAAATCGTAGTCAGTGGAGCCCGTCTTCCAAAGGGTCCAGCCGGTTGTGTCGGAACCTTGTTCGATGTAGCTTCCCGGCATGCTTTCCAGAAGCCTGTAGGCCAAAAGGGTGTTGGCATAGTAACGGTTGATGCCGCCCGTAAGGATGGTCTGGCGGTTGCCAAGGAGATCGAGGGTGACGGCAAAACGCGGCGCCAGATTGAGGTTTTCCATGAAATCGTCATAAGACAGGCGCAACCCCGGCCGCAGTTCCAGCCGCTTGTAGCGAAGGATATCTTCCAGGTAGAGGCTGTACTGCTGTAAACGGGCTTCGGCGGCGTATTGCTCGTAAACGTTTCGCCTGTTGGTGCCATTGCTAAAAAAGGTGTAAAGATAGCTGGTCTCGTCCCGTCGGGAGGTGCCTTCGATATTCTGAAAATCGGCCCCGAGGTTGATTTTGTGGCTGAACGCTCCACTGCGCAAAGGGTCAAGTTCAAGGTCGGCTTTGCACTGCAGGGTCTGCTGCGTTTTTTCGATATCTCCGGGAAAGCCTTCCCTGTCCCAGCTGTTGTCCGGGTTCTGGGTCTGGCGCATATGGTCCGGAGCTTGCCGGGAATTTTCACTCTCCTTGTAGCCCGCCTGCAGATGCAGGTCGGCGAAGGGCAGCCCGGTGCGTAGCTCCGCATTGATCTGATAGGCGCCACCCAGGATGGTCATGTCGCTGTTCCGAAAATCCTTTTGAAAATATCTGCCTTTATAAGGGCTGTAAAGCCACGAAAGATCAAAGGTCGAGGCGGAACTGGCGGCCGGTGTTCCGGAAAGTTTCAGCAGAAAGGTTTCGTTGCGGCGCTGCTGTTTGCGGGTTTCGCCAAAATACTGAAGCGGGATGCTGGAAAGAAACAGCCGGTAGGCGGCCAGCATGCGCAGGCGCGGCGAGAAAGGGGCATGCACATCGAAGCCCGCCTGGTGTTTCTTGAATTCAGGCTGCCGGGAATGGTCTGCGGAATTTTCGAATTTTTCACGCTCGGATGCTGCAATATGGAATGAGGTCCAGGCATCCCGGGTGGTGCGGTAAAACAGGCTGCCTCCGAAATCGGCGGCGGGATCGATGGTTCTGGCATGAACAACCCCGCCTTTGAAATCTCCAAAACTGGCGGGAACGTTGTGATCGTAGACGGTTATATCTTCGACCAGGGACGCGTCGAGAAAGATTTCCTGGGCGTGACCTGGCACATTGTTGTGCTCAAGGGGGTTGTCGGCACCAGGGTCGAGCAGACTGTTGTTGCCCAGACCGTCGATGATGAAATTGTTTTCGAAAGCTTTTCCACCGCTGATGGAAACGGCCGCCGGCAGGATTTCTCCCCCATGCGAAGAAAGATTGGCGGCCTCGCCGTACTGTATATCCGGCAGAAAGGTCAGCATATCGCTGATGCTGCCGTTGCCGGCGGGGATGCCTTCGATGATTTTTCGCTCGATGGTTCGGGAGGCGGTGCTCAAGGGTTCATACGCTGCTTTTACCATGATCGGCGGCAGGACGGTGCTGACAATGCCCAGGGGCTCATCATCCTGCTGGCCGCATGGCGTGGTTTCGAAAGCCATGGCGACGGGACACCCTGTCAGCGTTGCGCAAAAAACGACCAACAGCGGCAGCCGCCTGAAAAAGAAAGGGCGACCTGGCGCAAAGAATGCCCTTTGACAGGGCTGCCGGGAGCATGCTGTTCGTGCGCAGCGGGTTTTTTGCAAATGCGGCCAGGGCGATGGTTTCATGTTCTCTCATGGGAAGTGTGAAAAAAAGACAGCCTCGATTTTTTATCATAAGAGAGTCTCGTGTAATAGAGAAATTCTTTAAAAAACAAATATTTACAATTTATTAATGAAAGGGGGGTATAAAGCCTTGGCGCTGCCGCCAAGGCCGTTTCCCGTATGCTGCACGATGATACTTCGATTTTCTGCCTGAGGTTATGCGCCGTTCTTGACAAGCCCGCCGCGTTTTCTTACCCTACGGGCGAATTTATGCCCTGAAAAGGACGATGGCGTCGCCAGGAACCAGATTCGGGGTGTTGCGGTGTTTGTTCAGGACGCCATTTTGTCTGGCTGTGCAGATGGTTTTTATGAGCGCAACAAAGGATGATAAACGCCATGTCCATCATTGCGGTAATTCCCGCACGTTTTGCATCGTCGCGGTTTCCCGGCAAACCGCTGGCGGTGATTCTCGGAAAAACCATGATCCAGCGGGTCTATGAACGTGCTGCCCAGGCCCGTTGCATTGACCGCGTGGTGGTTGCCACGGACGATTGCCGCATTGCCGAGGAAGTGCGGCGTTTCGGCGGCGAAGTCCGGATGACCCGGGCGGATCACGCCACTGGCACTGACCGTTTGGCCGAAGTCGCCGAAGGACTCGATGCCCAATTGGTTGTCAATGTTCAAGGGGATGAACCTCTTATCGATCCGCGTATGATCGATGCCGCCGTCGCTCCTTTGGTGGAAAACCCGAATATTCCCATGGGAACCCTGAAGACCCCGCTGTCAACCTGGCAGGAATACATGGATCCCAATGTCGTCAAGGTCGTAACGGATGGACAGGGGTTTGCCCTTTACTTCTCCCGCGCGCCGATTCCCTGCCCCAGGGATATTGAAATTCAGAATTCCGGCAGCTTGCCGGCATCTGTGGTATTGTTCCGCCATGTTGGCCTGTATGTTTATCGCAGGGATTTTTTGCTGGAGTTTGCACGTTTGCCGACCACGCCTCTGGAAAACCTGGAAAAGCTCGAACAGCTCCGGGCTCTGGAGCACGGGCATCCCATCCGCGTGGTGGAAACCGAGCTGGTGAGTCTGGGAGTCGACACGCCGGAAGACCTGGCTCGTGTCGAACAATATCTGCTGGAGCATTGATACCCGGCCGGTGGCAGAGGCCGCGGGGATTTTGATGCTTTAAATCTCCATGTTTTCCGTGTAGAATCCGATTTTTCGTTTTGGTCCTTGAGGGCGGTGCGCTGCAGTGCCCGGACGGAGGAATTTCTTATGAAGACCAAGTTTCTGTTTATTACCGGCGGCGTGGTTTCGTCTCTTGGCAAAGGGCTGGCGGCCGCTTCCATTGGTGCCTTGATGGAGGCGCGGGGGCTGCGGGTTTCCATGCAGAAAATGGACCCCTACATCAATGTCGATCCGGGAACCATGAGCCCTTTTCAGCATGGTGAGGTTTTCGTGACCGACGACGGTGCCGAGACCGACCTCGACCTGGGTCATTACGAGCGTTATACATCCGCCCGTTTGAGCCAGAAATCCAATTTCACCACCGGCCAGGTTTATGATTCCGTCATCCGCAAGGAACGGCGGGGCGATTATCTTGGCGGAACCGTGCAGGTGATTCCCCATATCACCAATGAGATCAAGGCCAAGATTCTGGCCAACTCCCGGGATGTCGATGTCGCCATTGTCGAGGTTGGCGGTACGGTCGGCGATATCGAATCCCTGCCTTTTCTGGAGGCGATTCGCCAGTTCCGCGTCGAGCGCGGCCGCGAAAATGTCCTCTACGTTCACCTGACCCTGGTTCCCTATATCCCGACCGCCGGCGAACTCAAGACCAAGCCGACCCAGCACAGTGTCAAGGAGTTGCGGGAAATCGGCATCCAGCCCGATATCCTGTTGTGCCGCTGCGACCGGGAAATTCCGAGAGACATGAAGGCCAAGATAGCGCTGTTCTGCAATGTCAACGAAGAGGCGGTCATCACGGCGCGTGACGTCAAGTGTATTTACGAGGTCCCCATCACGTATCATGAGGAGGGGCTCGACGAGCGCATCATCGATTACCTGAATATCTGGACCAAAGCCCCCGACCTGACGGCCTGGGAGCGCATCGTGAAGCGTTTCCATGAGCCCGAATCCGAAACCACCATCGCGATTGTCGGCAAGTATGTCGAGCTGACCGAGAGCTACAAGTCGTTGTCCGAAGCGCTTACCCATGGCGGGATTGCCAACAACTGCCGGGTTAACCTGATCTATGTCGACTCCGAAGCTCTGGAACGTCACGGCATCGGCGATACATTCAGGAATGTTGACGGCATTCTGGTGCCCGGCGGCTTCGGTCACAGGGGCAGCGAAGGCAAGATTGCCGCCATTCGTTATGCCAGGGAAAACAAGGTGCCTTTTTTCGGCATCTGTCTCGGCATGCAGATGGCGGTGGTTGAATTCGCCCGCAATGTCTGCGGTATCGAAGACTGTTTTTCCTCCGAATTCAAGGAAGATGCCGCGAACCCTGTAATTCACATCATGGAACATCAGAAAAAGATCACGCGGAAGGGGGGCACCATGCGTCTCGGGGCCTATCCCTGCCAGTTGGCGGAAGGAACCCTCGCTCGCCGCATCTTTGGAACCGGCGATGTGCAGGAACGGCATCGGCACCGTTACGAGTTCAATAACGCCTACCGTGAACGCCTGGAAAAAGGCGGACTGGTCATCTCCGGCATTTTCCGTGATGCCGATCTCGTGGAAGTTGTGGAACTGCAGGAGCATCCCTGGTTCCTGGGCTGCCAGTTTCACCCCGAGTTCCGGTCCCGTCCCATGGAGCCACATCCTTTGTTCGAGTCTTTCGTCGGCGCCTGCCTGAAGCAACGCACAGAGGGCTGAAATGACGAATCTTCTCCAGATAGGTGATGTCCGTTTCGGCGCCGGCTCGCCCCTGGCACTGATTGCCGGTCCCTGTGTCATGGAGGACGAGGAGCTAACTCTCGCCATTGCCCGGCAACTGCTGGAGGTCAAACGGGAACTCGGCATCGGCGTTGTGTTCAAGGCATCCTTCGACAAGGCGAATCGCACTTCGGTCACCTCGTTTCGCGGTCCGGGAATGGAGAAGGGGCTGGCCATTCTCGATACCGTTCGGCGGCAGACCGGATTGCCGATCCTGTCCGATGTGCATGATGTCGCTCAGGTTGAAGCGGCTGCCCGGGTTCTGGATATTCTACAGATTCCGGCTTTTCTGTGCCGACAGACCGATTTGCTGCTGGCCGCCGGCAACAGCGGCAAGGTCGTCAATATCAAAAAGGGTCAGTTTCTCGCCCCTTGGGACATGGCCAATGCCGTGGCAAAGGTTGTGTCCACCGGCAATGAGCGCATTCTGCTGACAGAGCGCGGTACCACCTTTGGCTACAATAACCTGGTGGTGGACATGCGCGCGCTGGCGATCATGCGCGAAACAGGGTGCCCGGTAGTCTTCGACGCCACCCATGCCGTGCAGCTGCCGGGCGGCAGCGGCACGTCGTCGGGCGGGCAGCGGCAGTTTGTGGCGGCTCTATCCCGGGCCGCCGTCGCGATGGGGATAGACGGCCTTTTCTGGGAAGTGCATCCGCAGCCCGAGAAGGCTTTGTGTGACGGGGCCAATTCGCTGCCCCTTGCGCAGATAAAAGCCATTCTCAGGGAAATCCTGGCTATAGATGCCATTGTCAAAGGACGTGTTTCACCGTGAACAACATGCTGGATACCGCAAAACGGGTTCTTGAAATCGAGGCCGAGGCCATCATGGCGCTTTGCCGGCGGCTGGACGGGCGTTTTGTCGCTGCCGTGGACATGATTCTCGCTTGCCGCGGGCGCGTCGTCATTACAGGCATGGGCAAATCCGGGCTTATCTGCCAGAAAATCGCCGCTACCATGGCTTCCACCGGGACTCCGGCGTTTTTCCTGCATCCGGCCGAGGGAATCCATGGCGACCTCGGCATGCTCATGAAAGGGGATGTGGTCATCGCCGTTTCCAATTCCGGCAACACCGAAGAAATCGTACGCATCCTCCCGGTCATCAAGCGCATGGGATTGCCGCTTATTGCCATGACGGGGCAGCCGGGCAGTGCTCTTTCCCGGGCCGCCGATGTGCTGCTCAATATCTCGGTGCGCGAGGAAGCGTGCCCTCTCGGCCTGGCCCCGACCGCCAGCACCACCGTCACCCTGGCCATGGGCGACGCCCTGGCCGTGGCGTTGCTGGAAAAACGCGGTTTTCGGGAGGAAGACTTCGCCCTGTTCCATCCTGGCGGCACTCTGGGGAAAAAGCTGCTGCTTAAAGTCGAGGATCTGATGCATACCGGCGACGAGGTTCCGCTGGCGACCACAGGTACCCTGCTGAAGGAGGCCTTGTTCGAAATCACCAGCAAGAAACTCGGCATCACCGGCGTTCTCGACGATGCCGGCAATCTGGTCGGTGTCTTTACCGATGGCGACCTGCGGCGCACCATGGCCAGGGGGTGCGATGTCCTTGATCTGCCCCTGAGTGAAGTGATGACGGCGTATCCGAAGCGAATTCTGCGGTCCAATCTGGCGGCCAAAGCCGTTCAGAAGATGGAGGAGTTTTCCATCACCTCCCTGTTTGTTTTCGACCGGGAAGACAGTACCGTGCCGGTCGGCATCATTCATCTGCATGATCTGCTGAAGGCGGGAGTTGTCTAATGCATGCACCGGGGAAAAACATCCGTTTGCTGCTGCTCGACGTTGACGGGGTCATGACCGATGGCCGCATTACCTACGACGCTCAGGGTGGCGAAAGCAAGAGTTTCGATGTCAAGGACGGGCACGGTCTGAAGCTGTTGCAGCGCGCCGGCATCCAGGTCGGCATCATAACCGGCCGTTGCTCCTCCATTGTGCAGCGGCGCGCCGAGGAACTGGGTATCGAAATCGTCTACCAGGGGGCGAAAAACAAGCTGGAGCCTTTTGAGCAGATTCTGCGCGAACGGGGTTTTCGGGAAGACGAAATCGCTTACATGGGAGACGATCTTGTCGATTTGCCTGTCCTGTTGCGGGTCGGATTCTCCGCCACGGTGGCGGATGCGGTTGCCGAAGTCAGGGAGAGGGTGGATTATGTCGCGGCGTGTCCGGGGGGACGGGGCGCGGTGCGGGAAGTCTGTGAATTTCTAATGAAACAGGCCGGAGTCTGGCATCGTGTCACCGAGCGTTATTATGGCGGCGAACCGGTCTCCTGATCAAAACCCGTGCCAACTTTTTATGGAACCAGCTTTACAGTTTCAGGCGATGGTGATATACTGGCGCGACTTATGATTAGAAGGGTAACTATTCGAAATTTATTGCTTATTGCAATTCTGGCGCTGTGTCTGGCGCTGGGTTTTCGTATTTACAGCCATCGCCGGGAAACGCCTCCGGAGTCTGTCGTCGACGCGCTTCCGTCCGGCACGGATCTTTCCCTTCAGGACGTTCAATACACTGAAACAAGTCAGGGGATTCGGCGCTGGAGTCTGGCGGCCCGGTCGGCTGCCTACGATGCGGGGCAGGGCCAGAGCGCCGTGCAGGATATGCGGGTGGAGTTCTTCGACCGGGAAGGGCGACTGCAGATGGTTCTTACTGCCCGCGAAGGCCTGTGGACCCAGAATTCCGGCGACATTGTGGCCAAGGGAGACGTGGTCGTCAAGGCGGTCGAGGGCTACACGCTTAGCAGTGAAGAACTGCGCTATCAATCGGCGACCGATCAGGTATCCACCGACAAACCTGTGCGGCTCGAAGATAATAACCTGCAGCTTGACGCGCGGGGCATGCGGTATGGCCTCAAGGATCGCTCCCTGAAATTGTTTTCCGAGGTCCGGGCAACGCTGAACACTCAAGGAACGGGGTTCTGAGATGGTTTCTAGGATTTCTCTGGTTGCGGTTATTGTGGGGCTGGTCCTGGCGTTGCCGGTCTGCTCCGAGCCCATCGGCGCTGCAGGGAAAGGCATGCCGTTGCAGGTTACGTCCAGCTCCCTGGAAGCCGACGGTGGCTTGAAACAGGTCGTTTTTGTGGGTAATGTGGTTGCGGTGCAGGGCGCGTTGACCATGCACGCCGACAAGCTCATTGTACGCTACGAGGGAAAGAGCAACGATGTTTCCCAGATTGAAGCCCTCGGGAAGGTGCGCATCGAGAAAGATGGACGGGTTGCCACCGCCGGACGTGGGATTTACGAGGTGGGCAAGGGCGTTGTGGTTCTGACCCGGTCTCCCAGGGTTCAGCAGGGCGTCAACTCGGTGGAAGGGGACGAAATCTCCTTTTACCTGAACGAAGATCGCAGCGTTGTCAAAAGTCAGGCCGGCTCGCGGGTCAGGGCGATATTGACGCCCAGGGAGAAAAGCGTTGAGCCGTAAACTGGAAGCCTGCGGCCTGTGCAAAAGCTACCGCGGACGACAGGTCGTATGCGGGGTCGATCTGACCATTCGGTCCGGTGAGGTTGTCGGTCTGCTGGGTCCGAATGGCGCCGGGAAGACCACATCCTTCTACATGGTGGTAGGGCTTGTGCGACCGGACCAGGGGAAGGTGCTTCTCGACGCTCGGGACCTTACCGGCATGCCCATGTATCTGCGAGCCCGGGCGGGGATTTCCTACCTGCCGCAGGAAGCTTCGGTTTTCCGGAAATTGAGTGTCGAGGAAAACCTTCTGGCCATTCTTGAAAATGTCGCCAGCGCAACCGGTCGGCAGAGGGCTCGCGCCCACGACCTGATCGAGGAATTTCGGCTGCAGCATGTAGCGCGTTCGCCGGGTTACGCTCTGTCCGGGGGGGAACGCAGAAGACTTGAAATAGCCCGCGCCCTCGCTATCGATCCGGGGTTTATTCTTCTGGACGAGCCGTTCGCCGGTATCGACCCGCTCGCCGTGCACGACATTCAGAACATTGTGCGCCGGTTGCGTGACAAAGGGATCGGAATTCTCGTTTCCGACCACAACGTCCGTGAAACGCTTGGTGTTTGTGACAAGGCATATATTCTCAGTGACGGGCGGATTCTGGCCTGCGGCAACCCGGAACAGATCGCCAGTTGTCCGGAGGTCCGAGCCGCTTATCTTGGGGAGAATTTCCGCCTGTAACCGCAGCGGAAAAGGCGCGTTGTTTTAGGGGATCTTGTTGTCAAAGATTGGGGAAACATGGCATTAGAAATTCGGCAGCAGCTAAAATTGAGTCAACAGCTTGTTATGACCCCTCAGTTGCAGCAGGCCATCAAACTGCTGCAGCTTTCACGGATTGAGCTTGAGGCGGTCGTCCGGCAGGAACTGGAGGAAAACCCGGTTCTTGAAGAAGGCGGGGATCAGGCCGAAGACAAGGAGCTTGCCGCCGAGACCGCGGAAATTTCAGAAGTTCCCGAGACATCCGCCGGCTCCGAGGAGGTCAAGGAACTGCAGGGCAGCATGGAGGAGTTCAATCAGGCGGACTGGCAGAACTATCTTGATGGCTACCACTCCAGCGGCGCGACCGCCGATACCTACGAAGCCGATGAAGATCGCCCCAGCTTCGAAAGTCTTCTGACCAAAAAAACCTCCCTCGCCGATCACCTTCTCTGGCAGTTGAACCTCAGCCGCATTCCCCAGGATGTACGCCTTGCCGCCGCCGAGGTCATCGGCAATATCGACGAAGAAGGTTACTTCAAGGCCTCGCTCGAAGAAATCTCGAAGGCTACAGGTGTCGATCCGACGGTTGCTGAGCGGGCGCTGCATGTGGTCCGTGAATTCGATCCCGCAGGGGTAGGTGCCAGCAATTTGCGCGATTGCCTTCTCAAGCAGGCCGAAGTTCTGGGCATGGGAGACACTCTGGTCGGCATCATACTGCGCGACCATATCGCTGAGCTGGAAAATCGCAGATATCAGGCGATTGCGAGGACGTTGAATGTGCCGCTGGACGACATTCTGGGGGCTGCCCGTCTTATTTCAGGGCTGGATCCGCGGCCCGGTCGGGCGTACAGCCAGGAAGAGATTCAGTATATCACCCCCGATATATTCGTGCATAAGGTGGGCGAAGAGTACATCGTGGTGCTCAATGACGAAGGATTACCCAATCTGCGCATCAATTCTTTCTATCGCAACGCCTTGTCCGGTGGTCACAAGGTGGACGAGGCTGCGGGTGAATACATCCAGGAAAAATTACGCGGCGCTCTCTGGCTGATCAAAAGCATTCATCAAAGGCAACGCACCATTTTCAGAGTGACCAAAAGCATCGTCAAGTTCCAGCGGGATTTTTTTGAAAAGGGGATTGAATATCTCAAGCCTCTGGTTTTGCGTGATGTTGCCGAAGATATCGAGATGCACGAATCGACGGTCAGCCGCGTGACGACCAACAAATATGTACAGACTCCGCGAGGCCTGTTTGAGTTGAAGTATTTTTTCAACAGCGGTATAAATACGACGGTAGGTGATTCAATTGCATCCGAAAGTGTAAAGAGTAAGATCAAGGACATTATTTCTGAAGAAAATCCCAAAAAACCGTATTCGGATCAGAAAATTGTCGATATTCTCCGGCAGGAGGGGATCGATATCGCCCGTCGTACGGTAACAAAGTATCGAGAAATGCTTAATATCCGGTCGTCTACCGAGCGCAAGAGGCTATTTTGAGCGGTACCCGAAACTTTGGGTATAATTGGTAACAAGACCTGTAAGCGAAAAGCCTCGACACTCTACATAACCCGTTTTTAGGAGGTTTACAAGCATGCAGATTGCCGTAACATTTAGACACATGGATGCAAGTGATGCGCTCAGAATGTATCTCGAAGAAAAACTTGTGCGGGTAAAGAAGTACATCGATGAGCCGATCGACGCCCAGGCTGTGCTGTCGGTGGAAAAAAAGATCCGGCATTGTGCCGAGGTGACCCTGGTTGCCAAGGGCATCACCATCAAGGGTTCCGACGAGACCAACGACATGTACGCCGCCATCGACGGCATGGTGGACAAGATCGAGCGCCAGTTGAAGCGCTACAAGGAAAAAATCAAGAATCACAAGCCTGCCAATGAGCGGGCTCGTCAGGTGGAAAAGACGGTTTTTGCCGCTGAAAGTATCGACACGGGCGCCGCGGAGCCCATCGTCATTCGCAGCCAGAGTTTTTCCGTCAAGCCCCTATCCGTAGAAGAGGCCGTAATGCAGATGGATCTTTTGAACAAGACATTCCTGGTTTTTTCGGATGCTTCAACAGAAGAAATCAGCGTTGTGTATCGTCGCAAGGACGGTAATTACGGGCTTATCGTTCCCCGCAAGTAACGGCGTGTTTTGTTGCCATCAGGAGGAGGAGAAGACGGGCCCGGCAATACTTTTGCTGCCAGAAACCTGTCCACCGGTTGTATTATGAAAATCGTCGATCTGCTTAATCCCGCCGCCATAGTCGCTGATCTGAGTGCGGTGGACAAGGATGCCGTGCTTGAGGAACTGGCCAAAGCCGTGGTCCAGGTCGAGAAGAGTCTGGACCATGGTGATGTGGTCAGGGTGTTGCAGGAGCGGGAAAGGCTCGGGAGTACCGGCATTGGCGATGGGGTAGCCATTCCTCACGGCAAGCTCCGGACCATTGACCAGTTGGTGCTGTCTTTTGGCCGTAGCGGCAAAGGCGTTGAATTCGACTCCCTGGATGGCAAGCCTGCGCAGCTTTTTTTTCTTTTGCTGGCGCCTGAAGAATCTGTCGGGATGCACCTGAAAACTTTGGCGCGCATCTCCAAACTGCTCAAAAGTTCCGCGGTGCGCCAGCGTTTGCTGAGTGCCGACTCCGAAGCGGAGCTGTATCGCATCATCGGGGAAGAGGAAGAACGGCTTTAACCGGCCCCGGAGTGGCACGTCTGCTGTGTCGCTCCGGGTTAAAACAGTTGCCGCCTGCAGCGTGAGTATCTGTTCCGAAGGGTGTCCCGGTGGCCGCGGTATCCGTCCCGAACGACCGGGAGTGTTTTTGTGCAGTTGAGTCCGGGTCTGATTTTTCGGCACTGGAACGGCATCGCTGATCTTTCTCTGGAGTCGCATGAAACGTGCTCGGTTGATTATCATTACGGGGCTGTCGGGATCCGGAAAAACCACAGCGGCCCGCTCCCTGGAAGATGAAGGTTTTTTCGTTGTCGACAATCTCCCGTTGGTGTTGCTGCCTGAATTTCTGAAATTGCATGTCTGTTCGGGGCCGGGAAACTCCAATGTGGCAGTGGTCGTCGATGTGCGCAACAAACCCTATCTCGAGGGTTACCGGCAAACCCTCGATGAGATACGTTCCGCCGGGCATCTGGTCGACATCTTCTTTTTTGATTCCTGCGAGGAAGTGCTTATCCGGCGCTATTCAGAAACCCGGCGGCGCCATCCCCTGTCCCGGAAACAGGGAATCGCCGAGTCGATCCGTCAGGAGCGGGCGCTGTTGTCCGGCATCATGGATCTTGCCACGGAAATTATCGATACATCCTGGTTGACCCCCCATCAACTGCGTGCCAAGGTTGTGCAGATGGTGGCCGGCGATCAGAAGGGGATTCCGCTGGCAGTTCTTGTGCAGTCCTTCGGTTTCCGTTATGGCATTCCTCCCGGCTCCGATCTTGTCATGGACGTGCGTTTTTTGCCCAACCCTCATTTCGTACCTGATCTGCGCCCCTATACGGGGCTTTCTCCAGGCGTCCGGAATTTTGTTCTGGAACAGGATGCATGCCAGGAATTTCTGGGTCGTTTCAGGCACCTTCTCGATTATCTTTTGCCCTGTTACCGTCGGGAAGGTAAAAGTTACCTGACCATCTCTATCGGATGCACCGGAGGGCGGCATCGCAGCGTTGCCATTGCAGAGTATCTGCGGCATGCCATCCACGGCGATAATCTCGTCGTTGAAGGGGTGCACCGCGATGTGGCGAAGGAGTAGGTGACCGTGGTAGGTCTGGTCCTGGCGACACATAGCGGCCTGGCGGGTGAACTTGTCAGGACGGCTGAAATGATTCTCGGACCCTTGTCCCGTGTCGCGGTGGTGCATATCGGGCGCGGTGAAGGCCCCGACGAGATTCGCAAACGTTTTCAGCGGGCCATCGAAGAGGCGGGACGGGATGGTGACGGGGTGCTGGTGTTAACGGATATGTTCGGCGGAACGCCTTCCAACATCGGTTTTTCGTTTCTCGAGCAGGGGGTTGTCGATGTGCTCAGTGGCGTGAACCTCCCCATGCTGCTCAGAGCTTCCCAGGAGCGTCCTGGTCGTTCCCTGGGGGAACTTGCGGTGCTCTTGAGGGACTGCGGGCAGCAGAGTATTTTACTGGCAAGCGATATTCTTGCCAGATAGTATCCATGTGGGAAACGAGCCTTTTTTCGTTGCGGCCAGGAAATCAAGGGGTTGCGCGAAGGCGTACATCGGTACGCCGCGCAAGCAAGCCTGCGGATGGACGCCGCCACGGTGGAAAAGGGTCGTTTCCGGATGAAAACCAGATAGCCTTGGCGGATGGTTTGTTTATGAGCTTGGTACTGGCACGTATCGACAATCGACTGATCCACGGTCAGGTTCTTGAAGCCTGGATACCCGACACTCGTGCCAATTGCATCGTTGTCGCCAATAACGAAGTGGCCGCCGAAGATATCCGCAAGCGACTCATGACCGCTTCCGTGCCGCGCGGCATCCAGGTATTGATCGAATCTGTCGAAGAATCGGCAAAATTTGTCGCGTCCCGGGATAACGAGACACTGCGGGTCCTGGTTCTTTTCGCCAGCCCGGCAGATGCCCTGCGGGCCTATCGGCTGGGCCTGCATTTTTCGAAACTCAATCTCGGCAATCTTCATCGGCCCGAAGGTGCGTTTCAGTTGGGATGCACCGTTACCCTGGATCCCGAAGATATTGCAAACCTTTCCGAGCTCGAATCCTGCGGCGTAAAGATCGACTTGCAGTGCGTTCCCTCGGACCGCAAACGAAGCTGGCGCAACGCAATCAAGCTGAAATAAGGCAGGTATGACAACCGGATCTTCCCTCTGCACAGCTGCCGCCGTTTCCCTGCTTGCCGGCCTGGATCGGACTGCGGTATTGCAGCTGATGATTTCCCGGCCAATCGTGGCGGCGCCACTGGCCGGATGGCTGCTTGGTAATGCGGCCATCGGATTGGAAATCGGCGCTTTTCTCGAATTGTTGTGGTTGGGACGGATCCCTGTTGGCGCCTCGATCCCCCCCGACGATACCCAGGTCGCCATCGGCTGTACCTTTCTTGCCATAACCCAGTATCCGGGACCGCCGGTCCCCGCAACGGCGTTTTCCATCCTCTGCTTGCTGGCAGCATTGCCCTTCGGCAGGATCGGCGGTTTTTTTGATCGTCTTGCCCGGCGTCGGAATGAATGTCTGTGGATGCGTGCCCAGCAGGCTCTCGATGAGCAGCGCTATGGGGTGGTGAACTGGCTGCATCTTCAGGGCGCGCTGCATTTCGGAATGGCATCGCTTTTGACATTGGGGGTGGTTCTTCTTGGCGGTTTTGTAGGGATCAGCGTTTTTACACCTGTTCTTGCCTCCGGGCCGACAGACATCTCCCCGTGGTTACGCATGGCCGTGCCGCTGGCCGGCATCGCGGCTTGTCTCGGCACCGTGAACTTCCGCAAATCCGTGTGCTTTTACGTTTTGAGCTTTATGGTCGTTTACAGTCTGCTGCTGGTTTCGGGATAAGCCATGGCCCTGTCGCGGAAGATTACCGGATGGATCCTCTGGCGGGTTGCGTTGCGCGGCTGGTTTTTGCAAGCCAGTTGGAATTTCGGGCGCATGCAGAACCTGGGGTTTCTTTTCGCCCTGTTTCCCGGCTTGCGCGTCCTTTATCAAGGTGCGGACCTGCAGCGGGTTTGCCGGCGTCATCTTGATTATTTCAATACCCATCCGGTGTTAGCTTTGCCGGTACTTGGCGCCAGTCTGCACCTCGAAGAACGGATAAGCCAGGGACAGGCACCCGAGATGGAGGTGGCGGAGTTCAAGTCCGTTCTGGCTGGCCCCTGCGCCGCCATGGGAGACAGTTTTTTCTGGGGAACACTGCGGCCTTTGGCGGCCAGCATTGCCGTCGGGTTGGCACTTGCCGGTTTCTGGTGGAGTGTCGCGGTTTTTTTGCTTTTGTACAATGCGCCATCCTGCGGTTTGCGGATTTACGGTTTCTGGCAGGGATACCGGAGAGGTTACAGAATTGTCGACAAGCTGCATCGATGGGGTCTGTCGGATCTTGCTTACCGTTTGCGCGCCATTCTGGTCATGGTTCTGGGAGGGGTGTCGGCCTGGATAACCTTTTCTGGACTGGAATCTGTCCGGCAACCCGGCCACTGGGGCTGGCTTGTGGTACCTGTTATGGTTATGGTCGGGTGGCTGGTCCGGCGCGGATTATCCTCGCTTGCGATGCTGACCGGTGTGGTGTTGTTGGTCTGGATTGGATCACATGTATGCGCCAGTGTGGGATTTTGATGGAAAAACAGTCTTTTATTATTGTCAATAAGCTGGGATTGCATGCCAGGGCGGCGGCCCTGTTCGTGAAGACAGCCGCCAGGTTCGAGGCCGAGGTCACGGTCTCCAAGGATGGTGAGGAAGTCAGCGGTAAAAGTATTATGGGGATATTGATGCTTGCGGCGGCCCAGGGGACGCATATCGAGGTTACGACCTCCGGCCCGGATGCCTGCCAGGCCATGGAATCCCTCGGGCAATTGATCCAGGATGGGTTTGGGGAGCAGTGAGATGATGCAGGACGTTTTTCTTGTAGGCATCGGCGCTTCACCGGGCATCGCCATCGGCTCCGCCTATGTGGTGGATCGCAGGCGCATGTCGGCTGTTGAGAGGGCGGTCGAACCCGGCGAACTCGATGCTGAAATCCGATTGTTCGAAAAAGCTCTGCAGCGTTCCCAGCAAGAACTGGAGGACGTCAAAAATCGTGTTGCCGATCCCCATATTGCCGAGCATCTGCATATCATCGACACGCACCTGATGATCCTGAAGGATCCCATGCTGGTCGATGAAACCATCGCTGTTATCCGCAGGAACCGGATCAATGCCGAGGGCGCCCTGCTGAGGGTTCTTGGGAAGTTTCGCGCCGTTTTCGATACCATTGACGACGAATACCTCCGGGAACGCCGCTCCGACATCGATTCGGTGGGGGAGCGCGTTCTTCGCAATCTGGTAGGCGTTTCTCAGCAATCCCTGGCCGACATCGAGCGTAAATCCGTTATCGTGGCCCACGATATTTCGCCCACCGACACGATGCAGATGGACAAGGCGCGGATTATCGGTTTTGTCACGGACCTGGGGGGCAGAACCTCCCATACGACGATTCTCGCCCGTTCCCTTGGAATCCCCGCGGTGGTCGGACTCGAAAATGTCACTTCCCGCGTGCGGGAGGGCATGCCTGTCATTATTGACGGCAGCACCGGAACGGTGGTGCTCAACCCCTCCCATGACACCTTCCGTGAATACCTTGAAAAGAAGCGGTTTTATGAGTACCAGGCCGAGGAACTGACTTATTTCCGGGGACTTGAAGCCGTTACCCTGGACGGTCACCGAGTGGTGCTGCGCAGCAATATCGAAATTGCGGAGGAGGTGCCGATTGCCCTGCGCGAAGGGGCGCAGGGTGTGGGGTTGTTCCGTACCGAATTTCTTTATATGAAGCGCAATCATGTGCCATCCGAAGAAGAACAACTGAGCGCTTACCGACAGATCATCGAAAGCATGGCCCCGCACCCGGTGACCATTCGCACCCTGGATGTCGGAGGCGACAAACTGGTTTCCGGCATCGATCTTTCCGACGAAGCGAATCCGGCCATGGGGTTGCGCGCGATCCGCTTTTCCCTGAAAGAAAAGAATCTGTTCAAGGTCCAGTTGCGGGCCATCCTCAGGGCTTCCGCGTTTGGCAATGCGCGCATCCTGTTCCCCATGATTACCGGCGTGGCGGAGATAAAAAGCTGCAAGTGCCTGCTTCAGGAAATCAGGCAGGAGTTGGTCGCGGAAGGGCATGCTTTCGACCCTGACATCGAGATCGGCATCATGATCGAGACCCCCGCAGCGGCCCTGGTCACCGAATTGCTGGCTCGTGAAGTCGATTTTCTTTCCGTGGGAACCAACGATCTGATTCAGTACTGTCTGGCCGTGGATCGCGGCAACGAACATGTGGCCTATCTTTTCGAACCCCTGCATCCAGCCATTTTGCGGACTCTGCGGATGATCTGTGATGCGGCAAAACAGGCAGGCGTCATGGTCGGTATCTGTGGCGAAATGGCCGGAGACCCCCTCTATGCGCTGGTTTTGCTCGGTCTCGGTTTTGATGAATGGTCCATGAATGCCCCCTATATCTCCCAGGTCAAGCGGATCATACGTCAGGTTCACCGACCCGAGGCCGAGAGGCTTGTCGAAGAACTGTTCGAACTGGGGTCGGCTCCCGAGGCAGCCCGTCGTCTCGCAGGAGAAATGAACAAACGGTTCCCCTCGCTTTTCAGCCACCCGACCGCAGTTGGCGGCGAATGATACAGCGTAAAAGCTTGACAGGTCCCACGTCGCTACTTAAGATTCAGCATTCTTCAAAATACTTACCAGGAGGGCTTTCTCATGCCTATGACCGATTTTCTTTTTACCTCCGAATCCGTAAGCGAAGGGCACCCCGACAAGGTGGCCGACCAGGTATCCGACGCGATTCTTGATGCCATCCTCGCTCAGGATCCGCACAGCCGTGTCGCCTGTGAAACGATGGTTACCACGGGGATGGCCATTGTCGCCGGAGAAATTACCACCAACGCTGTCGTCAACTATCCCAATGTGGTCCGTGACGTTATCCGGGACATCGGCTACAACGATTCCGCCATGGGTTTCGACTGGGAAACCTGCGCGGTGCTGACGTCCATCGATCGTCAGTCCCCGGATATTTCCCAGGGCGTTACCGAAGGGCAGGGGCTCTACAAGGAGCAGGGGGCCGGCGACCAGGGGCTGATGTTCGGTTATGCCTGCGACGAAACGTCCGTGCTGATGCCGATGCCCATTACCTATGCCCATCAATTGACACAACGCATGGCCGATGTTCGCAAGAGCGGAATGCTGACTTTTTTGCGTCCGGACAGCAAATCCCAGGTGTCGGTTCAGTATATCAACGACAAGCCGGTAAGAGTCGATGCGGTGGTGGTCTCTTCCCAGCATGAACCGGATGTGTCTTACGAGACGTTGCGCGAGGCACTGATCGAAGAAGTTATCAAAAAAGTCATTCCGGTTGAGATGCTCGATGAGAACACCAAGTTTTACGTCAACCCGACAGGCCGGTTCGTCGTCGGCGGTCCGCAGGGCGACTGCGGTTTGACGGGCCGGAAAATCATCGTCGATACCTATGGTGGTCAGGGATCCCATGGCGGCGGGGCCTTTTCCGGCAAGGATCCCTCCAAGGTCGATCGCAGCGCCTCCTATATGGCGCGCTACATTGCCAAAAATGTCGTGGCCGCAAAACTGGCACGCAAGTGTGAAGTTCAGATTGCCTACGCCATTGGCGTGGCCGAACCTGTTTCCATCATGGTCAACACCTTCGGTACCGGTGTGCTGCCGTCCAACGATATTGCCCGCATCGTGCGCGAAGAGTTCGACATGCGCCCGGCCGCCATCATTCGCAGTCTCGACCTGCTGCGCCCCATTTATCACAAAACCGCTGCCTATGGACACTTCGGGCGGGAATTGCCGGATTTCACCTGGGAGCGCATCGACCGGGTCGATTCCCTGCGTGAACGCGCCGGGTTCTGATCCTTCCGACAAAAAAGCGAGCCTTGCGGTTCGCTTTTTTGTATTGGACGGTTTGCGGTGCTGTCTGCATTACTGTTGTCGGTTTGCCGAGCCCAGGTGACGACCATGACCTGATTTATGTGCTAATATAGCTTTAATTCAGATCGTGCGGATAAATGAAAAGTGCTCAGTTCTGCAAGAATGCAATCGTTTGACGGAACGGAACCAGACACGCATCTGCTAACGGAAAGGTGGACGATCATGAAAATTACCGGTTCGATGTTATCTCTGGCGCTGTTGGCGGTACTGCAGGCGGGGTGCTCGGCCTATCGCAGTCAGGAAGTGCCGTTCCGGGCTCCATCAAGCTACGCAAACATGCAAGTGGTTTCCGGAGCGCAACTGGCATCCAGGGCGTTTGTCGATAAATCCGAGGCAATCAGCGCGTTCGGCTTCGACATCCGCAGTGCCGGGCTGCTGCCGGTCCAGGTGGTTTTCGACAATCAGGGTGAACAGGCATTGACCGTGGTTCCCGAGCAATCTTTCCTGATCGATAGCACTGGCAGCCTGTGGAATCTGCTCGACAGCCGCACCGCCTATATGCGTATCGAACAGAGTTCGGAATATGCACGGATTGCAAAGGGCGGCGGCAAGGGAGCCATGCTCGGTGCAGCCGGGGGAGCGGTGCTTGGTGCCGCCATTGGCATCCTCAGCGGTGAAAACGTCGGTTCCGCCCTGTTCAAGGGGGCGGCCGTGGGCGGCGCTGGCGGAGCGGTTGTCGGTGGCACCCAGGGCGCCGGCGACGATGAGGCAGGCCGGCAGATAGCCAGGGATCTGGCCAACAAATCCCTGATTAACGAGGCTATCCAGCCAGGCAGTCTCGCTCAGGGCTTTCTGTTCTTCCCCGGTGAGGCCGAGTCAGCCGCTCAACTGCGTCTGCAGGTCCGCGAAGTTGCTACGGGAAAAGTGCATACCGTGGTGATGCAACTGCAGTAAAGGGGTATCCGGGTTGTCCTGGGGCGGTTCCCTTCGGGGGGCCGCCTTTTTTCTTGCCTTGTGGTGCGAAATTCGCTATATCAAAACATATTGATATAGTCCGACAGGGATTCTTGATATATGTTTTCGACATTCAAAGCCTTGGCCGATCCAACCCGCTTGCGTCTGCTGGCGGTTCTCGTTCACGGCGAGTTTACCGTTCAGGAACTGACCGGCATTCTCGGGACCGGACAATCCAGGGTTTCGCATCACCTTAAAATACTTACGGATGCCGGGTTGCTGTCGGTGAAAAGGCAAGGCACCTGGGGATACTACCGTCTGGACGGGGATAACCCGTTTTTTCTTGCCATTCGTTCCGTGGTCGAGGCCAGGCTTCGAAAGGAAACCGCCCCGGGTGACAAGGAGCGTATGCTGGCGACTCTGGAGAAGAGGCGGCACAGAAGCCGGGATTTTTTCGACAGACATGCGCGGCAGTGGGACAATCTGGTGCGCAACCTTCTGCCGATGGCGGATTACGAAAAGGAACTGCTGGCTTGCATACCCCGGGTGTCCGTTGTCCTTGAAGTTGGCGTCGGAACCGGCAATCTTCTGGCCGGCCTGCGCGGCCGCGCAGCGAAGGTGATCGGGGTGGATCATTCTTCGCGGATGCTCGAACTGGCCCGCCAAAGAGTTGCCGATGCGGGACTTGACGGCGTCGAGTTGCGCCTGGGAGAAATGCGCCATCTGCCGGTGGCGGATGGCGCGGCTCAGTGGATTGTGCTTAACATGGTGCTGCACCACGCCCCCCACCCGCAACAGGTGTTTTACGAACTGGCCCGGGTGCTGCCGGCCGGCGGCGGCATCAGTATTGCCGACCTGTGCCGTCATGATCAGGATTGGGTCAGAGAGCAAATGGCGGACCAATGGCTCGGTTTCGAACGGCAGGAACTGGAAACATGGCTGGCTGCTGCTGGTTTTGAGCCGGTTTTTTTTAATCGGGTGTCCGGAAATGTCAATGAACAGGACACCCTGTTGCTTTCCGCGGTTAAGATACGACAGGGTATGGAGACACACACTTAAATATTGCATGGCCTGGGCGTTGTTTAATTTCTGAAAGGGAGAACGTTATGAAAGAGCAACCATTGTCGAGCGGTTATATCGTCAGGGATATCAGCCTGGCCGAATGGGGCCGACGTGAAATACGCATGGCGGAAGCCGAGATGCCCGGACTCATGGCCATCCGTGAAGAATACCGGGACAGCAGGCCTCTTGCCGGCGCGCGCATAACCGGGTCTTTACACATGACCATTCAGACCGCGGTTCTGATCGAAACGCTGGCGGCCCTCGGTGCTGAGCTGCGCTGGGCCAGTTGCAATATTTTCTCGACCCAGGATCACGCCGCGGCCGCCATTGCCGCAGCGGGCATTCCGGTTTTTGCCTACAAGGGCGAATCTCTGGAAGAATACTGGGAGTACACTTTTAAAGCGCTGGCCCATGATCAAGGGCCGCAACTGATTGTTGATGACGGTGGTGATGCCACCCTGCTGATTCATCGTGGAGTGGCGCGGGAGCGGGAGTTTGCCCGTACCGGCAAGATTCCTGAAATCTCCTGCGAAAATAAGGAGTTGAGCATCGTGGACACGCTGCTGAACCGGCAGCTGCTTTGCGACGCCGAATATTGGCAGCACATGGCATCCGGATTGATGGGAGTCAGCGAGGAAACCACGACCGGCGTGCATCGCCTCTATCAGATGGCCCGTAACGGCGAATTACTGTTTCCGGCCTTTAACGTCAACGATTCTGTCACCAAAAGCAAATTTGATAATTTGTATGGTTGTCGCGAATCGCTGATCGACGGCATCAAGCGCGCCACCGATGTGATGATTGCGGGCAAGAAGTGTGTCGTGCTCGGATACGGAGATGTCGGCAAAGGCTGTGCCCAGGCATTTCGCGGCATGGGGGCTCTGGTGTCCGTCACGGAAATCGACCCGATCTGTGCACTTCAGGCCGCAATGGAAGGTTTTTCCGTCGTCGAGATGGACGATGCCTGCCACTGGGGGGATGTCTTCGTCACCACCACCGGCAATGTGGACGTCATCACCCGCAGTCATATGGATGCCATGAAAAACGAGGCGATTGTCTGCAATATCGGACATTTCGATTCGGAAATTCAGGTCGATGCATTGTACGATGATCCGCAGCTCAAGGTGCATGAAGTCAAGCCCCAGGTCGATCAGGTGGAGTGGCCCGACGGCAAGCGCGTAACGGTACTGGCACGGGGGCGGCTGGTGAATCTTGGGTGCGCGACAGGGCACCCGTCCTTTGTCATGTCCAATTCCTTTACCAATCAGGTGTTGGCCCAGATCGAGCTGTGGCAGAACGCTCGCCACTATGAGAACCGTGTTTATGTGCTGCCAAAACAGCTGGATGAAAAGGTCGCCCGGCTGCATCTGGCTCAGCTTGGGGTAAAGCTGACCCGTTTGACTCCGAAGCAGGCCGCTTACCTCGGGGTGGATGCGGACGGGCCCTTCAAGCCTGATCACTACCGTTACTGACCCCGTCATTTCAAAGGGCAAAAAAATGGCGTCCGTTTGGGACGCCATTTTTTTGCAAAGGACTTCGAGGCCAGCGCGTAGAGGCAAAAGATCGGGTCAGGCATCCCCCTGCAGGAACAGCCAGGCGGCGACCATCAGAAACAGGATGTTGGCACCCCACGCCGCCACCAGCGGGGAAAAGGTTCCGGTGTATCCGAAGGCCAGCAGCGCGGCGTGCATGATGAAATAGGTTGCACCGATACCGATGCTGAGGGCAATCCCCGAGGCGAGGCTGACACCCCGGCCCTTGCGGATGGCAAAAGGAATGCCGAGAAACGCCATGACAAGACAGGCGAACGGCGAGGCAATGCGGGCGTGCATGTCGACATGGAAACGGGTCGAATTATAGCCTTCCTGTTGCAATTTGTTCGCGAGGCGCTTCAATTCGCTGATGGACAGATCCTCGTTGCGCTTGCTGCCGGGCACCTTGAAATCTTCGGGGGTGACAGGCAGGGCCATGGCTTTTTCGGGGAAACGCTGCTCGGTCAGCAGGCTGCCGCTGTCCGGATCGAACGTGCGGCCAACGACATCTCGGCAGCGCCACAGGTTTCCGGCAAAGGTGGCGCCGGCGGCATCGAGGCGTTCGCGCACGCGAAATCCGTCGTCGAAGGACAGCATGGTGATGCCTTCCAGGGTTTGCCGGTCGGGGTTGGCCGCGCGAATATTGAGAATGTTTTTTTGATGTCGCAACCAGATTCTGTCTCGCTTATAGGTCACCGAAGGCCCGCCTTTGACTTCGGTGGCCAGAACGTGACGCGCCTGTTTCACCGTATCGGGTACCACGAACTCGTTGGCGGTGAGGAGGATCAGAGAGAACAGCAGTCCCATGCGCAGCAGGGGGGCGGAAATCGCCGCCAGGCTGAAGCCACCGGCGTGCATGGCGGTGAGTTCCCCGTTGCGCGCCATTCCGCCAAGGGTCATAAAGACCGCCATCAGGCATGCCAGTGGGGTAACCTGGGTGATGATAAGCGGCATTTTGTTAAGAAAATAGGCCAGATACAGGGAAGCCGAAGCACCGTGCTCGATGAAATTGTCGACCCTTTCAAAAAAATCGATGAGCAGGTACAGGCCGACGAAGGTCGCCAGGGCCAGCGCGAACAACCGGAAAAAGGATCGCAGGATATAGCGGTTGATGATAAGCATGGTCACCTTTTCCATAAACGGCGGCACAGGTACTCCGTCCATCGACGGCCGGCCTGCACCAGGGGCAGGGGCCTTTCCATGGCCGCGGCTTTGAGTATGGAGAGGCCGACCGCCAGAAAAACCAGGTTGGGCATCCAGATGATAAAACTGGGTTGTCCGCTTTCCACCACCAGGGTGTTGGCCAGGGACAACAGCAGATAATAGCCGAGAAAAACCAGCAGGCCGATGGCAAAGCCACTGCCGCGGCCGGAACGTACCGGTTGAATGCCCAGAGGAATGCCGATCAGCACAAAAACAAGAGGTGCAACAGGCAGCGCCAGGCGCCACTGATATTCGGCGGACAGTTCACGGTATCGCTCCGTGTCGCGGTCGGCAACCGGGGTGGCATGCAGTTCATGGCGTAGTTCATCAAGGAACATGGTCTTTCTGCGTTTGCGTGGTTTGTTGACGGAAGCGGAATCCTGTCCGAGATCCAGGCTCAGGTCGTATTGATGGAAGCCGACGACTTGAAAGGCATTCGCCGAACCGCCACCTTGCCGCTGAATGGTACCCCCCTCCAGATGCAATGTCATTGTCAGGGTACTGGGACTGGACACGATGTGTCCGCTGCTGGCCAGAATTATCGCCGGCAAGGTGTTCTTGCGTTCGTCGGAGATAAATACCCCCTGCATGGCGCCGGAGCGCTCGTCGATATCGTTGGCGTAGATGACGATACCCTCGAATTCGTCGTTGAAGACCTGCGGTTCAATTCCGATGTTGGCGCGATTGCTGGCAATGTCGAACAACTTCTGTTTGAAAAATTGTTCACTGGCCGGACGCACGGTGGTGGTCAGAAGTGCTGTCGCCAGGCTGACCGCCAGAGCGAGGGCGGCAAGGGGTTTTGCTATCTGGTAAAGACTGGTACCGCTGGCTTTCAGCGCAAGGATTTCCAGGTCGGAAGACATGCGGCCGAGGCCGGCCATGATGCCGAGCAAAAAGGACAGCGGCAGCGTAAGAACCAGAAAGCTCGGCAGCAACGAGGCAAACAGCAGCAGGATATCCATCAACGGTACGCCCTTGTTGACCACAAGTTCGACCAGTTTCAGGATCCGTCCCATGAGCAGGACAAGCGTAAAGACCGTCAGACCCAGGAACATGGGGACCAGGGTTTCCCGCAGCAGATAGCGATAAATGCGATGTGTAGACATAGCCCGGCATAGTAATACAGTCCCCCTGCTTTGTAAACAAGGCTTGCCTTGCGCCTTGCGCCGTCGGATCCCTGCGGCGCATGACGTCGGCAGGGAATGGTTGCCGTGGTTCAGTGAGCCGATTTTCTCCTTGCTAAGCCGGTACGTCCATGGTAAATACACGTGTTCACATCACGCACGCGTTCTGACCATCGGCGACGGTGCCCGACCGAATGAGTCCGGCGGGCTTCGCCAGGGGCGAGGGGCGCGGAGGCAAACCATTATCAAGGAGAAAAACATGGCTCAAATCAGTATGAAACAACTGCTCGAGGCGGGGGTGCACTTCGGCCACCAGACCAAACGCTGGAACCCCAAAATGAAGCCTTATATCTTCGGGGCCCGCAACGGTATCTACATTATCGACCTGCAAAAGACCGTACGCTATTTCAAGTCGGCCTACCAGTTCGTGCGTGAGACGGTTCAGAATGGGGAGAAAATCCTCTTCGTCGGCACCAAAAAGCAGGCCCAGGAAGCCATCCGCGAGGAAACTGAGCGCGCAGGTCAGTTTTTTATCGACAGCCGCTGGCTTGGTGGCATGCTGACCAACTTTTCCACGATCAAAAAAAGCATCGAGCGATTGAAGAAAATCGAAATCATGTCGCAGGACGGCACCTATGAGCTGCTCACCAAAAAGGAAGCTCTGGGTCTGGAGCGCGAGCGTGAAAAACTCGAAAAAACCCTTGGCGGCATCAAGGGCATGAATAAATTGCCCGGCGCCATTTTTGTCATCGATCCCAAAAAGGAAACCATTGCCGTTAAGGAAGCGCGGAAGCTTGGTATCCCGGTGGTCGCGGTGGTCGATACCAACTGTGACCCCGACGATATCGACTATCTGATTCCTGGTAACGATGATGCCATCCGCGCCATTCGTCTGTTTGCTGCCAAGATGGCCGATGCCTGCCTCGAAGGGGCTCAGGCCCGTGAAGCCGCCTTGCGTGCCGATACCGACAAGGCTGCAGAGGAAGCCAGTGACGAACCCGCGGTAGCCGAGACGGCCACCGAGGCCGCTGAGGATGCTGAAAAAGCATAATCCGTCAATATCGCTGAAGTTCGCAACAGGCGGTCCGGGAAACCGACCGCCTTTTTGCTGAATGTATCACGGAAGCTCCCTTGCGCGGGGGTTTTCAAGAATCAATGAGGGGAGATAGTCATGAAAATCACTGCATCGATGGTTTCCGAGCTGCGCACCAAGACCGGTGCCGGGATGATGGACTGCAAGAAGGCACTGGCCGAAGCCGACGGAAATATGGAAGAAGCCGTTGATATTCTGCGTAAAAAAGGTCTGTCCGCCGCTGCCAAAAAGGCTGATCGCGCGGCTGCCGAAGGGCTGGTAGCCGGTGTTGCCGAGGGCCGCTGCGGCGTGTTGGTGGAAGTTAACGCCGAGACTGACTTTGTGGCCAAAAACGCTAACTTTCAGGCGTTTACCAATGGGGTGGCTGCGGTAGTTCTCTCCTCCAGACCCGCTGATCTGGATGCGCTCAAGGCTCAACCCTTCCCCGGAACCGGACGCACTATCGCCGAGGAGCAGACGCACCAGGTGGCGACTATCGGCGAGAATATCAATCTGCGGCGTTTCGTCTGTTTTGAAACCAGTCAGGGTGTCGTCTCCTGTTATATTCATGGGGTAGGCAAAATTGGTGTACTGGTCGAGTTGGAGACTTCCGCCGAGAACGATGATCGTGTCGCCAACCTTGGCCGCAATCTTGCCATGCATATCGCTGCCGCGAACCCTCCCTATCTGTGCCGTGAAGATGTACCGGCCGAGGTGGTGGAAAAGGAAAAAGAGATCATGCGCGTCAAAGCCATCGACAGCGGCAAGCCTGAAAATATTGTCGAGAAAATCATCACCGGACAGATCAATAAATACTTCGGGGAAGTTTGTCTGCTGGAACAGGCCTACGTTATCGATCCCGATCTGACGGTGGCAAAGGTGGTGAGCAATTTTGGCAAGGAAATCGGCGCCGACGTCCGGCTGACCCGTTTTGCCCGTTTCCAGCTTGGCGAAGGGGTCGAAAAACGCTCCGACGATTTCGCTGCCGAAGTCGCTTCCATGACCAAATAAAGTGATGTCTGCTATGGAAGGCCAACAACCTGTTTATAAGCGGATTCTTCTGAAACTGAGTGGCGAAGCCCTGGCGGGTAACCAGGGCTTCGGCATCGATCCCCAGGTCATTTCCGGCATTGCGGGTGAAATCAGGGAGGTTCTCGGCCTCGGTGTGGAGGTAGCCGTAGTGATCGGCGGGGGCAACATTTTTCGCGGCATGGCAGCGGCGGCCGGCGGGATGGATCGTGCCGGTGCCGATTATATGGGGATGCTCGCGACGATAATGAACAGCCTCGCGCTGCAGGATGCCCTCGAACAGGTCGGGGTTGTCACCCGGGTGCAGACCGCCATCGAAATGCGCGAAGTTGCCGAGCCCTATATCCGCCGGCGCGCTATCCGGCATCTGGAAAAAGGCCGGGTGGTTATTTTCGGCGGCGGCACCGGCAATCCATTCTTTACCACCGACACGGCTGCCAGTCTGCGCGCCATGGAAATCGGAGCCGATGTCATCCTCAAGGCTACCAAGGTTGATGGCGTGTACAGCGCCGACCCCTGTCAGGACAAAAGCGCGGTCAAGTACGACCGTCTGACCTACCTTGATGTTCTGCAAAAGGGTCTCAAAGTCATGGATGCCACGGCCACTTCGCTGTGTATGGATAATGATCTGCCTATCGTGGTTTTTCAATTGTCCCGCCCGGGGAATATCCAGAAGGTGGTTCTCGGAGAGGGGATTGGCACCATTGTCAAAGGAGAATGAATTCCATGTATAACGATGTCATCAAGAAAGCTCGCAGCGGCATGGACAAGGCAGTGGATGCCTTGAAAAAGGACATGACCAAAGTACGCACGGGCAGGGCCTCGACCGCTCTGCTGGATGATGTCATGGTCGATTATTACGGCACGCCGACGCCACTGAACCAGGTCGGTACCCTGGCTGTTCCCGAGCCCCGCATGATTACCATTCAGCCCTGGGAGAAAAAACTCCTTTCCGAAATTGAAAAAGCCATATTCAAGGCTGACCTCGGCCTTAATCCCTCTTCGGACGGACAGATTATCCGTATAGCGATACCGCCCATGACCGAAGAGCGACGCAAGGAAATGGGCAAGGTGGTACGGAAGATGGGCGAAGATGCCAAGGTTGCCGTGCGCGGTGCCCGCCGCGAAGCCAACGATGGCATGAAAAAGCTGGAAAAAGGCAAGGAAATCAGTGCCGATGATTTGAAACGCGGCGAGAAAGAGATTCAGGATCTTACCGACTCTTTTGTGGCAAGGGTCGATGAACTTGTTGTCGCCAAGGAAAAGGAAATCATGGAGATCTGAGGTGCGCACAGATTCCTGTGCCCGCATCGGGTGTCTGGCCAATCCGTGATCTGTCCCGGCCTGGCACATATCTACAGGTAAACCGAGGGACGTCGGTGGTGGCGTCCCTTTTTTATATCAGCAGCTTCAACGGATGCCGTCTTGCCGGTAAAACACCGTTGTGTTAATGTTCTAACCTTTCGAAGTATCGTCGTTTGCCATGGGGTGGTGTTGAATGCGAATACCCGAACATCTCGCCATAATCATGGATGGCAATGGCCGCTGGGCCGAGCAGCGAAACTTGCCCCGCATGCTTGGTCATCATCATGGAGTCGAAACCGCCAAGGTCATCATTGAGGAATGTCGTCGGCTACGGGTTCCGTATCTGACGCTCTACGCTTTCAGTTCCGAAAACTGGGGCCGTCCGGATGAAGAAGTCGATGCTCTGATGAGCCTGCTCAACACTTTTCTCGAAAGAGAACTGCAGTCCCTCCTTACCCATCGTATCCGTCTGAATGTCATCGGCTCCATTCGTCGTTTGCCCGCGCCGGTCCGGGAAACCCTCGTGCAGACCATGGAGCGCACTGCCAGCAATCGGGATATGGTGCTGACACTGGCCTTGTCTTATGGCGCCCGGGACGAAATTGTGGAAGCGGCCAGGATGCTTGCGCATGACGCCGTGGCCGGGCTCCTCGATCCTTCTGAAATCGATGAAAAGACATTTTCAAATGCATTGCAGACCGCGGGCATGCCCGACCCGGACTTTTTAATCCGTACCAGCGGCGAGATGCGTATCAGTAACTTTCTGTTGTGGCAGTTGGCTTATGCCGAAATCTATGTCACGCCGGTTCTGTGGCCTGATTTTGGCGTTGTCGATCTGCACCAGGCGCTGGCTGAATTCGGGCGCAGAGAACGACGCTACGGCCTGACAGGTGGACAGTTGCAACATGAAACCAGGGAATGAAGGAGGCTGCCATTAAAACCCGGATTCTGACCGCGTGCATTGTATTGCCGCTGCTTATCGCCTTTATTCTGTGGACACCTTTCTGGGGCTTTTTCGGGTTTGTCGGCCTCGTGTGCGGCTGGGGACTTTTAGAATTTTTCGCCATGGCTTACGCTCAGCGTCGATTTGGCGAAACGCTTCTGGGCCTGGCTCTTGGGCTGGCTCTTATGGTTTTTGCGGCTTTGGGCTGGCATGCAGCTTTTATCGGCTGTCTGACCGCATCCCTGTTCGGGGTTGCCTGCTGTTTCCTTATACGCCACGGAAATATGCAAACCGTCGCGGGAGAGTTGTCTCTGCTGCTGTTCGGCGTGCTTTATGTGAGTTTGCCGCTGGCGCATCTGGCCATGCTGCGTGGTTTGCCCCACGGTGTCCGTTGGATTTTTCTGGTTTTGCTGATGGTGATGCTGAACGATACCTGCGCCTATTTTACCGGCAGCTTTTTGGGGCGGCACAAATTGTATCCCAGTGTCAGCCCCAACAAGAGCGTCGAGGGCGCCATTGGCGGCCTCGCCGGCAGCATTCTCGCCGCGGGTATTGCGCATCTGACATTTGTCCCCTGGCCTGGCCTCGGGTTTTTGTTGTTGTTGGGGTTGGTGGCTGGCGCCGTGGCCGAACTCGGAGATCTGTTTGAATCACTACTGAAGCGCTCTTTCGGGGTCAAGGATTCCGGTTCGATGATTCCGGGGCATGGCGGTATTCTGGACCGCCTTGACAGTCTGCTGTTCGTTTTTCCTTTAACATATTATTTTGCCCTGACCTTTCAGGGCTAGAGGGGACTATGGCTTCCGTGAAGAAACTCGGTATCCTCGGTTCTACTGGATCCATCGGTGTCAGTACGCTGGAAATAGTTGCTGATTTTCCTGATCAGTTCGAGGTTGTAACCCTTACTGCCGGCAACAATCTCACGCGTCTGGAGGAGCAGATCCGGCGTTTTCGCCCGAAAATGGTCGCGGTTATTTCTCCGGAGGGAGCTGAAACGCTGCGCCGGCGTCTCGGCGCCGATGCACCGGAGATCCTCTCCGGCGTCGAGGGGCTGGTGGCCTGTGCCTGTGATCCCGATATCGACATGATCGTATCCGCCATCGTTGGCGCCGCAGGACTTGTGCCGACCATGGCCGCAATCGAATCGGGAAAGGATGTCGCTCTGGCCAACAAGGAAACCCTGGTGACCGCCGGGCCGCTGGTCACCGCAGCGGTCAAGCGCCTCGGTGTGCGCCTGTTTCCCGTGGATAGCGAACATTCGGCTATTTTCCAGTCCATGGAAGGACATCGAATGGATAACGTGCGGCGTCTTATCCTGACGGCATCCGGGGGACCGTTCCGCAATCGCCCGCTGGCCGAGATGCGCTGCGTGACGCCCGCCGACGCTCTTGCTCATCCCAATTGGAGCATGGGCCGTAAAATTTCCATCGATTCCGCGACCATGATGAACAAAGGACTCGAAGTGATCGAGGCACGGTGGCTGTTCGACGTTTTGCCGGAACGTATCGCCGTCCACATTCACCCGCAAAGCATTGTCCATTCACTGGTCGAATACATCGATGGGGCGGTGATCGCCCAGTTGGGCATCCCTGATATGAAGACACCCATTGCCTATGCATTGTCTCATCCTCATCGCCTGCCCCTCAATCTGCCGCCGCTCGATCTTTGCGGCCTGCGGAATCTCACCTTCGACGAACCGGATCTGGAACGGTTTCCCTGTCTGGGGCTCGCTTATGAAGCTCTGGCCATGGGGGGGACGGCGCCAGCGGTGCTCAATGCGGCCAATGAGGTGGCGGTCGAGGCATTTTTAAATGGGGAAATTCCGTTCCTTGAAATCGCCAGCGTGATCCGTGCCACGCTGGCTGAGCATGAGGTAAAGAACCTGGAGCACATAGATGAAGTTTTACGGGCTGATCTCTGGGCCCGCAAGCAGGCCCGCCAGGTTGCGGTCAAAATCGCTGGAAGGGGGCAGGCATGCTGAAAATCGCTGGCGGTATCCTGATGCTCGGGATACTGGTGTTCGTTCACGAACTGGGACATTTTCTCGTTGCCAAATGCTGCCGTGTCAAGGTTCTCAAGTTTTCTCTCGGGTTTGGACCCAAACTGTTTTCCCGAACATGGGGCGAAACGGAATACAAGATCTGCCTGATCCCCCTTGGCGGATATGTGCAGATGCTTGGCGAAGGTGCTGAGGATGATCAGCAGCCGGTAACCGAGGAGGACAGGTCGCGTTCCTTTGCGGAAAAGCCGGTGTTGCAGAGACTGGCCATCGTTGCCGCAGGGCCGGCCATGAATTTGGCTTTGCCCTTTTTGTTTCTGCCGCTGGCCTACTTTCTCGGCATGGACCAGCCGAAGTTTCTGGACCGGCCCGCTTGTGTCGGATACGTGGTTGGAGAAAGCTTTGCCGCCCGGGCGGGATTCCAGGCCAGCGATTGTATCTTTCAGGTTGACGGGACCGAGACCGTCAGTTGGGCGGAAACTGAAAAGCAGCTGCTGTCCCATGCCGGCAGGGAAATGTCCCTGCTGATAAAGCGGGATGCCGAAATCCTGGAGTTGCTGTTGCCGCCGGAAGCCCCTGTCGCCGAAGGCATGCAGGGTATCGGGCTTATGCCGCAGCAGTCCGCCGTGATTGGATTTCTTGATCCGGGAACCCCTGCCGCCCTTGCCGGGCTGCAGCCGGGAGATCGCATCGTTGCCATCGACGGCACGGAGGTCATGTCCTGGTACGACATTCATACGCTTGTGCAGGCGGGAGAAGGGCGTGCTCTTTCCGTTACCGTGATGCGCGCCGGCAGGCAGTCGATTCTTAATATTACCCCTGAGCTCAAAGGTGAAAACGAAGCCGGACAACCACGGTACATAATTGGCGTGGGGCCCCAAGTTGAAGCTGAATTCAAACGTTACGCCTTTGCGGATGCCGTCGGCGAGGGCTTTGCGCGGGGGGCCGAACTGGTCGATCTGACCCTGCTGTTTCTGCGTAAATTGTTTGCAGGGCATATTTCGGCCCAGAATATCGGTGGCCCCATCATGGTGGTGCAGATGGCCGGCGCCGTCGCCGAAGAGGTCGATGTAGCCAAAATCCTGTCGATGCTCGCTTTTTTGAGCGTGCAGCTGGGAATTCTCAATCTTCTTCCGGTTCCCATTCTGGATGGCGGGCATCTGCTGTTCGGACTGGTTGAGCTTGTGCGCCGTAAGCCCCTGTCGGAGCAGGCCCGTGAGGTGGCTCAGCAGATCGGCCTCGCCATGATTGTCCTGCTGATGGCGTGGGCATTTTACAACGACATCATGCGCATCCTGCGCCTGCAATTCGGGGGCTAGGATGTCGGAGCTGATTCTTACCGTCGATACTTCCACGCCGGCCGGCAGCGTGGCGCTGAGCCGTGGAGAAGAATTGCTTGGCGAGGTGCTGCTGCATTTACGGGGTACTCACACCGACCGCATTCTGGGGTCGATGAACTGGATGCTGGCGGAGGCGGGTTTCAAGCCGAGTGACATGGATGCTTTCGGGGTGGTTGTCGGGCCCGGCTCCTTTACCGGCCTGCGCGTCGGAGTCGGCACGGTCAAGGGGCTGGCTTATGCTTGCGGGGTTCCGGTGGTCGGCGTTTCTTCCCTGGAAACTCTTGCCACGCAGTGTCCGGCGTCGGCTTATCCGGTTTGTGCCCTGATCGATGCCCGCAAAAAGGAGGTCTATGCCTCGGTATTCGACTGCAAGGCGGGCGAACCGGCTTCTGTCATCCCCGAACAAGTTCTGAGCCCCGATGCCTTGCTGGATCATTTGCATGATGATCACCTGTTTATCGGCAGCGGTGCTCTTCTTTACAGGGATCTGATCCGGCAGCGGATGGGCGAGCGCTGCCATTTTGTCTCCTGGAGCCTGAACCTGCCCCGTGCATCCCATGCTGCAATGCTGGTTTTGTCCCGACTGCGAGACGGACAGGGAAAGACTGCCAGGGAAATCATGCCTCGTTATATCCGGGCGTCCGAAGCCGAGTATATGCTGGCGGCAAAAGGCTCCTCCTGCTCCGGTTGAGTGTCCATGCCGCCATTTTGCAGGCTCTCCGGGATATCCGGAGAAGGCCGTTTCGACACGGTGTGCCTGCCGCAACCGGCCCGGCTTAGGTTGTTGACATATGTGGAGTGATTCGCTATTTTGAAACAGGCTCGTTGCTCTTTGTCAACCCTTTCCTGGGAGGTGTCTGATGGAAGAACAAGATCTTGGACTGGTCCAGCGGCTCTGCGATGCAAGTCCCCGATATCGCAGGCTTTACGAGGAGCACGTGCTGCTCGAGCGGGAACTTGAAATGCTGGACCAGCGGGAAATTCTAAGTACCGACGAAGAACTCCAAAGGAAAAAAGTGCAAAAGCTTAAACTTGCGGGTAAGGATGAAATGGCGCAGATCATGCGTCTTTGGAAGCGGTAGAAAACCATTGTCGCGATTTGGTGGAAGGGTTTGGGCGCATCGTCCGAACCCTTTCTGCATCATCGGCTATTTGGTATTTTCAAAAAAAGTTTTGCGCTGTCGACAATTTTATGAAATCCGGGATGTGTGACGCTGCTGGTCAAGGCACCCGGAAAGGTCACCGGGGCAGACAACAGATCTTCAGGAAAGGAATCTATCCGACTTATGAAAGGCAAACGAAGCGAAGCCGTCACACAAGGATTTGAACGCGCCCCCCATCGCGCCCTGCTGATGGGCACCGGCATTCCCCGCAAGGAGCTGGACAAGCCCCTTATCGGGATCGCCACCTCTTTTACCGACCTGATCCCCGGCCATATTGGAATGCGCGATCTTGAGCGCTTCATCGAAAAGGGTGTGCATACCGGAGGCGGGTATTCCTTTCTGTTTGGTATTCCTGGTGTCTGTGACGGTATTGCCATGGGTCACAAGGGGATGCACTACTCCCTGTCCACCCGTGAGCTGATTGCCGATATGGTCGAATCGATTGCCGAAGCGCACCGCCTCGATGGTCTGGTGTTGCTCACCAATTGCGACAAGATTACGCCCGGCATGCTGATGGCCGCGGCGCGGCTCGACATCCCCTGTATTGTCGTTACGGCAGGGCCCATGCTGACCGGGACGGGACGTCGCGGTCGTCGTTATTCGTTTGTTACCGATACCTTCGAGGCTATGGCCCGGTTCAAAAAAGGTGAAATCAGCGCCGATGAACTGCAGCAGTGCGAAAACCGCGCATGTCCCGGCGCCGGGTCCTGTCAGGGGCTGTTTACCGCCAATACCATGGCGATTCTGACCGAAACTCTCGGTATGAGCCTGGTAGGATGCGGTACCACGGTAGCGGTTTCTTCCCACAAACGGCATATTGCTTTTGCTTCGGGAGAGCGCATCGTCGATCTGGTCCGGGAAGGCATCACTCCACGACAGATTCTTACCCGGCAGGCTTTCGAAAACGCCATTCGGGTAGATCTGGCGCTTGGCGGATCGAGCAACACGGTTCTGCACCTGCTGGCTATTGCTCATGAGGCGGAAGTCGATCTGCCTCTGGATATGTTCGATAAACTTGGCCGTGACACGCCGCAACTGGCATCCATGAATCCCGGGGGAAAATATTTCATGGAAGATCTCGATGCCGCCGGTGGCGTGCCGGGTGTGCTCTACCAGCTGCGCGACCTTATCCTTGACAACCCCACTCTCGGTGGTATCAGCGTGAAGCAGATCATCGACAGTGTTTATGATGTCGACGAGGAAGTCATTCATCCAATGAGCGATGCGATCCGCCCCGAGGGAGGGATCGCCGTTCTGTCAGGTAATCTGGCCCCTGACGGCGCGATCGTCAAACAGTCGGGGGTATCCGAAAAAATGATGAAATTCGAGGGTACGGCCCGTTGCTTCAATTCAGAGGAAGATGCCATGCAGGCCCTCATGAATGGGGTCGTCAAAGCCGGTGACGTGGTCGTGATCCGTTACGAGGGTCCCAAAGGAGGTCCCGGCATGCGCGAAATGCTTGCCCCTACGGCAACCCTCATGGGACTCGGGCTCGGCGACAGCGTTGCGCTGATCACCGATGGGCGTTTTTCCGGCGGCACCCGTGGCCCGTGCATCGGGCACGTTTCACCGGAAGCCGCGGTGGGGGGGACCATTGCCCTTGTCGAGGATGGTGATGTCATCGAGCTTGACATCCCGACCCGCCGCCTTGAGCTGAAGGTGCCGGAGCAGGTGCTGGAGGAGCGTCGCCAACGCTGGCAGGCTCCCGAGCCCAAGATCAAAAAAGGCTGGTTGTCCCGCTATGCCTCTGTGGTAACGTCGGCCAATACCGGCGCCATCTGTCAGGCGCGATGACAAAGGCCATTGATCCCGGGCGGCAGCCAGGCCGCCGTCCGGGTGTTTTACATGATGCTGGCTTGCGAGGAGGCATGGCGTGAAGAAAACCGGTTCTCAGATACTTCTGGAAAGCCTGGTGCTCGAGGGTGTGGACACGGTGTTCGGTTATCCCGGCGGTACCGTCATCAATATCTACAACGACTTGCTTGATTACCCCATCAAGCACATCCTTACCCGACATGAGCAGGCGGCTGTACACGCTGCCGACGGCTATGCCCGGGCGACGGGCAAGGTGGGCGTGGCCATTGCCACCAGCGGTCCCGGTGCGACCAACACAGTGACCGGTATCGCAACCGCCTACATGGATTCGACTCCGATGGTGGTCATTACCGGGCAGGTGCCGACGCCTCTGATCGGCAACGACGCTTTTCAGGAAGCGGACATTGTCGGCATGACCCGCTCCATTACCAAGCACAATTATCTGGTCAAGGATGTCAAGGACCTTGCACGCATCATCAAACAGGCTTTCTATATCGCCCGCACCGGTCGTCCAGGCCCCGTTCTGATCGATCTGCCTAAAGACGTGCAGATCGCATCGACCCGTTTTTCCTATCCCGAAACCGTTGAACTGCGAGGCTACAAGCCGACTTACAGCGGCAATGTGCGGCAGGTTGAGAAAGCCGCCAAAATGATCCTGGCGTCCCGCCGTCCGGTGCTCTTTGTCGGCGGCGGTGCAACGGCTTCCGATGCCGGCGAGGATCTGATGTCCTTTGCCGAGCTCATCCAGGCACCGGTGGTGACAACCCTGATGGGGATGGCCGCTTTCCCGACGGGGCATCCTCTTGCTCTTGGCATGCTCGGCATGCATGGAACCTATTACGCCAATATGGCCGTTACCAATGCGGACCTTCTGGTTGCCATCGGTGCGCGATTTGACGACCGTGTCACCGGCAGAGTCGCGGCTTTTGCGCCTAAAGCCAAAATCATTCATATCGACATCGATCCCACCTCCATCAAGAAGAATGTCAGGGTTGATCTGCCCATTGTCGGGGAACTGCGGGACGTGATCACCAATATCATGGACCGCCTCCGGAGCGATGCGGCACAGGTCCAGGCTTTTCCGGAGCTTACCGCGTCCTGGCGCAGTCAGATCGATGCCTGGCGTTCCCAGTACCCCATGACTTACAAGGCCAGCGATACCGTCATCAAACCGCAGTTTGTCATCCAGAAGATCCGGGAACTGACGGCCAGGGATGCCGTCATCGCCACCGAGGTAGGACAACATCAGATGTGGACCGCGCAGTTTTTCAATTTCTGCCATCCACGCAGTTTTATAACCTCCGGCGGATTGGGGACCATGGGATTTGGTCTTCCCGCTGCCCTTGGGGCCCAGGTGGCTTGTCCCGACCGGCAGGTCATTGACATTTCCGGGGACGGTTCCTTCCAGATGAATTCCCAGGAACTCGCGACCCTTGTGCAGTACAAACTGCCCGTGAAAATTGCGATTCTGAACAATAATTTTCTTGGCATGGTGCGACAGTGGCAGCAGTTGTTCTTTGATCGGCGCTACAGTCAGACGCCGATGGAGCTGCCGATTGATTTCGTAAAACTGGCCGAGGCTTACGGTGCTACAGGTTTGCGTGCCACCCGTCCTGCCGATGTGGAAGGGGTTATCCGAAAAGCTCTCGAAATACCGGGTCCGGTTCTGATGGAATTCCAGGTCGACCGGGAAGAAAATGTCATGCCCATGGTACCTGCAGGGGCTGCGATCGATGAAATGGTTCTGGCTTCTTAGGAGGTGGGTGTAATGGCAAGCCAAGAGGCAAAACATACGATTTCCGTACTTGTGGAAAACGAGTTCGGGGTCCTGACCCGTGTTGCAGGGCTTTTCTCCGGCCGCGGGTTCAATATTGAAAGTTTGTCGGTCGCGCCGACTCTGGATCCCAGCATCTCCCGCATGACCATTGTGACCAGCGGCGATGAACGCATCCTGGAACAGATCACCAAACAGCTCAACAAGCTCATCGACACCATCAAGGTCATCGATTTTACCGACTGTGAGTTTGTGGAGCGTGAACTGGCTCTGATCAAGGTGCAGGCCACCGAGGATACGCGGGCCGAGGTTCTGCGCATCGTCGATATCTTCCGGGGGAGTGTCGTTGATGTAACGGCGCGGTCCTATACCATCGAGATCACCGGTGCTCCAGGCAAGATTCAGGCGGTTGTCGATCTGCTCAAGCCCATTGGCATTCAGGAAATCGTGCGCTCAGGACCCATCGTTCTGGGGCGCGGACACAAGGGGTGGAACGGCTGAAGTTCTGCCAGTAGCGACACTGCTGTTGCTTGCCTTGGGGATACATGGTAGGGCCCAGCGGCCCGTTTACGTCGTTTTTTTTATGGGACAAGAGAGGAAACGCTTTATGCGTAACCAAAATCAACCGGTAGCTGTCGAAGGCTACCCCTTTATCGGCTTGTTCGCTTTTATCACCTTGGTATTCGCGCTTCTGGGGTGGGGGCTATGTACCATTCTGTTTCTCGGCCTGACCCTGTTTGCAACCTATTTTTTCCGCAATCCCGAGCGCTACAGTGACGCCGAGGCGTCGGCGATTCTGGCTCCGGCCGACGGCAAGGTGATTTATGTCGGGCCTGCCCTGGAGGAGCGCTGTTTCAAAGCTGAAGTCACCAAGATCAGCATCTTCATGTCGGTCTTTGATGTCCATGTGAATCGCGTACCGATTTCCGGCAAGGTTGTGGATCTGTTTTACAACAAGGGGCAGTTTCTCAATGCCTCCCTGGACAAGGCCAGTCTGAACAATGAGCAGTCCGGAATGCTGCTGGAAGACTCTTCGGGACGCAAAATGCTTGTAGTGCAGATAGCCGGGCTGATAGCGCGGCGCATTGTCTCATATCCGGTACTGGGGGATATTCTGCAGCGGGGTGCCCGGTATGGACTGATCCGGTTCGGATCCCGCGTCGATCTTTATTTTCCGGAGGATGTCGATATCCAGGTGCGAGTCGGTGAAAGAGTCTGGGGTGGTGAGTCGGTGCTTGGTTATCTGAAATGATGGATTTTCAGATGCGGGCATGCTCAGGTTGCGGATGAAAGCCGGCGGCGCACCGGCATGGGGTTTGTCTTCCGCTTCAACAAAGAGGCAGGGCCGGTATTTTAAAGATACCGAATATCGTATCGCCGCATCGAAAAAATGCTGCAATAACTGCTGTTTCGACCCTTTACGCCTTGACAGTATGGACTGGATTCTGGTCTAGTACGGTATAGCGAATGTCTGAAAGACGGTGAAGAGGAGTAGTAGGTCCTCACTCGATTGCAGAGAGCCGGCGGTTGCTGCGAGCCGGTATCGAGCGGGCTGAACTCGCCTCGGAGTTGCGCGATTGAACCGGCAGTGGCGGCTAGGTTGCGACGTGAGCCTGCGTGAATGGAAATGAAGGGCCCCGTCGGGGCTGAATCAGGGTGGTACCGCGAAGCCAAGCTCTCGCCCCTGGAAGGGAAGAGAGCTTTTGTGTATCCGGCGGCATGCTAGGTCATGATGCGCGGAAACAGGAAAGGGGGTGGTCAGGTGGAATCGGACCTGGGTGACCTGATAGTTCATCGTCCTTACGTTATAGGTAAAATTGTCCGAAAATTATTCACGAAAACGACCGCTCCCTGCTTGCGGTGACGATGCCGGGGCGGCAACTGACGGAGGTCCCATGCAGAACGTAAAAAATATAAAGATTTTCGACACTACCCTGCGCGATGGCGAGCAATCGCCTGGCGCCAGCATGAATATCGATGAGAAACTGCGTATCGCGTTTCAGCTTGCCAAATTGAACGTTGATGTAATCGAGGCCGGTTTTCCCATTGCTTCCGAAGGCGATTTCGAAGCGGTAAGGCGTATTGCCCAGACCATCAAGGGGCCGCAGATCGCCGGACTGTGCCGTGCGTCCGACAAGGACATTGACTGTGCCTGGGAGGCTCTCAAGCATGCCGGCGACCGCGGCCGCATCCACACGTTCCTGGCCACCAGCGACATTCACATGAAGTACAAGCTCAAGATGAGCGAGGAACAGGTCATCGAGACCGCTGTTGCCGCCATCCGGCGTGCCGGTCGTTATACGGAGAATATCGAGTTCAGCTGCGAGGACGCAGCGCGCACCCGGCCCGAATTTCTGGCTCGGGTGGTCGAGGCGGTCATTGCCGCGGGAGCCCGAGTCGTCAACATCCCCGATACGGTCGGCTACAGCATCCCGTCCGAATTTGCCGCTCTGATCCGCGGGCTTAAAAACAGCGTGCCCAATGTCGACAAGGCCATTCTGTCCGTGCATTGCCACAACGACCTCGGTCTGGCGGTGGCCAATTCCCTGGCTGCCATTGAGGCGGGGGCAGAGCAGGTTGAGTGTACCATCAACGGCATCGGCGAGCGCGCCGGCAACTGTTCGCTGGAAGAGGTCGTTATGACGCTGCGCACCCGCGCCGACATCCTGCCGTTCAAAACCGACCTGGTTACCGAGCATATCTATGCCACCAGCAAATTGCTGTCCACCATCACCGGCATTCAGGTGCAGCCCAACAAGGCGATTGTCGGCGCCAATGCCTTTGCTCATGAAGCGGGCATCCATCAACATGGAGTTTTGATGGAGAAGTCGACCTACGAGATCATGACGCCCGAGTCCATCGGCCTGACCCGCAATAAGCTGGTGCTTGGCAAGCATTCGGGACGGCATGCTTTCGGACAGCGTCTGGAACAGCTCGGCTATGCTCTGGGCAAGGATGATCTGGACCGGGCTTTCGTGCGTTTCAAGGCCCTTGCCGACCAGAAGAAGGAGATTTTCGACGAAGACCTCGATGCCATTGTAGCCGACGAAATCATTCGTATCCCCGAAAAATACAAATTGTTGCAGATGAACACCAGCTCCGGTTCCTTCGCCGCTCCCACCGCTACGGTTGAAATGGAAATCGACGGTAAGGTTAAAAAGGGCGCAATGATTGGCGGCGGACCCGTTGACGCCACCTTCAAGGCCATCAAGAAACTCACCAAGAGCAAGGCCAATCTGCTCAGTTTCACCGTCGGCGCGATTACCGGGGGAACCGATGCCCAGGGTGAATGCACCGTGCGTCTTGAACTCGACGGCCGCGAGGTGCTTGGCCAGGGGGCGCATCCCGATATCATCGTGGCCAGTGCCAAGGCATACATCAATGCTCTGAACCATCTGACATCCGTGGTCAAAAAACGCCCTACGGCCCATTTTTAGCTCATTGGCGGGCCGGGGTTCCGGCCCGATTTTTTTCAGGAATTTTGGAGTCATTCATGGGACAGACGATTGCACAAAAGATTTTCGCAGCGCATTTGCGTGACGAACCCTTTCCGGGAACCTATGTTCTTGATCTCGACCGGGTTCTGTGCCACGAAATTACCACCCCAGTAGCCATTGCCGACCTGGAGTGGCGTGGCAAGGACCGGGTTTTCGACCCCCTCAAGATCAAGGCCGTTATCGATCATGTCACCCCGGCCAAGGACAGCAAGACCGCCATCCAGGGAAAAATTCTGCGGGACTGGGCTCACCGCCACGACATTCCCGATTTTTTCGATATCGGTCACAATGGCGTGTGCCATGCGCTGTTTCCGGAGAAGGGTTTTATCCGTCCCGGATTCACCGTTATCATGGGTGACAGTCACACCTGTACCCATGGCGCTTTCGGCGCTTTTGCCGCCGGCGTCGGCACTACCGACCTGGAGGTCGGTATCCTGAAAGGGGTTTGCGCCTTCCGCAAGCCGCAGAGCATCAGGGTCAACATTTCCGGAAACCTCCCCGCGCACGTCTACGCCAAGGATGTCATACTGCATATCATTCACCGGCTTGGCGTCAACGGTGCCACCGATCACGTGATCGAGTTCCGTGGTCCGGTGGTCGAGGCCATGTCCATGGATGCCCGCATGACGCTGACCAATATGGCCATCGAAGCCGGTGGCACCTGCGGCATCTGTCTGCCCGACGCGGTGACGGTTGATTATCTGTGGCCCTTTATCGCCGAGGAGTACCCTTCCAGGGAAGCTGCCCTTGCCGATTTCAAAAAGTGGCATTCGGATGCCGATGCCGAGTACGCCAGGGTCCTTGATATCGATGTCACCGGTCTTGAGCCCCAGGTGACCTTCGACTATAAGCCCGACTGCGTTAAGTCTGCGCGGGAGATGGCCGGTGCCAAAATCGACCAGGTGTATATCGGCACCTGCACCAACGGTCGCCTTGAAGACCTGCGCCAGGCCGCCGAAATTCTCAGGGGCCGCAAGCTTGCTGCCAACGTACGCGGGATCCTGTCGCCCGGCACTCCCAAAATCTTCCGTCAGGCGATGGAAGAGGGGCTTCTCGCCATTTTCATGGATGCCGGCTTCTGCATCACCAATCCGACCTGCGGCGCGTGCCTCGGTATGAGCAACGGCGTTCTGGCGCCTGGCGAGGCTTGTGCCGCGACCAGCAACCGGAACTTCCAGGGACGCATGGGGCAGGGGGGGATGGTGTACCTTATGAGTCCGGCAACCGCGGCTGCTTCCGGGATTACGGGAGCCGTGACCGATCCACGCGATTTGTGATCCGCAATGCGGCTTTTTGAGGAAGGAGCAAAACCATTATGAAAAGAACCTTTGGCGGTCCGGCAATTTTTCTGGATCGGTCCGATATCAATACCGACGAAATCATCCCGGCGCGCTATTTGACGGAAGTTACCAAGGAAGCCCTCAAGCCCTACCTGCTTGAGGATCTGAAACTGCCCGGGTTCGATCCTGCCGGGGAGGCATTGCGACGGGCCAAAGTGATTGTGGCTCGTAAAAACTTCGGTTGCGGATCATCGCGCGAGCACGCGCCATGGTCGCTGGAAGTCAATGGTATCTATACGGTCATTGCAGAGAGCTATGCACGTATTTTCCGCCAGAATATGTTTAACTGCGGCATGCTTGCCATTGAGTTGCCGGCGGAGGATATTGACCGTCTTCTGGATCTGGAGAAACAAGGGGAAGTCATGATTGCCATCAACCTTCAGACGCACCGGATCGAGGCCGAGGTCGGCGCGCGCAGGGAAGTCTTTTCCTTTGCCATCAGCCCCTTCGATCAGGCCCTGGTTGAGGCGGGTGGATGGGTCGAATTTGCCGACCAGCGGTATTAAGACCAAGATGACCGGGCTCGCCCCGGTCATTTTTTGTTAACACTGTGCCAAAAGAAACACATAAATATGTGCCATTTAAGGCGCAACTCTTTTGGCCGAGGCCCTCAAAGGGCAAAAATATTTGACAATTTCCCGAGGCCCTTCCTATTATGGCGCCGTTCGAGCAAACCGGGTAACGGAAATGAGCGGTGCAAGGCCTTATTTGCAAGGAGACTATCTGCAATGAAAAAAGCATTCAAGCTGGCAGTTTTGCCCGGTGACGGTATTGGCCCTGAAATCATGGCAGAGGCCATGAAGGTTCTGGATGCCATTGAACAGAAATTCGGCGTCAGGTTCGAACGCAACTTTGCCAATGTGGGCGGCGTTGCCATCGATACGGATGGAAAGGCGCTGCCCGATGCCACGATCGCATTGTGCCACGCCTCCGACGCCATTCTGTTTGGCAGTGTCGGCGGGCCCAAGTGGGATCTGCTGCCCGCCGAGGAGCGTCCCGAGCGCGGTGCGCTGTTGCCTTTGCGAAAAATCTTCGGGCTGTTCTGCAACTTCCGGCCTGCCATCGTGTTTCCGTCTTTGACCTCGGCTTCTTCACTCAAGGAAGAAATTATAGCCGGAGGTTTCGATATCCTGGTTGTCCGCGAGCTGACCGGGGATGTATATTTCGCCCAGCCCAAAGGGATCGAGGGCGAAGGCTCTCAGCGGCGTGGTTTTGATACCATGGCTTATTCAGCATACGAGATCGAGCGAATCGCGCGCGTCGCTTTTGAAGCCGCCGGCAAGAGAGGCAAAAAACTCGTGTCCATCGATAAGGCGAATGTCCTGTCGAGTTCGGTGCTGTGGCGCGAAGTGGTGGAACAGGTTGCCGCCGACTACCCCGATGTCGCCCTGACCCATATGTATGTCGATAACGCCGCCATGCAGCTGGTCAAGAATCCCAAGCAGTTCGACGTGGTTTTGTGCCCCAATATGTTTGGTGACATTTTTTCTGACGAGGCCGCCATGCTGACCGGCTCTCTGGGGATGTTGCCATCTGCCTCGCTGGCGGAAGGCACCTTCGGCATGTACGAACCTGCCGGCGGCAGCGCGCCGGACATCGCCGGTAAAAATGTTGCCAATCCCGTTGCCCAGATTTTATCGGCGGCAATGCTGCTGCGGTATTCATGCGGTCTGCCCGAGGCCGCGGAATGTATTGAAAAAGCAGTGGAAAACTGTCTTGCCAAAGGGTTGCGCACTCAGGATATATTCCAGAATGCGAGCGGTGAGCAGTTGGTTTCCACCAGCGCCATGGGCGATGCGGTGGTGGCTGAAATTAACCGGGCGTAAGCCGGCAGGGACCGGAACAGGTCCTGTCCCCTGATAATCTATAGTCGCGTTCCAAGCGGAAGGAATCATCCATGTCCAAGTTGTTCAATGTCGCGGTCGCCGGAGCTACCGGCGCCGTGGGTAATCAGATGCTGGAAGTGTTGGCCGAGCGTAATTTTCCCATCGGGGAGCTGCGTTTGCTGGCGTCCGAACGTTCCGAAGGGAAATTTCTGGAATTCAGGGGCGAGCAACTGGTTGTGCAGAAACTTGGCAGGGATTCTTTCAAGGGTATCGATATCGCCCTGTTCAGCGCCGGCGGTTCGCGCAGTGAGGAATTCTGTCCCATCGCCGCGGCTTCCGGGGCGGTCTGCGTTGATAATTCCAGTGCCTGGCGCATGGATCCCGAAGTCCCTTTGGTGGTTCCCGAAGTCAACCCGGCGGATGTTGCCCTGTATACCAATAAAGGTATCATCGCCAACCCCAACTGTTCCACTATCCAGATGATGGTTGCCCTCAAGCCGCTGCATGACTACGCTAAAATCAAGCGTATCGTTGTTTCTACCTATCAGGCCGTGTCCGGCACCGGACGAAATGCCATCGAGGAGCTGCGCATTCAATCCGGCGAGTTGCTCAACGGTCGTCCTGCCGAGTGCAAGGTGTATCCTCATCAGATTGCCTTTAATTGCCTGCCGCACATTGATGTCTTCCTTGATAACGGTTATACCAAGGAAGAAATGAAAATGGTCAACGAAACCAGAAAAATTCTCGGCGACAACGCCTTGCGTGTTACCGCCACCACGGTTCGGGTTCCGGTGTTTTACTGCCATAGCGAAGCGGTCAATATCGAAACCGAAAAACCGCTGTCCGCGGCCAAGGCCCGCGAACTTCTGGCTGCGGCTCCGGGCGTCCGGGTGGTTGATGATGTTGCCAATCTGCTTTATCCGACCGCGATTGATGCCGCCGGGCAGGATCTTACCTACGTGGGCCGTATTCGTGAGGACGAGTCGATCGACAACGGTCTGAATCTGTGGGTGGTTGCCGACAATCTTCGCAAGGGCGCCGCCACCAATGCGGTTCAGATCGCTGAATTGCTTGCGGCCAAATATCTGTAAATTGCAAACAACCGGTCGTTTTCAAAGGGGCCTCCGGGGCCCCTTTGCTGATTCTGGGTAACCATACAGGGACAGGGGTGAGATTGTGGCAGACGCACGGCAGCCCGTGGCGCAAAAACCCTTCGCACTCGACCCCCGCACCAGGCTGGTGGCTCTGTCAGCTTTGCTGGTTGGCGTTTTTTCGGCCCCTGGCGTCAAGGCTCTGCTGGGTATCAGTCTGCCGGTTCTGAGCCTGGTGCTGCTGTGTGGTGTCCCCCGGCAACGACTGTTGCGGCGGTGCTTTTCCTTACGCTGGCTGTTTGCCGGAGTACTTCTGATGCACCTTCTGCTGGGCAGCGGACGGACGCTGGGTGGCGTGGACTTTCTGTCTTTGGATGGATTTTACGAGGGCGTCTTGATTGTCTGGCGGCTGGGCCTGGCATCGCTTTGTTCCGCTGTATTCTGTTGGACCACGTCGCCTGCCTGCCTCATGCAGGCCCTGTGGTTGAACATGGGCAGGCTCGGGCGGTTGCCCGCGGCGGGTTTTCTGAGCCGTCATGTGGCTCTCGTGTTTTTATGGTTGCCTCTGGTTCAGGATGCGCTATCCTCGGCGAAGAAGCCTGATCGTAACCCGGGGCATCCCTGGTTTGCGCGGTTCGGCGATGCCGTGGAGTCCTTTTTCCTGTTGATGGATGGCCTGTTTCAGAAAGTTGATATGATAGCCGTGAACGTGCATTGCGAATCGGGGCTGTCTTTTTCCGCCGAGGTATCCGCCGGGGCTCGAATGGCTATGGCCGACCGTCTGGTATTGCTGGCATCCGCGGTTTTTGTGCCGTGCTGGTTGTGGGGTGTGCGATGAGCGTCGTGCGGCTTATCATAGAGTACGACGGCACGCAATACGTGGGCTGGCAGATTCAACCCAACGGCCTCGCCGTGCAGCAGGTGGTTGAGGATGCTCTGGCGCGCATCTGCGGAGTCAGGCATCGGCTGGTTTCCTCCGGCCGTACCGATGCGGGGGTTCACGCACGCGGCATGGTGGCGCATTTCGTCACGGATAAACTTTTGCCGATGCGCGCTTATCGTGATGGCGTCAACCGGCACCTTCCGGCGGATATCGCCGTGCGCGACGCAGCGCTGGCATGCGATGATTTTCACGCCCGTTACAGCGCCAGATCCAAGTGGTATCGTTACAGTATTTATCGCGCTGCGGTGCGATCCCCCATGGCCTGCCGTTTCAGCTGGCAGGTGCGTGGGCGACTGGATGTCCAGGCCATGCGTGAGGCCGCCGAACTGTTTGTCGGGCGACATGATTTTTCGGCGTTTCGCGCCAGCGGCTGTGCGGCCCGCACAACGGTGCGAGAGCTTTTCTCCGTCGATCTGGTTGAGGAAGATCCTTTGCTGCAGGTGGATGTGCGCGGTGAAGGTTTTTTGCGGAACATGGTGCGCATCATGGTCGGGACCCTGGTCGAGGTCGGCCTGGGAAGCAGGTCGCCTTGCGAAATTGAAGATATGCTGTCGGCTGGGGGCAGGGATCGTGCCGGGGTCACGGCTCCGCCCCAGGGGCTTTGCCTGATGGCGGTCGATTACGCCGGGCAGGATGTTTTTCCCGGGCAAAAATGCCTTGACATGTCCGGGACGTTCCGCTAAATTCGGATGTCCCTGTGGTCCCGTTACGCAAATCACAGTTTACGCATAGAGAGGAAGCCATGAGCACGCAGGTAGCAAAAAAATCCGAAGTCAAAAAGAACTGGTATGTCGTCGACCTGGATGGCAAGGTGCTGGGTCGCGCCGCAAGCGAGATTGCCCGCGTCCTGCGCGGCAAGCACAAGGCGATTTACTCCCCGAGTGTGGATACCGGTGATTTTGTGGTCGTTATCAATGCCGAAAAGGTCAAGCTGACCGGTAATAAACTGGCTGCCAAGATGTATTACCGCCACTCCGGATATCCCGGCGGATTGCGCGAGGCCACTGCCGCGCAAATGCTTGACAAGAAGCCCGAAGATCTGATCAGGAAGGCTGTCAAAGGCATGTTGCCCAGGAACAAGCTGGGCCGGGACATGATCCGCAAGCTGAAGGTGTATGCCGGCGGCGAGCATCCGCATGCTGCCCAGCAGCCGCTTGAATTGAACATTTAAGGAATTCAGGACCGAGTCAGGAGATAAAGATGGCCGAACAAAGGTTCTACGCAACCGGCAAAAGAAAAACATCCATCGCCCGTGTCTGGCTGCAGCCGGGGGAAGGTAACATTACTGTCAATCGTCGCACCCTGGATGAGTATTTTGGACGGGAAACCTCCAAGATGGTTATTCGCCAGCCTCTTGAACTGACCAACAACGCCGGGAAGTTCGATATTCTGGTCAATGTATGCGGCGGCGGGCCCTCGGGTCAGGCCGGTGCCATCAAGCATGGCATCACCAAGGCTCTGCTCGAGGCCGATCCCGAACTCCGCGCTGTGCTTAAAAAAGCCGGATTCATTACCCGCGACAGCCGTGCCAAGGAGCGCAAAAAATACGGACGCAAATCCGCCCGCGCACGGTTCCAGTTCTCCAAACGTTAATCCGGATGGGTTGCAGGGTCGGGTCGGTCATTCTGCCCAGCTCTGCGTCTTTACAGCTATGGTGCAAAGGGAAACCCGCGGGTTTCCCTTTTCGCTTTTATGGAGGTTGCCATGGTCAGAGTTGCCATTGTCGGCGCCAGTGGTTATACCGGTGTCGAACTGCTTCGGTTGCTGCTTAATCATCCGCGGGTCGAAATTACCTGCGTGACTTCCCGTCAGAATGCCGGAACGCCCATTGTCAGTGTTTTCCCTTCACTGCTCGGACGTATCGATCTGGCCTTTGATTCGGTCGACCTCGATACCATCATCCGAAAATCCGACTTCGTATTTACCGCACTGCCTCACAAGGCCGCCATGCTTGTGGTTCCCGAATTGCTCAAGGCCGGCAAAAAAGTTGTCGATCTGTCCGCGGATTACCGCCTGCGCGATGTTGCCGTTTATGAGGCATGGTACGACAAACATACCAGCCCCGAGTTGCTGGGCGAGGCGATCTATGGGCTCCCTGAGCTTTTTCGCGAGAATATTCGCGGCGTACGTCTGGTGGCCAATCCGGGTTGCTATCCGACCAGTGTCGCTTTGGCGCTGGCCCCGTTGCTGGAAAAGATGCTGATCGATCCACACAGCCTGATCATTGACAGCAAGTCGGGTACCAGCGGAGCCGGACGTACCGCAAAGCTCGGCAGCCTGTATTGCGAGGTCAATGAAGGTTTCAAAGCCTACGGTGTGGCTTCGCATCGCCACACTCCGGAAATCGAGCAGACCCTCGGCCAGTTGGCGGGGCAGCCGGTTCGCGTCAGCTTTACACCGCACCTGTTGCCGGTCAGCCGTGGCATTTTGTCCACCTGTTACGCAACCTTGACGCAGCCCATGGATACGGCGCAGCTGCAGGGATTGTTCGCGCGGCGTTATGCCGATGAACCTTTTGTGCGGGTTCACCCAAAGGGCGAATTACCCAATATACTCCATGTGCGCGGCAGCAATTTCTGTAATCTCGGCGTTGTCGGGGACCCTCGCACCGGCCGTGTCATCGTCGTCTCGGTTATCGATAACCTGCTCAAGGGCGCGGCCAGCCAGGCGGTGCAGAATATGAACATCATGCTGGACTGGGAGGAAGATTGCGGGCTGAAGGATCTTCCCCTGTATCCCTGATGCTGCTGGGAGAGTCTGCTTTGCTCAAGCCCGTACCGGGGTGCTGTCATTAACACGCGCGTCCATCCAGGCAACCTTTATGCGCCGGATCGTTCTCCGCTTTTCCTGCCGACCAGTCGGCGGGAAATGGAGGACCTAGGCTGGGACGAACTCGATGTCCTGTTTGTCAGTGGCGATGCCTATGTCGATCATCCGGCATTTGGCGTGGCGCTGCTGGCGCGGTTTCTCTTTAGTCATGGGTTTCGGGTCGGCATCCTCCCCCAGCCGGACTGGAGACGTGGCGATGCTTTTCGTGTCATGGGCCGGCCGCGACTGTTTGGGGCGGTTTCCGCCGGCGCCATGGATTCCATGGTGAACCATTACACGGCTGCGCGCAAGCTGCGCCACAACGATGCCTATACACCCGGAGGGCAGGCCGGGGCCCGCCCCAACCGCGCGGTCATCGCTTATACCGCGGCACTCAAGAGCGCCTACAAAGGGCTTCCGGTGGTCATCGGCGGGATTGAAGCCAGCCTGCGCCGTCTGGCGCATTACGATTACTGGTCGGACAAAGTACGCCGTTCGGTGCTGGCCGATGCCAAAGCCGATATGCTGATTTACGGCATGGCGGAGACCAGTCTTCTGGAGCTGGCGCGGCGCTGCGCGGCCGGAAGCCGTCCTGCTCAAATTCTGGACCTCCCCGCATCGGCGGTCATGGTTTCACAGGCGCCTGCGGGAACCGTCGAACTGCCTTCCTATGAAACCGTGTGCCAGGACGCGTCGGCTTTCAATGACGCTTTCATGCGTGCGGCAGCTGAAGCCGACCCTTACCGGGGGCGTCGTGTCGCACAGCATCACGGCGAGCGCTGGGTCCTTGTCAACCCTCCGGCTTTACCCCTCGACCAACAGCAGCTGGACGCATTGTATGCCTTGCCGTTCAGTCGCCTGCCGCATCCCGGTTACACCGACCCGATTCCAGCCTTTGAACAGATCCGCTACTCCATAACCAGCCACCGGGGATGTTTTGGCGGCTGTGCCTTCTGTGCCATTGCCTCCCATCAGGGAAAAACAATACAGTCCCGTTCCGAAGCTTCCATTCTGGCCGAAGCCGCCAGGATGGCTGAATCCGAAGGTTTTCGGGGCACAATCACCGATGTCGGCGGACCATCCGCCAATATGTACGGTGCGCATTGTGGCAATGCCGAGGCGCGCCGCAACTGCCGCCGCCAGGGCTGCCTGTTTCCCGAACCCTGCAAGCATCTCGTGGCCGAAGATAAAGCCATCGCCGCGATGTTGAAAAAAATCGGGGCGTTGCCCAACGTGCGTCACGTGTTCGTCGCATCCGGCGTGCGTCTCGATCTCCTGGAGCAACAGCCGGCCTATTCCCGGCAACTGCTGGAACGGCACATCAGCGGCCTGCTCAAGGTCGCGCCGGAAACCTTGAGCGGCAAGGTGGCGAAGATCATGCGCAAGCCGGGACCGGCTATTTTCCTGCGTTTTCTGCATGGTTTTCGCTTGTTTAATCGCGAGCAGGGCAGGCGACAGGCGATAGTTCCCTATCTTATCGCCGGGCACCCCGGTTGCACCCTGGGGGACATGGTCGACACCGCACTGTTTTTAAAGGAGAACGGGTTGCGTGTCGAACAGGTGCAGGAATTTACGCCGACGCCGGGAACGCTGGCAACCTGCATGTATCACACCGGCATCGACCCCGAGACCGGAAGATCGGTCCATGTTGCCAGGGGCGATCGGGAAAGGCGCCTGCAAAAAGCCTTGCTGCTGTGGCACCTGCCGGAACAGCGAACCAGTATCATGCATGCATTGCAAAGCTGCGGCCGCCTTGATGCAGCAGATCGGCTGCTGGGTAAGGGGGTGGATAAACGCCGCCAGATTTCCGCTTCCGCCAGTGCCAGACGACATGGAAAAAAATCTGGCCAGAACCGCAAATCCGAATAAGGGCAGGTTGCTGGCAGCGGTCGGTCATAGCTGCCAGGTCAGGGTGGCAGGGAGTTCCATGACACCGGTCTGCGGCCGCATTTCTTGACAGTGCCTGCCGGGAAGATTAAGATAGCGCCCTTTGACAAGAGGAATGCTGCCATGGTCGATTTTATGGTGACGGTGATGGGGGTGGTGCTGATCGTCGAGGGCATGCCCTGGTTTGTTTCGCCTGCCGGTATGAAAAAAATGCTGCTTGGCTTTTTGCGCATACCCGATCGCATCATGCGCGGTATGGGACTGTTGCTTATGGCAAGCGGGTTGCTGCTGGTGTATCTGGTTAAAGGATGAGTTCCGCGAGTTATCAGCATGATCTGCACAGGCAGATTATGCTGCCCGGAGCCTGGCATTGACGAAAGTTGTAAACCATCATATGCGTCTGAATGATTTCGATTTCGAACTTCCGGAAGCGCTGATTGCCCAGCACCCTTTGCAGGAACGCCAGTCCTCCCGACTGATGGTTCTCAACCGGGAAACGCAACAGGCACAGCTGGCGCGCTTCTCCGAAATCGTCGACTGGTTTCGCGCAGGGGACGTGCTTGTTGTCAACGATACACGGGTGATTCCTGCGCGTCTTCTGGGCCGCAAGGAGACTGGCGGACGTATCGAGGTGTTTCTGGTGCGGCGCCTGCCTGGCGACGATGAGACCTGGGCCTGCCTGACCCGGTGTTCCAAGTCGCCTCGCACCGGCATGCGCCTGTGTTTCGGGGAAGGACTTGAGGGTGTCGTTACCGAAGGAGGCGCTTCTCCCTACCGGCATGTGCGTTTCGAATGCCCCGGAGACTTTGCCGCGGTCCTTGGCCGGGTCGGACGAATTCCGCTTCCGCCTTATATCCGACGGGAAGCCACCGAAGAAGATCATATCCGCTATCAAACCGTCTTCGCCAGAGCGGCGGGTGCCGTTGCCGCACCCACCGCCGGCCTTCATTTTACCGGGGGAATCCTTCAGGCTCTGCGGACCAGGGGGGTCGATATCCGCACTTTGACGCTGCATGTCGGGCTTGGGACTTTTCTGCCGGTGCGCACCGATAATCTGGCCGAACATCGCATGCACGAGGAAAATTACATTGTGCCGGCGGATACCGCGGCGGCTGTCAATCTTGCCAAGCAGGAGGGGCGGCGTGTCATTGCTCTTGGCACTACCAGTACGCGCACCCTGGAATACGCTGTCGATGACCGTGGCAGGCTGTGCGAGGGGCAGGGCAGTTGCGACCTGTTTATCCGGCCCGGCTTTGACTTCCGGATTATAGACGGGCTGATAACCAACTTCCATTTACCCTGCTCAACTTTGCTGATGCTGGTAGCGGCTTTTGCAGGCCGGGATTTTGTCCTCGAGGCTTACCGAAGGGCCGTGGCCGAGCGTTTTCGTTTTTTCAGCTATGGCGATTGTATGTTGATCCTCTGAGCCGGCGGTGCCCCGTGGCATATCGGCGCAGGACAGTTTTGATGCTGTCGCATCGTTTGCAGTGTTTCGATCAAAAGGGGATCGTTGCTTCGCGGGCAGGTCTCCGGAAGGAATTTATTGTCTGTGAAAGGTTTCAGGTTCGAATTGCTTACGCAGGACTCCGGCAGCCAGGCGCGGCGTGGCCGCATGACGACCCGCCGGGGCGTGGTGGAAACGCCTGTTTTCATGCCGGTGGGCACCCAGGGCACGGTCAAGGCCATACTGCCCGAGGATCTCAAGGCGGAAGGTGCGCAGATCATTCTGGCCAACACCTACCATTTGTTTTTGCGCCCTGGCCACGAGCGCATCCAACGGCTCGGCGGCCTGCATTCCTTTATGCACTGGACCGGTCCGATCCTGACCGACAGCGGCGGGTTCCAGGTGTTCAGCCTCGGCAAGCTGTGCAAGATCAGCGAGGACGGCGTGCGCTTTCAGTCCCACCTCGACGGCTCCCGGCAGGTTCTCACGCCGGAGGTGTCCATCGCGGTGCAGGAAGCCCTCGGGGCGGATATCATCATGGTCTTCGACGAGTGCATTCCCTATCCTTCGAGTCGCGAATACGTTGCGGACTCCACCGCCCTTTCCCAGCGTTGGGCACTGCGTTCCAAAAACGCCCGCAGCCGCCGGGATGGGGCTGCCCTGTTCGGCATCGTGCAGGGGGGCATGTATCCGGATTTGCGGCGCCAGAGCGCCGAAGCTCTCGTGGAGATCGGTTTTGACGGCTATGCCCTCGGTGGTCTGTCCGTCGGTGAAGAGGCCGAGCGCATGTACGAGATGATGGATATCGCGCTGCCGCTGCTGCCGCAGCAGTGCCCGCGTTATGTCATGGGTGTCGGAACGCCGGAAAACCTTATCGAGGGCATAGCGCGCGGCGTGGATATGTTCGACTGCGTGATGCCGACACGCAACGCCCGCAACGGTACGCTGTTTACTTCCTTTGGAAAAATCAGCATCAAGCAGGCGCGTTATGCCGATGACAATGGCCCCGTCGATCCGGCCTGCGGGTGTTATGTGTGCCGTAACTACAGTCGCGCCTATTTGCGCCATCTGTATCAAAGTAACGAGATTCTGGCTTCGATGCTCAACACGCGGCATAATCTCCATTATTATCTCGATTTGATGCGTCAGGCGCGGCTTGCCATCGAACAGGGACGCTTTGGCGCCTTTCGCGCCGATTTCCACAGGCGCCGCCACGATGACGGATCGCAGGACTGAAAAACACCTGAGTCCGTCTGTTTTTTATGGTAGGCTGCTAACAGATTGTAAACGAATAACCACACTTCAACCCGAAGGAGCCGATTATGTTCTGGATTTCCGAAGCCCATGCCATGGCATCGCCCCCCGGCGGTCAGTCCAACCCCTACAGTACCATTATCATGCTGGTGCTGATGTTCGGCATCTTTTACTTTCTCCTGATCCGGCCACAGCAGAAACGTGCCAAAGAGCATAAACAACTGGTTGACGGACTCAAGGTCGGCGATCAGATCGTCACCGCCGGTGGCATTCACGGCAAGGTCGCCAGTGTGCAGGACAACATCGTGTCCCTCGAAGTTGCCACGGGCGTTAAAATCAGGGTCAATCGTTCCTCCATCGTGAGTGTGGAACAGGGCTGAACCCGCATTGCAGTTTCGTTTCCCGGGTGCGCTTTTATGATTCCGCTCCGCTTTTTCTTCGCGGGGCGGTTGTTGAATAGCCGTTTGTTTGTGGATCCGGCGGTTGCCGGGTGTCTGCACCTTGCCTGCGCGTTGGCAGCGGTCCTGTTTGTCGGATCGTCTGCCGGTTTCCGGGCCGGGCGGGCGCGCTGTCATCGATTGCGAAAGGAGTAGTGACCAGCCATGTCCAAAAGCATCAAGCTTCGGGGAGGGGTCGTTCTGTTGTGCCTCGTCCTGTCCATGTTGGTATTAATGCCGACGCTGTTTCCCAACAGTACCCCTAACTGGCTGAAAAAAAGTTTTGATCCTCTGCATCTCGGTCTCGACCTGCAGGGAGGCATGCATCTTGTGCTCCGGGTGGACGTCGACAAGGCTGTGGAAAGCCGGGTTGACGGACTGGTTGACCAGATCGAGGGCGAGCTGAGGGACAAGGATATTATTTTCAAGCGGGTATCGCGGACCGGCAATGATCGCCTGACGGTTGTGGTCTACGACGATGAGGCGGGCCGCCAGATCGATGCTCTGATGAGCGATGGCGTTTATGCTGACCTCGAGCCGCTGACCCTTGAGACCCAGGGCGGGTATATCGAAAAAAACTTCCGCTATTCTACGGAGGCGGTGTCGGCTATCAAGGACAACGCTGTCAAGCAGGCGCTGGAGACACTGCGCAACCGTATCGATCAGTTCGGGGTCAGTGAAACGGTTCTGCAGCGACAGGGAAGTGATCGCATCCTGGTGCAGTTGCCCGGGGTCAAGGAGCCCAAACGCGCCGTTGCCCTGCTGGGCAAGACCGCCCTGCTGGAGTTCAAGATGGTGGCGGACAATGTCGATCCGCAAGCCGTTGCCGGCGGGGCGCTGCCTCCCGGAACCCGTCTTCTGTACGAACGGATGGTCGACCGGAAGACCGGGGCCGTTACCCAGGTCCCTTTGGTTGTATACGACAAAACCGTCCTGACTGGCGATCTGGTCTCCGACGCCCAGGTGCGTATCGACCCCCGCTTTAACGAACCCTACGTTTCCATCGATTTCAACGCCGTGGGCGCCAAGCGCTTCGATCAGATTACCGCCGCCAACATTGGCCAGCGCATGGCCATCGTGCTGGACGATACTGTCTACTCGGCACCGGTCATCCGCGAGAGGATCTCCGGCGGCAGTGCGCAGATCTCCGGTTCCTTTGACGAGCAGGAGGCCACCGACCTGGCGATTGTTCTGCGTGCCGGTTCGCTGCCCGCGCCGGTTACCATTCTCGAAAATCGTACGGTGGGTCCGTCCCTCGGTCTCGATTCCATCAATCAGGGGATTTTGTCGGTCATTATCGGCAGCATCGCTGTGGTGGTTGCCATGGCAATCTATTACAATCTTGCCGGTCTGGTGGCAAACCTGGCGCTGGTGCTCAACCTGATATTCATTCTGGCGCTTCTCAGCCTCTTCAAGGCCAGTCTCACCCTGCCGGGGATCGGCGGTATTGTGCTGACTCTGGGAATGGCCGTCGACGCCAACGTGCTGATTTACGAACGTATCCGCGAGGAACTGCGTCTTGGAAAAACGGTCCGAAATGCGCTTGAGGCTGGTTACAGCAAGGCTTTTTCGACGATTATGGATGCCAATATTACAACCTTGATCGCCGCTTTGGTGCTGTTCCAGTTCGGCACCGGCCCGGTCAAAGGATTCGCCGTGACCCTGTCGGTGGGGATTGTATCTTCCCTTTTTACGGCCATCTTTGTTTCGCGCGTAGTTTTCGACTTTTTCCTGGAACGTTACCAGGTCAAGCGGTTGAGTATCTAGGGAGGGTGGCATGCAAATCGTCAAGCACGATATCAATATCAACTTTGTCGGCCGGCGCAAGCTGGCGCTGATCTTTTCTCTGTTGCTGGTGGTTGCCGGGCTTGTTTCCCTGATTGCCAGAGGCGGACCTGAATACGGCATTGATTTTGCCGGTGGTACCCTGATCCAGGTCAAATTCTCCGAAGCCACCCGGGCCGCCGATATCAAATCCGCCCTCAAGGGCATGCACCTGAAAGGTCTGTTGGTGCAGAAATTCGAGGGGGACTCGCAGGAGTTCATGCTTCGCCTGCAGGACACCAGTTCCGAACTCGAGGGGATGGCGCAGCAGGTCGGCGCGCATCTTGAACAGGCTTACGGTAAAGGAACGGTGGATATCCGGCGCGTTGAAATGGTCGGACCACAGGTGGGCAAGGATCTGCGCAAAAAAGGGCTTATGGCTATCCTGTTTGCCATGATCGGGGTACTGATCTGCATTACCATTCGCTTCGAATTCAAATTCGCCGTCGGCGCTGTCTTTGCCCTGGCGCACGATGTGCTCATTACCCTCGGAGCGTTCTCCCTGTTCGGCAAGGAGATCGACCTGCCGATCATTGCCGCGTTCCTGGCCATCATCGGATATTCACTGAACGACACCATCATCGTGTACGATCGGATTCGCGAAAATATCGGGCGGCATCCGAAGCAGTCCTTCGATCAGACGGTCAATGGCAGCATCAATGAAACTCTGTCCCGCACGATTCTCACCTCGGGCACCACGTTGCTTGTCGTGTTGGCTTTGTTTCTGTTCGGCGGCGGGGTCATTCACAATTTCGCCTTCGCCATGCTGGTCGGGATTCTGATTGGCACCTATTCCTCTATTTTGGTCGCCAGCCCGGTTCTTCTGGTCTGGGACGATATGAAGAAACGGCGCAATGCCACGGCTTCCTGATTCAAGGCTTTAAGCAACTGACGTGATCGGGCCGGGAAGGGAAACCTCCTGGCCCGATCACATTGGAAGGACAAAACACAAGGGGGAACATGGTAACGCCGCATCTGGATACGCTCTGGATTGAACGCCCTCGCAGCGAGGCTCTGCAGGGAGTGGATCTGCAACGGTGTTTGGGTGTTTCGCATCTGGCCGAGGAAGTGCTGCGCCGCCGCGACCTTCCCTCTCTCGAAGAAGTTCGCGAGTTTCTCGAAGCCCGGCTGTCCGCCATGCCCGATCCTTTTCAGATGGCGGACATGCAGCGCGCCGTGGAGCGCCTGGCGCAGGCCCTGCGTCAAGGGGAGGGGATCGCGGTGCACGGGGATTACGACGTCGATGGCGTTACGGGCACGGCGTTGATGGTCGAAACCCTGCGCGCCATTGGCGGACGGGTCAGTTACCACATCCCCATGCGCCTGAAAGATGGTTACGGGCTGTGCCTGGAGGCGCTCGAATCCTGCGCGGCAGCCGGCGCCCGTGTGGCGGTCTCCGTCGACTGTGGCATCTCCGCGCATCGGCAGGCGCAAAGGGCTGCCGAACTGGGCCTTGATCTGATCATCACCGACCATCATCAGCCGCCGGAAATTCTTCCGCAAGCCTTGGCGATTGTGAATCCCGCCCGTCGCGATTGCTCCTTTCCCTACAAGCACCTTGCCGGCGTCGGCGTGGTGTTTTTGCTGCTGGTCGCATTGCGCAGGTATCTGCGCGAGTCGGGATACTGGACCAAAAGTGCCGAACCGGATCTGCGCTACGGTCTTGATCTGGTAGCACTGGGCAGCATCGCGGACATTGTTCCTCTCAAGGGACTAAACCGCGCTTTGACCAAGGCGGGTCTCGAATTGCTGTCCCACTCCGGACGGCCCGGTCTGCAGGCGCTAAAACAGGTTGCCGCGGTCGACAAGGTTACCTGCGGCACGGTCGGGTTTCGCCTGGCCCCGCGCATCAATGCCGCCGGCCGCCTCGAAGATGCCTCCGTTGGCGTTGAGCTGCTGCTGAAAAGGTCCGTCGAGGATGCCATGCCCGCGGCCGAGTTGCTCGACCGGGTCAATCGACAGCGCCAGGTTCTCGAGCAGCAGACCCTGGAGGAGGCCGATGAACGCTGGCAGCGGGAAACTTCCGGGGCGACGCACAGCATCGTGCTCGCCGATGCGCGGTGGCACCCCGGCGTGATCGGCATTGTCGCCAGCCGGCTGGTCGAAAAGTACCATCGCCCGACAGTGTTGATCGCGCTGAACGAGGGGGCCGGCAAAGGTTCCGCACGTTCGATCAAGGGGTTGCACCTGTATCAGGCCTTGCAGGACTGCCATGCTTGCCTGCAGGGGTTTGGCGGTCATGAATTTGCTGCCGGACTCAGCATCGGGGCGGAGAAGATTCCGGAATTCGCCCGGCGCTTTGAAGCGGTGGCCCGGCAGCGGTTGAGCCCGGACGATCTTTTGCCCCGGCAATTTCACGACGGGGAAATTACCCTGGAGGAGATCGACGCCGCTGACCTGCTGGCTCTGGAACGTCTTGCTCCCTACGGTCCGGGAAACCCCCAGCCGTTATTTCTGGCTCGTGGTGTGCACCTGCAATGCATTCAGGTTGCCGGTGAAAGCCATTTGCGGTTTCTCGCCTGTCAGGGAGGATGCGGTTTGTCCGCCATTGCCTTCGGCATGGCGGATCGGCGGCATCAGCTTGACGGCCCCCAGGATATCCTCTTCATTCCCAGCTTGAATGACTGGCGCGGCAAGGTCTCCATTCAGTTGCAGGTCAAACACATCCGCCCCGCCCTCCATGAATGATCGCCCTGCTCAGGCTGCATCGGACGGCGCTCTTTGGGGCAGGGTGGCTTTTGCCTACGGACCGCACGGCATTCAGCGTCCACGCTCTGCTTTTTCAAACGGCGGCAGTGATGAACGGGCGGCATAGTGTGGAGAAGTGAAAATCAGCAACGCCCGGGAACATAAGCCCCGGGCGTTGCTGTTTGTGCGGGGATGTTTACAGCCCGGCGTCCCGGGCGATTTTTTCCCAGGCTGGCAGGCTTGCCTCGATGGTCTGCATGGGAATGCAGTAAGCGATACGGAAGTAGCCGGGAGCGCCGAATCCCTGCCCGG
>Ga0265295_1000103_pt1 | contig 167076 bp, 158 predicted proteins | sample Munlansysbiofilm_FD_192503 | JGI IMG/M metagenome (GOLD analysis project Ga0265295, IMG submission 192503) | Leachate microbial communities from a municipal landfill in Southern Ontario, Canada - Methane capture system biofilm | ecosystem: Engineered > Solid waste > Landfill > Unclassified ...
GGCATTTTACAAACAACCAAGCCAGGACAAAGCTTGTTTCACTGTATCCTAAAATCGAAATCCACAACAACTAAAATGGCTGGCAGGGCTGGTCTATATTCTAATTGTCAACGATACATGACACTAGATGTCCTGCCTTACAGACATACATTCCTGCGTCTTTATTATATTCAAATTCATCTTCTTTTTTGCGGAAACCTTGTGTAACAGAGGGATTTAATTTTGCCACTAATTTGATTCCATGATCATTAGCGTATTCGATATTTCCCTTTTCGGAATACGCTGCGTCTCCAATTACAGCTTGAACATCAATACCAGCTTCGATACTCTTAGAAATTAAGGTTTCTAATTGCTTCCCATCATTCTTCTCTCCAGTTGTAATTGTTGCTGCTGTAATAATTCTTTCCTCACTCATAGCAATGTGTGTTTTGTATCCAAAGAATGAAGAATCCGCCGTTTTATGGCCAATCTTTGCATCTTCATCTGCCGATATTTGTAAATGTTCCAGATCATCATCCAACGTCTCTTTTAAAAGATTCAGCTTCTCTTTAACTTTAGGATATTGAGATATTATATCCTCTCTTTCTATAACACCTATCAGCTTCTGGCAATATTGTATTTCATCTTCTAAGACATTGGTCGTAATTTTAGATGGAAATTTATTCTTCATATTTTCATCAATTTCATAGACTGATTTCCTAAGCTTTTTAGATATATCCATCAGAATTTCTTTTGGGGATTTCTGATTATACCGTGCTTTAGTGTGAGTCGCATCAACGATAATATTTTTGCTTTTAATTATGCCTTTATCTATAGCAATTTCAACCGTTTTATTTACAAGCATATCTAAAAGATTCATATCTTTTAAACGTAGTTTTCGAAATTTAGTCAAAGAGCTGGATTCAATGACGTCATCTTCAGGTGCCATATTTAGAAAATATTTAAACGACATATCATACTTTGAACGCTCAACAACATCAGCGTCGGATAAGTCAAAAATTGATTTTAACAGTAAGTATTTAAACATTCTGATAGGATCAATTGCATTACGTCCATTATCAAGACAATATTTATCAATTAATTCGTTGTATATGAAGGAAAAGTCTATTAAATCATTTATTTTCCTTAAAAGATTGTCTTTTGGGACAATCAAATCATAAATGCCGCTATATGGACTTAAAATCATAGTTTGCTGTTGCTGAATCATAGTATCACCCACTTGATTTGATACCATAATTATATCACAAACGTGCTTGAAATACTCGTAAAATCAACACTTCAAGCCCTTCTACACAAATACAAGTCATAGGAAATTTGTTTTTCCTATGACTTGTATTCTTTCATCTTATGAACTTTTTCAGTGGCCTCCCGATCGGATGGCATTTTTTATACTCTTATTAAAGTTTTTTAGAGAATATTGCAAGAACTGCTATTACAGCAAGTCCAAACAGCATCAAACTGGTTTGAGCTATTCCAGTAATTCCAAAGAAAGCTACTATAGCGATAGCTATAGGAATAACAAATTTGACAAGTGCATACCAAAACTCAAACAAACCGAACTTTATTGCTCCACCGTTTGTCATTTCTTCCTTCAACTCGTTCTTATCCATGAACCAGCCAACAAATACTGCCAGTATCAAGCCACCGATTGCAAGGAATATCTTGTCTGTCAATATGTCGAAGAAGTCGAATGCCCCAACTCCAAATAAGGTAAATCCTGACATTACTCCAAGTGACAAGGATGATAGTATCCCAGTTACTACCATTATAGCTCCTGATAAATATACTGATTTCTTCCTTGCCCATCCTCTTTCGTCCATCAAGTATGCTACTACTACCTCAAGGAGTGATACTGAGGAGGTAAGTGCCGCAACCATAAGAGCTATAAAGAATATTGCTGAGAATATTGGTCCAAGACCACCCATTTGTGCAAATATCTGAGGAACTACTACGAATACAAGACCAGGGCCAGCTGCTGGCTCCATCCCAAATGCAAATAATGCAGGGAATATTGCAACACCTGCCAACAATGCAACACTTGTATCCATTAGTGATACTGTAAGTGCACTTGAAGGAAGGTTTTCACTCTTGCTAAGGTAGGATCCGTATGTGATCATACAGCCCATACCAAGGCTTAGTGAGAAGAAAGCTTGTCCTAGTGCTGCAAGGAATGTTCCGCCGTTAACTACTGACCAGTCAGGCTTAAAAAGGAAATCAAGGCCTGCTCCTGCTCCAGGAAGTGTGACACTTCTAATGGCGATAAGAATCAATAGTACAAATAATGTAGGCATAAGGATCTTTCCAGCTTTTTCGATTCCACCGGAAATACCCTTCGCAACAATAACAATGTTGATTGCAAGGAATATTGCCATCCATATCAACGGCTCAACTGGGTTACCAATGAATGCTCCAAACATGTCCCCAATTGCTGCAGGATCTGAAAGCAATCCAGTAAAGGATTTCAAAATATAGGCAGTAGCCCAACCTCCAACTACTGGATAAAAACCCATTATGAAGAATGCACTAAGAACTCCAAGAACCCCTGCAAAGGTAAAGCTTCTGTTGATTTTTTTGTAAGCACCAACTGCTGCTAAACCAGTTTTTCTTCCTACTGTGAATTCAGCAAGCATTATACTGAATCCAATGAAAACAACAAACATCAAATAAATTACAATAAATGCTCCACCGCCGTTTTCGCCTGCCAAGTACGGAAATCTCCAGATGTTACCAAGTCCTACGGCCGAACCTGCTGCTGCCATGATAAAGCCGATCCTGGAACCCCAATTTTCTCTTTTGTTTTCCATCAAATTCCCTCCTTTGATTTTGATTTAATAGGAAACATCCCATCTATAGAATATATTAATACATCCAATGAATTTTGTCTACTTAGAATTTACAGATTATTAAGACAAGTTTGTTAACTGTTTGACAGTAAATTTCGCCACACTAAGCAAAGATAAATTGGGTCTGATCCTGAACGAAAGTAATTTGCTGATTAATTGTTATATGTTTTTAATCCAGCTACTGAACATCGATCAAGCGTATTTCCCGTTTATAAAAGCAAAGCGTTGAAATCTTACGATTCCAACGCTTTCAGGTTGATTTGCGTAAGTATTTTATATTTGAATCTTTGTTAATTTATTTTCATATTTTGTGAAAACCTTTTCATGAGTGGAATAATTCGTCTTCATGTTTAGATCCACTATAATTTGAAGGTATTCTTAGCAGCGTTCCTGGCGCCTTTTGCAAAAGCCTTAAGTATAAGCACAGAATTTTCCTTCATGACCTCACCGAGCATACCGCAGGCTTCTATGGTCGCACTTCTTCTTAATGCTTTTCTTTCCGGGATTGTTACTGAGCTAAGATATCCTTGGGCAATGCAGCCTACTCGAAGGGTTAGAAGAGCATTTACTGAGCCTTCAGTTATTGAGTTAACAACAAGATTCGTCGCCATTACCGCTCCAGGGACCAGGGTAGCCATCCCTCCTCCCAGTATGGATGCAATAAGAGGCTCAACCTGCTCGTCCAATAGATCCAGATCTTCAATCCCTCTGGCCATAAGTACTGTTGCTGCAACGTTGCCATAAAGTGATACTAATCTCGCTATCGATGGCCGCTCCTCATATATCCTGGACACCTCCCACAGCATTTTTGTTAGTGTTCCCAGTACAAAAAAACTGTCCAGCACACCATTTTGCGAAATTGATGTGGAAAGAAAAACCCCTGTAGCTTTTCCTTTTATAAGCTCTCTGGATCGTTTACCCAATATCTCATAAGCCTGGATGATCTGATTCTTTAAATCTGAACCATCTGAAAACTGATAATCTTTCTCCCTGAGATATCTGTTTTTCTGAAGCCTTCGTTTGGTCTCATTTAGGTAATTAGCGAATTCAGGAGAGTTCTCGTCCTCAGGTATCGGGAGAGCCTTCCTGAAGCTTAAGAAGCTAATAAGTGGTAATAACAATAGGGCAAGAAACACAAGAAGCAAAACTACAAGTGTAATCTGACCCAACAGTGGATGGATCCCTGACATGAAGGATGAAATCTGTATCACATTGTTGAAGGCAATGATCATTAGCAGTACCAAAAGTCCTATCCCGACTCTTATCAAGGTCTTAATAATCGGTTGAAATGTTTCAACAGGCTTTTCCATAATAGGTCTCCTCTATGTTTTATTTCTCTTTCTGTAATATGGACGTTTCTTCTTTTCTAAAGGGACATTCTCCTCTTCTGGTGGCTCCTCCTCTGATCTTAAAGAAACCCAAAGTGAAGTGCCTCCCTCTCCTCCCGACTCTATTCTTAGAAAATCAAATTTCTTAAGGAATTTGGAGAGCTTGGTGTCACCATAGTTTCTGACGTCAAAATCGGGGTACCTTTTGGCCAGCCTGTTTCCTATCTCACCCATATTCATCCTTTGGTCTTCACCAGATGCCTCGGCCAGCATCTTCTTTATTGCAAGCTTAATAACACTCAGATCGGTCATGCTCTTTTCCTGATCTTCAGTAATAGCCGCCTTACTCTTTCCGTTTCCTGTTGAGTTGTTTCTGCCATCTCTGTCCTGGTCTCTGTCTTCTTCAAGCCCGATTGCCTTTTTCTCTGACTCCGCCAGAACATCCAGATACTTAAAGAGGTTACAGGCTGAAATGAAAGGCTTAGGTGTTTTTCTCTCTCCCATGCCTATAACCATCATCCCTGATTCTCTTAGCCTTGCTGAAAGCTTTGTAAAGTCGCTGTCACTTGATACTATACAGTAGCCATCTACATTTCCTGAGTATAGAATATCCATGGCATCGATGATCATGGCTGAATCTGTTGCATTTTTCCCGACAGTATAATTATATTGCTGAACCGGGGTTACTGAGTTTTCAAGCAATACATCCTTCCATGCAGCTGCTCCTGGTTTAGTCCAGTCCCCGTATATCCTTTTATAAGTAGCAGTCCCATAATTGGCAGTTTCATCAAGGATGTACTTTATATATTTCGCTGATACATTGTCAGCATCTATAAGAACCGCAAATCTCTTATCCTCCAACTCTACTTCCCTCCTTTCCAGTTTCCGATCTTCTCTGCAACTCTAATACCATCAACAGCTGCTGATATTATACCTCCTGCGTAGCCTGCACCTTCACCTGCCGGATATAGACCTTTGATATTTGTCTGCAGCTCCTCGTCTCTTGTTATTCTCACTGGTGACGAGCTCCTTGTTTCGACCCCTGTCATAACTGCATCGGGTCTGGCAAACCCCTTAAGCCTTTTATCAAATTCAATTATTGCCATTTTCATTGTTTCTGTAACATAAGGAGGAAGACACTTTCTCAGATCAGTCATTACTACGCCCGGCTTGTAGCTGGGCTCAATTCCTTCAAAAGCTTTTGAGGTCCTATCCACAAGAAAATCTCCGACTAATTGTGCTGGTGCTTTATATGACCCTCCTGAGGCCTCGTATGCACTTCTTTCCCAGCACCTTTGGAACTCGACTCCAGCAAGCGGGTGATCACTCCCAAAATCCTCGGGGGTAACATTGACTAATAAGGCTGCATTGGCGTTTACCCTGTCTCTGGCTCTTTCACTCATTCCATTTGTGACTGTCATCCCTTCCTCAGAAGCTGCAGCTACTACGGTTCCACCAGGACACATGCAAAAGGTATAGGCTGACCTCCCATTGTCAAAGTGACCGGACAGCTTGTAGTCGGCAGCTCCCAGCCGAGGGTGAGTGTACAGCTCTCCATATTGACTTCTGCTTATCATTTCCTGTGGATGCTCTATCCTTACACCGATGGAAAATGCCTTCTGTTGAATGCCGATCCCAGAGTGGTAGAGCATCTCGAAGGTATCTCTGGCACTGTGGCCCAATGCCAGAATAACCTTATCGGTCTCCAATTCATCAGCCCCGTTGATTACTACACCTGCAACAGCACCATCTCTGATAATAAGGTCTGTTACCTTTGCCTGAAATCTCACCTCGCCACCAAGGGATATTATTCTTTCCCGAAGATTCGAGACTACTCTCCTCAATATATCCGTACCTATGTGAGGTTTATTCACATAAAGGATATCCTCAGGAGCACCGGCTTCAACAAAGTACTCCAGGACCTTTCTGCAGCGTGGGTCCTTGATCAATGTTGTGAGCTTACCATCTGAGAAGGTTCCTGCTCCCCCTTCACCAAACTGAACATTTGATTCAGTGTTAAGTATTCCCGTTTCCCAGAATTTCTCAACATCCCTGACTCTGTCATCCACCCTCTTACCTCTTTCAAGAAGAATGGGATTATATCCAAGCTCCGCAAGTACCATTCCTGCAAAAATTCCTGATGGCCCTGTACCTACAATCACAGGGCGTATAGAATTCTTCTCAGCGGTTGGAGTATATTTAAAGCTAATGCTCTCTGCCTTTATTACTCCTTTTTTTGAAAGTCTCTTAAGCATTTTATCTTCGTTATCTACCTGGAAGTCGACTGAATAGACAAAGCTGATCATATCTTTTTTCCTGGCATCGATCGATTTTTTATATATCGACCATTCTCTTATCTCATCCGTTCTTATTCCCAGTGTCCTTGATAAAATTTCAGGGAGCTGTCTTTCATTCTGAGCAAGTGAAAGCTTGATTTCCGGCACTCTAAGCATAGGATTCACCTTCCCTGAAAGGACCGCATTCAGAGCTCAGTATTGTAAGTTTCCTGCCAAATATTTCTCTCAGACCATCGATAGAAGCCGGGCAAACTTCTGCAATTACACAAGTAGCTGGTCCTGCGGATTTTTTAAGATCAATTACTGTCTCTAATGGCTTTACTCCAAATTGGCTCAATTCCCATTCAACGCCATGGGATCCGACTGGAATTATTTCATATATTCCCTCGGCTTTCTTCAATCTGATGAACTCTTCTGGTAAAATCATTTTCTCAGGGTTTTCAAGAACCTCCATACCGACAAGCGGCTCACCAATAAGTACATACACTGGATTGCTGCACTTTGTTTTTTCCCTCTTTTCTCTAACCCCGGTCAGAGCTATGGTAATGGTCGTCTGGTGGACCTTGAAATTCTTCTCGCTGCTTGATATATGGGGAATGTCAATAAAGCCGAAATCATTGAGGCATTTTTCGATCCCTGCTTCTGTCTTATTATGATCCGCCAAGTCCGCTATGTGGTTAAAAGCATATCCAACCGGTCTTGCACCAAGGGATATTAGCTCCATAAGAGCTACCTTACAAGCTGTCCAGGCTACTTCTTCGATTTCCAGCGGAAATAAATCTCCCTCGAGGTTACCAATACCTGTACACCCATCGGTCGTTATGACCAGCTCATGTTCGCTGTCCAAATCAATAATTACAGCATCTCTCAATCGTATCATCCTTTTCTGACAAAATATCCTGTGAATACCTAAATTTTACAGTAATTATGCTTATTAGTCCAGCGAAGACTCGCTATTGTGATCCATGTAAAATAGAAAACCCTGGTCAGTTTTACGTATAGTGAGTCCAGGGTCTTATCGATTATTCTATTCCTCTTTCTTTTCATGAGATTCTGACTTTGATATTCTGACTGCTACTACTCTTTTGTCCTCTACACTCTCGACTCTGAAGGACAAGTCTGATATAGTAAGCTCCGGTTTATCCCCGTCATCAGGGATATAACCCAGGTGATGTATAATAAACCCTCCCAGTGTGTCGTAGTCCTCAGTTTCCTCATCCAGTTCTATTTCCAGCCTGCTGTTAAGCTCCTTGATAGAAACTGATCCCCGTGCAATATATGTGTCCTTATCAAGAAGCTTAACGTCCGGATCATCATGGTCATATTCATCATCGATATCTCCCATGATCTCTTCTATTAGGTCCTCCATAGTTACAATGCCTGAAAATCCACCGTATTCATCTATCAAAACTGCCATGTGCTTTCGAGTATTCTTAAGCTCGAGGAACAGATCGTTGATGTTTTTTCTCTCCGGAACAAAATATGCCGGCCTCAGGATAGCTTTTATGTCAACGTTAAGAAATCCTGATTTATAAGCTTCAAGAAGATAATCCTTTAAGTAGAGTATGCCGACTATATTATCGATATCTTCCTCATAGACAGGTATCCTCGAGTATTTTAAGGACAGAAGATCATCTATGTAATCCTCTATCCGGTCGTCAGCATCGATCATATAAACCTCTGTCCTGGCTGTCATTATCTCTTCTGCAAGCTTGTCGTCGAAGCTTATTACACTCTTGATCATCTCTCTTTCAACCGGGTTAATAAAGCCCTGCTCGTGTCCCACTTCGACCATAGAGCTGATTTCCTCCAGTGTTACCTTTGCCTCAACGCCCTCCTGGCTAACGCCTAAAAGTCTAAGTATAGCATTTGTTGATAAAGAGAGAAAAGTCACAAATGGGTGCATCACCTTTGCAACCATACTGATTGGCCTGACTGCAAGCATGGCAAAACGTTCAGCATGGTTTAATGCTATCCTTTTAGGTACCAGTTCCCCAATTACCAGCATGATATATGAAAGCATGAGAGTTATCCCAACAAAGGCAATATCCTTTCCGAATGGTACCCCGAGAGCCTCCAGCCGGCCTCCGAGGGCAGTTGATATGCTTACTGCAGCTGAAGCTGAGGAGAAAAATCCCGCAAAGGTTATACCTACTTGGATGGTAGACAAAAACCTTGATGGCTCCTTAAGGATATCAAGAAGAAGTCTGGCCTTTTTATCGCCTTCCTCAGCCTTGTTGATCAATCTGATCCGATCGACTGAAACCATTGCCATCTCCGATGCAGCAAAAAAAGCATTGACCAGAGTAAGAACGAATATCAGCACCAGCTTGCCTGTTATATTAAGATCCTGTTCAATTCCCATAGTAACATCTCCTTAGCTTCTACCCAATGAATACCCATGACAGGCTTTATTACGCATCCCTTATGATCTGATCTCTTAATATGTATATTGCCTCTCTGAACTGAAGGGGCTTGCTGAAGAGATAGCCCTGAAATTTATCGCAATTGTGATCCAACAGGTATGCTGCCTGGACATCATTTTCAACTCCTTCGGCAACAACTGTGAGATCCAGTCTGTGGCACAGGGAAATTATATCTCCGGTAAGCAGCATCTCATGTGGGGTATTGGTTATTCTGTCAATAAATGTTTTATCTATCTTAATTGTGTCTATGTTCAGCTGGTTAAGCCTTGAGAATGACGAGTACCCAGTACCAAAGTCGTCTACTGCTATGGTCACTCCTTCTTTTCTCAATTGACCAAGGCTTAAGTTTATCTCTTCGTAATTGTCCAGGATTATGGACTCTGTAACCTCCAATTCAACATTGGAAGGTTTTATCCTTGTCTCAGCCATTACCCTCCTCAATCTGGGGATAAAGCTCTTATCCTGCAATTGAGCTGCCGAAATATTGATACTTATCTTTACGCCGCTTACACCCTGATTTTCAATATCCTTCAGAAATAATAGTGCAGTATCGACTATCCAGTTGCCGAGCTGCACCATCAGCCTTCTTCTTTCGGCTATCGCTATAAATTCAATCGGAGAAATCGGTCCGAGAACAGGGCTGTTTAATCTTGCCAAAGCCTCAAACCCGGATATTTTGTTTGTTCTTGCGTCGAATATTGGCTGATAAACCAAGTGTAATCCACCTTCAGAAGGATTCAGGATAGCCTTTATGAGCTCAGCCTCGATCTCTTCATCTCGTTTCAATCCCTCCATCATCGAGTATTCATAATATGAGTACAGTTCGGATTCAACTACGCCTACGTAGTCCAAAGCTATAGTAGCGTCCCTTATTATGTCATTTGGATCTCTGTAACGTCCCCCTACCTCTACTATACCAATATTAAGGTTCAGTGCCTTTGTATAGCCATGCGCAATAATTTCCTTGTCGACGGAGTTTACTATCTGTTCAGCCAGTAGGTTCAAATCATTCCTGTCTTTGTAGCTTTTAACCAGAAGAACAAATCTGTCGGAAGCAAATCTGAAAATGTCATATTTTTTGTCAAAAGCATCATACAGCTGCTCTGCTACCCGTTTTAATACTGAGTCTCCGAAATCATATCCGAAAGCCATGTTCAAAGCTTTGAAATTACTTATGTTAATTAGGAGCAGAGCATTTCTGTCATAGCTTCCCTTGGAACACCACTCCTTCAACTCATCCATAAGGTAAGCATGATTTGGTATCCCGGTAAGAGAGTCAATATAAGCCATTTTGGTCAGCTTTTCATCATTCTTATATGCTGATCTGTTAAATATTACTATCAATCCTGCGATTGAGAGAAGAAGACCCCCGCCCAGGAATATTATGCTATTTATAGTCTCATTGGTCGATTTAAGTGAATGGACGAAGCCAAGAGTTCCTATCCTCTGTTCCTCGACTACTACAGGGGTCGTTACATAGAATGATTCTTCTCCCTTGTAATCTGCTATCCAGGATGAATCCTCTGGTGTATCACTTGCTTCATCAGATGAATTCCCGCCAAATGTTTTTCCATAGTCAGAAATATCAGTAGAGCCAACAATTACATTACTGGTGTTTACAAAATATGCCTTTAACACGTGTCCGTCTGAGTGCATTTGATCCAGAAGCTTCTGTGTATTGAAGGACCCTAAAAATTCCTGAACTCTCAATGCTTTTATTCCGGTCTGGACAAAATATCCGTTCCCGAGCCTGTAATATCCGTATTTAAACAGCTCCCCGCTTTCGCTATCCGGCCTGATCTGGTCGATATGACTACTATTCCCGCTAATCATGAAATCGTGTACCGGGTGACCCGGCTCGGCGACCCAACCTATGTACTTCCCATTATTTGAGGAGATAATTACACCATTTTCATCATATACGTAGATATCATCCACTTGAAGAGATTCTGAAACCTCCTTCAGTTTGGTTTCCGAAAATTCACCATTGAAGCTGTAGACCATTTCACCTGTTCCCATAAGCCTCTGATCCATTATCTCATTTGCCATTTCCTGCGCTTCAGCTGCTATCTCCAAATTATGCGCGTAGCTCTTTGATAATCTTGAGGATTCATTTCTAAGTATCTCGTAATAGTGGCTTCTTATGGTTGAGGTCATTATTAATATTGAGAACACAAAAATTACCCCTACTGAGAGTACGGGTATGTATGTGTATTTTTTCCTCAGTTTAGATTTGATTTTATAGTCGGTATCCATAGAACCACCTTGCCAACTAATTACAAGTACAGTTTATCAAAGTCGTAACCACAGAGTCAACAAGTTTAGGAATAATTAGAATATAATTGAAGCCAGTGATACTCCAGTGGTATCATATAGACAAATGATTTCAGGAGGATACTATGAAGGGTAAAGACAATGGCAAGCCCGCTTTTTTCTGGAGGGCTTTGATAACATTTATCGGGATTTTTCTTATTATAAGCACCTTATCCAACATCTTACTTTTTTTATTCGGAGCAACTGCTTCTGCTCAGATAGAAACTAGGCGATTCGGAGGATCAAATACCGGATATCCTGCTGAGAAGAGGTATGAATGGTCGGTGGAGTATTCCTTTATTGATAATGAAGGCACGCAGCATACCGGATACACTAAGCGCAGAGGTGCCGACTTGTCGGTTGAAGTGTCGAAAGAGGTTAAGTATTTTAGCTTTGCGCCATTTATAAGCTCGCTAAGCGATGAGGCATTAATCTCCCCTATGCAAATGATCAGTATTGCGATTGGCGGATTTTTGATCTATTCAGTCAACTGGGACTTAAATAAAAAGAGAGCTAAAAGATAGCTCCCTTATTCGTAAATATTCTCCTTAATTATAATCCAAGTGATCTCAATGGACCAAACTGCATTCTTTCTCTAACCATCATCAGGTGTTTCTTTTCTTCGTTAAGTATTACATTCATTTCCTTCTGGGCAATGTCAGGATACATCCCCATCATTTGATGGACAAAAAGTATGCCGTCCTTTTCCATCCTTTCAGCCAGGAGCAATGAGTCTGCGTACTTCATGTTCTTATCAAATTCATGCTTCGAGGTGATATTCTCCTCGATCAGTGATTTTACGTACTCTACTTCTTCCTCAGAGAATTCCCTGGTCATTTCCCCGCCATGCTTCTCAAGAAGAGCTGTGTACATTCTGTTGTGCTTGTCTTCCTCCTGGGACATACGCGCAAACAGTGCTTTAGATTTCTCATCCGGCGCATTCTCAGCTAACTCAGCGTAGTATTTTGTAACCTCCTCCTCCATTTTGACGAATGTTGACAAAATTTGCTTACCATCGAAATTCATAAAATCACTCCTTTAGTGTAGTATGGTTTCACCTTAATAATACCTTTAATTTGGTATTATTACAAGTTTATCTCAAAAACAAATTACCCAACTATGTTCAAACAAATCAAGTGACTTCTAATAACCAATAAAATTATCAGCTTTGATGTTTGTTTTGTCAATTTCAAGCGCCAGCAGCACCTCGATCAGCATACCGTTTATTCCCGCTGTCCCAGAAGTATAGTAGAGGCCTTCATTTCCAATGATCCTTGCAAAGGCTTCAGCTCTGTCCTGTAAGGTATCAAGGCTTTTCAGGAATTCGATCTCAAGACCTGGTATCTTATTATCGATATGCCGTAGGCTTTCCTCGAAGGCGTATTCTCCTCCCTCATCCAGGTAATATATTTTCATCTTAGTCGGATTTGATCCCGATATGTCCAGCTTCCGAAGTATTGCTCTAACAGGTGTGATCCCAATACCTCTTGCAAGGATGCAAACAGGCCTGTTATAATCATCAACAACAAACCTGCCCTGGGGATCCTCCACGGTCATAATGTCACCTTCTCTCAGCCTTAAGAGATGCTCCTTGAACTCTGAGCCAGGTCTGTCATATGTACATGATGTGAACATAAGGATATTATCCTCAGGTACTGATGTGAAGCTGAACACTCGATACCCCTTGTCTGATTCGAAGTCATAGTCGTGAAACCGGAAAATACCATGCTGACCTGGTGCCCAGTTGAAACCATCCGGCTTGGTGAATACGAAGGAAAATATGTCTGAGGTTTCCTGTTTTTTGTCTTTGAAAACAATTTCATATTTCTTATTAAGCTCCGACACTTTTCACCACTCCTTTCCTGAAACCAACCCTGGAGTGAGCCGTATTTTTAGTTTCTCTCACGGTACTGATGGCTTGCTCCAACACTATTCTCTACTGCCTTTATACCCTTAGAATCATGTTGAAACTATTAGAATCTGCATATTGGAGAAAAAATATCAATTTATCCCTTTGACCTTAGCAGCTCCGCCGCTGCCGCTTCCTCCTCTGGCTGTACCTTCGCTGCTACATAAAGATTGCCTACTGAAAACAATGCAGCCAGAAAAAACACCCAATGACTGCCCCATTTTGTCCAAATAAAGCCGCCGATCATTGCAGCTATTATGGATATTATATGATCGAGACTAACACCCATGGACAGAGTAGATGTTATTTCTTCTTTATCCACTGCAATAGATCTAAGATAGATTGAATTGACCATACCAATCTGCATAGATAACCTGTCGGCTATATACAGCAAGTATATCGTCCAGACCGCCCATCCCTGATTTTGCAAAGCTCCCGATTCAATTCCCCATACCATGCCGCCATATACAAGATAAACGATTATGAAGGTCAACGCATCAAAATACATCATGCTTTTTATTCCGTACCTGCCCATCCAGTGCCCAAGCTTGTTTAGAAAAAATATTGAAACGAATGTAAAGGCTATTGTTAGAAGTGCTATTGTATCAGCCTTCTTCATAAGAAGGTCAACAATTATCCAGGTACCATAAACGTATGCTATCTGCTTTTGTACTCCCTTAAGGACAGTGAGAAAATAAAAATACTTATATTGCTTTCGGAATACCAGTTTTCTCCGTTTTTGGGATTTGATCTCAATATTAACTCTTCGGGACATTAGAGCGGTAATAACAGCTGCCGCTGTAAAAAGTGCACCGGAAATAAGGAACACGATCTTTACAGGCTCCTGAAATGTGAAAAATCCTGTCCTGAACCCAAAGAACACCATCAATGCTGCCATCAGGCTGAATGCTGCCCTGACACTTGAATATTGCCCCATTCTTCTTCCTATTCTGTCCTGCTCAGCCAGGGACATGCCTATGGCGTCCTGCAATGGCATAAAGAGGTGCATTCCCATGGAGTTAATAAACAGAAATACAAGCATTATTCCAAATGACGGAGTTAAAAGACCAAGCATTGTGACTCCTATTAGAGATAAAATCTGTGCAATAAATGCTACTCTTATGTCTCCCATGAATCCCAGCACTCCGATCACAACCGTGCATAGTATCCCTGGAAGCTCTCTGGGAAATTCAATCAAGCCTCTTTGAAAGGCTGTCACCCCATACACTTCCTTGAAATAATTGGAGTAGATGCTGTCACTCAGGCCATTTCCCAAGGCAACGATGGATATGAGGATAAAAAATAAAATTAGCTCGATCCTGGCTTGTGAAGTGTTATCTTTTGTCATTTAATCTTGCAAAGCCTCCGTTTTTTAATCAAGACTTATTAGTCTGACTCTATTTTTACCGCTTCTCTTGGAGATATAAAGCTGATCGTCGGCCATTTGCAGTAGTCTGGGGACACTGGATAGCTCTTCTCCAGATCCAACGACTCCACCGATGCTTATTGTAGTTGGAGTCTTATCGGAACCATTGCCATAATATAGTCCAAGTTTCTCCACTTCTTCTCTGATTTCTTCCCCAAGTCCAAGTGCTGTATCATAATCCTTTGTTCTTGCGATATACACGAATTCTTCACCGCCGTAACGTCCAAAAATATCATTCCTTGACCAGGCGATCGAGCTTATGGCTTTGGTTATGGATATCAGACACTTATCTCCGTCTGAATGACCCCAATGATCGTTATACATCTTGAAATTGTCGATATCAAGCATATATACAGTCAAAAAGAATTTCTCGTCCCTGGCAGCCTCAGCAATCTCGTGCAGCTTCTTATTTATTGCTCTTCTATTGAGTATTCCTGTCAGCTCGTCCTCTGAAATCTTTTTTTCAAGGCTTCGGTTCATTTCATTCATTCGTTCGATTTCAAGCTTCTGGAGCTTTATCTCATGCTCAAACCTATCCTTAAGTTGATTCAATTGCTCAAAATCCGTTGTATGCTTAAGCTCAATGTTCAGGATCTCTAATCGGTTACCAAGTGCCAAATTACTCTGCTTTTCACTGTATGAGCAGTATAGTTTAAAATAATCCAGTGCAACACTGTAGTTACCGTAATCCTCATTAATAGAGGCAATTTGTCTGTAAACGGAGCTAATTTTCTTCTTCGCATCTATCTCTTCAGCATAGCTGATGGCAATTGCAAGCAACTCCATGGCTTCATCAAGGTCTGTCTCGGCGTAAAGAGATGCCAGGTTTGTAAGTATGTCTATTGAATAATATTTGTTTTCCAATGTTTCCAGCATAGCCAGGGATTTCTTGTACTGCTCCTCGGCTTCAGCCCTGCCTCCCATAGCCTGGTAAACCTGGCCTATCCTGCTCTCTATCTCAGCCAGGCTTATCGGGTCATTCATATCTTTCAAAATCATCTTGCCCGATTCAAAGCACTTCAATGCCTCCTCAGGCTTGCTTTCCTTTAGATATATCTCCCCAATATTTCCCAGGATTACAGCCCTGTTAATATCCAGTCCATTTTCCCTGCTTAATCCTTCAGCTCTTTTATAGAACTCTATAGCCTTATTATATGAAAGTGTTTCCCGATAAACCTCGGCAATATTATTCAGAACACTGCTCTCGAGAAATGGGTCATTAACCACCTTTGAATAGTCCAGTGCCTTCAGAAAATTCCTCATGGCCTCCTCATACAATGAACTGTAAAAGTAAGCGACACCAGCAAGATTCAAGGCTCTCATCAAGCCCTCATGGTCATCCAGCTCCTCAAAAATTTGTCTTGCAGCCAGACTCATGTCAAGCAGATTCCCAACATCGGATTTGACCCTGTAGCCATAAGCGGCTCCCAGTAGAGAAAATCCTTCCTCTCTTTTAAATCCACCGTCTCTCGACATTTGATAAGCCTCGTTGCTCATCTCTATAGCCCTATCAGGTGAAACTGATGACGCTGCCTTGGCTTTACTTAAAATCTCCAGTATACTCTCTCGATTGCTCATTATTTCCTCCATCGTTTGAAAGTTAAAACAAATCACATTAAGATTATATCATTACTCTGAATGGTAAATGTTAAAATTTTAATATTTATCGGACAAAAAAGAACCGCTTTAATCGCGAGCCTTGATAAGTATATTATTTTTTGCATTTTGAATTATAATCAGACTCTCAGTGTGCTTCTAAAGCCTTTTGAACTGTAAAATGAATCGGCTCCGTTGTGACACTGGTTTTGCATCAAGTCTTTTCATGACCATTTCCCATACAACTTCCTTATGCTTAGTGTAAATATTTGGCTGGTAATATATAATGTACATAACCGGTTTACATCCTCTGGATATAGCATGAAGGGAGGACGATAATAGATGATCGTTAAGTCAAGGAACAGAATTATTAGGTTTATAGCAGCATTAGTTACTATTCTCATCATGGCTGCTTCGTTTGATAACACATCATATGCAGCAACTTTCAGTGATCTTGACAATCACTGGGCAAAGTCATATATTGAGAGAGTTTCAGATCATAAGGCCATATCCGGTTATCCTGATGGCAGCTTTAAGCCTGAGGATCATGTTAAAAGAATTGAATTTATTTCAATTATTGTAAAATCACAAGGAATAAGTGTCAGAGACAGGACTCCAGGTGAGTACTGGGGACAGCCTTATATCGAGGCAGCGATAAAAAATGATTTAATAAGGTCAAATGAATATGGAATTGCAAATGAAGTAAATTTAGAAAAGTATATTTCGAGAGAGGAAATGTCCAGCATCGTAGTCAATGCGTATATAAAATCAGGAGGAACTGTTGAACCTGCTAAGTTTGATGCTGCCCGTTCAAGCTTGGTTGATTTTGATTCTGTTGCCCGGTACTATTATAATAGTTCAATAGAATCTGTCGCTTTGGATTTCATTTCAGGTTATCCCGATGGTAGCTTTGCTCCGAAGCAAAATGCAACCAGGGCACAGGCTTCAATAGTATCCTATAGGTTGCTATTGAAGCAGGGAATCATTAAAGATAGCGAGTTGCCAGTAAATGTCGTTCTGTCAAAAACCAAGCTGCAACAAGGTGAACTTTTGAGATTGACGGCTTACCACGCCGATGATGCTAATAGAGCTTCACTTGTTCAGAGCCTGTATCCAGACTATGTGTGGTATGAGGATGGTGATGTCCTTAGAGGATACCTTCCGACAAATTATAATACAAAGCCTGGAGTATACAGTTTGAGGTTCATTGATGAAAAAACAGGAAATATATCTACGAAGTATGTGGAAATATCCTCAAGGGATTTTAGGGTCCAATATCTTAAAGTCGATCCAAATATCGAGTCAAGCACAAGAACAGAAGAAGCGAATGCTGAATACAGAAAGTATTTCAATCCTTCAAGAGATGTTTCTTCTCCGGTAAAGTATTATTCGGAGCCCTTTATACTGCCAGTCACGGGCAGGGTAACAACTGAATTTGGTGAGACTCGTACTGTAAACGGAGCACCTACCTCCTACAGACATGCAGGTATAGATATTGCTGCACCGCTTAATACAAAGATATCGGCTGCAAACAGAGGTAAGGTTACTCTTGCTATGCCTTTGATCCTGACTGGAAACAGCATTGTCATAGATCATGGAGAGGGTCTGTTCAGTGTCTATTTCCATCTTGAAAAACTACATGTCTCCCAGGGGGAGATGGTTGAAAAAGGACAGCTTATTGGTACGGTTGGTTCCACAGGATTTTCCACAGGACCTCATCTCCACTTCACTATGTCCTATTACAGGACTAATATCGAACCCGGATTCATTATTTATGGCAAGAGTATCACTAAGGCAAATTATCAGGAACTTATGAAGTAAGTGGCAAAGCACCGGGAATTATCCTGGTGTTTTTTATTTCGACAGCATACCTTTTTAACACGTTCAAAATAAGTTATCTGCAAAGGGGGGTGCGGATGTTTTTTGGAACTCAAAAAGCCAATCATAGACTCCTCCTATACTCTATAGGACTCATTCATCCTGGTGATAGTTTTATCCTCTCTTCAGAATACCATTTAATGTATTCATTAAGCTCTTTTACGAATTGAGCTATCGTAATATCAGCCCAGGAGTAACCGTAAAACATCTCATTCTTAAGTCTAACAAAAAAACCTTCACATGCTGCATTGTCAGGCGAACATCCTTTTTTGACATGGATCTTATAAGCTGTGCTTTTTCAATCCGTTCTAACCAACCTGGCCAACGGTAGTGACATCCTCGGTCAGAATGTACTATAGGTTTTTCAATGTTCCTGAGCATTATCGGCAGTTGCCTTTGCAAGCTCCTCTTTAAGAAGCTGTCTTTTCCAGTTATAAATACTTTCTATAGTTACTCCATGCTCTTCAGCAACCTGTTTGGCAGGTTCGTTTCCAGAGCATAAAGAAATGACAGCTTTTTCTTTCTGTTCGCGTGTATATTTTATATTAGACCCACCAGCACGGCAATGTCTCTTTTCATCTGGCGCTCTCTAATATCCATTTGTCCAACACTGGACGCCGTGGATAACCAAGTTTTTTGACGGCTGTAGACACACTTTTACCATTCTCAAGATAATAATTCACAGCTATTTCCTTTTCGTCTTCTGAGAATTTAGTCTTTTTAACGTAACCTTGATGAATATTACCATCCTGCAGATACTCTTCATACCAATTCCGTAAAGCTCTTCTATAAGGATGCTCCGACTCACGAATGACTGTAGGATAACTCATATCAGGCTGTATCAACAGTTTTACTGCTTTTATACGTTCTTCTTATGTGAATGCGCGGCACCTCCTAACTTAAATTAAATCCAGGATCTTGTCTGCGTCCCTGGTGGTAAACTTTTCCGTTGACATTCACATCTGATGCTAATATTTATTAATCTTATCTAAGTTAAATTTTTTAAGATCTTATGCGGATAATGATATTGACACATCGATTTTTTTGTGTTATATAATAATTAGCACTCAGGTGACGAGAGTGCTAATAAAAATAAAATGAAAAGGAGTTGTTATTTATGGCTGGATTAGTCCCTTTCAACAAAAAGAACAAGGAAATCTCTACAAACACTGGCTTTGAGGACTTCTACAACGTACTTGATGACTTTTTTTCTAATGACTGGCCTTTTAGAAGATCCCTCGCAAATGACACATTCAAAGTTGATGTCGAAGATAATGGCAGTGAATATCTCATTGAGGCTGAAGTGCCAGGTATAGACAAAAAAGACATCAATGTTGAACTTAACGATGGAAAGCTTGTGATTGCTATTGTTAAGGATGAAAAGAATGAATCAGAGAAAAGGAATTTCATCCACAGAGAAAGACGTTATAGTTCTATGAGTCGTTCAATTTATTTGGAAGATGCCAAACCCAATGGTATTAGGGCAAAACTTGAAAACGGCTTGCTTAAAGTCAAAGTTCCTAAAGAAGAGAAACCAAACAATAGTGTTACAATTGATATTGAGTAATACAAACATAAGCACATTGGGTGATTCACCAATGTGCTTATATTTGTCATGTTATCATAAATTTTCTTATTAATGCTAACTTCTCATGATTTTCCTACTCAACATAAGAACGCCATCAGTGATTACTCAAAATGGATAGTGTTGAACCTTCTGTTAACTTTCAAGAAATGCCAACACCTCAGCTCTGGTTTTAGAACTTCGGGCTATTGCATTCAACAACTCCTTGGCTTCTAACGCTTTCTTCTCCTCGTAGAGATCGTCAAGCTCTCCAGATATTTTATCGCATCGTTCTTTCATTTTACGGAGTTTTTCTTCTTGTTCACAGATCTTTTCATCCATTGTTTTAGTAGACTTCGTTCGCGCCATCTTCGTCCTCCTCCTGTTCTGGAGCGGCTGCTCCCATAAGTTCTTTTCCTATTGACAATGCTCTTGCTCGCGCACTGTCTTCATCTATTCCAAATGCTCCTAAAATGGTCTTTTGTGTTGCGGTAATTGCATGATCTAATTTATAGTTACCACCAGGCTGCCTGATCAATTCAATCTTTTCCAATTCTCGAAGCGCAGCCGGAACTGTCATATAGTTTGGTTTTTTTGCCATCTCAGCCATACGTTTTCTCAACTGGGTATATATCTTGCTTCTGATAATTAGAGCAATGAATTCTACAAATATTTTAGATTCAAGAGCGTCATTACTGGAAACTCGAAATGATTTATTATCAAGGAAAGATTTGTCGCTGCAAAATAACTTCTCGGAAGCATCACGACTTTTGTATAACAAAAGTGCGTCGCTGGCATTCATCTTTTTTGATGTCACAATTGTAAAATAACCACATAATTTCAGCTCTTTTTCAATAACATCCTCTCGTTCTTTATAGCCATAAAATTTGCGTTTACCATCTTTTTCATGATAGGTCAGTTCGTAATAGTGCTCATATTTTTTCCCGAAGTCTATATCTTTTCCCTTACTCTTATTCATCATTTCTTCCATACGTTGTAGTTCATTTTCCAACTGAGCACGTTCCGCGCTTTCGCGGTCTACCTTATGATAAATATGAAAATATCTGTCCTTAGTATCATCTGCATAAAGTTTGTCACATACCGTCATTCCATAGGTTCTAAAGGCTTTGATCGCACAGTTTCTATTGGTTTCGAACTCTCCTTTATGATCCATGATTAAACCATTCACAAATGAAGCCTTTCCTTTAACCATAATCACAAAATCATAGTTGCATTGGTCCATGTAATTCAGATTATCCCTGCTGAAATATCCGCGATCAAGAACAAATCCAATGTTCTTGTATCCATATCCCCGGACTTTTTCTATGAGATACTGTAGCTGCGAAACATCAACGATACTTCCTGGGTAACTCTCATATAGCAAAGGCTCCTGATTGTTTATATCGTAAGCAAGAGAATAGTTGACAACTGCAGCTCCAATGTCTTCCTTTGGATGGCCATACTCAGCTTTTTCAATATCTCCAGCCTTACAATTTTTGTTGGTCGAATCGTAAGTTAAATATATTTGTTCTTTATGGTTTCTGTTTTTATTCCAGCTATTTAGAAAATCAATTCGATCATCTTCCGTGATCTCAGAAAAAAATCTGGAAATGGTTGAATCGCTGTATATTTTCTGCTCTGGAGTAAGAACAGGATGATTATAGGCATAATCAGGATAGTATTGAGCAACATTGCTCTCACAGATAATGGAATAGGTGGCTAAATCAAGCAATAGTCCTTTTCCACGATCGTCCCACGATGAAAGATGATTGGCAAGTTTGTAATCATCAATAATTTTCTTGATCACCAAAAATGCTCCAACTCGGATGCAAGAACTGCGCGAAGCTGGGTTATTTGCTTCAACGGGGAGAATAATATCCGGAAAATACTTTTCAAAATTGGGGTTTGGATACATCATAGTCGGATCATCATTAGACAATTTTCCAATAGTAGTACGCATAGGCACATTATACTTCTTTTCAGGAACATATTTTCTGTCATAAGTGTACTCAATATAAGTTGTATCGCCACGTTTATTTCTTGAAATTTTCCCTGTTTTCTCGGGGATTTTTATCAGAAAATCGTAATACATCTCGCACCTCCAAAGTATGATATCCTACTCAATAATTATAACAAAAAAACCACTAAGGTGCAAGTGAAATCGTAACAAAATCCGCTTGTTTTCAGTGGCTCGAGCTGTTTTTCAATGCAGTAATTAGAGGGAGCAAACAATTGAGTGTGATAAAGTTTGAGAAGTTAGCATTGATTTTTATCAAGTTCTTTTACTCTTAACTTCCTAAAAAAATTAACTCTCTATAAGCATACCATGTTTTACTGATTTCGTTGGAAAAGAACATTTCCAGAATATTCAAAATTCATTTTCAGATATCCGAGAGTTAATTATGCCGGAAGTTCAGACTAACTCTAAAAGTTTTTCCAACATTATCAAATAACTGTTTTAATTGATTAGTATTTTTCCATAGTAGTTTTTTACTTATTGAATCCCAAGTTTCAAAAGTAGCACAATATTTATCTACCATCAGGACGACATAAGACTCTTTATATTTGGGTAACCTTAATGTTAATGGCCACATATGTTTTTCAATAATATCCTTTTCAATATTATTCAGAGAGAAATACTCATTAGCATTTTTAAGTGCTATGCTTGGATGAACAAATCCATGTAGTCCTGTGTAAGGCTTGCTATCGGTGTGCCAGTCATACAAGAAAAAATCATGAAGAAGTCCACCTCTTGCTGCAGAACAGGGGTCCAGCCCTAGTTTCTTACACAGCCGGAAACTAATATAAGACACACGCAGACTATGATCGTAACAGCTTATATCTCCATGTTGCATATATTTTTTCATTAACTTTACCTTTTCATGATCAATCAAATCCCACACGCACTCACAATATTCTTTTTCAAGTGTGAAATTTATTTTTAAACTCAGTTTTGATTTTATCGACTCTACCATTCAAAATCCTCCTCACATCGCGATTTATTATATCCGCATTTAAGAAAAGCAATTTGGGGAAAGCAAGAAAGATCCTTTTATATTTTATAATCTTATTTTTGTACACGTGTACTGATAGTTCAGAATAAAGGAGAATTGTTCTTCTTAAATCCAATATATCAATAATAGATTTTATAGTATCAATAATAAAATAAACAACAATAATGATAGCAACATATTCTTTAAACTGAACAGGAATAGTACGCGTAAAATTTATGATAATTGGATGGACTATTTGAATTAATGCAAAGGCAAGCATTCCCCATAACATTGAGTATTTAATGCATATATACCCTTTAATGTTCAAGAAATTATAGCTGTAATCCCACCATTTTTCATGAAATATTTTTTCCAATATAAATCCAGTGACAAACTCCAATATTGTAACTAATAATATTGAAACAATCAAATTTATCATCAATAATAATGATTTATCCTCTAAAGAAAATGGACTCCAGTTAAAGTAAGAAACAATAATAATTCCGCCAAACCCATATATAGGTGTAAAGGGTCCTCTAAGGAATCCCCTATTGATAAATTTTCTGTGTTTAATACTTGCAAATAAAGTTTCCATCACCCACCCTAAAAATGAATAAATCGCAAAAAAAAGTATCAGATCAACTGCCATATTAATTTCTCACCTCTATAGTTAATTGTATCCATTGATCAAATTATGTTCGTTTTGATCTTAAAATTGCAATAATCAGTGCTGCAAAGGTAATTGCCGCCAGGAAAAGGCTACCTTTTAATATCATACTTAAGACCATTATAAAATCAGCCGCTTCCATGCCAATTAAACTTAATCCAATGATTGTTCCCGCAATTACTATACTTAAAGATAGAAACACTATGCTTATTGATAATCGGCTGAAGGATCTATCAATTTTTTGCGCATATCGTTCTGCCTCTTTCACCTTAATTTGTATTGTAAAGTCATCATGTTCTATTTTACCTAGAAAATTTAAAAAAACAGACGGAAACTTTCGAACTAGATTACCATAATCCATAGCACCACTCAAGATTTCCCGGCCTATTTTCTCAGGGGAAATCAAAGTGAAAATCAACTTTCCTGCAATAGGTTCGGCAATTTCCAGGATATTAAGATCAGGGTCCAATTTCTCAACTAACCCTTCCAAAGTTATAAGGGATTTAGCAAGCATAGTGAATTCCCCTGGAATCATCATATTATAAGTAAATGCTAAATCAAAAATTTCATTAAAAACTTCACCTATTTTTATTTCACTCAATGGAACCGACAAAACTTGATCTCTTAATCGATCAATATCTTTTCCCAACTTTCTCATATTGATACTGTTTGATATTGCATCAAGTTCAACAATTGCTTGAATAATCAGCTTACTATCTTTCAAAGTTATTCCCATTAACATTTTCAAAAACTGGTTTTTCCTATGAGGGCTCAGTTGTCCTATCATCCCAAAATCTAAAAAAGCTATCTTATTATTTTCGAGCACCATTATATTCCCCGGATGAGGATCGCCGTGGAAAAAACCATCTCTTAATATCTGATATAAAACAGAGTTGGCTAAATTTCTTGCTATTATTTTTTTATCTAACCCTAATTGATCTAACGCTTCAAAGTTTTTTAGAGAAGTTCCTTTGATTTCATCCATTGTAAGTACACGACTCGTTGTATGGATCCAACTAATATCTGGAACTATTACATTTGCTTCATCCTTAAAATTCACTTTAAAAGTTTCTGCATTTTCGCCTTCAAGCCTAAAGTCTAATTCATTCGTTATGGTAGTCTCAAATTCTTCAGCCATTTTACTGAAACTATAAAGTTTCCCCAGCTTAGTTCGATTATCTATAAAATCTGCTAAATCTTTAAGGATACCCAAATCAAGCTCAATATTTTTTTCGATATTAGGTCTTTGAACTTTTACTACCACATCTTTACCTGATAATAATTTTGCACGATGAACTTGCCCAATAGAAGCTGCCGCTATAGGTTCCTCTTTAAACTCTCTAAATATATTTTCAAGTTTATCTCCTAACTCAAATTCTATTACTTGTTTAACATCGCTTATTGAAAATGGGGCTACTGCATCTTGAAGTTTTTCCATTTCATGTATGATCTCACGAGGCAATAAGTCTGGTCTAGTACTCATGATTTGACCCAATTTTATAAATGTCGGCCCCAACTCTTCAAAAGATAATCTCAGTCTCTCCCCAATTGATAATTTTGAAAGTTCCCTTTCTGAATATTCTTTGGTTTGCATCTCTATTTTAAGATATTTTAAAATTCCTAATCTATCCATTAATGCGCCAAATCCATGGTTTGCAAATATTTTGACAATTTGTGTTGTTCTCTTTAATTTTCTATGTTTACTAACCGCCATCATTTATCCCCACTCTGTCCAATCACTCTTTTGCTAAAAATGAAGATATAAATTGATAGAAACTCTGTCATCTATACCTGCTTCATGTCTGTGAGCTAATATACATTTTTAATTCTTAACGGAACGGACGTCATAACTATCTTTCTTTTCCTAAAAAAAAATACACCCACCAACCCTGGTCCTGTATGTGTCCCTATGATTGGTCCCAAACTATTTATAACTATATCTTTGGGCACTGTCTCACTCAAAATCAGAGATTTCAGATACTCTGCATCTTCAATACAATCACCATGGGTGATGAATATCATTTGTTCTTCCGGTTTAGTTACGCGAATTTTATCCCTCTAATTTTTTTACAACATCTAATCTTCCATCATTTGAAACATTTAAAACCGGTTTAACATCAAGCAATCCACTCTACGATTTCTTCTTTAGATTTTCCTTGTTTTAACATTTCGCTCGCATAATACACTAATAAACCCTGACCGATTGAGGCGCTTTTCGAATCTATCACTGTTATATCTGCTTCTGGGTTTGCTTCCATTATTTCATTTCTATCTATGACAGAGCCATTAAAAGTTTCAATAAGTGCTGAAGAGAAACCTATATAAATAACTGGATCTCCTTTTTAAACAAAACTTCTAAATTCATTTTCAAAAGTAAAAGCAGCAATCTGAGCAGTTGTTGGCATACTTCCATTTCGAATTTCGTCGTAAAATTCTTTGTAACTTAAAGATTCCCCAAAATCATCTATATAATTTATTCCATTTAGCACAAATGTAAATGGAATAACATGTATATTATTTTGAGAAATATATTCAACGGCAAATCGCAATTTGAATCAGTAGCTATAACAATTCCCATTTCAAAACCATCTCCAAATAATGGACAGCCCAGCTAAAAAACATAGACAATATCTAAGAACCTGCCATTGCTCTGTCTTTTAACTGATCAATCCAAATCTTATTTTTTTAGTTCGTTTATATCCTTCTTTGTGGCTATTTCTTTCTCATTTAATATATCAATCAACTCTTCTCTTACAATCTTTCTGAACTCATCTTTTCCCATGAGATCTTCTTTGCGGGCAATATCTTTTGATTCTAGTGCGTCTAAAATTTCATCCTTGACCATTTTCTTAAATTCTTCACGTTGTTCTTCGCCTTTTTTCACTAAATCATTAACCAGATCCTTAGCGTCCTTCCTAGCCACTTCACCTTTATTCACCAACTCATCAACCACATTTTCAATTTTTTCTCTAGAGTAAGAAAACAACCCTAACCCTAAATTGACTGACTTTTCAATTAATCCTGACATAACAAAATACCTCACTTTCATAAATTTAATCAAATAAAATTTGCATAGCATTTAATGCTTCTGGTAATTTTTCATCTTGATCAAGCAAAACCTGAATCCCTGTACCAAACATCGACCCCAAAATCAAGCGAGACAAGTCTTTTGTAGGATAGCCTTTTAATTCCTTTAATTGAAGATCGTTAAAAATATACTTCTCAATCATGTCCGATAAATCTTTGAACAATTCACTAAGCAAACTACTGAATACAGGTGACCAAATAGCTAAACCCGTAAAATCATAGAGCAATCTAAAAAGTTCCGGATTATGCTGCAACATATTTTTAAAGTAATTAATCAAGCCTTTTACTTTTTTCTGGGGTGTACTTTCCTGCTCCAATGATGCTTTAATCTCCTTTAAATACTTTGAAGTCATCATTCCTACAACTTCTTTAAATAACCCCTCCTTATTTTTGAAGTAATAATTTAACTGGCTTAAAACGACTCCTGCTTCATCAGCAATGTCTCTCATTGAAACATTTGCATAACCTCTGGTCGATATACAGGTATAAGCTGCTAATAAGATTTTCTCTGGTTGAGTTCGTTCATTTGTTCTAGTAAGCACAATACCAACACCTCACAATTCGGTCGTTCGTCCGATTTATTCTTATAGTACTATTTTTTGATGAATTTGTCAATAATCAACTTGACATGATGGTGTCAACTTACTGCAGGAAAAACTACAGTACATACCCTTATGCATTTGACTCACTATACTATGCCCCTTAGGCTAAATACCCCCACAAAATCATACCCGAGGAATTTACACACTAATATGGACTTGACTCTTTCACATCATTCGGATATAAAATCTCCGATAATCATATTTCCATCACATTTATGGAGTATGATAAACGTTAAAAATATCAATATAAAGGAGTGAAAAATATGCGAACGAGAATAGATTTGTTTAAAAAAAATCATAAGCGCACGACAATGGGAATATTAATTCTCCTGCTTATTATCAGCAGTATGTTTTTACTAGCTGCCTGCAGCACATCCACTGAACCAACAAAGGAAACTACCCCACCCGTTCAGGATACCTCAACTCAAGCACCTGAAACTACGCAACCTATCGATCATAATATTGACATTGATCCAGCTCCACTAACCGATAACGATAAAGCACTATCACTTGAAGGTTATGGGGCTAAAGGAGCTGCTGCTGATAAAGCTCTGAGTGTCAACGATATGTTGATGTATGCTGTTCAAGATGAATATTTAGCGCGTGCTGAATACTTAGCCATCATAGATAAGTTTGGCAGCCAAAAGCCCTACGACAATATCGTTAGTGCCGAAGAAACACATCTCGCATTTTTAAAAGAGGTATATGTCTCATATGGTCTTGATTTCCCTGCGGATGACTCTGCGGATCACATTGTTATACCCGCCGACCTTCTTGAAGCCGCCGAGACTGGAGTTCAAGCCGAAATTGACAATATTGCGATGTATGAATTATTCTTAACCTATGATCTTCCTGATAATGTATATGAAGTATTCACTGCATTAAAGAGTGGTTCTGAAAGCCATCTGTTAGCGTTCCAAAAGCAAGTCGATAAGTTGAAATAAACAACATCACCCAGTAAAATGTAAAAGTCAAAAACGTTGAGGAAAAGCATTTAGTTGCTATTTGCCCAACGTTTTTATGGTTTTTTTATGGCATTTGCTTGTGTTTAGATATCACTCATTTATCCTGACCACACAACCTCGGATTTTTCAAAAAACATCTAACTCGATCACTGCAAACCCATGTTATCTAAATCGCTCTGTCACGTTCAAAATCACGTCTTTGGACTTGTTCCCAAAACCCGATGTTTTCACGATTTTTGCTCATCCGATTTTTACGTTCAAACCTCGGAAACCCTTTATTTCAAGGCTTTTCTACACTTTTACTTCTCAACCCTTGACATCAATACGACCGGCTCAACGTGTGTTGGGTGCGTGAAAAAGATCAAAAAGATAAATTTGATAAATTGGTTTTCATTACGTTAGATTTTCATTTTTTTACTGTTTATGAAAATCCTTTCCCTCTCCTAGCTTTAGAGCTACAACGTAGTGTGTAGCATACGCTTCTTCTATTCTTGAATCTCCGGATTTACTAAAACGCAAAGGAATCTTCCTGCCTTTTACACCCCACTGATTGTATGCAGTCCATGAGGGCTTCATATGATTCTATTTCGCATATGTCCTAAGCTCTCTCATTATAAAGGACAGGTTACTCAAGTTGGATTTACATACCTGTTCAAGATACGGCACATGCCCAAACCTCCAGCTTTCATAATCCTTGACTGATAATATGCCTACACCCATTATCACATCTATAGGAGATATATAAATCTTTTCTTGCAATATGTTGTTCATGACCGAGTATATCTTCCGCTTCAATTCAACATTATTCATAGGCTGTTTTTCCTTTTCCGAAGCATGATTTACCTCCATTCCCCGGACATTTTTATATTAAATAACCCTGACGCCTGTAATGCCTGGGTAATCTCGCTTTTGAAGGCTGAATGCCGGGGATATTTGCTCCTATATCTTTCAATGAAATCCATACCCTCCTGCTTTTCCTCTCTGTTCGCTAAAACCTCTGCCATTGCGACCAATAGTCCGGCTGCTTTATGATAACTCCCTCGATGCTGGTTACTGACAATTGCATCTACCCGGTGTCCTATCTCATCCCTACACCATTTTAAATAAAATTCTTCTTGTTCCTTGGTTAGCTTTATAGACTTTTTTATAAAATCAGTAACCTTTAGGTACTTCTCAATATATTCCTTATTTGCATTATCACTTGTATTTTTAATAGCATCCTCCCATTGTTTGCAAAGAATTTTTGAATGCATTCCTTCCTTTGATAAAACTGCCATCATAAAAGTAACAAACAATGGTTTGGGATTCTCACTGGAGCTCCATCCAAGGGGACCTTTGCCTTTGCACATTTCAAATACCTTTTCATACTTTCCACTTAGAAGCAAAGTATTGAATAATACTCCTTCGGTTGCAAAAGATGCACTTTGCTCTCTATTGTGGTAGTTGCTTTCAGGTATCCTACCTTTACCTTGAAGTTCCATCACCCTTTGTTCAGCTTCATCTTGAATTTCTTCAAAGCAAGCACATTCAATAGCACTAATATATAAGTCAAGTAAATATCCTATAGAAGGATCGGAATAAAAGCTTTCCCTATACCCTTCCAGTTTCAGCTCATTATCATTCAATCTTTCTCCTATCCTTGAAATGGCTTCTGCTATTTTAGCCCTTACCGCATAATCCCGAGGAATTCTGGACAATCCTTCTCTGGCAACCTGAATAACTGAATCTTTATCGTCTTCCATCTCCAAATCCGCAATCCAATCCAAATATGCTTTAGGATATTTCGCTGCATATTGCCTTGCAAACTCAGAAATAGCCGGGATACCCCCCTTAATAAAAACAGCTTCCCTCAGTAACTCGCTGACATTTATCTGACTTTCACTTTTCAAATATTCAATCCAATTTGTTAGAAAAGCATCAAAATTCGGTAACACAGAGTCTAAGGCATCCATAATATTTTTTAGTTTGATTCCATGGGCCAGATATCCATATTCATTCATTGATCTATACAGCGAAGCGGGCCTCTCTTTGGAAGCGGAATTCATATATACGGATCTCAGAAAGAGTGCAACCTGCTCATCTATATCCGTTTTTAACATATTGCTGTAATCCGGATCACCAGGAAGATGCCCCGGTTCCCATCCCATCTCCAATATATCGAATAACCTTCTATATGCAGCTTCGGCCAGCTTATATTTCCCTCGCAGCAATAATTTTCTTGCTTGCAGAAAAAACTCGTCCATTTCCTCTGCCCAGCTTTCGTCACCCCAATCTCTTTCCTCTTGGATAGCATCATCCCAGCCCCATCCATCGCAATATTCACCATTCTCCACTCTCTGTGCAAAAGCTTCTATCTCATCCATCAGCGTATCCTCATTGGAAATAACTTCTTCATTCTGCCTCAAATGCATTAATTTGCCCAAAAACTCTTGTCTTCCTGAAGGATGTTCTTCGCTGGCCCAGTTCAATATCAGGTTTCGGAAATCTTCTGTAGAAAGATTTCTTAAACGGCTCCTTACTTCTTCCATAAATTCTTTATAACTTAATACACCCATGCTTCATCTCTCTCTTCATTATGTTTGATTTAGTATTTCATCAAGCGTACCTATTAATTCATTTGCAATACTCAGGCTATCCAACCTCATGATACTTTCTTCGGAATTTCCAAAGCTCAAAAGATTTATGCTGCCATACCAAACAATCCTCTGATCAATCACCGCAAACTTTTGATGGATATTTGATTTAAAAATAATACTGGCTCCTGTATTCTTTATAGAACTAATCATCTCCTCAAAGGTAAGCCTGTCCCTTTCCTTATAATCTGTTTCAGGCAGGGTAATGATGGTAAGCTTTGCACCATTGTTAATCCCGGTCATAAAAATACTTAACATCTGATCTAAACGTTTTTTAGTAACATAAGGACTGACAATGACAATGTCTGATTTAGCAGACGTAATATCATTACTGAAAACTGTTAGGAAGTTGCTATTGTCAAAAATCGTATTAATAGATTCAAAAGACCTGCTGTCACCCTTAGCCGAATATCCGATAGAGGCATATCCCTTCAATCTTTTTTGATACATTCTTTCAAGTACACCTACATGTGCATCCACATAATCATAAATCTGAACTTCACTCTTATTCTGATATAATCTGTGGAGCCTGCCCGCATACTGTTGAACTGTACCTTTCCAGGCTACAGGCATTGCAAGAAACAAAGTATCAAGTCTTGGTTCGTCAAAACCCTCGCCAACAAATTTGCCGGTTGCAACTATGACAAAATTACTCTCTTCCGGTATACTTGAAAGTCTTTCAAGCGCAGCTCTTCTTTCCTTTGCAGACATACCTCCTGTTAATGTAATAACATTCGGGAGTACTTCCTTTAAAGAGCTTGCAATCACTTCAACATGTGCAGTTCTTTCAGTTAGAACAATGGGATTGCGGCCCTCATTTGCACTTTCAATAACATCATCTACGATTAATTTGTTACGGATCTGACTGGTGCTGATTTCAGCATAAATTTGTCCAATAGACCATTCCTTTTCATCCTGGCCGATAGGTTTTCTGAAAGGAGTAAAGCGCGGAATGACATAATGCTCAAAAGGTCTTTTTTCAGCTTGTTTTCTGGCATCCACTCTATACCTGACCGGACCGCAATGCATGAATATGATGGGGTGGTGTCCGTCCTGCCTTACCGGGGTTGCTGTTAATCCGTAAACATATTTGCCATCCACGTTTTTTAATATCTGTTCGAAACTAAATGCCGGAACATGATGGCATTCATCTACTATCACCATGCCGTAGTTGCGGATAAAGTCCTTAACCTCATCTCCCTTTACCAATGACTGCATGATAGCAACATCAATGATGCCACTTAGATTGTTTTTTCCTCCCCCTATCTGACCAATAATACTTCTGCTCTTTTTTCTGCCTCTATTCTTAATTTCTTCAGAAGGAAGGGCTTCTCTGATTACGAGAAACTGGTTCAAACGCTCCTTCCACTGCTCTAATAATTGCTGAGTATGAACAAGTATAAGAGTATTTACTTTTTTTACTGATATAATTTTCGCTCCGATAACGGTTTTGCCAAATGCAGTCGTTGCGGATAATACACCGATGTTATATTGTATCATTGAATTAACAGAATCTTCCTGCTCATCACGAAGCTGGCCGTTGAATTCAACGTCAATCTGTTTTCCTGAATAGCTTTTATCAATCCATTTGACATCCACCTTGTGAACATTAAACAGGTTTATCAGATCAAGCTCACATCCCCTTGGAAGACACAAGTACTCAGGCGTCTCGTCAGATAAGGAAATAATTCTTGGCTTATCAAAAGTCGGCAATCTCATAGCTTGAGCCTTATAAAAGTCAGGGTTTTTAAAGGCTGCCATACGTTTAATAATATTCAATGCTTTATGTGAAAAGCTATTTTTACTAATGTAAAGCATATTTGCTTTGGTTATATAAACAGTGTCAGGAAAATCAGACTTGCATAATTTATAATTTGTCTTGCTTCTCTCCCATGGCTTGCATTCTTCATCTTCATTCTGCCTTAAATCACCCAATTCACTGCCACTGCATAGTTGCGAAATATATAGGTCAATTTCACTTTCACTGAGCTTTCGAATAGTGCTCAAAAAACTCCATTGATCCTCATAGGGCCGGAGGTTTTCATCTATAAAAACACTGTTGTTGTTTCTTCGAGCATTTAATTGTAAAGGTAATGCGATGAGATTCCCAAGACCACCTTTAGGAAGTGTATCCTGATTTGGAAACAAGCGGTCATATGAAGAAAATTTGATTTCATGCCTTTTAACCATAGCATGTGTAAGAAGTGCTGTACCAAATTTTCTGGCCGACGCAGCGCTCACCTTGTCATCAAAAAAGAACCATACATGCGCTCCATTCCCTGAACGAGAACGTTCAACTGCAAATGGAATATTTTTTTCTGCACAGATATCCCTCATGGCTGATATATCTTTTTCCCAGCCTTCATCATCGAAATCAATAGCGAGGAAATAGCAGGTTTCATCCGGTAGCATAGGATATATGCCAAAAACATCTTTGCCCCTGAGATGCTTGTCTATTGCTGCAAAGTCAAAATTTGCATAATTTCTACTATCGCATTCGGAGCATTTAATCCTTGGCTTATTACAAAATCCTCTTGCCCACTCATTCAAACATACAGGAGAATACCCCGATTTACCCTCTTTGTTTTGCCACCTTTTTGCATAGACATCATCCCTGCCTCTAAACAATGACATAAACAGGTTAATTTTATCCTCCGGGGAGCTACTATTGGTTACATATCCTGGTTTGACTACCTCAACTGCCTGGATGTTATTTATCTCTATTGAGGCTTGAGCATCATTTTTTATATAGGGTGATGTCACTGGCAATCCAAGCCGTTTCCTATAGTCCTCATTTTCATTTTTTAACCTTTGATTTTCCTCCAGCAGCTTCTGGTATTTTTCGAAAAGCTCATTATATTCCATTTTCCCTTACTTCCCAATACCCGTTTTTTCTTGAACCAACCCTCTCAATAATTCCTTTCTTTTTTAAATCTGATATGTTTGCCTCTATATTTCTTTTTTCTTTTTGATATACCAAAAATTTTAGAAAGTCCAACTGTTGTTATTCTGCTGTCTTATTTCATAAGTTCAGTAATCTTCATTTGAGTTTCATTTAATCCGATGTTTATACCGATATTTATACCGAAGTTTCCCGAAGTTTTTCTGCGGAATAAAATTGTGAAAAAGCCTGTTATTTCAAACTCCGGTTCAGGTATTCCAGCTTCTTTACAGGCTTCCCTCATCCTGTTGATGCCTGTCCCCATTTTTTCTATATAGTGAATATGGTGTAATAGGGAAGCAATGATAGGATTCCTCGTTATACTCTTCTTTCCGAAGTCTTCTAAAGTCATACCGTGAGGAAGGGAACCAGGATTGCTGATTTCAACCTGGTCATCAAAAATCTCAACCATCACATTGGCCCCTTTTTCAAAATAATCCCTGTGGCAAACTGCACTGACAACCGCTTCCCTGATTGCTATTTCAAGTATTTCAAGAATCTCTTTCCTACGTATTTCTTTGATTTCATATCTCAAGTTTAAATGCTTCTTAAGAAATAAAATGGCTTCATCAATAATAGTAACCAAATCGCCAATCAAATCTTTCCGGTCAAGAACTGTTATCTTTTCGGTTCCTTTATATAAAGCACATATCACTTGAGCCTGCGGAATATATTTCATAGTCTCTTTTAAAAAAAGCACTCCCGCATTTGTTAGATAAGTTTTTCCTTCTGACTGTATAAAAGCAATAATTTCATTTCGACCAAGCTTTTGAGAATTCGGGCCGACTCTGAGGAAAAATCCCTTTGAGCAACTGTACGACTTTTCTTTCCTTCTGGCACTGACAGGATGATGATAATATTATTAAAAACATCAAGTTTTACAGTTTAGTCCGGTTGAATCTGCCTTAGCGTGTCCTGGATACGGGAACGGACGGTATTACTGATATCAGTACCAGTAATTTTGCCATTGTCATCAACACCTATAAATATACGTCCGCCGGATGCATTTGCAAAAGCGAATACTTCTTCCACAAGGTTCTTATCCACACTTTCTTTGAATTCAACTTTATATCTTTCACCCTCTTGAAGGATGATTTCAAGTTCAGTCTGTGTCATAAAATTCAACCTCAACTTTTTATGATTTACAATACCTGTACTGCTTGGTAAATATCGTTATCGTTATTTTATTCCCTAAGAAGAATTTATGCAAGATTTATACTCAATTTTCTATTCATGCCCGTTTTTACCGAATATCTTTTTTATACACTCAAGGGTAACCCAAAATCAGAAGATTTCCCAAGTGCCCCAAGCTCTCTATCCATCAGTATTCACACGTTCGATCCTCACGACGGTTTCCACATGTTTTGAGTTGAATTGATAGCTATCAAAAGTACGTTTTCAATCCCTGTTTTTGTTGGGAACACACACATCCAAGCTCGTAGATGGAAACATATCAAAATTAACTATGGTTTGGGGAATAAATCAAAGGTAATTTTAACACTATTGGGCAGGAAGTTTTCCATCTTGATAGTGTTACAATTGATGTTGAGTAATACAAAATACCCACATTGAGTCATTAAATAAGAACACCTCACTTTTGGTTTGACAACAGTAGTGAGGTGTTCTTTTGTTAGAAACCCTTCTTGAACTCAAAAAGCTCGTCGCACCAATCTATTCAGTAGCTGGAAGATCTCCCAAAAAACAGTCTGAAATCTTTCGTTCGCTGATTCTGATGGTTTGTTTGAGTTTGCCTTTGAATAAATGGGTGGATAAACTCTTGAACAATCCAGTTTTGCAGATTACTTGCGGCTCAATCGGGGTGCTGCCCTATCCTGTGTATGAGTAAAAGCAGTTAAAGCGTAGCACCACTTTTCATCAGGGTGTCAATGTCAAATCTCTGCGCCGCAACTGTTAAATTTCAGCGTCGCAAGTGTAAACCCTATCCGGTTCGCAGTGTAAAACAGCGCCGACATATTCAATATGCACCTTCTCATTAACTATATCGCAGTTCAAATTGATACAATATCTGCCGAATCCACTTCATGGACCCTGGAGTGGATTCGGCAGATAATAGTGCTTTATTTTACACCACTTTCCAGCAAACGGGTATGGCTTATCTTATAGTTTCTGCCTTAGCTGTATCGAAATCCCATTGGGATCATATACCCAGAAATAGCGACTTTTGGCGTCTGGCGTTTTTATTTCGGAAGGATTGAGTCCTTTCGACTGAACTAGTTCGTGCTTTTCATCCAGGTCTTCTGTTTCAAAGCAAAGGGAGACTCCTTTACCTTCCAGTTTTGGAGTTTGCGGCATGCAAACCAATTCAATTTCCGTTTCTCCCTTGCCGTTTCCCAAAAACACCACTTCTCCCATTCCTGTTTTGATGCGGCGGGAAATCGTCATTTCAATGACTGTTTCGTAAAATTCGATCGATTCCTCAAGTTTTTCAACCATCAAAGTAACTTGTTTGAAATGCATAACAAATCTCCTCTTCATTAAATAATATTTTTGAATATAATAAACCTACTGAAGCAAAAAGCAAAGATAATCGAATGTTTTGCTTGCAAGGGTTTTGATACTTTCTTCATTTTCAAATTATTTGGAGGGATTACAAAGGGCCTCCGGGCGCTGAAGAAAACAAAAAAACTGAGGAATTTGCCCAGTCACTCAGTCAATAAAATTCAAGTGATTGGAGTATCAAAGCGCCAGGTTTGCTGTTTTCATTTAATCGCAAATTGCAAGTGCAAGCTGAACACCTCGGTAGAAAAGTAGCCAGAAAAACGTTGCAGCATATTCCTCATCTAAATATAAAGAGCTTAACTTATCAAGATGGAAACTTCCTTTTTACTAAAAAGCATAGGCCCTCTCAAAATTTCATATTCAAGATGGCCTGTTATGATTTAAATTACTTATGCGTTTCAGATAACAATTTGCCTCCTGCACCTATGTTATCCATACTGTTCTCTTTGATTAAGACATGGAATGCCTGCTCCGGGATACCTAATACTTCTACTGAAGCCTGTGTTAACTTTTCAACAAGTTCGGCTTTCTTTTCTTTAGTAAGTTCGGGCCCGTCAAACTGTATAAATGGCATATTTTTACTCCTCCTTATTTAGCTCCCTATGATAAATCCACATAGTTAATTTTCAACTTCATTATATCACAAATAACTTGAATAAACACAAAAAAACGAGACCACTGAAGGTCTCTTTGGTACTGCATATAATATAAATGATGCGCAACAACTATTATTATATTATTTCCAATCATTAATAACCTTGGTCATCAATTTTCCAATCAGTTTTTTTATCATCCCTTATTAATATCCATTGATAATTTTCATAAGTTGTACCTGGATTTAAAACAGGATTATCACCTGAATCGTCAACCTCAAAATTTGATAACAATACAATAACATTTTCAGATTTAGCTCCATTTATTGAACCGTTACCACTTTCTAAATAGACTTTAGTCAACTTCTCTGCTTTTTCTTCATTGTACATTATTTTTGTTAGGGTAGAAGCTGGAAACTCAAAATTATCTTTAACAATTTCTATTGCCCTATTTATCTCTTCTTCAGTAAATTTAGTAGAGTCCCCGATATCTATAAAATGGCTTTCTGGCGTTTCCATAAAATCCTCTAATGTTGCCGAATATTGAGGAACAAGGTCATCAATAAACACTTGCCATTGTTCCAAGTCATTTTTTATAAATTCAATGGCAACCTGTAGAGGGTCTCTAAGCCCTGGTTTATGCCCATTATCAACTTCATTTTGCAGTTTCCTATAATAATCTGCTATCATAATATCTGTTTCTGGGGTAACATAATATACTGTACCGTTTCCATCCATCCAGCGTTCTACACACCAAATCCCATGTTCTCCCTGAACAATCGGCTGAGACAAAAACAGTTGGCAGGTTTCTCCTGTTGACAAAGGAAATTTTACAACAATATGATTCCCACTGTATGTTTCCCTTGGTAACATTTCTCTAGTTTCGAGAAAAATGCGAAGCGCAGTTTCTTGTCCTGCCAGTGTAGAAAGATCTGCTTCACCACTCCAAAGGGTACCTAAAAACTGCGGTATAGCGTAATCATAGGAAAAGACCAATATCGGTTTACCCATACTAGCCTCCTCCGTAATCCAACCGTCAACTTCATTCATACCTCCTGCCAACATAATCTTACTCATATCTTCGGGTTTAAGACGGTATTCGAGACTCCACAACTCTAATGTAGCTGCAGGTAGCAGTTCATCAAAGGATACTATTTTCTCAAGCTTTGTAATTTTCCTATCTATAATCTTAAAATAATTATCGTCGGTGTTATAATCTGCAATTGTTTTTTCAATAAATTGATTAGCATAATCCTCTATCGACAACTGCTTTTCTTGAGGATTACTCATAAGCCCTACACTAACTGCTACCACAGCGATAATTGCCACAATAACAACCCAAAACACTGGCTTTTTATAATTTAGCACGTTTATTATCCTCCTTTTCACATTTCCCTCACCAAAAGCAAGAGGACTTCCATTTAAAATATGCCGTCCAGTAGCAAGGGATAATAATGATTTAGCATAAGGCTTTTTAATTTCTTCAATTTCTTCATCCATTTCTCTTAATACTCTTTCGTCACAAGAAAGCTCCATATCCGTACTCATTAACATGAACGCAATCCATACAAGAGGATTAAACCAATGTATAGACAATATTAAAAAAGCTAATATTTTAATGATATGATCTTTTCTCTGGATATGGGTCTGTTCATGAAGGAGGATATAATTTCGCTCCTCTTTACTCAATCCAATAGGTAAATATATCTTGGGGTTTATTAGGCCAAGCACAAATGGTGTTTTCAAATTCTCCGATTGATAGATATTCTGCTCTATTAGCCGTGCACTTTTAAGTTGTCTTTTTAATCGGAAAACGGACACTAAACTGTAAACAAGCAATGCTATTATTCCAAAAACCCAGAGGTATGTCCCTAATTCTACAAAAATCTGTGAAGGATTTACAATATCTCCAACTGTTGGAGCAGGAAGTGATTGACTTACAAAGGAATCAACTGCTTCCATCCCACTATTAACCTGTGGACTTTGCTGATAAATGATATCACGAGGGATTGGAACAGAATTTGTATTCCGTGGCATAAGACTAAACATGCTTTCAAAGGAGAATGGAATTATAAGTCGAAAAGCAACCACACCCCATAAGGCATAGGAAATGACTTTTGGAGCTTTTTTTAGTATAAGTCTGACAATTATCACAAAAAGGATCACGTAGCTTGCCGTAAGACTCATATTTAAAACAGTAATAAAGAGTCCACTCATTGCTACACCTCCCCATGCTCATCAATCAGCTTTTTCAACTCTTCAGCTTGATGTTTACTTAATTTTTTTGCCCCTATAAAAGCTGTTAGAAACTTAGGCAATGACCCTCCAAAGGTATCTTCAACAAAACCTATACTTTGCTTGGTATAATATTCATCCTTTGTAACTAGAGATGAAACTAAAGCATTTTCATTTTGAAAAATGCCCTTTTCACATAATTTCTTCAGTACTGTATATGTTGTAGATTTTTTCCAATTCATTTTTTGTTCACATAGTTTCACAAGATCGCCAGAACCAATCGGCTCGCTTTGCCATATTAACTCTGCAAACTTTTCTTCACTTTCTGCAAGTTTATATTCCTTCATGATAACCTCCTTGGTCTATACAATATCGACTTTGTGTTATAAGTCTATGCCTAATAGACCAAATTGTCAATAAGTATTCATGAAAATATATAAAGAACTATTTAATTGTTTAATAAAGGATACCAAAATCACCAACTAAGAGAATTCATCTCCTACTTGACGGTATCTACCAATTTCATGCATATACATCAAACTCAACACCCTGCTTAAATTAAACTGTGAAACTCTCTTTAAAAATCGTCTCTTAATCTTTGATGATCAATTACTGCATACAAATCAGCAAATTCCGGATTTATTTGTCCACTTTTAATAAGTTCCCTATACTGAGATTCAATATAGTTTTCAATATTCATCTACACTTTCACCCCCGATAAAAACAGTTCCTTAACTATTTATAGTAAACCTGTATTACATTCAAACAGCTCATATAGCCTCCGTTTTTTACAAAACATCTAAATCGACCACACACAAACCCATGTTATCTAAATCGCTCTGTCACGTTCAAAATCATGCCTTTTGACTTGTTTCCATGAAAAGATATTTTCACGATTATTGCTTATCCAATTTTACCGTTCAAACTCCGGAAAGCCCTTATTTCAAGCCCTTTCCACATACTCACTTCTCAATCCTTGACATCAATACGACCGTCTCAACGTGTGCGGAATGTGGAAACATGTCGACTGGTTGAACTGCCTTTACCTCATACCCGCCATCTATAAGAAGCTTAGTATCTCTTGCAAGAGTAGATGGATTGCATGAAACATATACTATTGTCTCAGGCTTATGCAACAGCAGAGCATCGATAACCTTTTTATCGCAGCCCTTTCTTGGAGGATCCAGTATCACCTTATTTATCGCATCTCCTGCTCTTAGTAAATCCGGAAAGGCAAGTTCTGCCCTGTCAGCTATGAATTCAGTATTTTGGATACCATTTATCTTTGCATTATTCTTTGCATTTTCAGCCGCTGCTCGTATGCTTTCTATTCCGTAAACTTTTCTCGCAAACCTTGCAGCATAAAGTGAAATTGTTCCTATACCGCTATATATATCACATATTGTGTCCAAACTGCCGGGTTCCAGAAATTTGATTGCGGTATCATAAAGTATACTCACTTGTCTGGTGTTTACCTGGAAAAACGAGTTTGGGGATATTTCAAATCTAAGATCACCTATATAGTCTATAAGCTTTTCCTGACCGAACAGATGCCTGTACTGTCTTCCATAAGTTGTACCTCCATCGTCGGGATTGATGTTTTGATAGATACTCACTACTCCTGGTGCCTCGGTAATAAGCTTATGCACAAGGCTGTGGAGTTCAGGCAATTTATCAAAGGTAGTTACAATTATAACCATGGCTTCGTTGTTCTGGTTGATCCTTATGCCAATATGCTTTATCTTTCCTGTCTTTGAAAATCTGTCATACGGCTCGATCGAATGATGCCCCATCCAGGATCTTACTGCTGAAAGTATCCTGTCTCCAAGCTCTGGTTGAAGGTAGTCCTCTGTCATGGGAACTATTATGTTTGTCCCCTTTTTGTAATACCCTGTTACAATCTCTCCATTATGAATACCTACGGGTACCTGGGTATGGTTCCTGTACCGGAATGGATACCCCATCCCTATAATTGGCCTTACTTCCAATTTCAGTCCTGCAATTCTTTCAAAATCCTTTTTGACCTTCTCCCATTTCCAATTAAGCTGAGCTTTATAGTCCAAATCTATCAGAGGCGCTCCGCCACCCAGACTTTCAGTATCAAAGGCGTAGCTGACTCTTTTTGCGGAAGGCTCAAGTATAGATAGCAGTCTACCGATCCCGTAGTTTTTCTTCATTTCAACTATTTCAAATTCTATTTTGTCACCAATCAGGCAGCCCGAAACGAAAACTGTTAGATCTCCAGCTCTGACTACCCCATCCCCATCGTGCGTCAAATCTATAACTTCTCCAATATATTTTGATCCGGTTTCAGGCATTTTACTTCCTCCCATGTTATCTTAGCTATATTTTAGCCTATTCAGGAGATTTGGTCCAATAAAAAGACAGCCAATTTATCTGGCTGCCTGTATACCTGGCTATTCGATGATGTCCTTCATCTTTTCCTCTGCTTCCTCAACTGCCTCAGAAGCCTCTTCTTTGATTTCTTCTGCTTTTTCCTCAACTTCTTGCTCTTTGGCTTCAATCTTAGTAATAATTGTCATTTCCAACATTTGAACAGAAAAGAGCTTGGACCTCCAAGCTCTTTTCAACCTATTCCATAAATTTTTCCTGATATACCTTCAGGCCTTTCTTAACTATCTCCATTGCCCTTTTCAGATCCTCACCCTTCAAAACGTAGGCGATCCTGGCTTCATCCTTCCCATGACCCTCCGATCCGTAGAAACTGGCTACTGGAGCCATCATTACTGTCTCGCCATTGTCCTCAAATTCACTCAGCATCCAAATGATGAATTTCTCAACATCATCGACCGGGAATTTAACTATCACATAGAATGCTCCTCTTGGGAGTTCACATACTACTCCAGGAATCTCCTTGATAGCTTTGTAGAGGGTATCTCTCCTATTTTGATATTCCTTATTTACCTCTTTGAAGTAGCTCTCAGGTGTCGATCTATAGAGCTCAACCGCACCTATCTGATCCATTTTGGGACCTGATGCTCTAGCCTGCGCCAGCTTTGATACGCTCTCCAGCACCTTTCTATTCTTTGTTGCCAGAGAACCGATCCTGGTACCACAGGCACTGAACCTCTTTGATATTGAGTCGATTATTATTACGTTCTCCTCAATCCCAGGTATGCTTGCGAAGCTTATGAACTCGAGTCCATCATAGCAAAACTCTCTGTAGACCTCATCAGCTATGATGTAAAGTCCATATTCCTTAGCAATTTCGCCAAGCATTTCGATCTCTTCTCTGGAGTAGACCGCACCTGTTGGATTTCCTGGATTTGATGCCAGTATAGCTCTCGTTTTTGGACCGATCAGCTTGACTATTTCTTCCTTTGCCGGAAGTTTGAAACCGTTCTCAGCAATAGTCAAGAATGGCTTGATATTAACACCTATGGGAGTTGAGATACCATTATAGTTTGTATAGTATGGCTCTGGAGCAATTAGTTCATCCCCAAAATCCGCGACTGTCATAATAGCGAAGAGAAGAGCCTCCGAACCTCCGGTAGTGATGATAACTTCCTCAGCGTTAAAATCCAATCCACACTTTCTATAATACTCTGCTGTAGCTTCCCTTAATTCAGGTATACCTTCAGATAATGGATAATCAACTATTTTCCCTTCATACTCCCGAAGTGCTTTGAAGAAGCCCTCAGGTGTATCGATATCGGGCTGACCTACATTTAAGTGGTAAACCTTTATGCCTTTCTTTTTTGTAGCCTGAGCTATGGGCGTCAGCTTTCTTATTGGCGACCATTGCATACTTTGTAGTCTTTCAGATATAAACATATCACACCTCCTCGTGTCCGCACCAATCGAGGATTGTAGCAGCAATAACCTTCGTAGTATCCTGGAGCATGTCAACATCTATATACTCATCCGCCTTATGGGCCATACCTCCTGGACCAGGTCCAAATACGATGGTTGGAATGTTGCCGTACCTAATCAATGCGCCTGCATCAGTTCCCCAGGGTGTACCGATGATTTCCGCTTCTCTTTCTTTGACCAGCTTGAAGTTGTACAATATGGCGCCTAAAAGAGGATGATCCATTGGTACGCTTCCTGAGTTCAGACAGAACCCATACCACTCAATCTCAGGTAAATGATCTCTAAGCCATTCATCCTTCATAGCTGCCTTATGTATGGCTTCCTCAAGCTCCTTCTTGACCTGAGCGATATCATCATCCGGAGAGAAGCTCATTCTGGCTTCAAGGATGACTTCATCGGGAACACTTGTCGGGAACACTCCTCCCTTTATGATGCCTATGTTGATACTGAAGGGTGACGGGTGGTGGCTGTAGAGTGGATGCTTCTTCTCTTGTATCATCCTGTCCTCGTAAGCATCTATCTCCTGGATAAGCATTGCTGCTTTTGAAATGGCATTGACCCCCAGATATGAGGTCGCTGCATGAGCCATCAACCCCCTGACCCTGACTCTAAACCATATAACTCCCATGGAAACCGGGCACACTCGTAGATCTGAGGGCTCTGAAATGATTGCTCCGTCGGCTCTGTAACCCCTGTTGATCAGAGAAAGGGTTCCTGCACCTCCGGTCTCCTCACCTATTACGCTCCCTATCAATACATCCCCTTTAAGATCAATACCAGCTTCCTTTATTGCCTTCATTGCCATCAGATAAGCAATGAGTGCGCCCTTCATGTCATTGGCACCTCTTCCATAAACCTTTCCATCTTCAATTTTTCCGCTCCATGGATCATCAGTCCAGTCATTACCGCCAGCTGGAACGACGTCCACGTGCCCATTAAGAAGAATTGACCTGCCCCCTCCTGTGCCCCTTAAAACACCTACAACATCGGGGCTGCCGGTATAATCATCTCTTGCCGGCATAAAATCAGGGTTTATCTTCATATCCTCAGCCTTTGGCTCCCATATGTCAATTTCCATATCCAGAAGCTTTAACAATTCAGCATAATGCCTCTGTGCAGATTCCTCTGATCCCATGACACTTGGGTGCTTTAGAAGCCCTGATAAATAACTCACTGCTTCATCTCTGTTGCCTTCGATAATTTCCAATACTTTAGCTTTGGCATTCAAATGACTTCACCTCTCTCAATACAAACCCTTAACGTTTATCTTTCCTCCTGCCATCCCAGATAGGCAGACAGCCTCTCAGCAACCTGCTTTAGTTCTTTTTGTATTTCGTTTAGTTTTTCCTCTGTCATTCTTATGGTAGCCCCACTTATGCTGACTGCTGCAACTATCTCATTTCTGTAGTTCTTAAGGGGAACAGATATGCAGGTAAGACCGGCACTGTATTCCTCGTCATCCAGACTGTATCCTCGTTTTCTTATCATGTTTATGTTCTCTGTCAGCTGATCAACATCCCTGATGGTCTTCGAAGTAAACTGCTCATAGGGGCCTATTCCTAACAGCTTCACAAGCTCTTCCCTGGTCATCTGAGACATAAGTGCTTTGCCCATTGCAGTCGCATGAAGGGCTTCCCTTGTTCCGATCTGCAGATTGGCTATTAGTGAAGAGGTTGGATTTATCTTATGGATAGTGACGACACTGTCATCTACTCTAACTCCCATATTCACTGTTTCCTGAAACTTGTCGCAAAGAGCCTGCAGTAGAGTCGTATCCATAGTAAAGAGATTTCTTCTCCTTGGAATTGAATTACCCAGCTCAAATAGCTTCCAGCTTAGATGATACTTTTTTGTATCATCATCCTGATGGATATACCCCTTTGCTTCCATAGTCTCAATGATCCTGTGAACTGTGCTCTTGCCTAAGTCAAGCTCTTTACTAAGCTCAGAGATCGACACTCCATCGCTATACTGGTTCCCTGTCAGCAGTTCAATTATCTCCAGTGCCTTTTCAACAGTTTGAACAGGATATTTTGGGATCTTGCCATTCTCCATACACAACTTCCTTTCCTTTAGCTTAACCCGAAATCCCCCACAGCTTTTTGCGGTGGGGGAAATCTCTTTAGTTATGGTCTTGGAATAGACAGATCATCCTTGTAGTCGTTGAATACAAGACCATAATCGCTCTCATCGCACCATTCCTTGCATACCTTGGCCATTTGAACCTTCAATCTCACAAGTTTATTCAATGGTTCATCTTCATGCCATGCATTGTAGATGTCCATTTCGTTCTTTCCTGGTTCAAATTTAAAGTATACTGGTGAACAGATCCTTGCAATTTCAGCTGAATCGACATGTCTTTGAACATTACCCATTGAATCTACAAGACTCATGTAGACATCCATCGGGATATTAGTAGTGCTTCTTATGGATGCAAGCATTGGCAGTGAAAGATCAGCAAGCGGATTGAAGCTGTCTGCTCCCATATCCTCCAGCATTTTAGCTGCAACTGCGTTTCCATGACCTGCAAATACTGATACCTTGAATTTTACATCAGCGGGTATAACGCCATCTGCTCTAAGCTTTGTAACTAGTAAAAGAAGGCTCTCATCAGTTATAAGGAAGCCTCTGATCCCTGCATTAAGGCATCTGTCGAATTCCTTTAACCATAGATACATATTGTCCTGACCTCTAAGTCTCATACCTGAAACATAGCCCTCCGGAGTGGCGTACTGCTTACCTCCGTCCCATGCCCTTGAAGCCATGCAGTTAACGAGAGTTTCTATCTTGGCATCAGCTGCGATCTGTGCATAGTACTTAAGCTCAGCCTTGTCTAAAAATGCAGAACCTCCTACTGTACCTATTACTCTGTGGATGGGTACTTTTTGCTTATCGATCTCTTTTACAAGCATTTCATAGTTAACTGCCCTCTCTATGCCTGTGATTTCCATCCTGTAATGAGCTCCACCCTCAAATGTCTTGGTGGATGTAGGCATGTCATACCTATCCTTCACCGGGTAATCTGTTTTAGTCTCAATATAATTCACAATATCTTTAAAAGCCATTTTCATCCTCCACTTATGTGTTTATCATTTATATTCCTCGAACAATTTCTGGAAATTTTCAGGCGTATCCTTTATGTGGTATACGTGCTGATCCTCAGGGAATTTCTCGGTCTTTACATCCTCGACATACTCCTTGAAGGCGTTTGTTATTATCTCTGCTACGTTTGCATATTTCTTTACGAATTTTGGAGTAAACGCCTGGAACAACCCCAGCATGTCTCCGCAGATGATCAACTGTCCGTCGCATGGAAGACCTGCTCCTATAGAGTACACCGGTATGGTCAGCTTGCTTGCTATGAACTCCGTCAATTCCGGCGGAACTGCCTCAACCAGCAACGCAAGTGCTCCTGCCTCCTGTACAGCCAAGGCATCCTCTATTAGAACTCTTGCACTGTCTACATAAAGTCCCTGGGCTTTGAAACCTCCAAGCTGGCCAGCGCTTTGTGGAGTAAGGCCTATATGACCGAAAACCACTATGCCTGCATCTGCTATGGCCCTGATCTTGCTTGCTACTCTGACTCCACCCTCAAGCTTTATAGCGTCACAATCAGCTTCCTTAAGGAATCTGACAGCATTTGCTACTGCTTCCCCGTCAGTGGTGTGATATGAGCCAAAGGGCATATCACCGATCACGAAGGTGTTTGGGGCTCCTCTTCTAACAGCTTTACAGTGGGATATGCAGTCTTCCATGGTTACCGGGATAGTGCCCTGATAGCCCAGTACTACCATACCAAGTGAATCTCCAACCAAAATCATATCCATGCCAGCCTGTTCAGCAAAGGATGCCATTGGAAAATCATAGGCGGTGATCCATGCCACTTTTTCCTTGTTTGCTTTCATCTTGTAAAAATCAAGTATCGATTTCTTCCTTGCCATAACGTTAACTCTCCTTCCATATCCACAACAATACGACTATCAATATTTTAGAACACCGTTCTACTTTTAGAATAGTCCTTTGAAATTTATCTGTCAATACTTTTTTCGAATTGATGAAATTTTTTGCATAAAAATACTCCAGCTTCAGCTCGACCAAGTATTGAATCAAACCTCTTTGGAGTATGACATCTCTATTTTTTCTTTATAAAGGTTCCCTGATTAAGCTCCTGAAAAGCAAGCTGAAGCTCTTCCTTGGTGTTCATAACAATGGGTCCACCCCATGCTACCGGTTCATTTAGCTTTTTACCTGAAAGTAACAGGAATCTTGCAGGCTTGTCCTTTGTGGTTACTCTAATGGTGTCTCCATTGTCAAACAGGACTCCATTGGGGTAGCTGATCAATCCGCCTTTATCATTGTCAAAAACAGCTTCTCCTCTTACAAGGAACGCATAAGAGTTGAAGTCAGGATCGATCTCGTATAAGAACTCTGAATTGGCTTTCAGTTCGACGTCGAAGAAGCTTGGTTTTGTCTCGATTGCCTCCATCGGGCCAGTAACATCTCCATAGGTTCCTGCTACGATGTGAATCTTGAAGCTTTCCTCCTCATATACAGGAACCATTTCGCTGGTTATATCCCTGTACTTAGGATCAGTCATTTTATCTTTCTTTGCCAGATTGAGCCATACCTGAACGCCAAGCATCTGAGGTTGAGCCTTCGGCATTTCCTGATGAAGAATACCTGAGCCTGCCGTCATCCACTGGCAATCCCCATCCCTAATCACGCCTTTGTTCCCGAGGCTGTCACCATGCTCTATCTCCCCGTGGATCAAATATGTCACTGTCTCTATTCCTCTATGCGGGTGCCATGGGAAACCCTTTATGTAGTCCTCAGGATCCTTTGAATCGAAGAAGTCCATCATAAGAAACGGATCAAAATCCGGTATCTCCGAGTTGCCAAAGGTCCTTATAAGGTTAACGCCTGCTCCATCTCTGCCAGGTCGTCCCATAAAATATCTCTTCACTTTTCTGTCCATAATCTTTCCCTCCTTATGGCTATGTCTACCCAATGAATTGGTGATATAACCTTAGGTAAGATTCTTTATCCACTTCCCCGACTTGATTATGGGTATGCCCACCAGAGCCTTCACGACCTCCTCCAGTGTCACGAGAAGAACAAGCTGATGAATGGGCAGCTTAAGAACCAAAGCTCCTATAAAGGCTAAAGGTACCCCTATAAGCCATACTGTTCCAAGATCGATCCTCATTGCTATCTTCGTGTCTCCGCCTGCTCTTAGAACTCCTACTATAGCGATCGTATTATAAACCCTTATTACAAAGGTTATTCCCAGTACTATCAAAAGCGCCCTTGATGTCTCGTATAGGTTGGGATCCAAACCTCTAAACAGCTTTAATACGATGTCTGGCGTAAGTGCCATTATTATTCCAAGGGCAAGACCGGATATTGTGGAAAGAAATATGAACCTTATTGCATAGTCATATGCAACCTTTTCATCGCCGCCGCCTATCTTTGCACCGACCATTATGTTGCAGGCGTTGGCAAGTCCTCTTACGACTACAAAAAACAGGTTTTGTATAGTATTTGTAAGCTGTACTGCTGCTGTAGCTTCCTCTCCTATCCTTGCATATGCCATTGCGTAAAGAACTTGTCCCAGTGCCCAGAAGCCTTCTGTTATTACTACTGGATAAGTTGTCTCGATATACTTCTTAAGGAAGTCTTTGTGCCAGCTCATAAGCTCCTTGACGCTGGCAGCCAGGATGCTCTTTGTTCCATATATCGCATAAAGAATGAGTATGATCTCAACTATTCTTGCTATAAGCGTTCCTATTGCCGCACCCTTGACACCCATAGGCTCAAGGCCTAAGTGACCAAAGATGAAGATATAGTTTAATACTGTGTTCGTCAGGAAGGATATTATCGATACCTTTAGAGGGACGTTTGGTCTCCCCGTAGTTCTTAGGGATATGCTGAAAGCAAAGCTTACTGCTGTTATTGTGTATGATAAAGATACTATCCTCAGGTATTCAGCGCCAAGCTTGATAACCTCCGGCTCCTTTATCAATACTGACATGATCTGAGTCGGGAAAAAGAATGCTGCAGCAGTAAATATTGTCCCAGCAATCGTGCTTAAGGTTATTGCAAGTCCCATAACCTTTTTTATGCTTGGGATATCCTCCTTGCCCCAGAACTGTGCTATGAAGATCGAACTCCCACTGTTGATACCAAAGGTGATTAGGATATACAAAAAGAAAACCTGGTTGGCAAGTCCCACTGCTGCGATACTTGCCTGACCAAGGCTGCTTATCATCAGGGTGTCGATCATATTGACCGACGATGAAATTAGGTTTTGAATTGCAACGGGGACTGCTATTGCCAGCATCCCCTTCATGAATGTTTTGTCTTTGAATATGTTCATGGTATACTACCTCTATATCTCCAGCACTTTCTTATCTAAATAGTCAACAAGATCCATTCCTTCGATCTTTACAATTCCGTCCCCCTCCATGCCGGGCATGATCCTGAAGAAGTTCACTACAAGCGTATTACCTGTTATCCTGTACTCCTCCATGGTATCCGGAAGGAATACGACCTCAACGTCCTTTTGAAGCTTATCCTTCATATGATCCATATTGAGTGTCTTTACCGGGTATACCATGGTCCTCATAGCATCCAGATCCTCTATCATTCTCATGTTTTGGCTCCAGAAGCGACTCTCTTTTTTAGTAGGAGAGTTGAGCAGTTCCCTGTTTGTTATGGCAGATAGTACCTTTACAACTGACTCCTTTGTAAATTCATCGTCATAAATAAACTGCATATCCGGATTGTCAGCCAGTTCATGGAAGAATCTGTCTGCAACCTTTTCTTTTTGCGAAACTGTCTCCCAGAAATATATCAAAAACTCTATAACATCCAATCTAACTTTAATATTAGCCATCTCTGAATCCTCCTATTTTTTCAGATTGATGCCTTCCGAGGTTATCTGGATTATACCATCTTTAAATAGCTTTCCAACAGCTCTCTTGAAGCCTGATTTGCTCATGTGAAGCTCCTTTTTGATCTCGTTTGGATGGCTGCTGTCGTTGAGTGGCAGGAACCCTCCCTTTTCCTTTAATCTTGTGAGTATAATTTTCGCATCCTCTTCTATCTGGACATGTCCTCTTTCCCTAAGGCTTAGGTCCAGCTTGCCGTCATCATGTACTTTGTTTATCCTGACCTCGATCTCTTCTCCCATCTCAAGGACTCCGAATATATTCTTCTTTTGAATAAGTCCATCATACTTGTTGTCCACCGCAACAAAAGCTCCTATGTCCCTGTTTATACTGTAGATGGTCCCAACGGCCTTATCGTTCTCTTTATACGGGGCATCTGTGCTCAGATAGTCCTTAACCTTCATAGTCGCCGCAAGTCTGTCGCTTTTGTCAATGTAAAGAGCGACCAGGTAACTTTTGAACTTCTCAACTGAACCTACAGTTTCACTGAAAGGAAGGAACAGATCCTTCTCCATCCCCCAATCTAAAAAATACCCTATCTTTGATGAGCTTATAACTGTGAGCTTCTTTATCTCGCCAACCTGGGCAAGAGGCATTCTGGTCGAAGATATTATTCTATCCTTACTGTCTCTGTAGACAAAGACCTTGATGACATCACCGATTTTTGCACCCTCGGGTATTTGTGACTTTGGTAAAAGAACGTCATCTCCACTGCCTTCTGCGTCATTCAGATAGGCTCCGACTGATGTAAACCTCTTTATTTCAAGCTCCTGAATTTTTCCTAATCTAATCATACTGCACCTACTTTTCATTTGATATTATTATAATATACCATAGTACGTGAAAATATCAATTATTACTTGAAAAAGCAGCGGATCATTCCGCTGCTTCACTCATTTTTTCTATTTGCTTCTCCAGCTTTTCAAGTTCACCCAATGCTTCTTCAGGAAGACTGTCTCTGCCTCCCTTGAAGGTCCTCATATGCTTTATGAATTCCTCCCTGTAAGCGATTGAATTCTTCCACATCGACAGATAGCTCTTGTCAAATACAGGTGTGAAGCCTTCAATATTCATTGTCTCCAGGTCTTCAAATCCTCCAAGAGGTTCGAATTCAGCACTGCCTGTTGCCAATGCCTCTAAAATCCCAAGTGTTACCTCCTTGGGGATCTTCTTGTCTATGAAGTGTCCAGTGTTGAAAATGTAGCATTCCACATTTCTCTTTTCGAATAAAAGCTTGAACTTTTCGTAATCATCCTTCAGTGGATAGGTCCTGAAGGGATTTGCGTAAGGTTCTATTACGAGAGCGTTCATATCTGCATTCTTTGCAAGCCTTTCAGCTGTGGATCTCTTGGTTGCAAGGGTAGCTCCCATCACGGATGCGAGGATAGGATTCTTTATCCTGATTACAGGAGGAAGAGTCGCATCCTTCATCAGCCAGGCTATGGAATCAACCGGCTCATCTATCTTGTTTACTCTATTTTCTGCCCAAAGCTTTGATTTTACTGCCCTGCCATTGCCATTTCTTATGTCCTCAGTTACTATTACCTTATTACCTTCATCGTCCAGAGTTACGCCGCAGTTTTGAACTGTAAGCAGGAATTTATTCGATGGATGAGCTGTTGGATAATCCTGGGTTTTATCGAAATATGACGGTTCCAGTGCAATCGAATAGCCTTCCTCTGTATTTATTATGTAAGCGTCGTCGTGGAGTATTGTAATATCATATTTATCATCGTGCTTTTCATGAGTCAGTGTCGATTTACCTGAACCTGAAAGTCCAAATACCCCCATTGTGTATCTTCTGCCATCTTCAAAATTGTAGCGCTTCATGCCGCCATGGCACGATGCAAATCCATTTCGGTTAGCCAATCCCCATGCGAGAGTAAGAGTCCCCTTCTTGTGCTCTCCAAAATACCTCATCCCAAGAAGTAACGCTGTATTGTGTTCTGGATTGAACAGTGCCAGTCCATCCGGATGTGAGGGAGGAAGATAATCAGGATCTGAGAATACATAAAGGTCTCCCTCCGGATATTCCCTGGAGTTTTTGTACATCCTCATATACTCCTGCGTAAGGTATTGGAAATTCAAAAGCCAGGAATACATTATATTCTCATGGTTTTGTGGTATCAAAAGATGTGCTCTGACCATAAAATCAGGGTGCAACCCGATAACCACCTGAGCGTGGTACAGCTTCTTGTACCTTGACTGATAAACAGCTTCTCTTGCGATGGTTGCAAATTCACCTTCATTTACCCCAGGCTCTCCAATTATCACTCTGGCACCTGCAAATCTCCCGGTAACTGCTCCGTCGTTAAATAGAAGAATTTTTGAGTCTGTTGAGAGTCCCAGCTCCTCAGGTCTGTACACAGGCATATCTGTTACCACAGTCCCCGGTGAATCCTTTGCGAGCTTATAGGCTTCACTTATTGAGTTTACCCTAACCACATTATTCCCATAAAATGCCGATTCAATTGTAGTCCTCAGTGAATTAATCATAGGATTATCCTTGTTTATATCTTCGCGTTTAATATTGGTTATAGTTGACATGTCTACCCTCCATCAGTTTTCCTCATAACACTGACTATTATAGCACATTGGAAGTTTACTTCAAGCTGTTATGCTGTACAATAATGAAATATGACATACTATTTAATTGTCAGCCTTCGATGATAAATACATCCATCTGTCCATAAGCTTTTCAAGGTCTGAATCAAGGATCTCCTTCTCCTTGATAAGCCGTCCTAGAATTTCAAAATCTGAAGAATTTGCTTCCATCTCTTTCAACTTTTCATCAACCTTTAGCTCCAGCTCAGCTATCCTTTCCTCGATTGTTTCCCATTCTCTAAGCTCAGTAAAAGAAAGCCCGTTCGCCTTTACTTTTGTTTTATCACGCTTTGGTTCTGGCTTTGTTTTGACTGCTTCCTCTTTTTCAAGTTGTCTTTCTGCATTTCTGAACAGGTCATAATTTCCTGTGAATTCTTTGATCCCATCGTTTGTAAAAATCAGGAGCTTTTCAGCCAGCTTATCCAATAGGTATCTGTCATGTGAGACGATTATTACCGGCCCAGGGAAGTCATCCAGATACTCTTCGAGAATCTGTAGGGTATTGATATCAAGATCGTTTGTTGGCTCATCCAGCAGCAGCATATTTGGGGATTCCATAAGTATTTTCAACAAGTATAAACGTCTCTGTTCTCCACCTGAAAGCTTTCCTACGGGTGTGTAGTGATCGTTTCTTGGAAACAGGAACCTTTCCATCATTGAGCTTGCTGAAACCTTCTGCCCATCCGAGGTGGTTATGAATTCTCCTCCCTCCCTGATATAGTCTATGGCTCTTTGCTCCGGGTCAAGAAATGGAGTTTCCTGTTTGAAAAATCCGATCTTAAGGGTTTCCCCTCTCTGGATGTCTCCCGAATCCGGCTCCAGTTCGCCTGAAAGAAGTCTTAAAAGCGTTGTCTTGCCGGTTCCATTTGCACCAAGAATTCCTAATCTTTCACCTCTGGTCATAACATAGGTAAAATCCTTTACCAAGACCTTGCCCCCGATCGATTTTGTTACCTCCTTAGCTTCGATTATTTTCTTGCCGAGTCTGGAGGTCCCAACTGAAAAATCCAGTGACTCGGAGCTATCTCCACCTGTGACCTCATCCTCAAGAGTTTCAAATCTCTGTATCCTGGCTTTTTGCTTGGTCGTCCTGGCTTTGGCACCCTGTCTCATCCAGGCAAGTTCTTTTTTATAGAGAGCTTTTTTCTTTTCTTCTGTAGCCTTGAGATTTTCATGCCTCTCAAGCTTTTTCTCCATGAAATATGAAAAGTTCCCATCATAGGAGTAGATGCTCCCACCTTCCAGCTCCATGATCTTGTTTGTGACCCTGTCCAGGAAATATCTGTCGTGGGTTACCATGAATAATGCTCCCTTTCTTTCCATCAACTTTTTTTCAAGCCATTCTATGGTGTCATTGTCCAGGTGGTTTGTTGGCTCGTCCAGGATCAACAGGTCTGATGACTGGATCAAAGCAGTAGCAAGGGCAACTCTCTTTCTTTGACCTCCTGAAAGATCCCTTATCCGTGAATTATAATCCGTAATCCCGAGTCTGGTAAGAATGTTTTTAGCATCTGCCTCAAGCTCCCAGCAGTTTAGCCTGTCCATCTCAGCTGTAAGCATCATTATATGATCATCCTTAGTATCCAAGGCTGAGATTGTTCTCTCGTAATCCCTGAGAACCCTCATCCTTTCCCAATGACCACCAAACACCTGATCCAATACAGTATTTTCGTCCAGAAAATTTGGGTTTTGGGGAAGATAAGATACCACAGCATCACTGGCTCTTATTATCCTGCCTGAGTCTGGCTCCTCCAGACCTGCAAGCAGCTTAAGCAGGGTCGACTTTCCTGCCCCGTTGATTCCAATCAGACCAACCCTGTCGCCCTCATTAATTCCGAAGCTGATTTCTTCAACCAACTTTCTCTCAACATATGATTTTGAAACTGATTCGATGGTCATCAAAAGCATGATTATCCCTTTCCTATGATGCAGAATTTAGTATTCCCTGGCTCCAGTTGTCCTTCTTGTATATATAGTACCCATAAATATCCACAATCAGGTTGCTTGCGCTCATTGCTATCCAGATTCCTGATGAACCCAGCTGAGTGTAGTTTTTGAATAGAAGGATCATGGGTATCCTGACGAGCCATAGCCTGCCAACCTCCATTGCCATTGAGTACCTTGTGTGTCCCGAGCCCTGGAAAACACCCTGAAATACGCTGAACATTCCCATCAATGGCATGGTAAAGGCAACATAAGCCATGTAAGTTATGCCTTGTCTGATTACTTCAGGATCGTCCTTAGACTGGATGAAGAAATTTACCAATTTTTCGTTAAATATCAATAGAAAAATACACCCAACTACCCCCATTGTAAGAGTTAAAATGCTGGCCTTATTGAAGGATTCTCTTGACCTGTCGATCTTCCCTGCACCGATATTTTGACCAATAACCGCTGTTAAAGCTGCTCCTATTCCCATCGCCGGCTGCATTATCAGAGATGTTATCCTGTTAACCATTCCAAATGCTGCCATAGTTGCAGTTCCATAGGAAACGATGAAGCCGTTCAGTATTATGAAGCCAAAGGCTGCGCCTGACTGACCTATTGTAGCAGGAAGTCCTACTCTTATGATTTCATCAAGAATACTCTTATCAAACCTGAAATTCTTGAAATCAGGTCTTAGGATATTGTTTCTGTCGAATATCAGCTTTGCTCCATAACCGGCGAGGAGAGCTCTGGAGAGAACAGTAGCCCACGCAGCTCCCGCAACACCCCCCCCAAAGGTGAAGATAAAGATTGGGTCCAGGATCATGTTCATAAGAGCCGATATGCCGCTTAAGATAGTAGGAGTGAGAGTATCCCCCTGGGCATTTTTTATTGAGTTGATATTGAAGAAAAGAAATATGAAGGGCAACTCCAAAAAAGTGATCCTAAGGTAGATGTTCCCATACTTTAGGATATCACCTGTGCCTCCCATGGACTTGACGATAAAAGGACTTAGCATAAAGCCAATTATTGCAAAAACAACTGAAAGCAGCACGGAGGCTGCTATTATCTGAGTTGTGTATCTCCTGCCGAGCTCCTCCCTGCCAGATCCCACAAGCTGGGAGAGTATTGACGTTCCAGCTATGGAAAGTCCGATACCAAGTGCAATAAAGAGAAAATTTACTGGAAAGACGAATGAAGTTGCTGCAAAATGTACAGATGATATCCTGCTGACCCATATACCATCCACCAAATTGTACATCGTTTGGATCATACTGTTTACCATTAGAGGTATTGAAAGAGTAAGGAGCACCCTATAGATGTTTCCGTTTAGAATTAGTTCTTTTCTGCTGCTCTTCAAGCTCTACTCCCCCTCAAGGATATTTCGTATCACCAAATTATTATACCAGTGTTTATATGGGTTGAGAAGGATTTGAGGTAAAAAAATAGCCTGAGGTGCTTCCCTCAGGCTTAATTGCATCATGTAATCTGTTTCAGAGTATTCCCCTTCAAAACAGAGACTCTTACTCTTTTTATTGTCATAAATACCAGCAGAAATATCCCGGCATATCCTTTTATTACGTATATAATATTTACAAGTCTGTTGAATGGGACCAAAAGACCTACGAATACACCAACGGCTCCAAGTCATTTTTGGATGAGATTTACCTATACTCTATAGCATTTCACTTTTAATTCTTGATACGAATTGATCTATATGGTCTCTTGAGTGCTGCTCTGCTTTCTCAGAGTCACCATCCTTGATTGCTTCAAGGATACTTGTCAGAGTTTCTGAAAAAAGATCGATGCTGTTGAAATAGCTTTCACAATAGTGCCAAAGCCTTTCTGTGTGGTAGTGAAGCGAGGTTAGTATGTCCTGAAGCCACTCGTTGCCACAGCTTTCCAGAATTATCTCATGAAATTTTTCGTCGTCGTCGATGGCCTTTTGGTAGTCAGTTTCAATATGGTATTTGTTTATCCTGTCCACTATCTCCTGTAGCTCGTGGATTTTATCCTTGCTGATCCTCTCTACTGCAAGTCTTGTTGCAAAGGGATCCAACTCCCTGGTAACCTCGAATACGGCCTTCATTCTCCTGAAATCAACTGGTGCAACCTGCGCTCCGTATCTGGGTACTACATTGATCAGCTTATCTGTACTAAGCAGCTGGAAAACCCTTCTGACCGGCGTTCTGCTGACACCGAATTCATCTGCAAGATCTGCTTCGTTCAGTATCTCCCCAGGTTGGTACTGAAGCTGGATTATTCTCTTTCTTATAAGGGCATAAAGCTCTTCAGTCTCTATTCTGCCTTCGATCATCTTACCATACTCCTCGCATTGTCATTTATAATGTGGATTATAACACTTTTGCTTCACCTTTGTAAACCTGTCCTGTGATTCCGTCGACAGTGACTATGTCTCCCTCATGAAGAATCTGCGTGGCATTTGCTGCACCAACTACTGTTGGCTTGTTCAGATTTAGGCCTACTATGGCACAGTGGGATGTAAGTCCTCCTTCCTCAGCTATGATTGCTGAGGCTCTTTCCATAAATTTGACCATGTCTCTGTAGGTTGCTCTGCATACAAGAACATCTCCATCTTCAAATTTCGACAATAGCTCCTCCTCTGAGTTTCCAACAACTACCCTGCCTGTTCCTACCCTGTTTCCAATTCCTATGCCTGTAAGAAGTACTTTGCCTATGGTGTGTACTTTTATAAGGTTAGTTGTTCCTGAAAGCCCAACAGGTATGCCGGCAGTTATAACGACCAAATCACCCTCTTCTACAAATCCCGCCTCCATTGACGCATGGATTGAATTGTCAAGTACCTCGTCAGTAGACTCACAGGCAGGCGCAAGGATGGGGTACACTCCCCACTCAAGGGCCAGCTTTCTTACGACGTAAGGTTTGGTGGTGACTGCTATTATTGGAGCCTTGGGTCTGAACTTGGATATGGCTCTGGATGTATAACCTGAAGATGTCGCTGTTATTATTGCCTTAGCCCCAAGGTCTTGAGCAGTATTAACCGTTGCCTTGGAAATTGCGTTGGTAGTAGTGATCTCATTTGCACCTGACCTGATCTTCAGGATTTCTCTGTAATCAAGAGAATTTTCAGTGTTTATGCATATATTGTACATTGTCCTCACTGCTTCAAGGGGGTATTTCCCCGCAGCGGTCTCTCCTGAGAGCATGACCGCACTGCTTCCGTCAATGATAGCATTCGCTACGTCAGTTACCTCGGCTCTGGTAGGCCTTGGATTTCTTATCATGGAATCAAGCATCTGAGTTGCTGTTATTACAGGCTTGCCAACCTGGTTGCACTTTCTGATCAAGGTCTTTTGGATAAGCGGGATCTCCTCTGTCGGGACTTCGACGCCAAGATCTCCTCTTGCCACCATTATTCCGTCGGAGACATTTATTATTTCATCAATATTATCCAGGCCCTGCTGATTTTCTATCTTGGATATTATGTCGATATCGAGCCCGCCATTCTCCTCCAGGATCCTTCTTATGTCATTTACGTCTGATGCTTTTCTTACAAAGGAAGCTGCTATAAAATCAACCTCATTCCTTATTCCGAATAAGATGTCTCCAATATCCTTTTCAGTGAGAGCGGGAAGATTTATGCTGACATTGGGCACGTTTACACCCTTATTGTTCTTTAAGATTCCTTCATTAAGCGCAATCAATTTTATGTCTGTTTCAGTTTTATCAACGACCTTGAACTCAACAAGGCCATCATCTATAAGAACGATCCCGTCTATGGAAACGTCGTTCGGCATATCTTTGTAGGAGACAGTGATCATGCTTGAATCGCCCTCTACCTCTCTGGTGGTCAGTGTGAACTCCTGGCCTTGCTTGATCTCGACCACTCCGTCCTTGAATTTGCCAAGTCTGATCTCAGGCCCCTTTGTATCCAGCATAATTGCAACCGGAGCATTCATCTCTTGTCTGACCTTCTTTATAGCATCTATCCTTACCTGATGTTCCTCGTGGCTTCCATGTGAAAAATTTAGCCTGCACACATTTACTCCCTGTGCTATAAGTTTTCTCAACATCTCCTCTGATTCAGAGGCTGGCCCTATGGTAGCCACTATCTTGGTTTTCTTCATCATATAAATTCCTCCTAAATAGACAGCACCTTGGCTGTCTCGTAAAGATCATCCTCAAAATTCTTTTTCATGGATAGTGCCTCGTTTATGTCTACATCGACGATCTCATTGCACTTAAATCCCAATGCACGGTTTGATTTCCCATCCAGCAGGAGCTCAACTGCTCTCATGCCCATCCTGCTGGCAAGTATTCTGTCAAAAGATGAAGCACTCCCCCCCCTTTGAATGTATCCCAATACAGTAAGCTTGGTCTCTATGCCTGTCTTTTCCTCAATCTCCTTTGTGAGCTCATAGGCATTTCCTACTCCCTCTGCAAATACTATTATATGGTGCAGCTTTCCTCTATTCCTGCCCTTGAGAAGCCTTTGGCAGATTTCTTCAACATCAAAATCCTTTTCAGGAACTACAATGCTCTCCGCACCACCAGCCACTCCGGCATATAGTGCAATATCACCGCAATGTCTCCCCATTACCTCGATAACATTTGCCCGCCCATGGGCAGAGGATGTGTCCCTTATTTTTCCTATTGCATCTACCGCGGTCTCCACTGCGGTCATGAAACCTATGGTGTAGTCGGTATAGGCCAGATCATTGTCGATAGTACAGGGTATCCCAATGGTGTTTACTCCAACCTTTGCCAGCTCCCTTGCTCCCTTGAAGCTTCCATCTCCTCCCAGGACCACCAGCCCATCCATGTTATATACATCTATAACGTTAAGGGCCTTCCTGAACCCTTCAGGTGTCATGAACTCCTCAGACCTTGCAGTTCTAAGGATCGTGCCGCCTCTATGCAAAATGTCAGCCACTGAGGAAACGTCCATATCGTCAAGATCACCATTGATCAGTCCCTGGTAGCCCTGTTGTATTCCAAGCATTCTTACGTTATTATAAATCCCGGCTCTTACTACTGCTCTTATTGCAGCATTCATTCCAGGCGCATCGCCTCCGCTGGTTAGAACTCCGATTGTCTTCATAGCTACCTCCTTTAACTTTTTATACCCCTAACATTCAGGACAATTTCACGCAATCCTTGCCTAAAAGATCTTGCAGCTCCTCAATGGCCTCACTGCTTCCTTTTTTGATCCACAGGCTCCTGTCGGCCGCAACCATTTTATTCTCCTTCTCGAAAAATACATAGACCGGTGTTTCTCCCGGATATTTAGACAGAATACCCTTGACGTCGCCGAGGATATCAGGTCTTGTGGATCTCTGAAGCTTAAGATATATTTTTTCAAAGTTAAGCTTTTTGATCGGAGAAATCTTTTCAACAATAATCTTAGGATCCTCAACTTCTGATATTGATAGCCTTCCCTCAACAAGTACAATGCTGTCTTCCTCTATAAGATTTGAGCTTTTTTCATAAATGGCTGGGAAAACTATACACTCTATCGCTCCATACAGATCCTCAAGTGTCACAAATGCCATCATATTATTGTTTCTTGTGACCTTGTTTTTCCTTTCAATCACCAATCCAGCTATTGCAACCCTCTGTCCGTCCCTTGCTCCCGCAGGCTCCATTTGTCCATCCATGCCCTCTGAGATCAAATCCGCTGTTGAGAAGGTTGAAAGCAGTTTGATTTCTCTTTCGTAAGGCATCAATGGGTGCCCGGAGATGTATATACCCAAAATTTCCTTTTCCATCTGCAATAGAGTATTTTGGGGAAATTCCCTAAGGTCAGGCAGTTTATCATCGTAGCTGGTTTTACCATTGTCGAAAAGGGAGAATTGTCCTTCAAGATTCCTTTTTCTGTCCGAGTGGATCCCGTCTATCGTCTTTTCAAATATCGACAACAGCTGAGCTCTGTTGGCTCCGAGAGAATCCATTGCACCCGCTTTTATAAGGCTTTCAACAGCTCTCTTATTCATTACTGAGCTGTCAGTTTTCTCGATTCTCTCGATGAATTCAGTGAAGCTGTTAAATCTTCCGTCATTCCTCGCCTGTATTATTGCATTGATTAGGTTATCTCCCACATTCTTCACCGCTGACAGGCCATATCTTATCCTTGCTTTGTCTACTGTGAATTTGCCCTCTGAGTGATTTATATCAGGAGGCAGAACCTCTATATTCAGTCTTTTACATTCCTGAATATACAGCGATACCTGCGATGTATTTCCCATGATAGAGGATATCAGTGCAGCCATGAATTCCACAGGATAGTATACCTTTAACCATGCAGTTCTGTAAGCGATAACAGCATATGCCGCAGAGTGTGACTTATTGAATGCATAGTTGGCAAAATCTATCATCAGGTCGAATATTCTGGAGGCAGTGGTCTCGTCCACCCCATTCCTTATGGCTCCTGTAAGCAAAATTTCTCCATTTTCATCTGTCTGTCCGTAGATGAAGTTCCTTCTTTCCTTCTCCATCACATCCATCTTTTTCTTTCCCATTGCCCTTCTTACAAGATCTGCTCTTCCAAAGGAATATCCACCGAGCTTTCTCACTATTTCCATTACCTGCTCCTGATACACTATGCAGCCGTAGGTAACATCCAGTATCGGCTCCAGAGTTGGGTGGAGATAGGTAATAAGGGATGGATCGTGCTTGCAGGCTACAAAGGTTGGTATCTGGTTCATAGGCCCCGGCCGGAACAGCGAATTCGCAGCGATAAGGTCCTCAAAAGCATCCGCCTTTAGCTCCTTCAGGAATGCTCTCATGCCGGCACTTTCAAACTGAAAAATCCCAAGAGTCTCTGCCCTGGCAAACAACTGTAGTACCTTGGGGTCATCCATCGACAGCCTGGAAAAATCTATCTCCCTTCCATGCTCACGCTTGATCAGGTCAACGGAATCCCTAATTACTGTAAGAGTTCTAAGACCCAAAAAATCCATTTTTAACAGACCTAATTCCTCCAGCTCAAGCATTGTGTACTGGGTGGTAATGGCGTCGTTGTTCCTCAATAGTGGAGCATATTTGGTGATTGGCTCCTTTGAAATCACGACACCTGCGGCATGAGTGGAGGTGTGTCTTGGTAGTCCTTCAACTGCTCTTGCCAGATCAATTAGCTGCCGTGTCTCCGGGTTTTCGTCATACTCAGTCTTTAACGTCTTGCTTATTTCAAGAGCTCTGTCTATGGTTATCCCAAGCTCTGCAGGTATCTGTTTGGCAATGTAATCCACTTCTCCGTAAGGCATATTTACAGCCCTGCCAACATCCCTTATAGCTCCACGGGCTGCCATCGTACCAAATGTCGCGATCTGGGCAACCCTGTCTGCTCCGTACTTCTCAATGACGTACTGGATCACTTCCTCACGTCTCTCGTAACAGAAATCTATGTCTATATCAGGCATAGTTATTCTCTCCGGGTTAAGGAATCTTTCAAAGAGAAGCCCGTACTCCAAAGGGTCAATGTCGATTATATTCAAGGCATAGGATACTATGCTTCCAGCTGCCGATCCTCTTCCTGGTCCTACCATTATCCCGTTGTCTCTGGCATATTTTATAAAGTCCCATACAATAAGGAAATAATCTATATACCCCATCTGAGTTATGACTGAAAGCTCATATTCAAAGCGCTCCATTATTTCAGGAGTAATATCGTGGTATCTGTTTCGAAGGCCTTCAATGCAAAGGTTTCTGAAATATACTTCCTTATCTGATCCTTCAGGAACCTTATAGCTTGGGAGATGGAGTTTACCAAACTCCAGCTCTACATTGCAGCGTTCGGCAATATCAACAGTGTTCATCAAAGCAGCGATATCTTCAGGGAAAAGATCCTCCATTTCATCCGGTGCCTTAAGGTAAAATTCTTCCGATGGGAATTTCATCCGATCCTCATCGACAACTGTCTTTCCTGTCTGAACACATAACAGAACGTCGTGCACCCTTGCGTCCTCTTTCCTTAGATAATGGACATCATTGGTTGCGACCAAAGGAATGCCTGTCTCTCTGCTTAGTTTTCTAAGCTCCTCATTTACGACGACCTGCTCACGTATACCATGATCCTGAAGCTCAAGAAAAAAATTCCCTCTGCCGTATATCCTGTCATATAGCAAGGCAGTCTCCCTGGCTTTTTGGTAGTTATTGTCAAGAAGCTGTTGCTGTACCTCTCCACCAAGGCATGCAGACAAACAGATTATATCCTCGCTGTATTTTTCAAGTATCTCATGATCTACTCTCGGTCTATAGTAGAATCCGTTAACATACCCCTCCGAAACCACCTTCATAAGATTCTCATAGCCTTTGTTGCTCTTTGCCAGTAATACGAGGTGATATTGACTCTTATCCTTTGGATCCCGGTCAAATCTGCTATTAATAGCAACGTATACCTCAGAACCGAGTATTGGCTTAATGCCTTGCTTCTTTGCCTCCTGAAAAAACTGGACCACACCAAACATAGCACCATGGTCGGTAATTGCAATAGAGTCCATGCCAAGTGCCTTGGTCTGAGAGATAAGATCCTTTATCCTTATAGAACCGTCCAGAAGGCTGTATTCAGTATGAACGTGTAGGTGTGCAAAGTTTTTCTTCATGATCTCACTCCCTGTCAGTCATATTGATATTTTATCATACAAAAGCAAAAAAAAGAAAGACTTCCTCAATGTGGAAGCCATCTTATCCATCTGACTAATATGTTTTCGATTGCCTTATACTTCTACCTATGCCCGAGTCTTTCAATGACATTTTCCATAAGGGACAGATCTATAACTCTGAAGTCGTCCAGTATCCCTTCAGGCCAGTTGGGTGTAGGCTTGTTCGCTATGAACTTTGATGCAGTGACTATGCTCTCCTCTACAATAATAAGCCCTGACTGGTCAAGCTCAGCCCTCTTGCCGGATATCACGACGCTCTTGTAGGGTGTCTCATTCGGTTTGATACTGCCTGACAAAGGATGGGTCAGCAGCTGATGCCCAATATGCAGTTTGTCCCTTACTATTGAAAGGACCTCTAAATAATCAAGACCTTCCACAAATTCTATCTCAAACAAACTGTTGAATTTATCACGAACTAAATAGTTGTTTGTAACAATTATATTCTTCATCCCGGCGGTTATACCTCCTGGAAGCCTTCCTCTATAAGCTTTGCAAGTGCATCAGCCATTTCCTTCTCATCAGGTCCTCTGGTGATGAGTGTTATTTCCTCACCCTGAAATGCTCCAAGTGACATTATCCCGATTATGCTCTTTCCATTGACCGTCCTTGCCTCCGACTGGATATCCAGTTCGCTTTCATACCTATTTGCAACCTTTACAAAAAGTGCGGCCGGTCTTGCATGCAGACCCTCCGGGTTTTTAAGCTCTACCTTCCTCTTCTCCATCTCTATTCTCCTCCTTTAAGCTCTTCAGCGATTTCTTCGATTTTTCTAAATCTGTGGTTAACTCCCGATTTCCCTACAGGCGGACTCGCCAATTCCCCTATTTCCTTTAGTGACGCATCCGGATATTCAAGCCTTAGCTCTGCGATCTCCCGCAGGTTATCAGGCAATCTGGATAGTCCCAGCTTTTTTTTGATAAGCTCAATGCTTTCTATTTGTCTCATAGATGCCTCTATGGTTTTTTCGAGATTTGCCGTCTCACAGTTAACGAGACGGTTGATGTTGTTTCTCACTTCCTTAAGAACTCTAATGTCCTCAAGCTTCAAGAGTGCCTGATGAGCCCCAATTATGTTCAGGATGTCGACTATTTGCTCACCCTCCTTGATGTATACCACATAGTTTTCCTTCCTCTGAATTATTTTTGACGTCAAGTCAAATGAATTTATTATGTCCCTGAGGTTTTCTGCGTGGCTCTCGTGATTTGTGACAAACTCCAGATGATAGGTTTTTTCCGGATTGCTTAGTGATCCACCACCAAGAAATGACCCCCTTATATAGCTCCTTCTGCAACACCGGCTGGATATAAGCTCTGCTGGCATCTCGTAGCTTGGGTCAAAAAGATTCTTCCTGTCCTTTGTTATAAATCCTACATCATCAAGGACTCTTTGGGAAATTTCTTGATCATGAATAACGATCAGATAATTGTTGTTCTTCTTCAGCTGTTTGTTTCTTCGTACCATAACTTCGATCTCTGTATGGTATAAAAGTTTAAGTATAGAAAAGATCCTTCTTGCTATGGCTGCATTTTCAGTAGTAAACTTTAGGTTTATATTCTGCATCCCGGTAATCTGGATAGATCCATTCATCCTTACCAATGCTGACAGCTCTGCTAAGGCACAGCAGCTGCTCTCTATGTTTATTCTCGACAGTTCATTCTTCGTTGTTGAAGAGAATGACATGAAATCACCTCGTTTGCTTCAGTATTTCTATTCCCTTCAGAATAACCTTTCTTTCATCCGAATACCTTACAAGATCCTTTGCCTTGTCCATATGAACGAACCTGGCATCCACAAAGCCTTCCTTGCGTTGAGGTACACAGTCCATGGAGCCTGTTCTCATAAGATACCAATGGACCGTTTTATAAACGACCTCATCCTCTCTGAGATTCTTGTACTTGTAATTGACCTCACCTATATATTCTATGACCTCACCCTTGACCCCGGACTCCTCCAGGACTTCTCTAAGAGCTGCAGTCTTAAAGGTTTCTCCTTTTTCAAGTCTTCCCTTAGGAAGGACCCAGTCTCCGTTGTACTTCTTCAATAGAAGTATAGTATTGCCGAATACCACCACTCCTCCAGAGCTTACCTCTACCATTGATACCACTCCCAATAGCCCATTTTGATCCATATCATATTAATTATACAACATTTCATCAGCGTTTTGTAAACATTTTCACAGATAATAGCCCCTTGAGTACATTTTGGGTATAATGTATTTATTATAGTGAAGGAGGATATTTATGTATATAGAAATGAATGAAATAGTTGAAAAACTTGCAGGTCTTCTTAAGATTCCAAGTCCAACCGGCGATACCTCTGCAGCAATAGATTTTGTCGGAAATCTTTTTAGGGAGCTGGGGATTAAGACCGTCCTAACCGGTAAAGGTGCGCTGATCGCTACTATTCCAGGAAATGATACTTCTAAGTCCGTAACCTTGTCAGGTCATGTCGATACTCTTGGCGCTATGGTCAAGGAAATAAAGGACAATGGAAGATTAAAGCTGTCGCAGCTCGGAGGCTATATTATGAGTACGGTTGAGGGAGAGCACGTTCAAATTTCGACTCTTGACGGTAAAAAGTATACAGGAACCTTGATCATAACCAAAGCTTCCTCACATGTTCATGGTGACGAAACCAGAACTCTTGACAGAACGACCTCAAATATGGAGGTTCGACTGGATGAGGTTGTTTCAAATCGTGAGGATGTTGAGTCATTGGGAATCCAGGTCGGCGATTTCGTAAGCTTTGATCCAAGGGTAGTGGTCACTCCATCAGGCTTCATCAAATCGAGACATCTTGATGACAAAGCAGGAGTAATAGCGATATATGGCATTGCAAAACAGATCATAAATGAAGGACTATCTCCAAAGTTTACAACCCATTTCTTTATAAGCAACTACGAAGAGGTCGGTCATGGTGCATCTGCTGCAATACCTGATGATACCTTCGAATTTATAGCTGTTGACATGGCAGCTCCCGGGGAGGGGCAGACCTCAGATGAGTTCTCGGTTACCATATGTGCAAAGGATAGCACAGGCCCCTATGATCTGGAGCTTAGAAAGAGGCTGGTTGAGCTTTGCAAAGCAAATAATATTCGCTACAAGATGGATATTTACCCATATTACGGCTCCGACGGATCCGCAGCCCTAAGATCCGGCTACGACTTAAAGGTCGGATTGATAGAACCAGGTGTGGATGCGTCCCACTCCTTTGAGAGAACACACAGGGATGCCATAGAAGAGACCATAAAGCTTGGAGTTGCATATTTGACCGAAAAGTAGTTAGGTGAAAATTCCCGATTCACTTTCACTAATAACAATTATAGAGATTCACGATATAAAAGATCCTTCGTTCCTCTCAGATTGACGGTTCATTATCATTCTGAGTATAACGAAGGACCTTTTTTTGAGATCCCTCTACTTCAGTCGGGATGACAGAAATAAGTCATTTCAAGTGTTACAAAGGATCCTTTTTTACTATCAATTGTGAAATGTGAATTATCAATGTGAATTATGAATTGTGAATTGATTATACCAGCTTTATGAGCATATCGCTTAAAAGGTCTGTATCGTGGCGTATATATTCATTTTTCACATCTATGAGCTTGCCCTCGATTAGCTTGATTCCTCTCTTTTTGAGCTCTTTTTCCTCACCTTTTTCGATGCACACAGGAACTGCTCCATCGCTTCCATACCTTGTTAAAACATCCTTAGGTATACCTTCGGTATTGGCTATTACATAATCCAGAAATCCATCCATAGAGTGCCTGATTATCGCATCCACATGCTGGATGACTCCGTACCCGTCGGTTTCGCCTGGCTGAGTCATTACATTACACACATAAACTACTGGTGCTTTTGCCTTATTTATATGAAGGACCATATTTTTTACCAACAGATTGGGGATCACGGAAGTGTATAAGCTCCCTGGTCCCAGTACTATAAGGTCTGCTTCCTTGATAGATTTGACCGCCTCCACAAGCGGATAAGATCTCTCCGGTGTCATTGTCATCCGGGCTATACTCGTACCCCTCGCCTTAGCTATTTCAGGTATCATAGACTCTCCCTCAACTATCGTGCCATCCTCAAGCTGTGCAATGAGTCTTGCATTGGCGAGAGTTACTGGCAGTACCTTACCTGTTATGGAAAGTACGTTGCTCGTCTCTTTTATGGCCTTTTCGAAGCTGCCATGTATCTCGTTCATTGCTGCAATAAACAAATTCCCAAAGCTTTGTCCCTTAAGCACGCCCTCAGAAAATCTGTGCCCTAAAAGTTTTGCCATATTGGGTTCAGTGTTTGCAAGTGCCAGAAGACAAGATCTTATATCGCCGGGGGGCAACATGCCAAGATCCTCTCTAAGCCTCCCGCTTCCTCCTCCATCATCAGCTACTGTTACAATTGCTGTAATATTTTCTGTTTTTTCCTTCAAACCTCTCAACAGCACCGATAATCCGGTACCTCCGCCCAACACCACTACCTTAGGCTGTGTCTTTGATTTGTTCAATATCTTATCCATAATCTATTTCCCTTCATTATGCTTTACAAATCTCTATGGTCAACAACAGCCCTGTGCCCATCAGCCTTAAGGAGCCCTGCTATCCTTTCCGCTATGGCGACTGATCTATGCTTGCCGCCAGTGCAGCCAATACCTACCACCAACTGTGTCTTGCCTTCTTTGATATAATATGGAATGAGAAATTCAAGCAGATCCATTGTCTTTTCAATAAATAATTGTGTTTGAGGCCAACTGAAAACGTAGTCTCTTACGTTATTCTTTAATCCTGAGAATTCCTTCAGCTCGGGAATGTAGAATGGATTAGGCAGGAACCTGACGTCAAAAACAAGGTCCCCGTCCAGGAGGATCCCGTTCTTAAACCCGAAGGATGTTACTGATATGCTAAGCTTGCTCGCTTCCTCGCCCTCCATAAATATACGTGTCATCTCTTCCTTAAGCATTCCGAGGTTCAACTTGGTTGTGTCAATTATATAGTCTGCTCTACTCTTGACTTGCTTAAGTGCATCACGCTCAGCAGCTATACCATCCAGGAGATTCCCTTCAGGATTCAATGGATGAGGCCTTCTAAGCTCCTTATACCTTTTAATTAAAGTGTCATTGCCTGAATCCAGAAATAATATCTTGAAACCGATCCCCATAGCAGTGAGCTGGTCCAAACCCTGGAAAAGAGTCTCAAAGAATTCCCCGCCTCTTATATCGACAACGACGGCAACCTTTTTTATCTCCTTTGTCGATTTGTGGGTTAGCTCCGCAAATTTGGAAAGGAGTGCTGGCGGCAAATTGTCCATGCAGTAATAGCCCATGTCCTCCATAACCTTCATCGCCTGTGACTTCCCCGCTCCTGACATACCGGTAATTACTACAAATTCCATCCCTATCACCTCTCCTATCCATCTGCCCAAGCTTAATGGGCGATATTCACTATCCTATTTAAGTCTATACCAGATTCCTCAGTCTTTTTTATACCCCTACCAACCTCACCAACATTTGCTGGATCATGTGCATCGCTATTAAGATACAGCATTACGGGAATATCCTTTATCAGCTCAAGACTTTTTACTGACAATTCGTCGTGCTTGGAGCTTATTTCCAAAGCTGTCCCAATTCGAGCAGCTTTTTTTGCGACCTCGACAATATCAATTTTAGCCTTTGAGCCGGGATGGGTTATTATATTAATGGGATACCTGTCCATAGCCTTGATATATGCTTCAGTCATTCTTTCAACGGATCCCTCCATAGTGCCTGCAAACAGCTTGGCAAGCTGAGGTGTAACATATAAACCAAGAGCATCCCATATGCTTCCCGGAGTTGCTCCGTAGTGGTACCCCATAAGAAGGATGTCCAGTTGCTTTATTATACCTTCATCTACGTCAAGTTCACCATCCAATCCCACCAGATTCGATTCAAGCCCAAGTAGTATACTAAGTCCTTTTGGTTCATAAATTTCTCGCAACCTTATGATCTCTTCTTTCATTATAGGAAGATTTTCAAGCCTAAGTCCGTATAGGTAATGACCCGGCCCATGCTCGCTGATAACTATTGTCTCCAAGCCCTTCGCATATGCTTCTGCAACATTCTCCTCTATTGTACCCTTTGCATGTGTTCCTTTCCTTTTGAAACCACTGCTGTATATGGTGTGAGTATGATAGTCACCCTTAAGACGGATCATCAGTCTTCACCTGCCAGCTTGATCTCCATTTCCAGTTCAACCTCAAATTTGTCCCGTACGGTTTTTCGTACCACTTCTATAAGCTCCAAAACCTCTTTGCAGGTTGATTTACCTCTGTTTACAACGAAGCCGCAATGTTTTTCTGAAACCTGAGCATCTCCGTGCCTCAAGCCTCTCAGCCCGGAATCTTCAATCAGCTTACCTGCGAAGTATCCCTCCGGCCTCTTAAATGTGCTGCCAGCACTTGGCATTTCAAGTGGCTGCTTTGATGTCCTTTGAACGGTAAGCTCTTTCATTTTTCCATCTATTTTTGTATAATCGCCTTTTTTAAGTTTTATGGCAACATCCAGAACTATAAGATCATCCCTTTTGACTCTGCTGTTTCTATAGGCAAATTCCATCTCATGCCCACTAAGCTGGAGCTTCCTCCCATATTTATCAATTGCTCTTACCAGAGTCACCACATCCTTCATCTCTCCTCCGTAAGCACCTGCGTTCATAGAGATTGCCCCACCTATAGTCCCAGGTATACCGCTTGCGAACTCCAGGCCTTCCAGTGATTCTCTTAGAGCTGCTTTACTTACTGCAGTCAACAGAGCACCTGCCTGAGCATAAATAGTATCGTCATCGATCCGGACATGATCAAATCCGTCATTGATCTTAAGTACTACTCCTCTGATCCCACCATCTTTAACCAGCAGGTTTGAACCATTACCCATAATGAATAAAGGGACATTTCTCTCTCTTGATACCCTTAGAGCTTTTTCCATCTCCTCCTCAGATGTTATCCTTATGAGGACATCTGCTGGTCCACCTATCTTAAAGGATGTATGGGCTGACATTGGCTCATCAAATCTAATGTCCACAAAGTCTTGTTCATCGAATAATTTCATATATTTATTCATTTTGTATTATCACCCTTTGTTAAATATTGCATTCTGCTCTATATTATACCACATAGAAGGGTCTTTAACTAAAAAAGCTGCCACCCGAAGGTGACAGCTCAGTGTAATTAGTCTCTTGCCATTCTCTTGTATACTTCGTATCTTGCCTTAGAAGCAACCTCAGCTGCTTTGTAGAGCATCTCAGCTTCCTCTGGGAATGAAAGCTTAAGTGAAGTATATCTGACCTCTGAATCAAGGAAGTCAGTAACCGGTCTTGTCGGCTCCTTGGAGTCAAGCACAAACGGATTCTTGCCTTCATTGGATAGTCTTGGATCGAATCTGTATAGGTGCCAGTATCCTGTGTCAACTGCAAGCTTTTCTTGCTTAATAGTGGTTCCCATACCTGATTTGATTCCGTGGTTAATACATGGTGCATATGCAATAACAAGTGATGGACCGTCATAGCTCTCTGCTTCCTTAAGAGCCTTGAGAGTTTGGTTCATGTTAGCTCCCATTGCAACCTGAGCTACGTATACGTACCCATAGGTGGCAGCTATCATACCAAGGTCTTTCTTTCTTATTTTCTTACCTGAAGCTGCAAACTTAGCTACAGCTGCAGTTGGAGTCGACTTGGATGACTGTCCTCCTGTATTTGAGTAAACCTCAGTGTCGAATACAAGAACGTTGATGTCCTCACCAGATGCCAATACGTGATCAAGTCCGCCGAATCCGATGTCATATGCCCAACCGTCTCCTCCAAAGATCCACATTGATCTCTTGATAAGGTAATCCTTAAGCTCAGTTATAAGCTCGATTGCTGCATCTGCTTTTTCATTTCCGAACTTAACGTCAAGTCTTGGCAGTATCATTCCAGCAGCTGCTTTTGAGGCATTTGCATCGTTCATTCCTGCAAGCCATGCATTGAAATGCTCGTTAAGCTCTGAATCTACTCCAGCTGCCAGGAAATCTTCCATGGCAAGCTTTATTTTTTCCCTGATCTTCTTGACTGCTACTGCCATACCGTATCCAAATTCAGCATTGTCTTCGAACAGTGAGTTAGCCCATGATGGTCCTCTTCCGTCCTGACCTGCACAGTAAGGAGTAGCGGGAGCACTCGCTCCCCAAATCGATGAGCATCCAGTTGCATTGGCGATCATCATTCTGTCTCCAAACAACTGAGTTACAAGTTTGGCATAGGGAGTTTCTCCACAGCCTGCGCAAGCTCCTGAGAACTGAAGAAGTGGTTGCTGGAATTGAGTGTTTTTCAATATATTGGTTTCAAATCTGTCGCCTTTGTTCTTTACAGTCATTGCAAATTCCCAATTCTTGGAGTGTACTTCGTACTCTTCCTCGAATGGAGTCATTACAAGAGCCTTCTCCTTTGCAGGACATACATCAGCGCAGTTTCCGCAGCCTGTACAATCCAATGGAGAAACCTGGATCCTGTACTCAAGCCCTTCAAAGCCCTTGCCTGTAGGAGCGAGAGTCTCGAAGGTTTCAGGTGCTTTTGCCTTTTCATCTGCATCGACAAGTATAGGTCTTATTACTGCATGTGGACAAACATATGAACATTGGTTACATTGGATACAATTTTCCTTGATCCAATGTGGTACGTCAACAGCTATGGCTCTCTTCTCGAATTCAGAGGTGCCATGCGGGAAGGTACCGTCTTCTCTTCCAACAAATGTGCTTACTGGAAGGTCGTCTCCCTCTTGTCTGTTCATAGGCTCTACTACATTCTTTATAAAGTCAGGAACTTCCTTAACTTCAGCCTTTTCATCCACAGCATCCTTCCAGGAAGCCGGAACTTCTATCTTGACCAGGGCGTCGATACCCTTGTCTATTGCTGCATAGTTCATATTGACTATCTTCTCGCCTTTCTTGCCGTAATCCTTGATAACTGATTTCTTAAGGTGCTCTACGGCAACTTCCATTGGAAGTACCTTGGAAAGCTTGAAGAATGCGGACTGCATGATCATGTTGGTTCTTCCGCCAAGGCCGATTTCGACAGCAATCTTTGTAGCGTTTATAGTATAGAAATTGATCTCGTTCTCTGCAATGTATCTCTTCATTGAAGCAGGAAGGTTCTCTTCAAGCTCCTTCTCGTCCCATAGACAGTTCAGAAGGAAGGTTCCACCCTTCTTAAGTCCCTTCAGCAGGTCATAGCTGTGTACATAAGACTGCTTGGAGCAGGAAATGAAGTCAGCGTTTGAAATCAGATAAGTCGATTTTATCGGGCTGCTCCCAAATCTCAAGTGGGAGATAGTAACTCCTCCTGATTTCTTTGAGTCGTACGCGAAGTACCCTTGTGCATACATATCCGTGTCGTCACCTATGATCTTGATGGCGCTCTTATTAGCTCCAACAGTTCCGTCAGATCCGAATCCCCAGAATTTGCATTGGATTGTTCCCTCTGGTTCAGTTTCGATTATCTCATCAACTGGAAGTGAAAGGTTAGTTACATCGTCAACTATACCTACTGTGAACCCGTCCTTTGGATTTTCAGCTTTAAGATTCTTAAATACTGCAAGAATCTGTGAAGGCGTTGTATCCTTTGAGCCAAGTCCGTATCTACCGCCAACTATGATAGGCTGATCCTTCTTGGTGTAGTACAGGTTTTTGATATCCAGATAAAGTGGCTCGCCAAGCGCTCCCTTTTCCTTAGTCCTGTCAAGTACAACTATTCTCTTCACGGATGAAGGCATTACATCGAAGAAATATTTCTCTGAGAATGGTCTGTAAAGGTGTACCTTCATCAAACCAACCTTCTCGCCTTTAGCCATCAGGTAGTCGACTACCTCTTCAGCTGCCTCTGTTACAGAGCCCATGGCCACCATTACATATTCAGCCTCAGGGTGTCCGTAGTAATTGAACGGTTTGTAATCTCTTCCGGTTATCTTGTTTATTTCCTTCATGTAGTCATTTACCAGATCCGGTACTGCAAGGTAGTATGGATTTGAGGCCTCTGCAGCCTGGAAGTAGATATCCGGATTTTGTGCAGTTCCTCTTGTTACCGGGTTGGCAGGGTTCAAAGCCCTGTTTCTGAATTCTTTAAGAGCATCCCAATCGAGAAGCTTCGCAAGGTCATCATACTCCATAACCTCAACCTTCTGAATCTCGTGGCTTGTTCTGAATCCGTCGAAAAAATGAAGGAAGGGAACTCTTCCTTTTATTGCGCAAAGGTGAGCTACTCCGGCAAGATCCATAACTTCCTGAACTGAGCCTGATGCCAGTAATGCAAAGCCTGTTTGTCTTGTAGCCATTACGTCCTGATGATCTCCAAAGATGCTGAGTGCATGTGAAGCCAATGCTCTGGCTGACACATGGAATACTGCCGGCAGAAGTTCTCCAGCCATTTTGTACATATTAGGAACCATCAATAAAAGTCCCTGAGATGCTGTGTATGTAGTGGTCAAAGCTCCTGCCTGAAGTGAGCCATGAACTGCTCCTGCTGCTCCAGCCTCTGACTGCATCTCTGTTACCAATACCTTTTGCCCAAAAATATTAGTCTTGCCATGTGCAGACCATTCGTCTACTGATTCGGCCATGTTCGATGATGGTGTGATAGGGTATATCGCAGCTACGTCTGTGAAGGCGTAAGATATATACGCTGCAGCTGTGTTACCATCCATGGTCTTCATAACTTTACCCATGTATAGTACCTCCTTGATATGGTATATGGTTGATAAAATGTAAGAGGGCATTGCCCTCCTGAATTTGTTAAAAAATCCGCTATCATATTTAAGTATATTAAACAATGAAATGGATGTCAACTTAATATTCCTTCATATTTAGCCTGTCAAGAGCGCTTAATTCCTTGCATGCTTGTTGGCTTTCCTCTCCTGTATAGATTTGCTCACTCTTTCGTTAAGCTCCTCTGCAGCATTGTATCCAAGCCTCTTTTGGCGGTTGTTTTTTGCAGCGACCTCGACGATCATAGCTATGCTTCGACCGGGCTTTACAGGAATTGTAACCTTTGGCAGCTTTATGCCAAGTATCTCAATAGTCTCCTCCTCGAGGCCCACTCTGTCATACTCCTTGTCCGGATTCCATGCCTCCAGCTCTACGACCATATCCAAATAATCGTACTGCTTCACTGCACTTATTCCATATAGCCTTTCAATATCGAGTATTCCTATCCCTCTTATTTCAAGGAAGTATCGCGTCAATTCAGGGCAAGAGCCTCTAAGTGTATCTTCCACCCTTTTTATCTCGACAATATCGTCAGAGATCAGTCTGCAGCCTCTGGTAATAAGGTCAAGAGCAGTTTCGGATTTACCGATTCCTGATTTCCCTGTCAACAGTACTCCTACTCCAAATACCTCGAGCAAAACTCCATGAACACTTGTTTCAGGCGCTAATTTTAGCCCCAGGTAAGAAACCAACTCACCTATTACCTTCGAGGTGGTCTTCTCACTATAGAGGAGCGTCTTGTTGTATTTCTTCGAAAGCTCTATCAATTCCGGGAAAACCTCGTTCCCTCTTGTTACTATTATAACAGGGATAGGATATTGAATGAACTTCTCCAGTACGTCAAGTCGATTGGATTCATCCATATCCCTCAAAAAATGCCACTCTGCACTTCCAATGACCTGAACCCTCTCGGGAACGAATTTTTCATAGTAACCTGCCATCTGAAGTCCAGGCCGACTGATATCAGTGGTCTCAATCCTTACATATTCAACATCGTCGGAGACATATATGCGTTCAAGTCCAAGTTCATTTATCAAATCGATCAATAAAACGTGATCCATAGGCATTCTCCTTTACATCCCCTCTGGCGGTCTATGTGGTATAATTGCAGCTGCCAGAAAATACATCACTATACCGCCTATAAAGGCTGTCGGCAAAAGCAGAAACACCCAGCCAAGTCTTATCAGCGTGGAGTCTATTCCGAAATACTCTGCAATGCCACCACATACCCCTGCGATTTTTTTGTCAGTATCAGACAAGTAAAGCCTTTTATCCATTGCTATTCCTCCTTCTTTCTAAAGTGAGCCAGAACACTTTCAGCAGCCCGTACATTCATTCCCTTGACCTCGCATAGCTCCTCCAAGGTTGCTTCCTTGATTTTGGATATGCTTTGAAAATGCTTTAAAAGCTCCACTTTTCTCTTCTCGCCTATCCCCGGGATCCCGTCTAATTCAGATCTGAACATGTCCTTGGTTCTAAGACTTCTATGATAGCTTATGGCAAAACGATGAGCCTCTTCCTGGATCCTGTAAACCAGTTTGAATGCAAGGCTATCCTTGTCAAATGAAATTTCCTCATTATTATAGATCAATCCTCTGGTTTTGTGGAATTGATCCTTAACCATTCCACATACAGGGATATCTACGCCCATTTGATCGAGAAGCGACTGGACCCTGTTTACCTGACCCTTTCCTCCGTCTATCATTATTATGTCCGGGAGAAGTGAGAATCCATTTTTATTCTTAATGCTTTCCTCTCCTTCTTTATCAGCAAGTCCTCTAAGAAACCTTCTCTCCAGGACCTCAGCCATGCTTCCGTAATCGTCAGGAGTGCTAAAAGACCTTATCCTAAACCTTCTATAGTCGGATTTCTTAGGCTCACCTTTCTCGAATACTACCATAGACCCAACTGATCCTATGCCGCTTATATTTGATATGTCGAAGGCTTCCAGTCTTTCTGGCCTATCCTCCAGACCCAGGTTAATTTGCAGTTCCTCAAGTGCCTTAAGGTTTTCCCTGTGTTTTCGGAGGAATTTATCTCCATATTTATTTAGCATTTCCAGTGCATTCTCCTTAGCCATGCGTATCAGCTGAGACTTTTCTCCCTTGGAAGGCACCTGGATCGAGACCTTTGATCCTCTCATGCCGGACAGCCATTTTTGGATGGAATCATTGTCTTCAAGAGCTACCTCAAGGAGAAGCTCCTTTGGGATGTATGAGGCGCCCATATAGAACTGCTTAACAAAAGCTTCCATTATCTCACTTCTGTCCTCGATATATGAGTCTTCCATTATATAATGCTCTCTCCCAACTATCTTTCCATCTCTTATGAAGTAAACCTGAACGACTACCTCTTCGACTCCTCTTGCCATTGCAATGACATCCTGCTCTACATTTGATGCAGTATCTACTCTTTGCTTCACATGGAGCGTCGTAAGTGCCTGTATCTGGTCACGGAATGAGGCCGCGGCCTCAAAATTAAGTTCCTGAGAAGCTCTTTGCATTTTTTCCTCAAGCATTTTCACTATGCTGTCATCCTTTAGATTCAGAAAATCCAACACTTTATCTATCATCTCATTATATAAAGCTTCATCAACATTTCCCCTGCATGGACCAAGACATCTGCCTATGTGGTAATTCAAGCATGGCTTGAATCGCTGCCCCTCCTTGTCAAGGTTTAGGCGGCAATTTCTGATGGGAAACGTCCTCTGAAATATATCAATCGCTTCATTGACAGCTGTGGCGCTTGGGTATGGCCCAAAATACTTCGCTCCATCCTTTTCTATCTGTCTTGTTTTCAGGACTCTGGGATACCTCTCCTGGACTGTTACCTTTATATATGGGTACTGTTTGTCATCCCTTAAAAGTATATTGTACTTAGGTTTGTTGCGCTTGATAAGGTTCGCCTCCAAAACCAGAGCTTCAACCTCATTATTAACTATAATATACTCGAAGTCCTTGATATTCATAACCATGCTGGCAACCTTTGGAGAATGATTGCCAGAAGCCTGAAAATACTGGCGTACTCTCTTTTTAAGCGAGATCGCTTTCCCAACATATATGATTTCTCCCGATTTATCCTTCATTAGATAAACTCCCGGGAGGTCTGGAAGCTGTTTTAGTTGTTCGCTGAAATCTGCCACATTATCACCTTTATCTATTGATAGCTCAATTATACCACAAACACCTGACAATCCAATAATCTACGGAAACCTGTCATCTTAAACTTTGCATTTGTCCAAAGAAGATTGGAGGCTATCAGTTTTGAGGACATTTCCTGGCCAAGCGGCCGTGAGTGGTCCGAAAAACTATCTAACCTCCAATTTATATCAATAAAAGCTTCTTATTTACAATCATTTAACTAAATTACTTATTCCTTAGATCTCTCTTGTCTTTTCTCTTAACCAATCCTTTACATCTTCATCTAAGTGCGGGCTCAGCTTTTCATAAACATTGTTGTTGTAGTTGTTCAACCATTCCGCTTCATTCGGGGTCAATAGTTCCTTATCGACACACTTAGTATCTATATAGCACCATGAAAGCATATCGAAGCCGTAAAACTGACCTGAATCTGTTTTAATGTCCTCTTTAACTACAACTACATTCTCTGTACGTATCCCGTGCTTTCTTTCCTTATAAATGCCAGGCTCGATCGTCACTACCATACCTGGCTCCAGGGCTACACTATTTGGCATGGACGCTATCCTGTGAGGCCCTTCATGTACATTGAGCAAATAACCTACACCGTGGCCTGTTCCGGATTTATAATCCTCTCCCTCCATCCATAGGGGGTGTCTTGCAAGAACATCCAGCGCATGACCTGAGCTTCCTTGTAAAAACCTTGCAGAAATAAGATTTATATGGCCCTTGAGGACAAGCGTGAAATCTCTTTTCTCCTCTTGGGTAACGTCTCCTAATGCAATAGTCCTTGTTATATCAGTTGTCCCGTTTAGGTATTGTCCGCCTGAATCTAGAAGGAAAAGACCCTCTTTCCCCAGGGCAGCATTGTTATCCTCTGTAGCAGAATAATGCATCATGGCAGCATTTGGTCCATAAGCAGCTATTGTTTCAAAGCTTGGTTCGATAAAATCCTCCATCCCTTTTCTGAACTGAAGAAGCTGGTTTGATGCATCCATCTCAGTGATTTCTGTTTTACCGAGGTTGTTGTGAAGCCAGTGGAAGAATTTAGTTAAAGCTACTCCATCCTTTACATACGCCAATCTCAGGTTTTCTATCTCGGTCTTGTTCTTGACCCCTTTAGGGAGAGTTGTTAGATTTGGTTTTTCAATTATCATACATCCTTCAGGTATAGAGCTGAAAAGCCATCTGTTTATCCTCTCTTTATCCAGAACAATGGATCTGTCTTTGCTGATCGATGCTATATCATCAGCAACTAAATCATATTGTCTGCATTTTATTCCCTGCTCTCCAAGAAATATCGCCGCTTCATCATCCAGCTTATCCATATCAAGATACAATATTGCAGTTTCATGAGATATAAGGGCATATGACATTACCACGGGGTTGTACTTTACGTCCCCACCTCGGATGTTATAAAGCCATGCTATGTCATCAAGACTGCCCAGCAAGAAATAATCCGCTCCGAGGCCCTTCATTTCTTCTCTTATTTGAATCAGTTTATCTTTGGCGGACTCTCCGGTATACTTCACATCAAGACACATAAGTTTATTTTTGGAAAGCTCTGGTCTGTTTTCCCAAATAATTCCTACCAGGTCCTCTCCATCATAAATCATTGGTTCGATCTTATCTAAGTCATCCAGCACCGATTCAACAAACCCCTGGGATACTATCTTACCATTCAAGCCTATAGTAGCACCTTTATTTAGCTTTTCCAGTAGCCACTGTTTATAGGTTGGATAACCGGGAGTGTTCATTTTATATAGGACAAATCCAGTATCCCTGATCTGGTTCTCTGCTTGAATAAAGTATCTTCCATCAGTCCATAGGATGGCTTCGTCCATTGTCACGACTGCAGTCCCTGCTGATCCCGTGAAACCTGTCAGGTAGGCTCTCCCTTTGTAATGATCTGCAACATATTCAGATTGGTGAGGATCTGATGTAGGTTCTATATAAGCATCCAGTCCTCTTTCCTTCATTAGGTTTCTAAGTGCTTCAAGTCTATTAGTTGTCATGTTGTCTAACGCCTCCCTTATTAGATTCCTGCTTGATCAATAATCCTGCAACTGCCATGCCCGAGATCCCTGCAATGAGCTTAGAGACGATAAAGGCATTGACTGAGGACGGTGAAACCGAAGATACATAGCCCAACTGGCCACCGAGAACAAATGCCCCACTAACTGAAAATGCAGCGTTCAGCATTTTGCCTTTCCAGTTCATTTCATGATAAACACCCATCATAGGGAGACAGCTGGCAAGTGATGAAAATAGGCCAAGTATCGAGTACTCATCAAGTCCAAATCTTGTTGATGCTCTCTTAAGCACCCTTGATAGCCTCCTCTGCAAAAAGTACAGCATAGGATAAGCACCAGATAAAACAACTGCAATCGTGAATACTAGCATTACTGCTTCCTCCAAGGGCAGCATACCCTCTACTATCACATGCCCTGTTGAATAGCTGTAAATGCTGAGGAGAAGTCCAAATGTACTCAGGCCTAAAACCAGCTTTCCAACCATGCTAAAAACAGATACCATCTTATCCTGGAACCTTATTAATCCATATGCTATAAGTGCTGAAAACACTATCACCGGAAGTAGATTCAAAATGACCTCAACAGCTGAAATTTTCAACATAAAGCCTGCAATCACCATACCGACAGGTACAGTTACTATCCCTGCCAGGATCCCTTTTGCAAAGTATTCGAAGTCCCTTACAGATATAAGGTTGGTTGCTACAGGCACCGAAAAGGAAATTGTAGCTCCCAGAGTGGATGCAAGTATAACTCCGTTGAATGCTACCATGTTTTCGCTCCTGGCTATCTCCAGACTTGTATTATATGCTCCCAGGTCTGTTGCCAATATGCTGCCGATAAATACTGATGGATCTGTGTGAAGCAGATTTGCCAACGGCAGGAGTATGGGAGTTGCAGCTGATGCAATTATGGGTGATAGGCTGTAAATCCCGATTATGGTTAGGGCAAGACCTCCCATCGCCTTGAAACCTTCGTCGAACTTGACTCCCAAACCAAATTTGTTGTTAAGCAGCTTGTCGATCCCAGCCAATATCGAAAACGCCAGCATTGCGTAAAGCATCAAATTTCCTCCAGATCTGAAATATTCAAGGATATTATACTATAAGGGTCAGGAAAACGCCAGGGGAAAGGAGTTATGGGAATGGGGTTAGGCATTAGGCAATTAGCGATAGGCGATCGGCGGCAATGGGGGCAGACGACCCTGTCTTGCCGAAAGAAAAGATCCCTCGACTACGCTCGGGATGACAAAAGTGCTGTCATTCTGAGGCTCGCCGAAGAATCTAAGATTTTGCTGCCTGCTGTCTACTACCTACTAACAGCTGTTTTTCATTACTTATCGCTTAATTTATACCAAAATTTTTCTTAAAAAATCCTGAGTTCTAGGGTTCTTTGGATCATTAAAAAGCTCCTTGGGCGTCCCCTGTTCAAGCATGACACCTTCGTCCATGAATATCACCCTGTCGCCAACCTCTTTGGCAAAGCCCATCTCATGAGTGACTACTACCATTGTCATTCCCTCGCGTGCAAGCTCCTTCATTACCTCCAGTACTTCGCCGACCATTTCGGGATCCAGCGCGGATGTAGGTTCATCGAAAAGCATGACCTCAGGATTCATTGCCAAGGCTCTAATAATCGCAATACGTTGTTTTTGACCTCCTGAAAGCTGGTTTGGGTAGGAATCTGCCTTTTCCTCAAGCCCAATTCTTTTTAGGAGCCTCCATCCGATCCCCTCGGCATCGGCTTTGGACATCCTTTTCACCTGGATCGGAGCAAGGGTGATATTCTCCATAACTGTCTTGTGCGGGAACAAATTGAATTGCTGGAATACCATACCCATCTTTTCACGCTGTTTGTTTATGTCATTGCTTTTATCAGTTATATTGACTCCATCAAGTAGTATCTCTCCGCTCGTTGGCTCCTCAAGCAGGTTCAGGCATCTAAGGAAGGTGCTCTTGCCTGAACCGCTGGGGCCTATTATGACGACTACTTCGCCGTCGTTAATAATTTCACTTATGTCCTTAAGGACATGAAGGCTGCCAAACTTTTTATTTAGGTTAATTGTTTGTATCACCGGCACGCAGCCTCCTTTCGAAAATTCCCAATAGCTTTGACAGCGAGAATGTTATAACGAAATAAATCAAAGCCGCATATACCAAAGGTATGAATGGCTTATAGGTTATACCCCTCAATGTATCAGCATTGTACATGATATCATGGATCCCCACAACCGATATGATCGCCGATTCCTTAATCAGAACTATGAACTCGTTACCAAGTGCAGGGAGAATGTTCTTAAAAGCTTGGGGAATTATTATGTGCCTCATCGCCATCCCATATGGCATTCCTAAAGATCTGGCTGCCTCCATTTGTCCCTTATCTATTGATTGGATCCCGGCACGGATTATCTCAGCCACATAGGCCGCGCTGTTCAATAGCACTGCTATGGTACCTAATGTCAATCTGCTAAGCTCAAATGGTAAAAACATTGGAAATCCGTAGTAGACTATATATAGCTGTACTAAAAGGGGAGTACCTCTTACTAGCTCGATGTATGAGGTGGAAACTCCTTTTAGTATTTTGTTGTTAGACAGCTTCATCAGGCTTAAAAGAACCCCAACTATAGTTCCGAATATGACTCCAAAGAAGCTTACTCCCAAGGTAACCGTGGTTCCCCTTATAAAATACTTGTAATATTTCATTATAAACTCTATATCAAAGATATCCAAACAAAGGCCTCCTTTTATACATAAAAAGGCAAAAGAGAAGAACTTCTCTTTTGCCGGGGAATATCTTATTCTTCTGCCAGCTCAGTAGCATCTGCTATGAACTGCTCAATTTTACCTTCGTCTATCAGCTTTTGCAGTACTTTGTCTATCTCTGCCAGGAAATCTTCATTCCCCTTATTGACAGCCACTGCAACACCATCTTCCTGGCCTAACACTTGCTCTGCGAGGAAAAGGTCGCTATTTTGCTTAACATAGGCTTTAGCTACCGGCTCAACCAGAATTACTCCATCAACCTTACTATTCTTCAATTCAAGTATAAGATCAGTGATCTTACTAAGCCCAATATACTCAGCTGAAGTGAACTGCTCCATAGCAATTTTTTCCTGAATGGTTGATTTCTGTGCACCTATTTTCTTGCCTGCAAAATCCTCCGGAGTTTTAAGAGTATCGGCATCTGCTGCCTTAACTACGAATCTTTGCTGGGCTTGGTAATAAGGTATTGAAAAATCAACAGATTCCTTACGTTCTTCAGTAGCTACCATACCTGCTATGATGAAATCAATGTCATCAGTAACAAGTGCAGGTAAGAGCCCCTCAAACTTCATATCCACGATTTCCAGTTCCACTCCGATCTCCTCTGCTATAGCTTTTGCTATCTCGATGTCGAAGCCCACAATATGATCCTGACCGTTTATTTCCTTATGGAACTCATAAGGCGGGTAATCTGCTGCAGTCCCAAGTACAATCTTGCCGGAAGCCTTTATTTCTTCAAGCTTGGATTTTTCAGCTGGAGTGTTGCCGCCACTTCCACCGCTGCAACCTGTCAGTGCCAGTACCATCATTGCCAATGCCATTACTAATGCTTTTTTATTATTCATTTTTATTCCTCCTATTATTTAAGTTTCCTGGCTATAATAGTGAGGAACTCCTGTGACCTTTGGAAGTCTTGTCCACAGCTACTGAACCAAACTTCCGTTGGCTCTTGATCAGATATTTTTCTATCAAGATTAAGACCTCCTTCAGTAAAATTTAATATGTTAATCATTATATTCCTGGAGTTTAACAATTGCAATACTTTTTTTGATTTTTATTCGATAATTAAGTGAAGCGGTGAAGGGATGATCAATTTTCTCAGCTTACCAATATCTGTTTGCCCGGGATCAAGCCACTTATCTTCGTCTTCCGGTGATAGAATTACAGGCATCCGGTCATGTATCAGTGCCATTTGCGTGTTGGCATCGGTAGTGAGAATAGTATAAGCCCTGAATCTATTTCCTTCCTTGCTAATAAAGTCTTCGTACAGTCCTGCCATAGAAAAAATGGTTACATCCTCTACACTAATCTTCCTTTTTATTTTTTTGTTATCCTTTTCTTCCCATTCAAAAAAGGCGGTCGCAGGTACCAGACACCTACCTTTTAGGAATGATTTCCTGAAGGTTGGTTTTTCGTGAACTGTCTCTCCACGGGCATTTATCAAAGGCCTTTTCGCATAATGAGGCATAAACCCCCACTTGGCCAATTCAATATTCCGCCCGTCACTTTCTGTAATAATGGGTTGGAAGTCAGTTGGAAATATCTCACTCTTGGTTGTGATTTCCTTTTCAGCTATTATGGCCTTGTACCGCTCGATCAAAAGATCGATATCCGCATCCAAGGCGTACCTTCCACACACTTCTGCTTCACCTATCCTTTCTTAAGTGCCTCCTTCAGGAACTTGCCTGTATAGGACTCCTCGAAGGCAGCTACCTCCTCAGGCGTACCGGTTATGACTACTTGTCCTCCCCTGTCTCCACCCTCTGGCCCAAGGTCGATAACGTAATCCGCAGTCTTTATAACGTCAAGATTATGTTCAATGACGATCACAGTATTATCACCTTCCACCAACTGATTAAGGACTGTTATAAGTTTATGGATATCGGCTGTGTGAAGTCCTGTTGTTGGCTCGTCAAGGATATATACAGTCCTTCCTGTCGCCTTTTTTGAGAGCTCGGTTGCCAGTTTAACTCTCTGAGCCTCTCCTCCCGACAGCTCAGTTGATGGCTGACCGATTTTGATATATCCAAGTCCCACGTCATAAAGGGTTTGGAGTTTACGTTTTAATCTTGGAAGGTTTTGGAAAAATTCAAGTCCTTCCTCGACTGTCATTTCCAGAACGTCGGATATAGTCTTTCCCTTATATTTTACCTGCAGAGTCTCCCTATTATACCGTTTGCCCTTACAAACCTCGCAAGGTACATATACATCCGGAAGAAAATGCATCTCGACCTTTAGTATCCCATCTCCCTTGCATGCCTCGCATCTTCCGCCCTTGACGTTAAAGCTGAATCGGCCTTTATTGTACCCTCTTATTTTAGCTTCATTGGTCATGGAAAATACATCCCTGATAAGATCGAATAAGCCAGTATAGGTTGCAGGATTTGATCTGGGAGTTCTTCCTATTGGATTTTGGTCGATCTCAATGACCTTATCAAGATACTCAAGTCCTGATATCCTGTCGTGAACTCCCGGCCTGACCCGGGCTCCATTAAGGCTATGTGCAAGTGATTTATAGAGTATCTGATTAATAAGGGAACTTTTGCCGGAGCCTGATACTCCAGTGACACAAGTCATGACGCCAATAGGTATTTTAACGTCTATGTTCTTAAGATTATTCTCTGACGCACCTTTTACCTCGATCCATTTCCCATTAACCGGCTTTCTTGTTTTCGGTACCGGGATTTTAAGTTTCCCCGAAAGATAACTTCCAGTTATGGAGTTTGGATTATTCTTGATATCCTCAACTGTACCCTGAGCAACTATATATCCACCGTGGATACCTGCTCCAGGCCCTATATCCACGATCTGGTCCGCTGCATACATAGTATCCTCGTCGTGTTCCACTACTATAAGAGTATTGCCGATATCGGTGAGGTTCCGCAAGGTTTTAAGAAGCATGGAATTGTCTCTCTGATGCAAACCTATGCTGGGCTCATCCAGTACGTAAATAACTCCCACCAGACTTGAGCCTATTTGAGTGGCTAATCTTATTCTCTGGCTTTCACCCCCCGACAGCGATCCTGCTGCTCTCGCAAGGGTCAGGTAATCAAGGCCAACATCCATAAGGAATTGAAGCCTTTCCTTTATTTCCTTCAGGACCTGTTCTGCTATGTGCTTTTCCTTGTCGGAGAGCTTCAGACCGCTGAAAAACCCGATTGACTTTGAAACTGGAAGCTCGGTGGATTCAGTTATGTTAAGTCCATTGATCCTGATTGCCAATACCTCATCCTTAAGCCTTTTCCCTTTGCATGCAGGACAAGGATTTTCAGCCATATACTCCTCTATCTTGTTTCGCATGTAGTCGGAATGAGTTTCCAGGTATCTTCTCTGAAGATTATTTATAACGCCTTCAAATGTACCGGTATATTCCCGTCTTCCCTCATCATCAAAATGACTGAGGAAGGTGAACTTTATGTTCCTTTTGGTGCCATAAAGAAGCTCATCTATGAATTTTGGAGGCGCTTCTGAAAGTGGCTTGTCCATATCATATCCATTATCCTCAGCAAGGGTTTTAAATATCTGATAATAATAGGTATCCTCCGCGGAGTTGCTGAATGGTGCTACTCCTCCCTCATTGACGCTTAGATTCAGGTTAGGCAGTACCAGTTCCTTGTCGATCTCCTTGTGAAAACCCAATCCATTACAAGTAGGACACATTCCAAAGGGACTGTTGAAGGAAAACATTCTTGGCGATATTTCCTCTATTGAGACCCCGCAGTCAGGGCATGAGAGCTTTTGGCTGAAGGTCAATCTCTCTCCCTCTATAACGTCAACCATTACCAGGCCATCACCCAGACCCAGTGCAGTTTCCAGGGAGTCAGAAAGCCTGCCCACTATTCCTTCCCTTACTATCAGTCTGTCGACTACAACCTCGATATTATGTTTTTTGTTTTTATCCAGCTTAATATCTGAATCTATCTCCATAAGCTCTCCGTCGATGAAAAGCCTCATGAATCCGTCTTTTCTTATCTGTTCCAGGAGCTTTACGTGTTCTCCCTTCTTACCTCTGATGACTGGTGCAAGCACCTGTATCCTTGTCCTCTCAGGCAATGACATAACCTTGTCAACCATCTGATCCACGGTCTGGCTTGTGATCTCCTTTCCGCAAATATGGCAATAAGGTATCCCGATCCTTGCATAAAGAAGACGCAGAAAATCGTAAATCTCTGTAACAGTGCCAACTGTCGACCTTGGATTTCTGGATGTCGTCTTCTGGTCGATGGAGATGGATGGTGACAGACCTTCAATATATTCTACATCTGGCTTATCCATTTGTCCAAGGAACTGTCTTGCATAGCTCGACAGAGACTCCACGTATCTTCTCTGCCCCTCAGCATATATCGTATCGAATGCAAGGGATGACTTCCCTGATCCGCTAAGTCCGGTAAACACTATGAACTTTTCTCTTGGGAGCTCAAGGCTGATATTCTTTAGATTATGAACCTTCGCTCCCCTTATTACTATTTTATCCTTTGTCATTTTACCTCAGTCACCTCAGTCTCTGATGCTCTTTCTGAGCTCTATTATCTTATCTCTTATATCTGCAGCTTTTTCGAACTCAAGTGCTTCCGCAGCCTTTAGCATGGCTGCTTCCAAGCCTGATATTATAGCTTCTATCTCTTCCCTGCCCAACTTGCCTTCATATGCAGGCTGATCCTCTGCAACCAAGGTTGCTTCGATGATTTTTCTAACTCCCTTTACAATTGATCTGGGAGTTATATTGTTCTTTATATTATACTCGTGCTGTAGCTGTCGTCTTCGGTTGGTCTCAGATATAGCTCTTTCCATGGAGCCTGTTATTTTATCCCCATACATGATAACTCTGCCCTGAATGTTTCTGGCTGCTCTTCCGATGGTTTGAATAAGAGATGTCTCACTTCTAAGAAACCCCTCCTTATCGGCATCGAGGATGGCTATTAGGGATACTTCTGGCAGGTCCAACCCCTCCCTTAAAAGATTTATACCTACAAGGACATCATGCTTTCCAAGCCTCAGATCTCTAATGATCTCCATTCTCTCAATGGTGTCGATATCTGAATGAAGGTAGGTGACCTTCACACCAACCTCCTTCAAATAATCTGTCAGATCCTCAGCCATCCGCTTGGTCAGCGTAGTAACGAGAACCCTTTCTTCTCTGGTCACAACCGTTCTGATCTCATTTAGCAGATCGTCTATCTGATGAGCTGTCGGCCTTACCTCAACTACAGGATCCAGAAGACCGGTTGGACGTATTATCTGTTCGACCATATTTTGAGCTCTTTCAAGCTCGTAAGGACCAGGAGTAGCTGACACATATACTATTTGTTTTACCAGCTTTTCAAACTCGTCAAATTTTAGTGGCCTGTTGTCAAGAGCTGATGGAAGTCTGAAACCATACTCCACAAGAGTTGTTTTTCTTGACCTGTCTCCTTCGTACATTCCCCTTATCTGAGGTATGGTGACGTGAGACTCGTCTATTATAACCAGAAAATCCTCCGGAAAATAGTCTATGAGTGTATAAGGTCTGCTTCCTGCCTGACGGTCGCTGAGGTGTCTTGAATAGTTTTCGATCCCTGAGCAAAATCCCATCTCTCGTAGCATCTCCAGATCATACCTGGTTCTCTGCTCCAGTCTTTGCGCTTCAACAAGCTTGTCTCTGTCTCTAAGATCTCTTAATCTATCTTCCAGCTCTTTTTCAATGGAAATCAAGGCTCTTTGAACCTTCTCATCCGTTGTGGCAAAGTGGGAAGCTGGAAATATTGAGACATGAGTCCTGTAGCCAAGGACTTCGCCTGTAAGATAGTTCACCTCGGATATCCTTTCGATCTCATCACCGAAGAACTCCACCCTGATCGTATTTTCTGCTGAGGATGCAGGAAAAATCTCCAAGGTATCTCCTCTTACCCTGAAGGTGCCCCTTACAAAGTTTATGTCGTTTCTCATATACTGAATATCTACAAGCCGCCTCATGACATCGTCTCTATCCCGCTGCATGCCGGGTCTAAGTGAAACCACCAGGTTTTCATAATCGATCGGATCTCCCAAACCGTAGATACAGGATACTGAGGCAACAATAATAACATCCCGTCTTTCAAACAACGCCATGGTGGCTGAGTGCCTGAGCTTGTCTATCTGATCATTGATGGATGAATCTTTTTCAATGTATGTGTCTGTCTGGGGAACATAGGCTTCAGGCTGATAGTAGTCATAATAGCTTACGAAATATTCAACTGAACTATTTGGAAAGTACTCTCTGAATTCACTTGCCAGCTGGTATGCCAGGGTTTTGTTGTGAGCTATCACAAGCGTTGGCCGCTGAACTCGCTCTATTATATTTGCCATTGTAAAGGTCTTTCCTGATCCGGTCACTCCCATAAGCACCTGGTCTCTCAGTCCCTTTTCCAAACCCTCTACCAGAGCATTGACCGCCTCTGGCTGATCCCCGGTCGGTTTGTAAGCCGCTTCTATCTTAAAATGGTTCATATTGTCTCCCTCACTCCTTGAACACATGTTCTATTATTATAGTATACCAATCAATTTCAAAAATCCACAGAAATTATGAACTTGTGGAAACTCCCAGCTTAAGGTAAAATTATTGGAGGAGGCGATAACTGCGATGAAGCGCAATTTATTTGCAATACTTATTTTGGCTTTAGCCATCCTCGTTACCGGCTGCTCCAGTACTTATAATGCTGTTAATCAATCGCCTGAGGATCAGGAACCACTATCCCTCGATTATAAGATAGAACAGGTCGTTCTCACAAAGGGATATCAAAATACTGAACCAAAGGTCGAGCTTATTCAAAAAAACAACGAAACCAGGCTGGTTGTATACCCTGGCCTATTAAAGAGTGCAGGTGTCCAGGTTGAGGAAATAACCATGGATGGAGGAAAAATATCTATTTCATTGGTTAACCAGGATAATCCTAATTCTGAATTGGTTATACCCCAAATCACTGTCCACCTCACAGATGTCGATATGTCAAGAGCCGCTGGTGCTGCTTTCTCCATAGTGAACAAGAACTACACGCCTATCAGGGTAAATTATGGAATAGTAGACGTGCTCAACAAGCTAAAAGCCGACATGAAAATCAGCAGCTCAACCAGCCCGCAGGTCAGACTTGTTGAGGATGGGGAAAAGCTGCTCTGGGAAGTCGTATATGAGAATATTTTTGATAGAGACAGTAAAGAGGTGCCGTTAATAAATCTTAAGGCAGTGGTGGATTCAGGATCAGGTCAGCTGGTTATGTCAAGTAAAAGCCTTATCTCATCGCTTGTGGCTGAAGGTAAGGTACTCAGCTTCGATCAGGATCATGGCATGATTTATACAAATGACCTTACTGGTAACAGCGGCAGTTTCACCAGCAGTCTATGGCTATATGATACCACCTGGGGAGAAAAGTATTTCCTATACGGTACTAATAACCGGATCGAGTCGGCGGAATTCAGCCATAATGGAGAGAATATAGCTTTTATTGAAAACGATGGAACTCACTCAATGCTTTATATAATACAGCTTGAGAATATGAAGGTAATAAAGGTTTCCTTACCGGGAGATTTTACTCCTAATAAGGCAGTTTGGGGAGATGGCGATCTGCTCTTTATATCAGAGACACCTGTTTTCGGTAGAACAAGAATCATGAAGTATGACATATTAAATAATAATCTCGATGCATCATATACCTTTGAGCTGCCAATCATAAATCTAACCATTAGCAAAGACACTTTCGCAGTTGCTGAGAGAGATGGCGAAAACACCAACAGAAGACTTCATATCTCCTATGGAGGCGGACCCTTCCAATTGATTGGAATGGGGTGGAATTTGATATCCCTTGATAAAGACAGGATAGGATATCTGGAGCAAGACCAAAAAGTCAACTCCAACGCATTGGTCGTATACGACGCCAAGCAAGGTAAAGAGTCTTATCGTATCCAGCGAAACTTTTCCGCTATCAGCTATGTTGGTGACGATAAGCTGTTGTTAGTCGAGAGGGTCAATGGAGGAAATGACTTCAGCCTTTCAATTTTTGATGTCAAAGATGGTTCTGAGGTTACCTTGGGAAGATCCCAAAGTGAAAAGGTATATTTAAATATGGATTCGGGAGTCCTCCTGGTTGACCTGCTTATTCCCTTCAAATCCGAAATGTCTGAGATCATCTATGCCATTAAGCTGGAAAACCTAAAATGAAAAAGCACCCGCTTGGGTGCTTTTATTCTTGTATGATTTTCTTCAATTCTTCAATAGCCCTTTGGAGCTGATTGTCCTGTTCAAGGTAATCCATTCCGATCCCCTCTGCTTCTTCGCTCAGTTCCACAATAATATCAGGCTCTATACCGATCCCGTGTATGTTTTTATCGGCAGGTGTGAAGTATTCAGACACTGTAAGCTTTATGCCCGACCCATCTGGCAGATCTCTGAGTCTTTGAACAACACCCTTGCCAAAGGTCGTAGTTCCGATCAATATGCCTCTGCCGTTATCCTGGATAGCTCCTGCAAGTATCTCGGAAGCACTTGCACTTCCTTCATTGACCAGTATTACTAAGGGCAGGTCAGTATGCTTGTCATCTGAATAAATATAGTCCTTCTTACCGTTCTTATCCTTTGTGTAGACAATTGTTGCTTCCCCTAATAGCTCATCAGCTATATCTGTGCTGACGTTCATAAGTCCTCCAGGGTTGTTTCTGACATCAATAATAATGCCTTTTATCCCCTGCATTTTCAACCTGTTAAGATGATTTAGAAAATCACTTGCAGTTGGCACATCGAAAGAGGTCAGCCTGATATATCCGATGTCGCCTTCCAGAAGCTCAGACTTTACACTTACAAGCTTAATGATTTCTCTTGTTACTGTCACATCAAAGGTTTCTGTTTCTCCATTGTTGCTTCTCAGGATCGTTATGGTTACATCCGTGTCAGGTTCGCCCCTCATCCTGCTAACTGCCTCATCCATTGTCTCAGCAAAATAATCAACACCTTCTACCCTGATGATCTTGTCTCCGGTTTTGATACCCGCTCGCTCACCTGGCGTATCCTCAATGGGCGAAACAACTGTTATAAGGTTGTCGTCTCCGGGAGTCACTATAATACCTATGCCTCCGTATTCTCCCTCTGTCTCCATGTTGAATTCTTCATACTCGCTTTTCGACATGTATACTGAATAAGGATCGTCCAAAGCTGCTACCATTCCCCGGATCTGACCCTCTCGCAGCGCTTCATCGTCAACTTCTCTTAGATAAAGCTCATCAATAGCCTTCCTCACTGTAACCAGTTTTTCATTATCCTGCTGAAGCTTTTTTAGTACCTCATAATCAGTCTTTGATACCACTATACTGTTTCCCAGTTGAAGGGTTGTGAAGCTTCCCAACCCAAAAGCAATGGCATTTGTGACTATCAGCAATATCAAAAATACTACTATCATTTTTCTCTTGGTCATTTTTACACCCCGGCTCTAAGCAATTTTCAGTCTCCATGTTATTATAACATTTATTTCATATGCAATCATCAAAAAAGAGGAGATCGCTCTCCTCTTCATAATATTCAAAAACAATTCCAAAGCTCAAATCATATGCTTCCATTCAACCAAGGTAAAGGATCCACGTAGGCTCCATCCTTACGTACCTCAAAGTGAAGGTGCGGTCCAGTAGAGTTTCCTGTGCTTCCAGCCTTAGACACCGTATCTCCTCTTTTTACGCTCTGCCCCTCGGAGACAACTAACGCTGAATTATGTGCATAGAGTGTTACGATCCCACCGCCGTGGTCAAGCATTATGACCTTGCCATAGCCTCCAAGCCAGTCGCTGTAGATCACTGTTCCCGCAGCTGCCGCAGTTATGGCTGTACCTGTCGGTGCAGGGATATCTATACCGGTGTGAAGCTTTTTGACCTTGAATATCGGATGGATCCTATATCCATATGGCGAGCTTATCCTTGAATGCCCGGGCACAGGCCACGCCATTTTGCCTCCTGAATAAGGTCCGGAATTCTTTTGAAGCTTTACTATCTGGGATTCGATCTCCTTGGCAAAGTCATTGAGTTTGTCGTATTCTTTTTCGAATGCCTTGATATCGAGAGCAATATCTGCCATTAGTAGCTCTTTGTCCCTGCTGGCTCTCTCGAGGCTTCTTTTTCTATCCTCGAGCTTAGCCTTGGTCGTCTCCACAGATGCTCTCTGTGCCTCCAGCTCAACCTTCTTCTCCTCAATTATGTCTCTTTGTTCCTTCATATATTTAATAAGTTCTTTGTCGTAATCAGCAATGGAATGTATCATCTCCTGTCTGGAGAGGAAATCCTTGATGTTGTCTGATGACAGCAGGACCTCAAGATACCCTGCATTTCCATTCTTATACATTACTCTCAGTCTTTGATTGAATGTTTCTGTACGTTCCTCGATATTTATCTCTGCTTCCTTAAGGCTTTCCATGGTGTTTTCTATCTCTGAGTTTAGTATCTGAAGCTCATTTTCAACACTTGTCAGCTCAGACGCCGCATTGGATACCCTTAGGTCAAGCTCCTTAATCTGATTATCAAGGTTTTTGGTTTCCTTTTGCATTGCTTCAATTTCTTTTTTTGTCTCTTCGATCTCCTTCTGGATATTCTCCTGTTTCTTCTTCAGCTCCTCTACGGTTTCTCCACTGGCCTGCATGACTGAAGTAAACACCAATGCAAGTGCTATTACGAATGTAAGTAGTCTTTTCCTGTTCACGCACAACCCTCCTAAACGTTCAAATAGCGTTTTAGAGACAGGAGACTACCAAGAGCCCCGATCCCTGAGCCTATCGTGCCAAAAATAATAGCAATATCAGCAAATATCATTTTGGGATCCACCAGATAGAAGGTGAATAAATTGTACAGCTTCTCATTCATGGATTCATAAAGGTATTCATATCCAAAGTAAACCACAGCGATCGACAGCAATGCCCCAAGAAGTCCGAAAAGCACTCCTTCAATGATAAATGGGCCTCTGATGTAGTCGTTTGTTGCTCCTACATACTTCATTATATTTATTTCTCTTCGTCTGGAGATTACGGTTATCTTAATGGTATTGGATATTATAAAAACCGATACGAACACCAATATGCCGATGATAGCGATCCCGCCAACGCGGATGTATCCTGCAAAAACAAGTAGTTTATCTATTACATCTTTATAATATTTTACTTCTTCAACGCCGTCAAGTGTTTTGACTGCATTTACTAAATTTTCAGCTAACTCTATATCATTTACCTTGATAATATATGAATCAGGTAATGGATTTTCTTCCAAACCCTCGAGAAGGTAAGCTTCTTCAGCCCATTCCTCCTTCATGATTTCCAGAGCCTGTTCCTTTGACCTGAACATGATTGAAAGTACTCCAGGGTACTCCATGACCTCGGCCTCGATGGCATCCAGAGCCCCAGAACCCAGGTCATCTTCCAGGAACACCTCTATCTCATCAAATTTTAGCTTGGTATCAAGCACGACGTTATTTATGCTCAGTATTATTATCAAAACAACGCCCAGTATCATAAGGACGGCAGAAATACTGGTCACAGAGGCAAGGCCCATCCCCCGGTTACGCCACATGCTCTGAAATCCCTGCTTTATGATGTTCTTAAATAGTCGGAATTTCAACGCTATAACCACCCTTCTGTTCATCTCTTATGAGTCTACCATCCTCAAGAGCCACTACTCTCTTCTTCATAAGGTTTACGATGTCCCTGGCGTGAGTAGCCATAACCACGGTAGTACCCCTGTTGTTGATATCTGTAAGCACCCTCATTATCTCCCACGCAGTCTCGGGGTCAAGGTTTCCTGTAGGCTCGTCAGCTATAAGGACCGGTGGGTTGTTGATTATCGCCCTTGCAATCGATACCCTCTGCTGCTCTCCGCCTGAAAGCTGATCGGGGAAGCTGTTTGCCTTTTTGCTTAAATCGACCATACTAAGGATCAGAGGCACTCTTCTCCTTATGTCTCTGGGTCTTGCGCCTACGATCTCCATTGCGAATGCAACATTTTCGTATACAGTCTTGTTGGGGAGCAATCTGAAGTCCTGGAATACTACGCCTACCTGCCTTCTTATGTAGGGTATTCTTCGGTTTGGGACCCTTGTAATATCCATGCCGTTCAGATAAAGCCTGCCCCTTGATATTCCCTCTTCCTTTAGAAGGATCTTAATCAGAGTGGATTTGCCTGCTCCGCTGGAGCCTACCAAAAACACAAACTCCCCCTTATTGATCTCAATATTTATATCATAAAGTGCAGTTACACCATTCTTATATTCCTTTGATATATTGACAAACTTGATCAAGTTTTCACCTCAGTTCCCACAAATAGGTACACTTCAATTTTTCCTTTGCATTTCACCAATAATATATTATTATATATGAAAACGGGTCATAAATAAACCACTTGAGGTGATTAATATGAATAAAAAAGAAGTCAGGAGATTTGTACTTAAGGAAAGAGCAAAGCTAAGCCCTGAATTGCATGAGGCATACAGCACCAGGATAATGGAGCTTGTCGCTTCAACGACATACTACAAGAAGGCCAGGACGATCATGTGTTTCGTAAACTTTGGCAGCGAGATGAATACATCATTGATCATAAACAGAGCCCTGAAGGATGGTAAAAGAGTTGCAGTTCCCATAGCAGTCCATGAAACAAAGGAGCTTATACCTTCTGTCATAACCACTATGGATGAACTGGAACCCGGGTATTTTAATATCCTGACACCTAAGGAGGAGTTTACAAGGCCGATAGAGCCTGATGAAATAGACGTTGTTTTAGTGCCGGGTGTTGCATTTGATCACCATGGCTACAGAGTTGGTTATGGCGGCGGATTTTATGACAGATTTCTTCCCAGATTAAGGAGAGATGCGAAAAAAATAGCTATAGGCTTCAGTCTGCAAATCCTCGACCATGTCCCAAGAGAAAGTTTTGATCTGCCTGTTGAGATGATAATATCCGAGAAGGGTCTCTTGCCCTGTGATGAAGGCTTTTATGATTGATTTGAGATAAAAAAATGCAGTCCGGTGTCGGACTGCATTATCTCGTAGTTCTATTATTTCAAAAGCTCTTTCTGAAGTGTTGCCACTCCCTTGCCAAGGATGTCTGTGCCCATTCTGTAAAGGGTCCTCTCTATGGCTGAAATAGCCCCAACCAAATCGTGCATGTCGACGTTTCCCATGTGTCCTATTCTGAACATCTTTCCAGCATAGGCAGCAAGTCCACCTGCAACCTGAGCGCCTTCCTCTGCAAGGATAGTTCTGAATTTCATATCATCTATGCCTTCAGGATAAAGTACATTTGAGAGAGTAACAGCTCTGTGGTCCTTGTCTGCAAGAATCCCAAAGCCCATAGACTCAAGAGCTGACTGCATAGCTCTTCCAACCTTTATGTGTCTGTCATATCTTGCTTCGATCCCCTCTTCCTTAATAAGTCTTACGGATTCCTTAAGAGCCCATATCAAATTGACAGCGGGAGTTGCGTAATATTTTGATGTGTCTTGCATGATAGGCAACCATTTCTCGAAATCTACATAATACTCGGGAATAGTGCCAATTTCTTTTCTTCTGGCAAGTGCCTTTTGGCTTGCCCAAACCATTTCAAGTCCAGGTGCAACTCCAAAAGCCTTTTGGGATCCTGTAAGAAGAACGTCTATGTTCATTTCGTCGATGTATTCCCTTTCACCTGCTGTTGCGCATACTCCATCAACAATGTAAATCGTCTCTGGAAACTTCTTCATCATTTCGCCGATTTCAGCAACTGGAGCACATACTCCTGTTGAGGTATCGACATGAGTTACAGTAACAGCCTGATACTTTTTCTCTGAAAGCTTCTTCTCTATTTCCTCAACTGGGATTATCTTGCCCCATTCAGCCTTAAGTATATCTGCGACTATTCCCTTTCTCTCAGCAAGTTCAACGAATCTGTCGCCAAAGAAGCCATGTGATACGATAAGCAGGTTATCCCCTGACTTCAGCGTGTTGGCGATTGCCATCTCCATTGCCATGGTTCCTGTTCCGGCAACAACGAATACCTCTCCGGAGGACTTCCAAAGCTCCTTAAGGTCTGTCAACAGCTCTTTAAAATCCTTTACAAAACCTGGATCGCCAAAGGCTACTGTCTCTCTTCCCATTTGATCCTGAATGGACCTTACAACAGGTGTTGGACCAGGTATCATTACCAAACGACGGTTTTTCATAATTAAAACCTCCTATTTATTTAATATTGTTAATTCTTATTTTACCATGGTAAAATAACTTATGCAATCGTTTTTTTCAGACCTTTGAAATGCATATTGCTTTCAGACCAATAGACAAATGGAAAAGGGATCTGCTGCCAGATCCCTTGATGTGTTTATTTTAGAAGCTTTCTGGACTCGTTCACGACGTTTTCCGCTGTAAATCCAAATTTCTCGAAAAGCTGCTCACCAGGAGCGGATCCCCCGAAGGTATCCAGTGAAATTATTGCTCCATCTATCCCTGTATACTTATGCCATCCCATTGAGGTCGCTGCCTCAATGGCAACTCTTGCTCTCACATTGTTTGGAAGTACCTCATTCCTGTACTCCTCCGACTGCTGGTCAAACAGCTCCCATGAAGGCATGCTAACGACTCTTGTGCCTATCCCATCTTTCTCCAGCTCATTGGAAGCCCTGACAGCCAGTTCTGTCTCAGAGCCTGTTGCTATCAGTATGAGCCTGAGCTCTCCTGTTTCTCTCTTCAGAACATAACCACCCTTAAGTGCGTCCTTTCCGGTTCCTTCCAGTAAAGGCAGGTTCTGCCTCGTCAGTACCAATCCGACAGGAGTATTCTTTGTCGTCATGGCAAGATACCATCCGGCAGCAGTTTCTCTGGCATCGGCAGGCCTGAATGCGATAAAGTTTGGTTGGGCTCTGAAAACAGCCATTTGCTCGATTGGCTGATGTGTTGGCCCATCCTCTCCCACACCTATGCTGTCGTGTGTAAGGACATAGGTCACAGGAAGCTCCATAAGTGAGGACAGCCTCATTGCAGGCTTCATATAGTCCGTAAATATGAAGAAGGTTCCCCCGTAAGGCTTAACGCCGCCATGCAGTGCGAGGCCGTTCAGGATAGCTCCCATCGCGTGCTCCCTCACGCCAAAGTGGATGTTTGAGCCTGAATAATCTTCTCTCGAGAATGCTGTCCTGTTCTTCATATTGGTTTTATTTGAAGGTGCAAGATCTGCTGAACCGCCAAACAGGCTGGGCAGTCTTTCTGCAAGTCTGTTTATTAATATCCCTGAGGCTTCTCTTGTGGATACTCCCTTTTCAAAGCTCCAGAACTCCTCAGATTCAAGATAACCATCAGATACCTCACCAGATAGCCATATATCGAGTTCTTTGGCTTTTTCGGGATACTTTACTGAATAGCTGTGGAGGAGATCGTTCCAAGCCTTCTCTTTATTCATGCCTCTCTCGATCAGAGCATCCATGTGCTGTCTAACCTCATCTGGTACTTTGAATGACTCCAGCTCCCAACCCAGGTTCTTTCTCAATATGTCAAGGTTATGGGACCCAAGAGGTTCACCATGTGCAGATGCTGAATCCTGTTTTTCAGTTCCATAACCAATATTGGTTCTGACCTCGATCAGTGAGGGCTTCCTGTCCTCAGCTTTTGCGGCAAGGATGGCCTGTTCAACAGCTTCGATATCTGTACCGTCTCCAACATAATGAGTGTCCCAACCAAGTGCCGTATAGCGATCTCTGACCTTCTCGGTAAAGGCCAGATCAGTGCTTCCCTCGATCGAAATGGAGTTTGAGTCATATAAGACAATAAGCTTTCCTAAACCAAGCGTTCCAGCAAGTGAGGAGGCTTCATTGCTGATACCCTCCATCAAATCCCCGTCTCCTGCTATAACATAGGTGTAATGGTCGATTACCTTGATGTCCTCAGTATTGAAGACTGCAGCCATGTGCGCTTCAGCCATAGCCATCCCAACTGCAGTTGAAATCCCTTGTCCAAGAGGCCCTGTCGTCGCCTCGACTCCTTTTGTGTGGCCATATTCCGGATGACCGGGCGTCTTGCTACCAAGCTGCCTGAAGTTCTTAAGGTCCTCTATTTCCAATCCATATCCGAATAAGTGCAGCATAGAATATAAAAGCATCGAGCCATGTCCTGCCGAAAGAATAAACCTGTCGCGATTAAACCATGTCGGATTCTTGCCGTTGTGATCCATCACCCTTGACCATAATGTATAGGCCATTGGCGCTGCTCCCAAGGGCATACCCGGGTGACCTGATTTCGCCTTTTCTACCGCCTCCGCAGACAGCATCCTTATGGTGTCTATACTTCGCTGATCAATATTCATTAAATCGCCCTCCTTTTACTAAAGCCTTTTTATTGAATCTTTTTCGAGCATTACTCTTATTAAAAATAGAGGCAGTACTATCTGCCGCTTTATCCTTGATGGATCAGAAATGAGTCTGTAAAGCCACTCCAATCCCAGTTTTATAAAAATCTCCGGAGCTCTTTTTGCCCTTCCGGCAAGAATATCGATGACTCCTCCGTTGCCTATGGCAACCTTCACACCAAGATTGTCCATATGAGAGTTGATCCATACTTCCTGCCTTGGAAACCCAAAGCCGACGAAGATAATATCAGCCTTAGATTTGTGAATAAGCTCTATTACCCGTTCTTCCTCTTCACCGGGGCTGTTTGTGTGAGTTCCCTTGAAATAACCATGGTGATGACCTGCTATCCTTATTCCTGGATAATCGCGCTGGATATTCATAGCAGCCTCTTCTGCCACTCCCTCTCTGCCGCCTATCAGGAACAGGCTGTAACCATTGTCATTAGCTATTCTTAACAGCTCCATCGAGGTATCATATCCGGTGACTCTTTCTCTTATCTCCACACCTCTCAGTCGAGCTCCATGAAGAAGACCTATTCCATCCGGGATAACATAGGTACCTTTATTTACTTCATCCCTTAGTCTGATGCTTTTCCTTGCTGCCATTACGATCTCAGTGTTTGGAGTAAAGACCTTGACCTTATTGCCCCTTTGTAAATCTTCCTCAAGGGCTTTAGTTATTTCATCGAGCGTAGTATCAAGAATCTCTACGCCCATTATATCGAGCCTTCTCATCCAATCACCTTCCAATTAAGCTGTATGCCTGCATCACATTCTCCAAAGCAAGCTTTTCCAGTCTTTCCTTATGGCTGTCTATGGAGCTTCTTATAGTTTCCTTCTCTAACCACACCTCGGATACCAGATCATAAAATCCATCAGCAGTTATGTTTTCCACATCCAGGTAGTGATCGAGGTCCATTTCGTCCAAGAACCCTTTTACCTTTGGATCGTAAACAAGCCCTGCGACCGGTACTCCCTGTGTAGCTGCGTAAATGAGAGAATGCAGGCGCATAGCAGCCATCATTTCTGTTTCCCTTATAACTCCCATGATCTCTTCGACCGAGTACTTGCCCTTAAGAGTCCAGCAATTGCCCGAGCCTGTGAGTTCCGAGATCCTCTTGCTTATACCAAGGTCCTCAGGGTAATGCATGGGTATCATTATCACACCCACGGATTTATTGTCAATAAGCCTTCTGGCTCCTTCGGCGACTGCACTGACTATCCCTTCCTCGTTCCGCCATCCTCTCACAGAAATTCCGATCAGTGGTTTAGAGTGATCGATCCCCTCAGCTTCAAATATCTCCATTATCCTGCTTCTATCAGAAGGATTTAATGTAAAAACAGGATCGGCCGTAACTAATATCTTGTCATTTTTTACTCCGATGGACCGAACAAAATCAAGAGAACCCTTGTCCCTCAGAGTTATAAGATCCACCCTGTCAAGAATCCATCTGGTAATGTTTCTGTTAAACGCTTTATTAATAGGTCCTATCCCGTTGGCATATATCATAACAGGTTTTCTTAACAGCATTGCAAGCTTCATTAGCGCCAGATAGTAAAGAAGAGATCTCGTGGAGGTTACATCCTGCAGCAGACTCCCACCTCCGCTTATAACGAGATCGGACTCTTTGACTGCGTCAATTACCTCCCTTAGCTTGAATCTGTTGGCAGAAATGACAGGGCAAAGTTGTTCGGTTTTGTAAGGATCTTTTGAGAGGACCTTTATCCTGACAGAAGGATCATATTCCCTCAGATCCTTGACTATTGCTTTGAGTATTGCATCATCTCCGCTGTTGTCAAATCCGAAGTATCCTGACATTACTATTCTAGGCCCCATAGATAATATATTAGTGTACATCTTTATGTGAGAATCAGCCATCGAGTCGTAGGAAAACCTTTCGGCTGCTGCCTGATGGAGCCTTTCACCCATAATTCCGGCCATATTATTGTCGATAATCAGGGAGATAATTCTCTCGCCAATGGCTTCCCAGTCGCCTGGCTGGCAAAGGAACCCGTTCTCTCCATTGTCCACAAGTCTTCCAATCCCACCGACTTCAGTTGATACAACCGGCTTTTTCATCCTTGCCCCTTCAAGGATAACATACGGGAAGCTCTCACTGACTGATGTCAGGACATTGATATCTATTGCATTGAAGAAGGAATAGGGATCACTCACAAAACCGATGAAATGGATCCTCTTTTCAAGACCATACTCCCTTACAAGATCCCTCAAGGATTCTTCATCTGCACCATCTCCTGCAATCAGGAAATTAGCATCAACGGTTTTTAGTACGTGCTTAGCAGCTTCAATAAATGTCCTGTGATCCTTGACCTTATCAAGTCTTGCTAAAATGCCTACTAAAGGCAGCCCTTGATCCTCTATCCCGTATCTGTTTAGAAACTCTTCTTTTGTAACATAATCACCAGGAATACCCATATCGATACCATTATACGTTACAAATATACGGTCTCTCTTGAATCCCCTTGATATGAGCATCTCCCTGAAGCTGTCAGACACCGCAACAAAATAATCGAATCTCCTCAGTGAAATTGTGTTCAAGGTGGTATATACGAGTCTTTTATAAAAGTTGTCCTTAAAGTCCAGCTTATAATCGCTGTGTATAGTTGTCATGAAGGGCTTCTTTACTCTCCCTTTTAGGAATTGGGCAATGAAATTTGCTCTTGCTCCATGACAGTGGATGATGTCATAGCCCTCCTGGTTTATTTCTTCTGTAAGTCTTCTTATGACTGACATATCTGAGCGGCTTTTCTGTTTGAATACCTTTATCGGTATCCCTGCTGCCAGAACATCCTCATAGAAGGTGTCCTCAATGAAGCAGATGATCCGGGCATCTATTCTTTTATTCAGACCCTTAAGAAGAGATATTATGTGAGTCTTAGCTCCTCCAGTATCCCCCCCGCTGATCAAATGTAGAATCTTCAAATCAATTTCCCCTTCCTTCTGCCTCCACATTTCTAAATTTTCCATAGGCGTTTATAAGTGCCACAGTAAGCCAGAAGTAAACGACCATGCCCGGTACCTCAAAGATATTCTCAACAAAATTCTGTGCAAGAACTCCCATTGCACCAGAGAATAGACCTATGGTCATTATTCTTCCCTTAATGGAGTGTTGATTCCCTATGGCCCTCAAGGAGGATACAATAAAGCATATTATTACAAATAATAAGCCCGCTACTCCATAAATCCCCATTTCAACCAGTGTCTTCAGATAATAATTATCAAGATAGAAGGGTGCCAGTCTGTTGTTGATGGCAACAGCTCCTCCAAACCGCCCCAATCCTACTCCAAAGAGCTTGTTCCTGGTCCATAGTTCGTAACCAATAGCCCATCTGTACAGCCTTCCCCCTGCTGCAGACTTCATAAGATAAACAGGCGACATCATATATAAAAGCCTTTCACTCAAGGTTCCTCCAAAAAGAACAAAACCTGCTCCCACACCAGAAAGCGGTATTATTAGCTTTGGAACCAGTATTAGAGTAAATATACCTACTCCGAATGCAAATGCAAGCCATGCTCCTCGGGACATTGTAAATAATAACCCTGCGAGCATTATAAGAGCTGATCCGCCATAGTATACCCTGTGTTTCCATCCCTTGGAGGACAATGCTCTTGCCATGGTTATATTTATGAACAAAACGAATATCACTCCCAGGATGTTTGGGCTTCCAATTATAGAATAAGCCCTTGTAGTTATATTTTCAGCAGTATCGACCCAGTTCCCTGGCATAGGCACCTTCATAACATATTGATAAATTGCATGAAGACCGAGAAAAAGCCCCATAAGGATCATCCCATCAACTACCTTCCCGGCAGTGTCCTCATCTCTTATGAGCTGCGTTGCGGCAAAATACCATAATATATGCTGGAATACGGCTCTGAAGCCTTCTATTGCCACACTCAGGTCAAGTGCTCTTATAAAAACATGGGTTATACCTATAATAAGATAGATCAGAACAGGCAGGTCCATAGGCGTTAGATTAAGTCTGATCTTCCCGTTACTTCTAACTCTCGTCAGCACCACGTAGAATACTACGAATAAAAGCAGAAGCTCATCCCAGACAGATCCAATAGCCGATATCCCTGGAAGTCTCCTTACAACATAGTCTATCACCATATAGAATCCGATGGATACTGCAAGCAGATCAGAAAAGCCAATGGATCTGACAATCCGAGTCAGTGCACCTGCCAGGACGCTTGAGGACAGCACAGCACTTTCTCTGGTTTTTATTGACTTCCTCCTGCCAGCAACGATCCAGCTCATCGTCATGCTCTCAGAAAGTGCCTTATTAAGCCATTTATCCACCTTTTGAAGAATGGAGTCAACCCACTCCATCAGCCTGTAAAAGGCACTGGACTCCATCCAGCTCCTCTTCCCGGTATCCTTCAGTCTATTCCCCTGATTCAGGCTTATATTGAATATCCTGCTGTTAGATGCTACATATCCAAGTCTTCCTAAAAGGTAGAAGAGGTAGCTCCCCTTGATAGCATTTTTAACGTTCATGTCAATCCACAACCTTAATACTTTCGATTTGTGCAAAATATCTGTAAAAATCAGACTCAAGAAAAATTATCTTACCTTGTCTAAGCTCCTGCTTTCCAAGTTTATAGCTGTTGCTTTCAAACGGAATTGTCGCCTTGAAAACCACCTTTGCCTTTTCCTTCAAGGGATCCACAGAAACTACCGGGTTTCCGTCAGAATCTACATTAGTGACTTTAACTGGCTCAATTTCAACACTTTCCACATAGGCATCCAGATGCTGCTTTGTTTCGCCAAGTCTGTCGCCTATCCTTATTGTATCCAGGTAGCCTTTATCCATTACTACGGAAACCTCTGCCTCGATAGTCCTTATCTGTGAATCAAGGCTTATGTCGTCAAGGTCCTTGCCCATTATCTTTATAACAGACAAAAATATCAGAAATGCAATCGCAGCCACAAATAGAAGATCCAGGATGTTGATCTTATTAAATACCTTGCCTTCCTTATTTATCATCTTCATGGCTTCACCTCGATATGCTTTATGTCAGACGTGACTTCGACATCAATCGTCTTAAGGATGAATTGGAGACCTACCTTGATTTCCTGTCCGCCAAGGTCCAGATATGGTCCGCTGGACAGGACCTCGGCATCGATAGTTGCCTCCAGAACCATTTCCTCTTCGTCATCGTATGTCTTAATAGTACCATCGTCAGCAATTAATGACTTAACAGTAGGTTTGACATTTATCTCAGTTATATATGCGTTCTGCAGCTTGTACTGTGAGAATATCTGGTCGCCTGTCTTAAGCTCTGTGACCAGATCCCTTGGGAGCTTCTTTGCTTCTACAGTAAAGGTTATGTTCCTTCTATTTGTCGGTGCGACTCCTCCTGCTACTCTGTCCCTGTTGAAAAACACAATTATCGCTGCTGCAATCAGGACAATTACAAGGGTGTCGACCCAATTCCATTTTCTTTTCATTTCCTACTCCTCTCTGCCGCCATTTCGATCACATTTTTAAATATATCAGAAAGTGCTTCAGTTTGCTTTTTCCGGCTGTATTTCTCTATTTCAGACCAGTTGGGATCATGGCTTATCCTTCCTTCAGCCCATTCCTTATAAAGCTCTGAAAGAACTGTTGTGACCCCTTCTATATCCTCAGGATCAACTACCTTCCCGGTATTAGTTTCGTAGATCACATCAGCTGCAACTCCATCTTTTGGAACTATTGCCAATATAGGTCTGTTGGCTCTTATATATTCAAATATCTTCCCCGTATAGAAATTCCTCGATCCCTTACCTTTTCCTATAACCAGAAGAATAACGTCTGAGTTGAACAGCATCTGGATGCTCTCCTTATGAGGAAGATATCCGTAGGATCTTATTGAATCCTTAAGACCATACTTCTCAGCATATGAGTTAACTACCTTTTCGTAGATATTCCCCACGATCCTTATTTCCAGCTTGTCAACCCTGATGTGACCTCTATCTATGGCAGCCCTGAGCCCTTCCATAAATTCATCAAGGTTTCTCCGGCCGTAAAGTGAGCCGGTGTAGGTTATCACGAACCTTTCCCCACCGTCTCTCCGGTCTTCAGAATCCCTGAAGTCATCCTCGTCATACCCGTTGGGAATGAACACAGATTTCTCTGCAAGGGAAGGATCGTCGCTAATGAAGCCCTTAAGCATCAGCGGAGTGTTTGTTATGAAGAAATCACAATTCGAGGTAACCTCAAACTCCTTTCGTTTCTCCATCTTCAGCTTGATTTTCTTGTATATACTGTCAAGATGATAGGGATTGTTGGTCCACTCGTCCCTAAAGTCGCATATCCAAGGAATTTCAGGAAACATCCTCTTAAGATGCAGACCTAAAAGGTGTGAGCTGTATGGAAACGAGGTTGTATATATACAGTCTATCTGCTCTTCCCTTACTATTTTCTCGGCTCTTTTTCTGTTGAATTTATACCAGAAATATTCAGAGTCAGGAGATAGTATTCTCGTGCCAATGAATTTCATCGGGAGCCTCATTACCCCTTTCCTGTTTACAGTGTCATAGGCCTTCAATCTATGGATGCTCACTCCAGAAGGGATGTCATTTAAAAGCGTGCCATCAGTAAGCCCTCCAGGATGGTCCTTAGTTAGAACCACAGGCTCTATATCAAAATCCCTTAGGTATTTGACGAACTTGGTCGTCCTCTGGACTCCTGCTCCCCCCATTGGAGGGAATTCATTTGCGATAATAAGAGCTTTATACATTCTATCCCCTGCCTAAAAGTAGTACCTTGAAGCCCAGAGCTTCGAGCCCAGCGCCTCCAAGAAAATTCCTTGTATCGTAGATTTGCCTGGTTCTCATGACCTTTCCGATTTCCTCAAAATCAAGTCTAAGGTATTCTGAATGGTTTACAGCAAGCACAAACAAATCAGCCCCATCTGCCGCTTCCAGAGCTGTTGGTTTTTTAAGCTCACCATACTTGAAAATTGCATCATCTACGTGGGGATCATGGATAGCCACCTCATAGTTTTTCTCCCGGACAAGCATCTCTACCAGCTTCATGATTGGACTCTCCCTTGTATCGTCCACATCCGGCTTGTAGGTAACTCCGAAGATTGCAACCTTAGGTGTATCTATTCCCTTCGTCAGGTCCCTGATCGTCTGGAGGACATGCAGCGGCATTCCGTCGTTTCTATCCCTTGCCTGCCTGATCAGCTTTCCCTCCGGTTGACCTTCAATTACGAACCATGGATCTACGGCTATACAATGACCTCCAACACCAGGACCCGGCATATGAAGGTTTACTCTGGGATGCTTGTTGGCAAGCTTTATTACCTCCCAGGCGTTTATTCCCATTTTTTCAGATAATATGGCCAGTTCATTCGCGAGAGCAATATTGACATCTCTAAAGGTATTTTCCATGAGTTTGCACATCTCTGCGGTTCTGGAATCTGTGGTGTATATGCTGCCTTTAACAAAACGTTGATAAATCTCTTTCGCCACCTCAGTGGATTCAGCATTTATTCCGCCGATTATCCTGTCATTATCAACCAGCTCTATAAGTATCCTTCCAGGTAAAACCCGTTCAGGAGTATGCGCCACAAAAATTTCTTCACCGATCTTAAGCCCGGAGGCCTTAAGCTCTTCAGCAACGATATCCTCCGTGGCTCCCGGTGGCGATGTGGATTCAAGTACTACGGCGTTCCCTTTGGCAACCACCTGAGCAACAGCCCTTGCTGCCGATCTTACAAAGCTCATATCGGCAGTTTTGTCCGCATTTATGGGAGTAGGTACAGAAATTATGAAGACATCTGATGATTCGAGGCTGGATATACCGCGCAGCCTTCCCTGCCCGACCATTTCCTTGACCAGTTGGCCAAGACCTGGCTCTTCGATTATTATTTCACCCTTATTCAACGCTTCCACAACCCTCGGGTTAAGGTCGTATCCGATTACCTCCATCCCGGCGGCAGCCATCACTGCAGCTGTGGGAAGGCCAATATATCCAAGACCAACTACTGTTATACGATTTCTCATTATCTTATCCTCCAATGTATGTAGCCTACCTTATGGTATAGCCTCCTCGCACCATAACGAAGGTACTGTTTTTGGTAACAAATATCCCTCTGCCATCACTTCTTGGAATAATCAACAGGTGATTGGCAGGTATGGGTTTTCCTTCTGCAATGTCAGTACCTGCAGTAACATCGGACAGTCCACCTGAAGGGCTTGTGATAGCAGTTGCCGACCCGCTTCTAAGAATTATTTCACTGCCTGCATCTCCAATGAGCATCTGACCGTTAAATAGCTCAACGACAGCAAGACTGTTGTCCGACGGGATCGAAGGAACCTGTTCCCCGGTACTTCCAACCTTTGAATCTATATAATCCTTCAACTCGTCCAGCCTTTCCTCAAGGTAGCTAAGTGAAATCAAAGGATCAGACTCGGTTCCAGGCTCTGAATAAGCCATTCCTGTAGCTGCCAGTGCCAAAACTATCCCAAGAGCTGCTGTGGTTCTTTTGAATTTCATAAGGACTCCCCTTTATTCAATATTTGATCAAGCCACATAACTAACCATCTTACATTATACTACAGCACAAAAAAATAAGCATCAGAAATGCTCATTTTTTTGTGCCGGCTCTGCCCTCTTAGTGGCTGCCTGCTCATATGTAGGAGGATATTCAGTAATTTCCAAGGCCGATGCTTATCCTTAAGGCTTCATCGACCTTTCTCATCATATCCTCGTCAAATTTCCCTATTTTTTCTCTGAGTCTTTTCTTATCTATTGTTCTTATTTGCTCCAGGAGAACCACGGAATCTTTAGGAAGCCCAAAATCCGGTCCTGTGATCTCTATGTGGGTTGGCAGTCTGGCCTTATTGATCTGGGAGGTGATGGCAGCTACGATTATAGTGGGGCTGTACTTGTTGCCAACATCATTCTGAACTACCAGGATCGGCCTTACACCACCTTGCTCAGAGCCAATAACGGGACTTAGATCTGCGTAATATATATCTCCTCTTTTTACTATCATATGATCTCGTACCTCAAGGTGCTCTCATAGCTTGCCAGGTCAGACATGTCCTGCTCAAAGCCCATCTCTGAGAGGGTAACATTAAGCTGGTACACATCCAGATAAGCCTTCATGAACTCCCTGTACTTGCTGCAATGGTATTCGCTGCAATTACACAGCGCTGCCAGCTTGTCGAAGAGGTCCTTATTGCTTTCTACAACCATTGGGAGACCTGGGTCTCTTTTATCCATTCCTGCCACCCCCCTTTCATCTGTCCTCAAAGATATAGGGTCAATTCAATTATATCCCCTCAAGAAAATCCGTGTCAACTGATTGGAATTAATTAATCAAGAAGATAGTCCAGTGTCTTAATTACTCTGCCGTCTTTGATATAAACTCTTGGAAGTCTTCTTCCCATCATGCATATGATTTCATAGTTGATGGTTCCAAAGGTCTTTGCCACTTCATCGACTGAAGGCCAGTCTTTGTTTCCATACCCAAAGTAGATTACTTCGTCACCAACCTTGACATCTCCAAGCCCAGTAGCATCAAACATCATCTGATCCATACATATCCTTGGTTCAATAGTCACTCTTTTCCCTGCCACAAAAACCTGTCCTCTACCGGTCAGCGTCCTTGGATAGCCATCGGCATACCCGATTGGTACTGTAGCGATCCTCGCTTCAGCCGGAGTGGAGTAAACGTGGTTATAGCTGATGCCGGTCCCAGCAGGAAGTGTTTTGATATTTGATACCACAGTTCTCAAGGTCATCGCAGGCCTCAATTCTATCCTTTCCTTATTGACCTCATCAGAGGGATAGTATCCGTAAAGTATTATTCCAGGTCTTACTATATCAAGGTTGTATTCAGGCAAGTCGATTATCGCTGACGAATTGGATATATGCTTTAGGGGTATGAAAAGCCCTTTATTCTCCAATGCTTCGATCATCCTCATAAATCTGTCGAACTGTAATCTTGTGAAGCTTTTGTCGGATTCGTCGGACTTGGCAAAATGGGTGAATATCCCTTCGATCTCAAGATTTGGAAGCTGACTGATCTTAAGGATGTTATCAATAGCATCCTCCGAGGGCAGGAACCCTATCCTGCTCATCCCCGTGTCGAGCTTTATGTGTATCTTAAGCTTCTTATCCATCTCCAAAGCCGCCTCTGAAAGAGCAACCGCATCCTCATATCTGTAGATTGCCTGAGTAAGATCATTTGCTGCTACATCTATCATCTGGTAACCAGGAGTAAAGTTGAGGATCAGTATTGGCTTATCGATCCCAGCCCTTCTCAACTCGATTGCCTCGTTCAAGAGAGATACGGCCAAACGATTTACTCCCAAAGCTGTATATAGCTTAGCCAGTTCAATGGCCCCATGGCCATAGCCATTAGCTTTTATTACAGGCATTATCTCCGTTTCCTTTCTGACGATCCTTCGAATCTCAGTGTAATTATGAGCCAGATTGTCCAAATTTACCTCTACATAGGTTGGTCTTATATTTGTTGTCCTCTCCATGGCAACCTCCTTGAATTTAGTATTCCTGAGTATATTATATCAGGGTTTCAACTATTTATATTGTTTTTTTGCTAAATCTCAACCTAATAAAAAGAAAGCCTTATTCCTTCACAAGGCCTTCTGTTTTTAAGTTAGAGTTATATGTTTACTTATTCCTTTAATATGAGTGACTCTGCAGCACGAGGAATGTTCTCAAGAATATCAGATGCTATCATGCCGTATTCACCTTTTGATTTTCTCGCCAGATCCCCTGCAATTCCGTGGATACATACTGCTAAGACCGCGGCTTCATATGGGTCATCGAGCTGAGCTAAAAGGCTTCCGGCGACACCGGACAACACATCTCCGCTTCCTGCTGTTGCCATTCCCGGGTTACCAGTCTCGTTCAGGTATAGTCTTTCACCATCGGTGACTATTGTTCTGTGACCCTTTAGAACTGTTATGACTCCATAGGCCGAAGAAAATTTTTTAGCTGCTGCTTCTCTGTCCTTTTGTATCTCTTCAGTTGAGATCCTCAGCAGCCTTCCCATTTCACCGGGGTGCGGAGTTACGATTGCAGGCGAGTTCCTATGCCTGAGCAACGACGGATTGTCTGAAAGAATATTTAATCCGTCAGCATCTACAACAATGGGCTTCTGGAAATAAAGAAGGCTGTCCTCCACCAATTCCCTCTGCCTCTTTCCAGTTCCAAGGCCTGGTCCAAGTATAAGGACATCAAGGGGGTCCATAGCTTGTCTGTAAACATATGGATCATCTGCTTCCTTGGCAATCACCTCTATTGTCTTTGCAGCGAAAACCCTTGCCAGCTCCTTTTCCAGTATTGCATAAACGATGCCTGCTCCTGTTCTCAAAGCTCCATATGAAGCCAGATATACCGCTCCAAGCATCCCATGGCTTCCACCTATAACACCTATCCTCCCAAAGTCGCCCTTATGAGAATCAAACGGTCTCCTGGGTAGCCTGAAGGGCATATTGTCAGGTATCCTTAACGACCCTTCAACATATCCCATCCCTGATGCCACTGAAAACTCCTCCTCGTTCGATATCGATAGCTCAATATCGCTGATTCCCATCACTTCCATTGCAGCATAAAGAGCCCGCGAAGGAGCAAGATATGGCCTTCCGCCATCCTCGTGGAGTATTTCCATATCCCGCCAACCTATTGGCCCGATTCCGGTGCCAAGAAGCTTTGATACAGCCTCCTTAGCAGCAAACATTCCCGCCACTGTAGCTGGATCATGATTCTTCTCAGCAAGATAAGCCTGCTCTGCTTCAGTGAAAATCCTTCTGTAGAAGCTGTCACGACCTTTCTCGAGAAGCTTCTCTATTCTCTTGTTACTGACTATGTCGATCCCTGTTCGTATGGTCATGAAACACCTCCTGATCACAATTGAAAATTGAAAATTGACGATTGACAATTAAATTCACAGATCTCAATTCAAAATGCACAATTGAAAAACAAAATGAAAAATGAACGATGAACAATAAAAAGCTAAGAGCTAAGAGCTAAGAATAGTTGTTAGCTTTTTCCCCTTTCCAACTCTTCCAACATTCCAACCAAAAATGAGATTCCTCCACTTCGGTCGGTATGACAATAATTCATCGTCCATTATCAATCGTCAATTGTCAATTATATTTAACGCCTAACGCTTATCGCTTTTCCCCATTTATCCTAAAACTTTCTGCTTCCAGGCTTGACGATCGGGAGTCCTTCCCTGCAAAGCGGGCAATCGTCCTTGTCGTAGGTATCTATTTGGAGCTTTCCTGCGGCATAGACCGTGTGCTTAAGGCCACCATTGCTTCTGTCTATAAGGGCTGCTATCCCAACCACGACTCCCCCATTCTCTTCTATGGCGGCTATAGCCTCATAGGAAGACTTACCTGTGGTCACAACGTCCTCAGCAACCAACACTTTTTGGCCCTTTTCAATGACAAACCCTCTCTTAAGCTTCATTTCCCCTTCTTCACGCTCAGTGAAAAACGCTGGCTTCCCAAGCTGTCTTCCAAGCTCGTAGGCAACTATTATACCTCCCATTGCAGGTCCTACCACTACATCTATTTCCACGCCTTCAAGCTTTTTGATTATCTCTCCAACTGCCTTCTCTGCCTTATCAGGGTACTGTAAAAGCCTTGCACACTGAACGTATCTGTTGCTGTGCTTACCAGAGGAAAGAAGAAAATGTCCCTCCAGCAATGCACCTGAATCCTTTAGTAGTTCCAATATCATATTATTACCTCCATATCGCACCCCTGATCTCCTCAAGGTCCTTTATGCCTTCTCGTTCCATAAATAAAGCGATCCCCTCAGTAATTTCCACTGCTGTTTCCGGCTTTCTGAAGGTGGCACTCCCAACCTGAATCAGGTGTGCTCCTGCCATTATGTATTCAATAGCATCCTCTGCTGTCATGATCCCACCCATGCCTATTACAGGTATTTTCACAGCCCTGCAAACCTCATAGACCATTCTGAGTGCTATAGGCTTTATGGCTGGACCGGAAAGTCCGGCTGTCACGTTGTCGAATACTGGCTTCCTTCTAAGTATGTCTATGGCCAGTGCGTTAAATGTGTTTACCAGCGAAAGTGCATCTGCTCCGGCTTCCACGCATGTCTCTGCCATTTCCCTGATGTTTTCTGCATTCGGAGAAAGCTTGACCACCAGTTTTTTGGTCGTAACCTTTCTTACTGCCTCCACCACTATTGATGCAGGTGCACATTGCAACCCGAATGCCATGCCTCCTTCCTTGACGTTCGGACATGAAATATTAAGCTCGATTATTGGAGCTTCGATCTCCTCAAGGAGCCTTGCTCCCGTCACATAATCCTCAACCGTGCCCCCGCCAAGGTTTACCAGGGTAACCAGATCCTTATCTCTTAAAAATGGCCATTCCTGATCAATAAATCCCTGTACTCCCGGATTTTGAAGACCGATACTGTTCATAAGTCCTGAAGGGGTTTCATGGATCCTTCTCCCTTTGTTACCCGTCCTTGGTTCAAGTGTAAGCCCTTTGGTGGAGATCCCTCCAAGCCTGGATAGCTCAATATACTCTGACAGCTCCCTGCCAAAGCCTACTGTTCCCGATGCAGCGATCACAGGATTCTTAAAGCTGATCCCACAGAACTCGACTGTAGTCATATCAGCACCTCCTCGGCTTTAAATACCGGCCCTTCCTTGCAAACTCGCTCCATGCCTCTTACAGTCGGAACAGTACATCCCAGACAGATACCTATGCCACATGCCATATGACTCTCAAGTGATACTATCAGCTCAGTCTTGCCATTACATAAACTTGCCAGAGCCTTCATCATAGGTATGGGACCGCATGAATAGATCATATCGTAGGCTTCTGGATCGATCATCCCGGTAACAAATCCCTTATGCCCAAAAGATCCATCATCTGTGGAGATATGTACCTCACTTACGTGCTCTTCAAAGCTGTCCAACAGGTATAGCTCGCTTCTAAAGCCGGCATAGAGTACAGCTTTATTACCCAGACTTCTGGCAAGATAAAGCATCGGTGCTATCCCGATTCCTCCAGAAACTATTGCGATTTTTTTGCCTTCAACTAAGGGAAAGCCGTTCCCTAACGGACCAAGCAAGCTCAATGCATCTCCCGGCTTGAGCCGTGAAATAATATGGGTCCCTTTCCCTCTTATCTCATAGATCATCGTCAGTATCCCGTCTCTTAAATCAGCGATGCTGATAGGTCTTGGAAGAAATGGGTCATTGCACTCCCAGCCTTTGAGCATATAAAATTGTCCGGGGATACCCTGAAAGTCTCCCTGGAGCCTTATCATAAATATGTTTTTTGCTATCTCTGTGTTTTCAATTATTGACCCATCTCTATAGCTATCCTTCAAATCCGATGTCCTCCCTCATATCAAGAACTGCCTGCCTGATATAGTCTTCAAAGCGCTCCCAACCGTCGCTGTGCTTGGCATATGCAGTAATTATTCCTCTTGAAGAGTTTACTACTCCGCCGTTTCCATCCTTCAGATAAAGTCTTGCATCCTTTCCGGTTGCACCCTGTGCACCATATCCGGGTATCAGGAAAAACACGTCCTGATACCTTTCCCTTATTTCAATGGCCTCGTCGGTATGTGTTCCCCCTACGACTGCTCCCAGTGAGGAATATCCGCACTTTCCAATATAGTCCTTCGCCATTTCAGCAAGCTTGTCTCCAACATGGAGATAAATCCTTTTCCCGTCAGCTTCGAGGTACTCGATGTCTCTTGCTCCAGGATTGGAGGTCCTCAAGAGGACGAACAATCCTTTTTTCCCACTTTCAAGGTATGGCAGATAGGGGGTAATACTGTCAAATCCCATGTAGGGATTGAGAGTAATAAAGTCTGCCTCGAAGTCACCTTCGAAATGGGCTTTCCCATACATCTCTGCAGTTGATGAAATGTCCCCTCTCTTTACATCCCCTATCGATAGCGACCCCGCATGCCTTACATATTCAAGCGTCCTTTTATATGCCGTAAGACCCTGGAGCCCGTATGCCTCATAAAAAGCGATCTGAGGCTTGTATACTGCAGCAATATCATGGGTAGAATCTATTATCAGCTTATTATACTGAAAGACGATCTCACCTGTATCCTGATATTTGTTCTTAAGCTCTTCAGGTATATACTCAAGTTTTGAATCAAGTCCTATGCATACCATCCCTTTATCTTCAACTTCCTTAAAAAGTCTGTCGATTATCAAGTCCCAAAACCTCCCCGCAGTTTTTGCTCATATATTTTATATCGCCGCTCTTAATGGTCATCAGTATATCCCCCTGAAGCTCATGACCCTCGAATGGAGTATTTTTCCCTTTTGATACGAAGGACGAAGGATCAACGACCACTCTTCTTTCCAGATCGATAAGAACCATATCTCCATCGTAGCCCTCTATAAGCTTTCCTTTATCAAGACCCATTATCTCTGCAGGTCTTCCTGACATAAGTCTTGACAGAAGCTTCAAATCCACATTATTATCCCTAACCAGTACTGTATGGGCAACTGAAAATGCAGTTTCAAGTCCTGAAAGTCCAGGGCTTCCCTTTAGCTTGTCTTCCCTGGTATGTGGTGCATGGTCGGTGGCTATCGCATCCACAGTTCCGTCCTTGATCCCGCCTATGAGTGCATCCACGTCACTTCTCGTCCTGATAGGCGGATTTACCCTATAAGGATTATCCCACAAAGCTATATGGTGAGGAGTCACATCGCAGGTAATATTTTGTCCCTTAAGCTTTGCTCTTCTAATCTCCTCAATTGCCTCCTCTGTACTTACATGGGTAAGGTGGAGCCTTGCTCTGGTATAAAGGGCGAGGTATATGTTTCTTACAGTCTCGAGGTTTTCAGAAAGTCTGTAGTCGATAGGCGTTATTTGCTCATCCTCAGCATGGGACATCAGAATCAGATCGTTTTCCCATGCCTTTTCCATTGCCTTATACATCACATAAGAGCTTGCTACGCCCTTACCATCATCAGTGATCATCCTTACTCGCTCATCCAGGCTGTCAAGGTGGGATATGTCCTTCCCGTCAAAGCCTCTGGTTATGGAAACGCATTGGTGTACCTGGACCATATCAAGTTCCTTTGCCTTATCCAGAACGTATTCTACCGTAGCCATATCTGAGCACACCGGCGATGTATTACCCATCAGGTTTACGAAGGTATATCCGCCCTTCAAAGCAGCAAGACTGCCTGTAAGTATATCTTCCTTCCATGTAAATCCAGGATCCCTGAAATGTGCATGCATATCTATGAAAGCAGGCATAAGGCACATTCCCCGGGCATCTACGACAGGGCCCTCAAAGAATATATCATCGCCAAGCTCTGCAATTTTTCCGTCTCTAATAAGAAGGTCGCCGTAAAGATCTATATCCTGATCAACCAGCCTGGCTCCCTTTATCAACAGTTCCACACTATCCCTCCCAGGAATAAATATGATCGCAATACTCACATTTATAGATACCCTTAGTATGATCGATGAGAACAAACCTGTGTGTCACATTTCTTTCCTCGGTAGTTATGCACCTTGGGTTTTTACACTTTATTATTCCCTCAACCCGCTCAGGGAGAGAAAGCTTGATCTTGTCAGTTATGATCTCGTCTTCTATTACATTTATAGTAATATTGGGATCCAGAAAGCCCAACATGGCAAGATCCAGATCTATTACATCCTCAATCTTGATTATATCCTTTTTACCATGCTTTTTGCTGGCAGCATTCATTATGAGTGCGATCGTAAAGTCGGCCTGGTCCAGCTTTAAATATTGGAATATCTTAAGGCCCATCCCTGGTCTAATATGATCTATGACAAGTCCCTTCTTAATGCTTGTAATATTCAGCATCTATTTCACCCCCAAAAGCTTAAGAATCAAAGCCATTCTTACGTACATCCCGTTCTTTACCTGTCTGAAATACCATGCCCTGGGGTCGTCATCCACTTCCGGACTTATCTCGTTCACTCTTGGAAGCGGGTGTAATATTACTAAATCCTCAGGTGCGATAAGAAGCTTATCCCGATCAAGTATATAGCTGTCTTTGAGTCTTATATAATCTGCTTCGTTAAAAAATCTTTCCTTTTGGACTCGTGTCATGTAAAGCACATCCAATTCGCCGATTACCTCCTCAAGCCTTTCCACCTCTCTGAAGGGTATCCCCTTCCCAATAAGGATCTCCTGTCTTATATAATCAGGTACCTGAAGCTCCTTTGGAGAAATCAGTAAAAATTCAATATCCTCGTATCTTGACATCGCTTTTATAAGCGAATGGACGGTCCTTCCGAATTTAAGGTCTCCACATAAACCGATAACAAGCTTTTCCAGCCTTCCCTTAGCCTGCAGAATTGTGAAAAGGTCTGTTATGGTTTGAGTAGGATGCTGGTGTCCGCCGTCTCCTCCGTTTATAAGGGGTACAGGACAATACTCAGTCCCAAGCCTTGGAGCGCCTTCCTTGGGATGGCGCATTGCGATAATGTCTGCATATGCCCCGACCGTCCTCAGTGTGTCCGCAAGGCTTTCGCCCTTTGCCACAGAACTTGAGCCCGGCTCCGAAAACCCGATGATGCTTCCACCCAATCTCAACATTGCGGCTTCAAAGCTAAATCTGGTCCTGGTGCTGGGCTCATAAAATAAAGTGCTCAGGATCTTGCCATGGCATATAGAATTGTAATCTTCAGGGCTTTCGATGATCCTCTCGGTCAAATCAAAAATACTCTCAAGCTCTTTGATGCTAAAATCTTGGGGATCGATCAAGTGTCTTCCTTTCAGCATGATAATTCCTCCTCGTTTACCTGTAGGTTTCTTGGAGCAACGCATTAAAAATGCCCTCCACAAAGGAAGGCATAAGTATTTTCGCTTATACGCACTCCTTTCCAATCTCACGGGATCGGTTTAAAGGTATTTATTTAGTTAAAATTATCATAGCAGAGGCCTCAAGTCAACTACCTTGAGTAAATTTTCAACTTCTTGCCATCATATTTTGGAGTTGACTGCAGCCAGATCCAATTTATTACTAATTCCCGTGTTAGTTATAGTTAATAATTTGGTATAATCAGACTATCTAAATAATATTTGGGGGGATAATATGAATTTTCTATTTGAAAAGGGCGGAGAGGCTATAGCAGTTCTTGTTTTCAAGGGAGCTGAAAAAGTGTCTGAGGCTAATGATCTTTATAGCTTTGTTAAGGAGCGAAAGCTGTTTGAAGGTAAAGCAGGCGAAGTGTATTCAAGCCCGGGAAATGGTAAAGATGTGATATTGCTTGGACTTGGAGAAGAATACAAGCTGGATTACCAGGTACTAAGGAAAGCATTCTATTCTCTAGGTAAGGAGGCTGGAAGGCTAAAGCTTGAGAGTATCGGAGTCCATATTCCGAAATTTGAAGATAAATGCTATGGAAAGACCTTGAAGGCAGTGTCAGAGGGTTTGATCCAGTCTCAATACAGCTTTGATAAATATAAGAGTAAATCTGATCAAAGGGTTTATTTAAAGGAAATTTACCTTCAGGTAAAGGATGATAATCTTGAAAAAGCTAAAAACGTTGTTTCGGAAACCCAGATTCTTATGGAGGGTGTATTCCTTACCAGAGACCTGGTAAATGAGCCTGCGATAAATATGTACCCTGAGGTGCTTGCAGAGCGTGCCGTTGACAGTCTTGCACCATTAGGAGTCAAGGTTGATGTGTTTGGGAAGGAAAAAATCGAGGAGCTTGGCATGAAAGCCTTCCTTGCTGTTTCGAAGGGCTCAGAGAAGGAGCCTCAGTTTATAGTAATGAAATATCAAGGTGATCCTGACTCAAACGAAAAACTTGCTCTTGTTGGAAAGGGACTTACCTATGACTCAGGAGGATATTGCCTGAAGCCTGCAGACAGCATGGCAGCTATGCATACAGACATGGCAGGAGCTGCCTCTGTTATTGGGGCCATGTATTCTATCGCAAAGGCAGGTCTTAAGAAAAATGTTACGGCAATCGTTGCAGCTTGTGAGAACATGATCTCAGGCGGTGCTTACAAGACAGGAGACATAATAGGATCCATGTCTGGAAAGACTATAGAGATAGGCAATACTGACGCTGAAGGAAGGGTCACCCTGGCAGACGCGCTTTGGTATGCAGCCACAGTTGAAAATGCAGACAGAATAGTTGATCTGGCAACTCTTACAGGAGCCTGCGTAGTTGCTTTAGGGAGCGTAAATACGGGAGCAATAACGAACAATGACAAGTTCATGGAAGAGATAAAGGTTGCTTCGACCCTTGCAGGAGAGCCTGTCTGGGAGCTTCCACACGATGAGGAATATATGGAGCTTTTTAAAAGCGATTTTGCTGATCTTAAGAACACAGGCGGCAGATGGGCAGGAGCAATTACCGCAGGTCTGTTCCTCAGGGAATTTGTGAATGATAAGCCATGGGTCCATCTGGATATTGCAGGCACCTCTCATCTTTCAAACCCTATGGGTTACCTGCCAAAGGGTGCAACAGGAGTACCGGTTAAAACTCTTTTCTATTTGGTCAAGGATATGTAGATTGAAAAAACCAGGTCCAAATTCGGACCTGGTTACTTATTTTTCAGTACTCCACCCAGCAGACCTATTATAGCAAATATAGTATAATAGCCTGCGCTTGTTATTGAATTACCAGTTATTTCTCTAATGCCCTGTATTATAAGCTGGTCTCCCCCAAAAAGTGAAACGATCCAGCCAACTACAAGTCCAACTAAAAGCCCTCCAAGCATACCTACACCTCCGTATGGAATTCTCCCTCTTTATGATACCAGAAAGGAGAGTGGAAATCCATCTAAATAGTCCACTGCCCGTGGATTATCCCAACAAGATACCATGAGCCTGAAACATCCTCGAAAACAAGCTTGAGACTCCTCCAGTCCATCCCTCCATATTGCGGATCAAAGCCTGTGAAATGAAATTCAATAAACTCTCCGTTTGGATAAACAGTGTCAACATTATTCAACGAGTTGCCCATCCCTATCTTGGTATTTATGCCAATCATATGAGGATTAAGGAAGTCCTCATCGTATACAAAGCTTTGGTGATAGTCTGAGTATATCTGGTTTATCGGGTTCCCTGAGCCATCGAAGCTCCCCCAAAGATAAACTGTATTATCCTGCGCAAGCCCTGCAACCTGCGTTGCGGTAAATACAAGGTCAGCCTGAGAATCCACGTAATCATATGGGGTAAATCTCACTCCAAGGCTTGGGTGTACATAGTCGCTGACTCCCGCCATATCCATAGTCTTTAAAAGCTCCACAACTTCAAAAGCAGTTGTCAATAACGACGCTCCATGAGTTGGACCTGCTGATGGCAATGGCTCCGGTTCCGGTTCCTGCGCTTGCTCCAGCTGAGCCTGTAGCTCCTGTACCCTCGACTGAAGCTCAGCTATCTCATTATCCCTCGACTGAAGCTCAGCATTCAGCTCTTCGACCAGAGCTTCCTGAGAAGTATTGGTGCACCCGGAAAACAACAGAGCTGCTGAAATGAATATAGCTAAAAATATTTTTTTCTTCATTGCTTGACCACTTCCTTTTACTGATTTGCAACATTTTTACCCCAATATACGGGCTTAAATATGTCAATCGGGTTACATCAGGTCAGTTATATTTTTAACCAGAGTCTCTATCTGCTTTTCTCTTTTCCCGCTGCCCCAGTCTATTATGCCTGTAAATCCTACTTTTGCTCCCTTTTCACGACACATCCTTTCCATTTGCCCAATTGCGCTCTTCCCTCCAAAAAAGCTGTAGGGAAAAGCGTGTGTCACGAACATTGCCACGTTTTTACCCTCGATATCATTGACTTCGTCGAAAAATTTCCTGATGACTGGCGATGCCTGAAATCCCCTTACCGGACCAGCTACGATCAGGTTGTCGAAGCCTTTCATGTCAGGTATCGGCTGAAGGGCTATCTTACCTATGTCCTGCTGATTTCTGTTCTCTCCTCCGGTTACCTGGAGCCTCAAAATGTCGGCTTCATAGCCCTTTTCAGATAAGCTTTGTGCAAGTCTTTCCGCGACGGACATAGTATTCCCTGAAAATGAATGTACTACGATCCCTATTTTCATTTTTCCCCTCCTATCTTGCCTCTATCAAAGTGGCTTCTATCGCCTTAAGAATGACTCTGCTGCTGTAGGTTGCGCCTGAAACACTATCAACATCTAAGCTTTGGTCCTCAACCACGTCCTCTATAATCGCCTCTGCCGGTTGTCCCATTCCGTTTCCATGATCAAGCAGACGTATATCCTCTATCCTTCCACCTTCAATTATTACTTCAACAGTGGCAGAAACAGGAGGCACTGAATACTCCCCGACATATGTACCATCCTTCAGCTCACTGGGGTCTATTTCCTGAATTCTTGACTCGACCAGCTCGTTCAGGTTTTTGCTGAGGTATATGAATATACCTGAAAAAAGAAGGATAAGAACTAATACTATGATCCCTATGATCTTAAATATCTTTTTCAACATTTCCACTTCTATTTCCATTGGATTTAGCACCTGCTTTAAAGTGGTGCCACGTATATTATAGCAGTATTTTTCAAGATTTGTTAAGCTTCCATCAAAAAATCACCAGCTTTTTTGCTGGTGATGATCCCATTACTTGCATACATCTACCCACTGACCACAGGTGACCTTTTCTAAAAGGTCAACGTCTATCCTGAGACATGTATTTGGTCCCCCTGCGGCAGGGAATACATAGTCATACACCTTAAGTGACTGATCAAGATATATATCCATAGGTTTCGACAGCCCAAAGGGGCATACGCCTCCCACAGGATGTCCTGTAGCCTCGAGCATCTCATCTCCATCGATAAACCTTGGCTTCTCCCTGAAGTGATCCTTGAACTTCCTGTTGTCAAGGCGAACATCTCCCTTTACAACAAGTATTATATCCCTATCCTTTAGTCTTATAGCCATTGACTTTGCTATTCTTCCAGGCTCCACGCCAAGAGACTCGGCTGCCAGCTCTACAGTAGCTGTACTGGTCTTCATATGCAAAATCTCGATATCAAGATTCTTCTCGTCAATGTACTTCCTTACGCTTTCAACAGTCATTGCTACACCCCGCTTTACCTTTTTGTTATAAGTCCTCTATTATAGGCATCCTCAAGCATGTTCTCAACGAATTGCCAAAGCTGATCTGAAGTCCCTTTCAATGGGCTTATTCTTTTGAATACATCCTCCTGAGCTACTCCGAACTTTCTCCAGGTTCCCCCTCCATTATAGTAGTTGTTCAGCATAGGCTGAAGCCTGTCCATAGAAGCTGCAAACCTTGCCTCCGGAGTTTCCATCTCTTCGAATTCATCCCAGAGCGACCTGAAAAAACCGCCCTTTTCTTCGCCCAGCATACCGAATATCCTGTCTGCTGCCTGCAGCTCCCTATCTCTCTTGTCCAGGTTGGCTGTTGCATCGTAGCAGAAGGTATCTCCTGCATAAAGCTCTACAAGGTCATGGATCAAAAGCATCTTGATTGCTCTGTTGACGTCGAATTCCTCATTTGAATACTCAGAAAGCACCATCGTCATTACGGCTATGTGCCACGAGTGCTGTGCATCGTCCTCTCTTTTGTCCTCTCCTATTAGACTTGTTTGCCGCAATATGGTCTTCATCCTGTCCAGTTCAACTATGAATTCTATGTCTTTTTTTAAACGTTCATTCACCGGATCATCTCCCTGTATTCTCTACTAATGCTATTTTATCACATAAAGCAGAACATTTCCCTTATAAAAATAATTTTGAAAAAAGTATTGACAATACCCATCACAGGAACTATCATTATATTTAATACATAAAAGCGTTGAAGGAGAGAAGCGCATCTGTGCATATTTATAGAGAGTCAGGAAGGGTGGAAACTGACAATAGCTGGATACGATATACACTCCCAAGCAGATTTGCCAAAAGATTTCGAGTAGGCAGATCCGGAGGCCCGCCGTTAAAAGGGACAGGATTGTTGGATCCGAATGAGAGACGGCTTTGCCGTAATATGGGTGGTACCGCGTGAGATTAAATCTTTCGTCCCTATGAATTTAAATGATTCATGGGAACGAAGGATTTTTTTTATTTACTTAAAAAAGGAGGAGCAAAAATGAGAAAAAGAGGTTTTTTGAAGGCAATCGCAATTATTACTTTGGTGGCAATGATGGGAGGATGTACAGCAGGAGGAGCATCGGAGGAAGAAAAGATTGTAATTGGGATCAACCAGCTTGTTGAGCACCCAGCTCTTGATGACGCAAGGGAAGGTTTTATCCAAGGGTTGGAGGAACTGGGAGTAGAGGCAGAAATCGTATACCAAAATGCTCAGGGTGATATACCTACTTCACTTTCCATAGCACAAAAATTTGTATCCGATAAGGTAGATCTGATCTATGCAATAGCTACACCTGCTGCTCAAAGTTCCAAGCAGGCAACCTCAGAAATCCCTGTATTATTCAGCGCAGTAACAGATCCCGTAGCTTCAGGACTAATTTCATCAATGGAAAGTCCCGGTGGAAACGTCACTGGAACAAGCGATGCAACTCCCATGAAGGAACAGCTTTCTATGTTCAAGAAGCTTGATCCCTCTATAAAAAAGATCGGGATCCTCTTTAACACCAGCGAGAGCAATTCTGAGATCCAGGTCGCAAGAGCAAAGGAGTTTGCAGGTGAGTTAGGTCTGGAGATCGTTGAAATGGGGATAGCAAATATAAATGACATACCTCAGGCAATGGATTCACTCGTCAAGGATATCGACGGCTTCTATGCGATCACCGATAATATGGTTGCTTCATCCATGGCTGTTGTTGCCGAAAAGCTTAACTCCAATGGAATAATCTCTGTAGGTGCTGAAGGCTCCTTCGTTGAGGGTGGGTTGTTGGTAACTGACGGTGTTAGCTACTTTGAGTTGGGCAGACAGACTGCGGCAATGGCTAAGGCCATACTCATAGACGGCAAGTCACCCTCAGAAATCCCGGCAGAAAAATCTAAAGGCACAACCTCAGTATTCAATAAATCTACTATGGAAGCTTTAGGTGTAGATCCCTCAAACGAGGTTTTCGAAGGTGCAGAAGAAGTAGGACAATAACAACAATCCAGGAGGCAGAAAATGAACGAACTTATACTGACCTCTCTCGAGCAGGGACTGATTTTCTCAGTCCTTGCAATGGGAGTGGTCCTCACCTATAAAGTACTCGATATTGCTGATCTGTCAGTGGAAGGCACCTTCCCCCTTGGTGCCTTCGTATTTGCACGGTTTGTTATGGGAGGAGCAAATCCCTTAATGTCAACTCTTTTGGCATTTGCCTTTGGAGCAGGAGCAGGTCTTGTTACAGCCTTGCTTTTCGTTAAGCTCAAGATCAGACCTCTTCTTTCAGGGATACTTACCATGACGATGCTATACTCCTTCAACCTGCGGCTGAATGGCAAGGCCAATATACCGCTCTTTAGCTCAGGTACGATATATCCCGAAGGCTACAGACTGCTGGTCCTTATTGGAGCTATCATATTGGTAAAGCTCGTTCTTGACTGGTTCCTCAAGACTGAAACAGGCTACCTTCTCATCGCTACCGGGGATAACGAATCTTTGGTTCGGTCCCTCGGAGAAAACAGCAATAAATACAAGATCCTTGGCTTTATGCTTTCAAACGGCCTCGTTGCAACAAGTGGTGCCATGATGGCCCAGTACCAGGGCTTTGCGGATATAACCATGGGAAGCTCAATAATCGTAGTGGCATTGGCATCGATCATTATCGGAGAAACTTTGGGAAAGAGCTCAGGAAAGATGAGTCTTACCCTTAGAGCAATTATCGGGGCAATGACCTACAAGCTTATAGGGGGCGTAGCTATAGATATGGGCTTAAGTCCCACTGACCTGAAAGCAATAAGTGCAATAATAGTAATAGCATTTATATCTTATAACAATTTTTCGTCACCGGTGATTAATAGTCTAAAAAAGCGGGGAGGTAAGACAATTGCTGGAAATAAGAAACCTTTGGAAGAGTTTTAATACAGATACTGAATTTGAAATACCGATTTTCAGGGGCTTCAATATCTCAATTGATGATAAATCCCTGACTGCGGTCATTGGGGCAAACGGATGTGGAAAAAGCACTCTTTTAAACCTCATAAGCGGAAGCTTGCGTGCTGATGATGGAGAAATACTTCTGAAAGGATACAACATAGCTTCGCTGCCTGAGGAAGAAAGAGCACTTCATATTGGAAAAGTCCACCAAAATCCAACCATGGGTGTAGCGCCAAGTCTTACCATACTCGAAAACCTTTCATTAGCAAGCAAAAAGGGCGAACCCTTCGGCCTTAGAAGATTGATTCGAAGTGAGCGGCTTGATATTTTCGTGTCCCTTCTAAAGGATCTTGGCCTTGGTCTTGAGGATAAGCTGAACACTCAGGTGAAATTCCTCTCCGGAGGCCAGAGACAAAGCCTTTCACTTGTTATGGCAGCGATGAAGCACCCTGACCTCATGCTTCTTGACGAGCACACTGCTGCTCTTGATCCAAAGACCTCCCAGGTCGTAATGGAAAAGACTCGGGAGCTTCTTGATAAATATCATATAACAACTATAATGGTATCCCACCACATTGGGGATGCGATTAAATATTCCCAGAGAGTTGTTATGCTGGACAAAGGAAAAATCGTTCTGGACAAGCCAAGCTGCGACACTTCGGAGGAGGAGCTGCTTACGATTTACCAGTCAAAGATCCATGAAAAGATTATAGCCTGACATTTTTGGGTAATATCCACTTGATCGAATTGAAAGGGGATGTGAGTTTTGGCAAAAACCAAATTAAAGGCAAATATCGTTGGAAATATGGGCTGGGAGATGGATATAAACGGGCATCACTTCATAACTGATGCAGATATTGAAACTGGAGGAAACGATCTTGGACCGAGACCTAAAACAATGCTTCTGGCGGGACTTATAGGCTGCACTGGGATTGACGTCAAAATGATCCTCAATAAAATGAATGTTTTCCCAGATGATATTCATATCGAGGTGGAGGCTGAAAGCTCTGAGGATCACCCTAAAATCTATACGGATATACACCTGACCTATATATTCAAGGGCAAGGGACTTCCAATGGACAGACTTGAAAGAGCAGTATTCCTTTCACAGGAAAAATATTGCGGTGTAACGGCAATGCTCAAGAAATCTTCAAACATAACGCATGCAATCAAAATAGAAGAATAGACGCTCTGCTCCCAATTTACGGGAGCAGAGCTTTCTTGTATTCTCTCTGCCTTCTTGTAGCCTCTGCGAATCCAAATTCTCCAACCCATCTCCAGTAGATCTTAAGACTCAAAGGAAGCTTCGTGATTATGGCATTGTTTTTTTCCAGGGCTTCACCTTCAAGGACCACAAGTCCCTCTCCCAGTTTTTTAAGCCAGAATATAAGGGCCTCCTGATCCGTCTCAGACAACTCATCCTTTATAAGGATGACGGGCTCTATACCTCTCTTCCTCAGAGATGAAACATCCTCCTCCATCGCTATCCAGGTCTCAGGATCCCCGGGAAGCGTGAATCTAAGAACCATCACTTTCAGACCAAGATCTCTGAACCTGTTTAATTCTTCCTCCCATTTTGAAAACCCCCATACTCCTGCAGCTATATAAGTGCCCTTAAGCTCCCTTTCCTCAAGAGCTGAAATCAATCCTTCAAGCCTCTCCCTGCTTTGAAAAATATCCAGATCCTTAAGATATACGGCTGATCCCCAATTATCTATATCTGTGACGATCTCCTCAATTGGTCTGAGATCGTACACTTCCTTTCCAATAAGTCCGTTCTCATTGAAGTTTACCCTCTGCTGAGAGTGTATCTCCCTTACTGATGGATATTGCAGAAAATAATAGCCATCTTTCTTTATCGCTCTTGACTCCATCGGCTTAAGGACAGAGCCTGAGAATCCCTTGTCTGTTACACCAAGCTTGTTTTTTATCTCATCAAGACTTCTCTCCGTTTCTATACCCATAAGGGTCTCCTCCAGCTGCTTTACCGGATTTCCTGTATATATGAGGTCAAAGACTGATGGATCTGCCTGAGCTGCAGACTCTCCAGCAGCTGCAATAATTGCACTTGTCGAAGTTTCTCTGGAAATAAGAGCCTGCTCAGAGGCAGTCGCCTCCTGTCCTCTTTCGACCCAAAATACTATCAGGTCAGGTCTGAAGTCCTGAAGACCTCTTTTGAATGCACCCTTTTCAACTGCAAAGTCGTAAATCCCAAGCTCCACCCTGTCCCTGAGGCACGCAGGTATTTGTCCCGCAAGCAAAGCTATTTCGATGGGTTCCTGAAGTCTTACGACCTCTGCCCCCTTCTTTCCTGCTCCGATCCCCGGCCTTACAAAAAGAACCCTCACACGACCCATCTCCTTCCCGTTTTCTCTATATTCCCATTTTATCACGTTTCCCGGAGCATACAACCTTTTTATTGACTTCGAACATGTGTTCTGTTATTATGGATACACAGACCACAAAGAGGTGTTAGAAATGTCGGAAAGGATAGTTTTTCACATAGACGTAAATTCCGCTTACCTTTCCTGGGAAGCCGTATACAGACTCCAGCACGGCTCTCCAATTGACCTTAGGGATGTTCCTTCCATAGTTGGAGGCGATCAGGAAAAGCGGCACGGGATAGTTCTTGCGAAGTCCATCCCCGCAAAAAAATTTGGGATAATAACCGGCGAAACCGTCCATTCAGCCTTTGAAAAATGTCCGGAGCTCGTTATGGTCCCTCCATGCTATCCACGCTACATAAGGGCCAGTGATTCCATGGTGGAGCTTTTAGGCAAATACTCACCCTTCATCCAAAGATATTCCATAGACGAGGTGTTCCTTGAGTACATTGATACTGAACGGCCATTCATGGAAGTGGCCACAGAGATGGGCAGAAGGATCCGGGAGGAGCTTGGATTTACCGTCAATATTGGCATAGGCCCAAATAAGCTGCTGGCTAAAATGGCCTCGGACTTTTCAAAGCCTGATAAGATACACACCCTTTTCAAGGAGGATATCCCTGAGAAGCTATGGCCTCTTCCCGTAGAGGAGCTTTTTATGGTAGGCTCAAGAACAAAGAAAAAACTCAATGGCAGAGGTATATTCACGATCAGGCAACTGGCGGAGCTTGACAGGGATTACATCCACTCCTGGCTTAAAAAGCCAGGTCTTCTGATTTGGGAATACGCCAACGGTATGGAATCCTCGCCTGTGAGAAGCGGAGCTGTTCCCTTAAAGTCAGTTGGGAACTCGACCACTATGCCCTTTGATGTGGAGACCAGGGAAGAAGCCCATAAGGTGCTTCTGGCGATATCGGAGATGATAGGTCTTAGAGTGAGAGACCTTGATATGTGTGGCAGTGTGGTATCGGTCTCGCTTAAAAACCACCTGTTCTATCATTCCTCACATCAGAGAAAGCTAAATATACCTACTGATTCGACCAATGCTATCTACAGAGTTGCCAGAAGTCTGTTCGACGAAATGTGGCAGGGAGAGCCTATGAGAAATTTCTCAATAAGCCTTTCTCACCTTGAATCCAACGAATTTTTTCAGCTGTCCTTGCTGGGCAGTCAAAACAAAAAGGAACAGCAGCTGGATGATGTTATAGACAGGATAAGGCTTAAATACGGACAAAGGTCCATCTACAGGTCATGTTTTCTCTATTCAGGCATCGATCCGGTTATAGGGGGTGTCATCATGGAGGAAAGCTATCCTATGATGTCCAGCTATTTATAGGGGGTATACTTATGAAGGTCCTTATGAAGCGTGTTGAAATGATCGCCTGGTTCAACGACAAGGATTATCCGGTTCCTCTGAGATTTAGATTGGATTCCGAGGACAAGGTGCGGACAGTCATACGAATCGGGCGGATATTCTCCCATGAGGAGGAAAAGCTTGGCGGAAACAGAGCGGTGGTCTATCGCTGCGAGGGGATAATCGGTGAGCAGCAAAGACCCTTTGAATTAAAATATGAAATAGCCACCTGCCGGTGGTTTCTGTTCAAAATGTAAAGGAGGCTCATTGGCCTCCTTTTGCTATTTCTTCAAGCTCCTCCGTCATATAGAATCGAATCCTGTCCTCCAGAGAAGGATGGGTATGGTACCAGAACTCGTAAAATCCTGATGGTCTCGGAACTCCAAGACTTGTTTCATACAGCTTCTCCATAGCGGTCACAGCTGATTCCCTGTCTCTTGTCATAGATATTTCATAGAGATCAGCCTCTCTCTCGAACACCCTTGAAACTCCATTTACAGCAGGCTGGCCCAGCCAGTTAAAAAGATTAAGAAGTAGAAGCAGCAATGGAAGAGATGCGTAGCTATGAAGCTTTGTAAATCCAAAGGCTCCTCCCGAAGCCTTTATTATCCAGCCTGAGGAGAGATATATAAGAAATAGGATCAGGAACGTGCCTGCTATTCCAAGTGCTATCCCCTTCCATATATGATTTTTTACATAGTGTCCCATCTCATGTGCTGTTATGCTGATTACCTCTCTCTCACTAAGATTGTTTATAGTAGTATCCCAAAGTACGATCCTTCTTGAGGAAAGAATCCCGGTCATATAGGCATTCATCGTCTTGGTGTCCCTGCTTTTATCGACGACAAAAATATCTGCATCCGAAACACCTCCTTTATGAAGGATCTCCTGGATCCCGCTCTTGAGAGATCCATCAGGGATAGGTGTATATCTGCTGAAAAATGGATCTATTACAAGAGGAGTGATGAATACCATAAATATTATCACAGGTATCATCAACAGGCCTCCCCTCCACCACCAGGTTTCAGGATACCGTTGAATAAGGCCGTATGGAACCCATAGAAATGCTGCTATCAAGCCATTGTTCACAAGAAATCCCTTTGCGCTAAGCTCGATCCATCTTAGTATAGTCTGATCTGTAAGTCCGTATCTATGTCTCAGGATAAATGATCCATAAAAGTTAAATGGCAAATTGATAAAATAAACAATGCCCAAATAAGCCAGCCCAAATAAAAGTCCCGATAAAAACATTCCCCTTCCACGACTGGTTATTTGGAAAATTTTTTGAGAAAATCCGGAGAACAGGAAAACCATAGGAACAATATAGGATAACGGGAGCCTTATTGCCCATAATCTGAATGCGTCCATTCTATAGCTGTAAGCCGCTTCATCAAGATCAGGATAATCCTGCCTTAGAGACTGGATATTCAGGTACTCGGCAAAAATCATTGCCCCTGCAAATATTATTAAGAATATAATTAAGAATACAGCTGCAGTTATTAGTTTCTTGTCCATACCTATTAATTTATCTCCACTCCGCCCATTATTGCAGTCCCCTTGACGATAAGCAATGGAGCTGTCGGGTCTACAGGTCCCACGGCTTTATTGGTGAAGGCTCCCAGGACAGGTGTGCCTTGTGCCTCTACCCTCCAATGCCTGGGTACATGGATCTCTACCCCTCCTGCTATGGCTGTGGCCTCGATATAGCACTGAGTTCCCTCCATATTTGCATCTCTTAGATCAAGCTCAATTCCACCCATAATTGCAGTGAGCTTCCCTCCCTTGAAGCTTTGGGATGTATTGATGTTCTCTATTCCGGACATCAATACGGTGTGATCCACAAAATCTTCGTTAGTCCGGTTTTTGTTCCAATTCTCTGAGTTTGCACCACTTTTACTGGACACTGCTCCCTTGGAGAAAATTAAGTTCCCTCCTATCAGAATCAATATAACCGGAAAGAAATACTTGAATACATCCCTGGTTATCATATCCAGCCTGCTTAATTGAAAAATTACTCCTATTGAAATTACTATAAGGCTTCCAAGCTTCGAAGAACCCCTGTCAAAAAGCCCCGCTAAACCAGCAATGATTATAATTACCGGCCAGTACGTGCTTATGATGTCGCCAAAGTCCAGGTACCCCAGCTGATCCCCAAGAAATCCTGTTCCAATCAATATTAGTAAAATACCAACAAAATATCTGCCTTTCATTTTAGCCCTCCTCAATTCCCTTTTTCCAATGCATTGATACCCTATTACCAATATAGTGCAACAGGAAAAGAATAGATAGGCAATAGGCGTTAAAAACAATTGACAATTGACGATTGATAATGGACGATGAATTATTGTCATACCGACCGAAGTGGAGGAATCTCATTTTTGGTTGGAATGTTGGAAGAGTTGGAAAGGGGAAAAAGCTAACAACTATTCTTAGCTCTTAGCTCTTAGCTTTTTATTGTTCATTGTTCATTTCAATTGTGAATTGTGAATTGTGAATTGTGAATTGTGAATTTCTTCACGTCTTCCTGATAAATGTATGCCTGCATTTTGGGCAGTTTATATTAACTCTTCCCTTCCCTCTTGGGACCCTAAGCTTTTGTCCGCAGCCAGGACATTTAAAGTATTTATATTTACTTCTATTTTTTGCTGTCTCTTTGTATCCGGCAGCTTTCCTTCTAATATTGCCAAATAAGCCTAAAAATTTCTGGTTTTCTCTATATCTTGCGCTCGTGTTCCTTGAGAACATTCTCAGGTACCCAAGCATTAATATGATTATACCTGCAGTATTCAGCGCAGTGCTCTTAAGTAATATGCTCCCCAGTATAATTGCTATACTTGAGATGAACATGGCATTCGACAGCTGGTCCAGCCCATATCTGCCTGTCATAAATTTCCGGATCCAATTCTTCATTATATCCTCTCCAATGCTGTTGTATGGTAATGATTATACCATCAGTAGATACTCTAATCAAAGAAAAACCCCGGGAAAATAAACCCGGAGCTTTAAACTAATTATTCTCTTCAAGCCATCTTTTTGCAAAATATGCATAATACGCTGCACCCTTGAAAAACTGATCTTCATCAAAGTCCGTCTTTGGATGGTGATGAGAAAATGGATATCCCTTTGACGGGCTGCCCATAGATAGTATAACCATGAATGACGGGACTTTTTCACTAATGAATCCAAAATCCTCTGATCCACTCAGCATACCGTCATCCATATATGGATCCAACTGTAGTACTCCATCCTCTCCAAACAGCTCTTTGCCAAAGGATATAGCCTGATCTCTCATTGCCTTGTCATTGATCACTGAAGGACACTGTATCGTATACTCAACCTCAGCAGAGCCTCTAAAAACGGCCGCAGTACCCTTGGCAATCTCAACCAGTCTGTTCTTCATGAACTCCCTGGTTTTAGGATCCATAGTTCTGATCACTCCAGAAATCGTTGCTGTATCTGGAATGACATTAGCAGCAAGGCCACCGGACATCTGTCCTATAACGCAGAGTGCTTTCTCTCCAGGCTTTATCTCTCTGCTGACCAGCTCCGACAGTGCAAGATGGGTCTGTGCAGCTATATTTAGTGGATCTACGGTTGTATGGGGCATGGCGCCATGTCCGCCCTTGCCTTTTATATATATATGGAACTGGTCCGGAGCCATTGAAGCAGCGCCTTCCCTTGGTATTAGAAGCTTACCATGCTCAGCCTCTATGCCGGAAAATACGTGGATCATCATTGCAGAATCCACCTTGGGATCATCAAGGACGCCTTCTTCTATCATAGTCTTCGCACCTGTCAGGACTTCCTCCCCTGCCTGGAACATAAGCTTCACATTGCCCTTAAGCTCACCCTCTATTTCCTTTAACAGCTTTGCAGCACCAAGGAGAGTACTTGTGTGTACGTCGTGCCCACAGGCATGCATCGCTTCATTTTCTGATGCAAATGTCAATCCTGTTTCTTCTTTTATCGGTAGAGCATCCATATCTCCTCTTAATAAAATTGTCTTTCCTTTGTTTGGATCCCCGATATTTGCTACTACTCCTCCTCCAACTACTGATGAGGATATTCCCATTTCCAGAAGCTTTTTCTGGACAAAATCCACTGTATTTGGCAGCTTCATACCAAGCTCAGGATTCCTGTGCAATTCTCTCCTGTTGTCCACGATTTCATTTTGGAGCTTTGAAGCTCTGTCAAGCAATTCTTTCTCTAATGCCATCCGACCCATCCTCTCTATAAATATTACCGTTTGCTTTTATGAGTTAAAGCTGTTATGCAAAAATGTAATTAGATACAGTATAGCAGAATTTTAATTCTTGTAAATATAAATCCCCGGGATTCCCCCGGAGATTATATTTACATAACTATAGTTCCTCTATTTTTACCGTTTCTCTTGGACTGATACAACCCATCATCAGCTCTTCTGACAGCATCGTTATAGCTTTCGTCAGACCCCAAAAAAATAGTGGCGCCGATCGATACTGTCGTGTTCAGCTTCATATTTTTATTACTGCAGATAGATCCCTCTACAGCTTTGAGAATCTTATCCATAAACTGGTCTAAGTTTTCCGGTGCTATTCCCTTGGTAAAGAGAATAAACTCTTCTCCTCCCCATCTGTAAAATCCGTCCTCATCCCGGATAACTTTTCTGATACTCTCAACCACTCGAACAAGGACACTGTCTCCAGCTTCATGTCCATATGTGTCATTGACTTGTTTGAAATCATCAAGGTCCATTACGAATATATTATATACTCCGCCCTTTTCCTTGAAGCTCTCAAATCCCTTTGAAATAGCCTTCAGAGCAGCTCTTCTGCTCCCAGCACCAGTCAACAGATCGGTCTCTACCTCTGTCTTGAGTGGTTGGGTAGATGCGTCATAGTACTTATTTTCAGCCCACAGGAATATTGCGGTTCCCGACAATATCAAGGCCAGCCCTACAAAACTCATAAGCTTCAAAGCATTCTCTCTTTCCTCTTTGGAAGCTTCAGCAGATCTGGCAATATACTCCTCAATGTTGTCATAATATATTCCCATGGCTACTATCCAGTCGTATTCCTCATACAGCTTGGCAAAGGTCAGTTTTTTTTCAATTGTATCAGTTGTAAGTTTTTTGAAATAATATGTGGAGAATAACTCTCCATTCTTTTTTATTCCTTCAAGCTCCTCCAAATAAGGCTTGCCACCTGCTATATCCTCCATATCTGTTGAAAGCAGAGTGCCTTCTGTGTCCCTGAGATTAGGATGTATAAGTCTTCTGCCATACCCGTCTCCACCCTCGTAGTTGATGACCTCATTCACCCATATGTACGAATCCTCAAAATATACATCGGTATATAATCTGTTTCTTAGAGTCTCTTCAACAAGCTTCCTAACACTGCTGTCTAAAGCACCTAAAAATATCTTATATCCCATGAATTCAACTTCTTCTGATATGAAATATTCTCCCGTCAGAATTCCTTGCCTGTGATCTATGGAAGTTGAGCTTTCATAGATCGTAAAGCCAGATGGGTCCTTAATAACTATAAGCAAATCTTCATTGATACCGACGTTTTGAAGATAGTCTTTGATATGTTCAATCCTGTATTCTTCTGAGTGGTCATAAATAAATAATTTTAGTCGATCTATTCTTTTAATAAACCTATCCTCATTAAATATTTTCAGCTCTTCGATATAGCCTATGGTGTTATTTACTGTATCTTTCATAAAATCTTTTTTGATCTCTATGATCTGATCTCTAGTGTTTTCTGCATGGATCTTATCGATATCTTCAATTTGGTTTATGAATATCGATGCAAAGGCGAGTGAAAATAAAATAAAAATGGTTAAGGCAATGCCCAGGTATTTCTTTCTTACCTGGTCCATAAGCCTGAAGGTTTGAAGCATATTTTTAAACATTCTTACTGAATCTCCTGCAATGATATCTAATATATTGATTTTATCAGATATTTGATATAAATGAAACTTAAATACCACCAAATTCATTAATAATTTTAAGTATTAAAGCAACCAAATTTCGAAATACTATTTTATGCTGATTACCCCTGATTTTATTACAGCTTTCCTTATAAGTGGATCATACATCCCTGGGGACTTAATATTTTTGAGTAAGATGTTGAGTTTTATTTTCCAGGCTCTCCTGGAATACCTTTCAGCACACCCGGTAAATCCCTCAGCGATACTCTCATACGCCAGTTCTGCAGTTCTTAGGGCATAGCTTATACCCTCTGCCGAGCTCGGGCTTATGGCGCCTGCAGCTTCACCTATTAGCAATACCCCATCCCTTCCAAATATAGTCTCTCCCGGATTTGAAGGCCTGTTGATCAGTGTTCCCTCTGACTTTATTTTCTTTCCCAGGTCAAATCCCTTTGATCTCATCTTGTCCTTGAGTATCAAAAACCTTTCCTTTGGCTTGTCTTTAATTGCCAGAGCGGATCCTATGAGAAGTTTTCCTTCCTTAGGTATTATCCAGGAATAGAAATCGGTTACTTCTTTGTCAAAAATTGCTGTGTAATAAGGCATTTCGAAGTCAGCCTCGTACCAATCCTGTATGGCTGCGTATTTTTTTATTTTTGCCAAAGCACCAAATATTCTTGATCGTATTATAGACGCAGCTCCATCGGCACCCACTATAATCCTTGCCCTTATCTTTTCCTCCCCTGTCACTGAAGAACATATCAACTCATATCCATTATCAACTCTATGGATATCTCTGACCAGTGTGCCAAGCTTTATATCACATACTACGGACGCTCTCCTTAATAGCCATTTGTCAAACTCTTTCCTGTCAATATTCAAATAAAATCTTTGATACATGTTCTCGAGACCATTGTCGAAATCTATAGCCCTGACTGCAAACAATTGTGGTCCTACGAATATACTTTGTGGTACCACGAGCCCCGAGCTTGCTATAATCCTTTGGGCATCAGGTGCCAGCAAGCCTCCGCAGCATTTCCCTTCCCTGAATTGAATGCTGTTTTCTTCAGCCTCTCTTCTGTCTATGAGTGCAACCTTATATTTGTTCCCAATAAGTGAAGCAAGCGACGATCCCGCCGGACCTGCTCCAACTATCGCAATGTCATACATATCCAACACCTCTTGCATTTTTCCTATCAAATTTGATAATAGCACTATATTTATTGTTTATCAATAAATATTTATCTTTATTATCTTTAAAGCATTAAAAAACAGCGCCATCTGAATATCAAACAGCGCTGCTTAAGTATCTATACTTATTTATCGAGCTGGAGATTCATCCTTTCCTTGACTACTGCCTGTGCAGCTGCCAACCTGGCTATTGGAACTCTGTATGGCGAACAGGATACATAATCCAGTCCTATCCTGTGACAGAATTCAACTGAGCTTGGTTCTCCCCCATGCTCACCACAAATCCCCAATTTGATGTCCGGTCTGGTCTTCCTTCCTAAATCAACTGCTATCTCCATCATTTTACCGATACCTCTTTGATCAAGGACCTCAAATGGGCTCTTGGCAAATATTCCCTTGTCAACATAGGCATTCAGGAACTTGCCTGAGTCATCTCTTGAGAAGCCAAAGCCCATCTGGGTAAGGTCATTGGTTCCAAAGCTGAAGAATTCGGCTTCCTTAGCTATATCATCCGCTGTTATGGCTGCTCTTGGGACCTCTATCATTGTTCCGATCATATACTCAATGGAGTCACTTCTTTCCCTGAAGACATCCTCTATCTCTGCGATGACCTCTTTCTTGACATATGTCAGCTCATCTGCATCACCAATCAGCGGGATCATTATTTCCGGTACTATCTCCACTCCATCATTGACCTTGTAGTCCAGTGCTGCCTCGATTATCGCCCTTGTCTGCATCCTGTAGATCTCAGGATAGGTTACGGCCAACCTGCACCCTCTGTGGCCAAGCATTGGATTTACCTCCTCAAGGGACTCAACAGTATCCTTGAGGTCTTCGGCAGCTATACCCATTGATTTTGCAAGCTCCTCGATATCCTTGGCATTACTTGGCAGAAATTCATGCAACGGAGGATCCAGCAGTCTAATTGTTACAGGTCTTTCCTCCATTATCTTATAGATTTCATAGAAATCCTTTCTTTGAAGCGGCAGCAGCTCTTCCAGGGCCTTTTTCCTTTGAGTTTCTGAATTCGATACGATCATTCTTCTGACAGCGGGTATCCTTGCCTCGTCAAAGAACATATGCTCTGTACGGCAAAGGCCTATACCCTCAGCACCAAACTTAACAGCTTGTGCTGAATCCTTAGGAGTGTCGGCATTTGTCCTTACCTTTAGTCTTCTCACCTCATCCACCCAGGACATGAATTCTCCAAAATGACCTGAAAGCTCCGGCTCAACCTTGGGTATATCGCCCAGATAGACTGTACCGATGCTTCCGTCAAGGGATATATAGTCTCCCTCCTTGAGAGTTATGGATCCGGATTTCATTGTTCTCTGAAGCTCATCAACTCTTACCTCACTGCAGCCAGCTACACAGCACTTGCCCATTCCCCTAGCTACTACAGCAGCGTGAGATGTCATGCCGCCTCTCGCTGTCAGGATTCCCTCGGCCATTATCATGCCTTCTATGTCCTCCGGTGAAGTCTCCTGCCTTACAAGAATTGCTTTTTCTCCCCTACCCTTTGCTTCCACAACGTCCTTTGCGTGGAAGTAAATCTTTCCTGAAGCAGCTCCTGGAGATGCAGGCAGACCCTTTGCAAGGACCTCGGACTCAGCAAGCTTTTTAGTGTCAAAAGCTGGGTGAAGAAGCTGATTAAGCTGATTCGGCTCTATCCTTAGTATAGCTTCATCCTTTGATATTTTACCTTCATTGACAAGATCAACTGCTATATTTATAGCTGCCTGAGTTGTTCTTTTTCCAGTTCTTGTCTGAAGCATGAACAGCTTGCCCTTTTCTATAGTAAACTCAATGTCCTGCATATCTCTGTAATGTGACTCAAGGATATTGGTAACCTTTCTGAATTCTTCAAATACCTCAGGCATTACCTCTTCAAGCTCTGAGATAGATTTAGGTGTTCTGATTCCTGCTACAACATCCTCTCCCTGAGCATTCATAAGGAATTCGCCATATATTTTATTTTCGCCGTTTGCCGGATTCCTCGTAAAGGCAACTCCCGTACCTGAGGTGTCACCCATATTTCCGTACACCATCGATTGGACGTTTACGGCTGTACCGAGATTCCCAGGTATGTCATGAAGCTTTCTGTATATTACGGCCCTCGGATTGTTCCAGGAGGAGAAAACTGCCTCAATAGCCAACTGGAGCTGCTTCATTGGATCCTGTGGAAATTCAGTGCCCATGTCCTCATAGTATACATCCTTAAAACGCCTTACCAATTCCTTGAGATCTTCAGCCTCCAGCTCAGTATCAAGATGAACTCCTTTGTCTTCCTTCATTTTCTCCATAACTTCATCAAATTTTCTCTTAGGGATCCCCATGGCTATATCAGAGAACATCTGGATGAATCTTCTGTAGCTGTCATATGCAAATCTTTCGTTTCCTGTAGAGGAAATAAGACCCTTTACTGCATCGTCATTAAGTCCCAGGTTAAGTATGGTGTCCATCATACCAGGCATTGAGAAAACTGCGCCGGACCTTACCGATACGAGAAGTGGATTGGATTGGTCAGAAAATCTCTTGCCGAGAGTTTTTTCAACCTCCGCAAGATTTAAGTATATCTCCTCCAATAATTCGGGCCACAGCTTTTGCCCTTCATCATAAAATCTGTTGCAAGCCTCTGTTGTTATTGTGAATCCTGGAGGCACCGGAAGTCCTATATTAGTCATCTCTGCAAGGTTGGAACCTTTACCTCCCAGGAGGGACTTCATCTCCTTGGAGCCTTCTTTGAAGCTGTAAACATACTTTTTCCCCATGTCATTACCCCCTAAATGTTTTTCAACCATCGATTTGTCTGCGGTCTCCGATATGAAAAATTATAGCACAGAAATATATTGTATGTCACATTAAAAATATAGCATGTACTATATTCCATGCTGCATTAAATCTATTGCTGTTATATTACCCTGCTTTTACGGTATCAACACCTTACTATGGCAATTTTTAACCATTCCATAAAATTGTTGCAAAAAAAACTGCCTGGTTAGGCAGTTCTATATCAAAACATTTATTATTCCATAGCTTAAGCTAGTTATTATAACTGTAGCTATGATATTTCCCACCAATATGGAAGGAAATGCCCACTTCAGCCTCATATCAAGAAGAGCTGCAGCCAGGCTTCCACTCCAGACTCCGGTCCCGGGCAATGGTATTGCAACGAATATCAAAAGTCCCCAGGCACCATATTTTTGTATCCTGTGGCCGTTATTATTTATCGATTTATCAGTAAGATGAGAAACCAATTTCTTAAAGGCCTTTGTTTTTCTAAGGTAATTGAATATCGGTCTTATGGTAAGCAGTATAAACGGTACGGGAAGCATGCTCCCAGCCAGACTGACAATAGCAGCATGAAGCGGCGACATCCCAAGGGATACTCCAAGGGGTATAGCTCCTCTAACCTCCACAATAGGCATAGCTGCAGTCAAAAATACAGTCATTTCAACATTTAAAATATCAATTAGGCTCTTTGCCATCCCCAGCATTAGTCTTTCTCCAATCGATTTGATACAATACAAAGTCTCGTATCAGTATATTCAACATAATGTTCGATGTCAAATAGCTGGCTCATATTACCAATTTCATATTATATTAATCTCCTAAATGTGTCTATCAGACATTTTTATATTGACATTCCAAATGACAAAGACTGCGAATCACTTCGCAGTCTTAATAAATTTATATTTTACTCCAGTTGGGCTCTCTCTTTTCCAGAAACGCTTTGACCCCTTCAATAGCTTCATCTGTTGTGCATAGGGAAGCAAAATGATAATTTGTTAATTCCAATGCATCCTCAAATTTCATATCCTCCATCTGGTAAAAGGACCTCTTGCCAAACTGCATCGCCCTGGGACTTTTAGCGGCAAGCTTCTCAGCGAATTTCATCGTCTCTTCTTCCAGTTTATCAGCCGGTACTACCTTGTTTATCAAACCAATCCTTAGAGCTTCCTCAGCATCTATGAGATCACCGGTCATAATAAGCTCAAGAGTTTTCTTTCTTCCAAGGCTTTTGTAGAGAGGAACAGCCGGGCCCATACAGAAAAGTCCCACATTGATAGCAGTCGCTCCAAACTTTGAATTATCTGATGCTATCGCCAGGTCACATGCCGCCACCAGACCAATCCCGTTTGCGACTGCAATTTTATGTACGGATGCAATAACTGGCTTTTTCATCCTTGCTATTGTTGTATTCATCTCCTCCATAAGCCTGACCCATTGGAGGTACTCGTCCATCGATTTTCCATCCACGAAATTCACATCTATCCCAGTGCAAAAATTCCTTCCACTGGCATTTATTACAATAACATTTACTTCGTTATCGTCATCCATCGACCGAAGAGCATCGTTCAATTCCCTGGCCATTGCAGGATCAAAGGTATTGTTTGCCTCTGGTCTGTTTAGCGTTATAATGCCCACCTTTCCCTTTTTACTATAGATTATTGTTTCCCAGCTCATTTTAGCCTCCTTTATTTATCAGGTTATTAAATTTATCGCCAATATTTATTTGTTCTAATCAAAGAATCTTGTTACAATCTTATTGTGAGGTGATCGTATGAGTGAAAAGACAAATGCAGCAAGATTGCTTGATATCGCAGGCATAGATTATAAGCTTTCATCCTATAACACAGATGACGGAGCTATTGACGGAAAATCGGTCGCAAAAAAGCTCGGTTTGTCAGAGGATGAAATCTTTAAAACACTTGTTGCTACAGGTACATCCTCATCTGCTTATGTATTCGTAATACCTGTCTCAGGTGAATTAGATCTTAAAAAAGCCGCTAAGGCATCAGGTGAAAAGTATATAGAGATGCTTCCCTTAAAAGACCTTTCCAACGTAACAGGATATGTGAAGGGCGGGTGCTCCCCGCTTGGAATGAAGAAACACTTCCCTACATTTTTCGATGAAACCCTTATACTTTTAGATTCGGTGGTTTTTAACGCTGGCAGGGTCGGCTATCAGCTCCACGTTCCTGTTACGGAATTGGCCAAGGTACTTGACTATAAGCTTGCTGACCTTGTTACTGGTTGACATTATCTAACAAGTATTGAAGCTATAATGAATACGATCCCAAGTGCTGCAAAAATAAGCATAAGCCTCCACCTTGGATCAACATCGTACTTGTTGAATTTGCTCATCTTCTACCTCCACGACTATTATTATACTATTGATTATTATAGCATAACGATTATAAATAAGTGTAAAAAAAAGACGCCCGATGGTTTTATCACCCAGGCGTCAAAGCTTTTAGGGAATATGTATCGCTCTCCCAAATACACTTTCCGCTGCTTCATGTATTGCTTCACCAACTGTTGGGTGAGCATAAATAGTAGTTATCAGCTCCTGAACTGTAGCCTCAAGCCTCATTGCTACAGCTCCTGAGGCGATCAGCTCAGTTGCACTGTTGCCAGCAATGTGGATCCCCAACACTTCACCTGTATTCTCATCTGCTATGATTTTTACCATCCCTCTGACATTCCCAGTGATCACTGATTTCCCATTACCATACATCGGAAATTTGCCTACTTTTATCTTGTAGCCTTTCATTACTGCATCTCGTTCAGTCAGCCCCACAGAAGCAAGCTCAGGGTTTGTATATACGCAGTAGGGAATCGTTCTGAAATCCATCGCCATTCTTTCTCCCATAATTAATTCTGCGGCCATCAGTCCGGATGCTGAAGCGACATGTGCAAGCTGAACCCCGCCAGTACAATCTCCAATTGCATAAATATTATCAACGTCCGTTTTAAATAGTCTATCCACTTGGATAGCTCCTCTATCAACCTTGACTCCAATTTCCTCGAGTCCTAAGCCGTCTCCCGAAGGCTTCCTTCCTGTAGCCATAATAACCTTTTCAGCTATAACCTGAAATGGATCATCTCCCAACTGCGCAGTTACCTGGAGTTCTTTGCCCGATCGATCAATTCTAAGAACCTTAGCTGACTTATATACCTTAACTCCTTTGGTGAGCAATGCTTCCTCAAGGCTGTTTACTATCTCCTGATCCATATTCGCAACAAGTTCAGGAAGCATCTCAATAATAGTTATTTGAGTTCCTAAATTTGAGTAAATATTTGCAAACTCTACCCCTATTACCCCACCGCCAATAATACAAATGCTTTCAGGAATTTCCTCCAGGCTCATTGCCTCTCTACTTGTTATCACTCCCTCCAAATCATGACCGGGTACAGGAATGATTATGGATTTCGATCCAGTTGCAACTATTGCCTTATCAAAAGATATACTTCTTTTCCCGCCTGCAGTTAGTGAAACCTCGATAGTTTTAGTAGATGTAAATTTTGCATAACCTCTCACAACCTCTACATTCATGGTTCTGAGAATATTTTTCACTCCTTCAACAAGCTGTGTAGCAACAAGTTCTTTTCTTGTCAATAGATTTCTCCAGTTTACCTTAAGATCATTGATCTCAAGTCCCAGGTCTTCAGCCTCATTCCTTAATTGATGGTAAATCTCTGTGGAGTGAAGAAGTACTTTCGTTGGTATGCAGCCAGTATTTAAACAGGTTCCTCCGATGTATTCCTTTTCGATCAAAACTACCTCAGCACCCATCTGAGCAGCTTTTATTGCTGCGACATAACCACCTGGGCCGCCTCCGATTATTGCAATCTTCATTCTATCCCTCCTCGTCTAAAGCAGAATTCTCAGTGGATGCTCCAGAGATTCCTTTAGCTTTGCAAGGAATATGGCTGCAACTGCACCGTCAACTGTCCTGTGGTCAGCAGTCAGTGACAATTTCATTATCGGTCTAATGCAAACACAGCCATCAACAACAATTGGGGTATCAATGATCGCATTAACTCCAAGAATTGCTGATTCAGGCTGATTTATTATTGGTGTGAAGCTTTCTATACCAAACATTCCAATGTTTGTTATTGTGAAGGTGCCTCCTTCTATCTCATCTGTCGTCAATTGATTTGTCTTTGCCCTGAAGGACAAGTCTTTGATTTCTCCGGATATCTCTTCAAGCGACTTAACGTGGGCATTTTTTATGACAGGAACTAAAAGACCATCCTCTAAAGCAACAGCAATCCCCATATTCACATAATTTCGCATAACTATATCTTCCCCATCCAGGGAGCAGTTGAGATATGGGTGCTCAAGCAGCAGCAGCGAAGTTATTTTAGCGATGAGGTCAGTATAGGTTACATTCCTTTCACCCTTTAGCTCCTCCCGTAATGCTTTGAGGTTTGTCATATCAATGGAAATGGTAAAGTTTACAGTTGGTGCTATCAACGAGCTCTCACTCATCCTCTTAGCTATGATTTTTCTCATAGTGGTCATAGGCATCCTGCTATCCTCTGGATGAGCCATCGAATAATATTTAGCTTGTTTTTCTGCTCTTATAACATCGTCCTTCATGATCCTCGAACCACTTGAGATGCCCGATATATCCACTCCCAGCTTTTCAGCTGCAATGTAAGCAGCAGGGCTCGCCTTTACTTTTCTTTTGTTTTCAATTGCATTTTTTACGTCGTCAAGAACTATCCTGCCTTGAGGACTTGTTCCATCGATCGATGCTATATCTATCCCTTCGTCCTCGGCAAGCTTTTTAGCCACTGGAGAAATTTTCACTTTCTCAGCTTTCTCGATTCTTTTGTCCTGCTCAATCATTTTTCCTGGCTCCAGTGTTTTATCCTCTGATTTGATGCCGTAACCCTCAGTTACATCAGCCAATAAAGATGAAATATCCTCATCTGAACTACCCATTATACCAACTGGTGTCATGATTGGAACAATAGCGCCTGCTTTCACTAATATCTTTCTAAGTATCCCATCCTCTGTTGCTTCAGCATCATTGGTTATCTTGTCAGTCTCAATACTGAACAATTTATCCCCTGACTTTATTGAGTCCCCCTCTTCCTTATACCACTTGACAAGCTTTCCTTCCTTCATGGTAAGCCCTAACTTGGGCATGACTATTTTTTTTGCCATTTTACCTCCTCCTCTGGTGTTACCGATTAAAGAATCCATTTAATTGGGCAGATTCTATTGTTTTCTTTATATTGACCCTGTATGGCCCATCTCTGGTTATCTTAAATTCAAAAACATCTCCCTTTTTGAATGGAAGCTCCCTCTCGCCATCAAGAGCCATTATTCCCTTGTAGTCCATAGGCATAGAGAAAATCTCACCAAGTGGGTGGATCAATGGCTCATCAACCCGTATTTTCTTCATTGTGCCGGCTGCAATTGGAGCCACCAACTGAAATTCTCCAACATTTACATTTATAGATGCTCCAAAATCATCATCCTCACCGATGATTTTCTTTACTCCCACAATGGTCGAGAAACCGATTGATGCAGGGTTAGCTCTGGATACTATGACCCTTTGGATATCTTCGGGATCCCAAATTGCTCTTGACCCTATGTAGGTCTGCTTCGATATAACACAGTCTACCAAGGCAATATCCAGCATTCTTCCATCCTTGTATATCTCTATTCTCTTGTCCCTCCGACAGGACTGTCCCAGATTACTCGTTCTTGTTGACACTGCCGCAGCAGCAATACCTACAACTGTTCCCTCAAGCATTTCAGGGTAAACATTGTTCGTCCCCGTAGAGATGCTTATCAGTGGAGTAGTGGTGATTGATTTGGCTACTGCTCTGCTGGTGCCATCACCTCCAAGTGCAATAATACATTGCACCTTATTTTCCTCCATAAGCCTGGCAGCTAAAATTGTATCCTCAACACTTCCTTTGACTATCATATCAAGTATTTCGACTGATATTTTAAGCTCCTTTGAACTCTTAAGGGCTTCGGATGCTTTGTACCCTATCAGGAATGTATCCGGCATGATCACGACACTCTTAACTCCTGCCCCCTGAGCAGCCAGAATTATTCTTTTAACGATATTGATCTTCTCATTATTGTCAACTACAGTAGCATGGGAGACAAGCCGCCTGATGTCTTTTCCCGATGCAGGATTAGCTATAATACCGATTGTACTCATCTTTTCACCCCTTGGGAGGAGGCAACAATTGTTGCCTCCATTTAGAATAGCTTTTTAACAGCCTTTACAATGTCATCTGCATCTGGAACATAGTACTTCTCAAGTACAGGCGAGAAAGGAACAGGAGTATCCATAGCACATACTCTGAGTACGGGTGCATCGAGATAATCAAAGCCTTCCTCTGCAATTATTGCCGATATCTCTCCAGCAAAACTTCCTCTTTTGTTTTCCTCTGTCACAATCACAATCTTATTCGTCTTCTCCAGTGATTTCAGAATGCCTTTCTTGTCAAGTGGGAAGAGTGTTCTTGGATCAAATACCTCAGCCTCAATACCCTCAGCTGAAAGCTTTTCGGCCGCTGCAAGAGCCTCATGAACCATCTTTCCGGTTGCGACTATGGTTACGTCACTTCCCTCTCTCTTGACGTCCCCTATCCCAAACTTTATTGGAGCCATATTCTCGTCCACTTCACCTTTAGCACCATAAAGCACCTTATGCTCAAGGAATATTACCGGATTATCGTCATCTATTGATTGAAGCAACAAACCATAGGCATCTGAAGGTGTTGAAGGATATACGACCTTTAGTCCCGGAATATGTGCCAACCAAGCTTCCAGAGACTGGGAGTGCTGAGCTGCTGCACTTATTCCAGCACCTAACGGCAATCTCACTACCATTGGCAGGTTGATCTTACCACCAAACATATATCTCATCTTTGCTGCCTGATTGACCAGTTGATCCGCTCCTACAGTTGCAAAATCTATGAACATAAGCTCAGCAATAGGTCTTAACCCAGTAGCTGCTGCTCCTACTGCAGTTCCAATTATTACGCCCTCTGAGATTGGAGTATCCATTACTCTCTCTTCTCCAAATTCGTCGAACATACCAGCTGAAACCCCAAAGCAGCCCCCAAATGCTCCAACGTCTTCGCCAAAAAGAATTACGTTCTTATCCTCTCTCATTCGCTTATTCATAGCCTCTCTGATGGCTTCCATCATACTCATGGTTTTCATCTATCTTACCTCCTCTACGATATCAGTATAAATATCCTGAACGATGGACTCTAAAGAAGGCACAGGGCTATCTTCTGCAAATTTAACTGCTGCTGCAATTTCCCTGAGGATTTCTTCATCTATTTTCTTAAGCTCTTCCTCTGTGACTATTTCATTATCCAATAAATAAGCTACAGCTTTTGGTAGAGGATCCTTCGCCATCCACTCCTGGACCTCATCTGATGGTCTGTAGGTTGTCGGATCGCCCTCAAAGTGACCTTTATGCCTGTAGGTTTTACATTCGATCAGAGTAGGACCTTGACCGCTTCTTGCCCTGGCTACTGCTTCAGTAGCTGCTTCGTATACGGCAAATATATCATTACCATCTACCACTACTCCAGGGATATTGTAGGCTACCGCTCTATCAGCCACATCCTGAATAGCCTGATGTCTGGCTTGGGACATTGAAATCCCGTAAAGGTTGTTCTCGCAAACGAATACCACTGGAAGCTTCCATATGCTTGCAAGGTTTATCGATTCGTGGAATGTACCCTGGTTTGTTGAGCCATCACCAAAGAAACATGCACAAACCTGACCGGACTTTCTATATTTAGCGCTTAACCCTGCACCTACTGAAATATTTTGTCCAGCTCCTACAATCCCGTTTGCACCCAGAATCCCTTTTGTTGCATCAGCGATGTGCATTGAACCGCCCTTGCCTTTACAGTATCCTGTTTCTTTCCCAAAGAGCTCAGCCATCATGTACTTGGTTTCTCCACCCTTAGCAATTATATGCCCATGTCCTCTATGAGTGCTGGTGATGTAATCATCTTCATTCAAGCTTGAGCAAACTCCCGTCGCAACAGCCTCCTCTCCGAGATACAGGTGAACGAACCCAGGTATTATGCCTTCTGCAAATAACCTGCTTGCATTTGTTTCGAATTCTCTGATTCTCTTCATAACCTTGTACATCTCAACTATCTTTTCATTTGTCAGATCCAAGAAAATCCCTCCTTAAAGTATAAATACTTCGACACAAGCCAGGGCTGCTTCTATTGTATTATCATTATCTCCAAAAGCTGGTATATACAACCCTGGTATAGTCAAACCGCCTTTTACTGCCTCGACCTTGACACTGCCTATTGGCAGCTGCTCCTTTATCTTCCTATCATCCACCTCCTCCGGTCTTGAAACGGCGACTGTAACCTCGATCTCAACCGACGTATTCAAATCCTTGATTCCCAAAACTTCTTCCAGCCCACACAAGCATGATCTCGATACTGCGTCCTTTACTGCTTTGGCTGCAGCCTTTGAGATGTCTTGTCCGTGTAAGTCCATGCCCATACCAAACTCGATAATAAATCTTTTTCTGGACTCTCCTTCCATATCTCTATGTATTCCCCCTCTCTTTTCTTTACGGTAACTACTGATATACTAAGCAATTATCATGCCAACCGATCTATTTGTGTATTATCAGCATTTATCAACGCTGCTAAGATTTTTAAAAAAATAAAATTCCCGATTATGGGAATTTTATTTTCCCAATTACGGGAATTTTCCTATGAACGATATTTTCTTGGTTCAATACTATACTCTTTTATTTTTCTGTATAGCGCAGATTTACTTACACCAAGTATGCTGCTGGCCTCAATCACCTGACCTCCAGTATGCTCAAGAACCTTCTCAATAGCTGTTTTCTCATGGTTCCTTATAGTCATATCGTTGGAAATGATAAAATCGGAATAATATATATCAGCCTGCTTCTTCTCAGCAGTTTCATTGATCAAATCACCCTCGGTAAGGTGAAATGCCCTTTCCACTATATTTTGGAGTTCTCTGACGTTTCCTTTCCAGTTATGCTCCATCAACCCATTTATGAACTCAAGTGAAAAATACTTCCTTGTTCCACTAACCATGTTTAATCGCTTTAAGAAGTATTCTGCTAATAGTTCAATATCCTCTATTCTATCTCTCAACGGTGGGATATTGACTTTAAACACATTGAGCCTGTAGTACAGATCCTCTCTGAAATTACGGTTTCTTACCTCCTCAAAAAGATTCCTGTTGGTGGCGACAATGACTCTAACATCGAGCTTCATCGGAATCTTTCCACCAATTCTGGTTATAGTGTAATCATCAAGAACTCTTAAAAGCTTGGCTTGAACGTCAAGAGGAAGCTCTCCAATTTCATCCATAAATAATGTTCCACCGTTAGCCAGCTCAAATTTTCCGATCTTACCTTCTTTTACAGCGCCAGTAAAAGCTCCCCTCTCATATCCAAACAGCTCGCTTTCAACCAGGTCTCTCGGCAGTGAAGCACAATTTATAGCAACGAAAGGGCCGTCATTCCTATTGCTTGAATTATGTATTGCATGAGCAAAAAGCTCTTTCCCTGTTCCGCTCTCTCCCTCTATGAGAACACATCCCCTGGTCTTGGCAAACTTGTACGCTTCTTTTATTGACGACTTCATTATAGGATTCTTGGTAAGGATACTGTCAAAAGTATACGTAGCCTTGTTCCCTGCAACAACATTTGCTGTTTTGTGAAGCTCCTTCATTTCCCTGAACATTACTATCATTCCTGTAAAGCTATCATGTATATTCATGGGTGCTATCCTTATGTTGCAAGGAATGCTCTTGCCTTTAATATAAAAGTTCCAATCCAATCTTCTCCGGTAATGATCGGGGCTTAGGAAAATCTTATCTCCCAAAATTGTTCTGATATCCTTGGAATCCAGATCACCTCTGGAAATTCCCAGTATTTTTTCGCCTGTTTTATTTACCCTCGTTATATTGTAATCACCGTCTATTATCATGACCCCATCCCAAATCGACTCGATAGTCGTATCAATTAGCGCATATGACCTCCAAAGCGACAGTTGATTCTGAATGGAGTATGCAGCAGAAACGACGATACCTAATGTATGCTTATGAGCTCCATTGGAGTACCCTGACATGTCAAGAACTCCGATAAGTTTACCTTCAGAGTCGTGTATTGGCGCAGCTGAGCAAGTCCATGTGTGATGGCTTTTACAATAGTGCTCAGCTCCAATAGTTTGAATTGGTTTATCTTCAGCAATACAAGTACCGATTGCATTAGTGCCTACATACTCTTCAGACCATAAAGATCCTGTGCTGAACCTCAGCTTTTCTGCTTCAAGCTTGATTCCTTCTTCGCCAATGATATGCAGTATCAAGCCACTGCTGTCAGTTAATACCAGAACGAATTCAGTACCAAGTACTATGCTGTTTAAATTGTCCATTATTGGTTTTGCTATCTCCAGAAGCTCTCTGTTTTTTCTCAATGCTGCATTTAGAACTTCATCGGATACCTTAGTTCCATCTCCACCGTAAGGATCCACTCCATGGTCACGGCATCTTCGCCATGATCTTAATATAATAGGGTTAATATCACTGGGCTCAACATTGTTTTGGACAAAGTTTAGCCATGCATTTTCAAATTTCTCCATTAATATTTCGTTCAAGAGAACACGCCCCTTTTCATAACGGATACCACCATATATAAGGCTCAGCACCGTCAACCACTCCCAGAAGTATTTCATCTCTGACTTCGCTGAAGTAATGCTCAAGAGCTTTTCTGACAGCCGGGATCTCTATCCTTTCAACTGCCTGAGACCTTTCTATCCAATGTAAGGTTCCCTCATCACTATCGGTTACTTCTGTCAATGATGTTCTGCCAAAAAATATATGGTTTATGACTATTTCCTTACCCACATGATTATAAATGATGTACTTAAGGTCGAGGGTCTCGATGGTGTATCTGTCCAGCCCGGTTTCTTCTCTTATTTCTCTATAGATAGCGGTATAAGGATCATTTATCTCCTCAGGCTCGATGTGACCTCCAACACCAAACCACTTCCCAGGTCCTATCGCTTTGTGATCCCCTCTCTTTAGCATAAGCACCTTGTCTTCATTAAGCAAAAAAGCAGTAACAATGTTCCTGAACCTATGCACAATGATCACCTCAGATAGTAATTATTCCTCTAATACAATTCTGGTCTCCTATGCTTAAGGAGCGGCAGTTGATTCCGAACTTTTCTTATATGGTCCCTGTCAAGCTCACAATAAAGGATGCCTTCCTCAGAGCCGAGTTGATCAACTATATCTCCCCACGGACTTGTGACGATAGAATGTCCATAGGCTGTATAGGGACCTGAGAAATCTCTGGCTGGTGAGCAAAGCAGCATATAAAGCTGATTATCAAGAGCCCTTACCCTTGCTGAAATATGCCAATGTGCCGGTCCTGTGGTCATATTGAATGCAGCAGGCACCAAAATAGCCTCCGCACCCTCCAGTGCAAGTTTTCTTGAAAACTCCGGGAACCTTATATCATAGCAGATCATAAGCCCAATCCTCATGTCCTCTATAGCAAAAATAGTTGACCACTCGCCTGGTGTAAGTGTGTCGGACTCCTTAAATGTTATACCGCCCTCCACATCTACATCGAATAGATGGGCTTTCCTATGCTTGGCTATAAGCTTTCCTTCATCCGAGTAAACATACGCAGTATTATAAAGCTTATCTCCTTCTCTCTCAGGCACCGAGCCTCCAGCTATGTATATCTTAAGCTCTTTTGAGAGCTCCTCCATCCATCGATTGCTCCTTCCGGGATACTCCTCTGCATAAACGGGGAACCTTGAATTGTCATAAGGTGTATTGAACATCTCTGGAAGCAATACCAGCCTGACTCCATTTGATGCTGCCTCGCGTATCATTTTCTCTGCCACTTTAAGATTTTCTTCTTTGTCATCCACTACTTTTAACTGGATCAGTGCTGTTTTAAGTGTTTTCAATTTGATCATCAACTCCTATATAAAAGTACTTTCAACTATAAAATAAGCTGCCAAACCTCCTGGGCGATTTTGTTAACAAACTCTCTTCTACTCTGATTATACCAATTTTGGAACAACTTTACCCTGTTTGTGAAAATAATCATCAATCAGCTCAAAGTTCTGTTCATAGTTAAGATGGGTATATATTTTGCGGAAGGCAGGTGTTATTTATGGACCCATTTATGGGCGAGGCCATATCAGAGGCAAGGCTTGGAGTTGAGAATAGAGATGGTGGTCCATTTGGTGCGGTGATAGTATGTAACGGTGCCATTGTTGGAAGAGGCCACAATAAGGTCATTGGAACGAATGATCCTACTGCTCATGCAGAAATCAATGCAATACGTGAAGCCTGCAAAAATCTCGGGAAATTTGATCTGTCCGACTGCAGTCTGTATACCACATGCGAACCATGCCCAATGTGCTATGCGGCCATCCATTGGGCTCGAATAACTGACGTCTATTACGGCTGTGATAGATATGATGCCGCACACATTGGATTCGATGATAAGATACTCTATGATATACTGCCTCGTCAGGATGATTTAGCATCTGTAAAGCTTACTCAATTGGAAAGGGATTCCTGCCTTGAGGTCTTTAAGCTTTACGAAATGGATGAAAAAAGAACATTATACTGAGAAAGGATACTGGCTGTTTACCGGTATCCTTTTTTTCATATTGTATCCCGGCTATTGAGTTTTCTTAGCAGCTCAGCCTCATCCAAACCATACATTTTACAAAATTCCTCAATTGTATCGAACAGATGACTACACATAACACATTTACCGATCAAATCGTCATATGGCTTGAAAATTACTTCCTTTTCAGGATGATCTGCAACGATATCCAATATCTTATCTGTTTTAGTAAACATCTATGCCTCCACTAACTCTTCTTGCAAATCTCTATAAAGCCTTCAAAAAACCTTAAGTATTTTGCATCAGTCTGGATCATCATCTCAGGATGCCACTGGACTGCTGCAAGGAACCTTTCGCCTTCCAGTTCAAATCCCTCTACCAGCCCATCCTTTGCATGCAATGTCGGGATCAAACCTTTTCCCAGGTCCTTAACAGCCTGGTGGTGAAGACTATTGGTACCGATCTCGCCATCAAATATTCCGTGCATCCAGGAGCCTTCCTTTACCTTCAGGATATGCGCAGGATAGTATTTAGGGAAAATTCCAAGACTATGATTCATCCCCTCAGGTCTTTGAGTTTTCATGTCCTGATATAAAGTACCGCCAAAGGCAATATTGATCAGCTGGAATCCCCTGCAAATGCCAAGAACCGGTATAGAAGTTTCTCTGATGACCCGATTCAAAAGCTCAAACTCAAATCCGTCTCTCAGTGTATCGATAGTGCCAAGCCCGAATATTGGTTCCTCACCATAAAGGGCTGGATCTATATCTGCTCCGCCAGTAAATACTATTCCGTCCAGACCCTTTACCAGTTCCCAGATGGTATCCACGCTGTCTGTAATAGGTAGTATCACTGGTGCTCCTCCGGCTCTCTCAACAGCTCTTATATAATCTGATGCTATCAGCTGCCAGTCCTGAGTTTTCGCGCCTATGCCTTCATTTACCCCAAGCGTGTCTGTTGTTGTGTAGTTTAATGTTATACCTATTACCGGTCTCATTTTAATCTCCTCCCAATTATGTTTAATCATTGTCATTGTACCCGCTCTGATCCTTTCTAACCCCATCCTGCCATGAAATATTCCAGTTGTGGTAAAATGGGTATCTATGGCAAATAAAACCTTCTGAGATATATATGAGTACAGCTTGTAAAAAGAACACAGCATTCTTTTTAATCGGCCAGATGGTATCGCTCTTTGGATCTGGCCTTGTTCAGTATGCCATAATGTGACACATCACCCTGGAAACTCAATCAGGGGTCATAAAAAGCTAAGAGCTAAGAAAATGAAAAAAGAAAATTGAACAATAAAAAATAGTAGGTAGCAGTTAGTTGTTAGCAAAAGAAAATACCCTCCATTTTCGTTCATTCAGATATAAAATGTCTTAAAATGAGCGTTTATGGAGGATATTTTTTGCTAATCACTATTCACTATTCGTTATTCACTGCGACCAAAGGTCGCCTCGACCGCTTCTTTTATCTGCTCCAACGCCTGCTTCAGCTGATATCTTGGGTGAGCAGCATTCATTCTCATATACCCGTCGAGACTTCTGCAGAAATCCTTTCCATTATTCAAACCAACCTTAGCCTTTTTGACAAAAAACTCATTCAGCTCCTTTGAATCCATCCCCAGTTCTCTGCAATCCAGCCACATCAGATATGTAGCCTGAGGAAGTGTCATCTTTATCTGCGGGATCTCCCTGTCGAGATATTCCTTGACAAACCTCATGTTTTCACCGACATACTCCAGCATTTGGTCCAGCCACTCATCTCCATGTCTCCAGGCTGCCTCCATGGCGACAAGACTGAAGCAGTTGTTTCTATGGATATCAAGACCACTCCAGAATCCGTCGAATCTCTTCTTCCAATCCGCCCTGTGGAATACGATAGAACATGCCTGCAGACCTGCGAGGTTAAAGGTTTTTGTAGCTGCAAAGCAGATGATAGTATTTTTCTTCAGCTCCTCAGACAATGTTCCAAAGGCTGTGTACTTATTCCCATAAAGTTCAAGGTCTCCGTGTATCTCATCAGATATTACAGGAACATTATACTTCAGGCAAAGCTCTCCCATTTTTACAAGTTCTTCCTTGGTCCATATTCTTCCTATTGGATTATGGGGATTGCATAGAATAAACAGCTTTACTCCGGATTTCAGCTTCTCCTCGAAATCCACAAAGTCGATAACATACCAGCCATCCTTTTCCAGAAGCTTGTTTTCAACTACTTCTCTTCCTTCCCATACCTCGACCACGTTGTAAAACTCAGGGTAAACAGGGGTCTGTATTAAGACCTTTTCCCCTGGCTGAACAAATTCCCTTACCAGCTCAGCCATTGCAGGAACAATACCTACTGCAAAGCTCATCGTATCAGGATCCAACTTCCATCCGTGTCTTCTTAGTTGGAACTCTGAAGCCGCCTCCTTATAGCTCAGTGGTTTTGAAACATATCCAAATATACCATGCTCTGCTCGCTTGATCATAGCGTCTATGATTGGCTGAGCGGTTCTGAAGTCCATGTCTGCTATCCACAACGGAATAACATCATCTGTACCAAATTTCTTCATTCTCTCGTCGTATTTTACTGAATTAAAATCTCTTCTGTCTATCACTTCGTCAAAATTATACTTCACTCTAATCCCTCCCATAATTCCCTCATGTCCTCATCCAATGCCTGACCTTCTGCCACCATGCAGGTAGGCCCGGTCAAATAGATCGAATAACTTTCATCTCTCTTTTCAAGCTCAATAAATAGAGTCCCCCCGGGCTTCTCGATTCTCACCCTGTCTTCTTTGATTATTCCCTTTAATCTCACTGCCAGAGCAATGGATCCTGCACCTGTTCCGCAGGCAAGTGTAAAATCCTCTACTCCTCGCTCGAAGGTTATTGCTTTTAATCCATCTTGACCATCCAACTGGCAGAAATTTATGTTTGCGCCCTTCGGAAATGAGCTGTGGTTTCTCAGAACCCTTCCAAGCTGTCGCAGCTCGTCTTGATCCATGTCTGACATACCCTCAAGGTATACAACTGCGTGAGGAAGCCCTGGATTCCCCAACTCAATATAGGAGCATTTATAACTGCTCCCTCCGATCTCGATATCATGATCGAGCTGGATATAGGTTGGGTCGTTAAGCTTGACCTTGTACTTCCTTTTATCTACTCTCCAGCCTGTAACCATTCCGGCTGTTGTTTCTATTTTTTGTACAGCCCCCGATAAACCCTTCTCAAATCCATATCTGGCAATGCATCTTGCGCCATTTCCACACATTTCGCCTATCGTGCCGTCAGAATTAAAAAAGTGCATCCTGAAATCTCCGTCACCTTGAGCTTTGTCGATTATCATCATCCCGTCGGCACCTATGGACATCCTTCTTTGACAAAGGGCTTTTGCAACACTTGGAAACAGTTCTTCAGGTATTTTTTCCACTAAATTGTTTATGATGATGAAATCATTACCTGCACCGTGCATCTTAGTAAATAGCATATGATCCTCCTTACCTCATTGACTCAGGTATCAACTCATTTTTTATCATGTCATCATAGCTTTGACGTTTGACCATAAGCTCAGTTCTTCCATCCTTTACAAGTACAACTGCAGGTATAGGGTTCTTGTTGTAGTTGCTGGCCATAGAATAACCGTAGGCTCCTGTAGTAAAAACAGCCAGTACATCTCCTCGTTCCGCTTTTTGCAGGGCTACATCTCTCATAAGGACATCCCCTGACTCACAGCATTTCCCGCAAACGGTGACGATATCATTAGCCTCAACAGATGCCTTGTTGGCGATTATACCTCTGTACTTGGCCTGATATAGAGCAGGTCTAATATTGTCAGGCATACCTCCATTTACTGCGACATATTTCCTGATCCCTTCGATTTCCTTTATATTGCCCACGGTATAAAGCGTCATCCCTGCTTCTCCCACAAGACTTCTGCCTGGTTCAATGACAACTTCTGGTCTTATTCGCCCTTTATCCTTGAAATACTCTTCTATTCTCTCCATCATTGGCTCGAGGAAATAGCTGAAAGGCTTTCTGACCTCGGTTGTATACCTTATCCCAAAGCCTCCGCCAAGGTTGACCTCTTCAACTTCAAAACCGAATTTGTCCTTTGTTTTTTCTATTAGCTCCAAAAGTATTTCAACTGCCTGTAAATGTGAAGAATTATCGAACAGCTGGGAACCAAGATGAAAATGATATCCCTTGAAGTCCACAACCTCTGATTTAATTGCTGCATCAACAGCTGGCATAAGAATATGATCATCCAAAGGCATACCGAACTGTGAATCCTTCTTGCCAGTTACTATGTAATCATGTGAATCACTCCTGACCCCAGGGGTGATTCTGTATAGTATACTGATTTTCTTGCTTTTTTCCCTGCATATATCTTCTATCAGTGAAAGCTCCTCAATCCCGTCTACTATGATCCTGCCTATTCCATATTCAATAGCCATCTCAAGCTCATGGATCTGTTTGTTATTGCCATTGAATTCAATCCTCTCAGGTGGAAATCCAGCTTTTATAGCTGTATACAGCTCTCCGCCTGATACAACATCGATGCATAAACCTTCTCTTTCCATTAGTCTGAATATGCCCATCACACCAAAGGCTTTTGCAGCGTATGCAATTCTTGTCCCTTCATATTTGTCTGTAAAGCATTCCTTCATCTCATTGATCTTGTTTAGGATGTCAGTTTCTGAATAAACGTATAAGGGTGTCCCGAATTTCTCTGCCAGTTCAATCGTATTGCAGCCGTCGTAGTACAGAACCCCTTCTTTTACCTGCTCGATCATTTTTATACCTCCCTTTAATGTGATGCTGCGGTTATTCCTCTCGATTAAAGTATACACTTTGTAGAATAGTCTGGCAATTAACAACCTCAAATTAAGCGAGAAGCGTTAGAGGAAAGCTACAAGGGGAAAGGAGTCAGGCGATAAGCGTTATGCGATAGGCGGCAGCAGGGGCAGACGACCCTGCTGCCTATAATTGTCATCCTGAGCATTAGCGAAGGATCTTAGCTCTTGGCTCTAAACTCTTAGCTGTCTTTAATCTTTTTCTACCTTTTCTGATTGATACTTTATTTCTGAATTTCGCCACTATATATCTTGATATATTCCAAACGTCCATTTTTACTTGTTGAATGAAAAATATGGATCCTATCTACCAAAGACTTTGGCATAGCCTGTGACATATTGCTCTCGATTTCCTTAATATCTGAAGATAGCCTTACCTTTCTCCCCAGTGTTATATGAGGGATATAGGGTCGTTCTTCGACCTTAAAGCCTGCAGCCATAAGAGTTTTATGAAGCTTATCCCAAAGCAATTGGAGCTCCTGGCTTTCCTCGATTCCGATCCACAATATATCCCCCTCTCGTCTTTTAAATGTGCCTAATCCGAATGGTCTTATGTAGAAAGAGTCAAACTTAATGCTTTCCATAAGCTCCTGAAGCTCAATTAATCTCCCCGGTTCAACCTCTCCCAGGAATTCTACAGTTAAGTGTATGAGATCTGGTCTTACAAACCTTCCCTTATCGGCTATAACTTCAAGCTTTCTTATTGTGGATTCAATTAGCTTAATAGTTTCATCACTAAAATCGATACCTATAAAAAGCCTCATAGTAACCTCCGTTGATTATATTTACACTGATGTAATATACCCTATCCATTACGAATTGCCACTTTTGAACCACTCCATAAGAAAAATGTTATCCAGTCTATGATCATGGTGGTATACTATAGTAATAAAGAGGCATCTCGAAGGTTATTCAAATGACACGATAAAAATCTTGAAAGGGCGACTTTAAAAAATGAACACTTTGGTCCTGTCAGTATTGTTTTTTCTTTCCATCATATATCTTGAAACTGTTTTAAGACTATTTACATCAACTTTAAGTCATTCAAACGGCTTTTTGTACACTTCATTATTTGGCTCAGTTTTTGCAATATTCCTCGGAATATTGACATCACTGTCGGGGAGTGAGTTTGTTGCCGCAGCGCTATTGTTCATTTTGGGATTCCTCTATGCATCCCAGCTGGTCTACTATAAGATATTCAGAACCTTTTATATTGTCTATTCTGCAGGTCATGCCGGCAAGGTAATGGAATTTGCCAGGGAAGCGATTTATATGATACTGGAGAATATCCGTCTCATACTTCTAATGTTCCTTCCATTTGCTTTGTATATTACTATTGGAAAATCATTGGAGATAAAAGCCTTTGATTCTGGTCAAATAGTTATTCTGCTTGCATTTGCTGCTGTATTACACATTCTTGGCATAGTCGCAGTAAATCAGGGCAGCAGGAACGTGAACTCAGCATATAACCTATACTACAATATTCATCACCCTGAGATGTCAGTCAATAATCTAGGTCTTTTGACCTATATGAGGCTTGACCTTAAGAGGTCATTGCTGGGCTGGGAACCAAAGGAGCTTGGAAGCGGGAAAGCAATAGTTGTGATATCTAAAAATAATCCTGGTGACACTTCTGGATCAACTGAGGAGAAATCAGTAAAGGCGAAACCAAATACTATGGATATCGACTTTGTCCATCTGGCACAGAATGAGAGGGATCCGCAGCTTAAAAAGCTTCATTCCTACTTCAGCACAATTGAACCGACTACAAAAAATCAATTCACAGGAATGTTCGAGGGTTATAATCTAATATTCATAACCGCTGAAGGGTTTTCTTACCTGGGCATCGATCCTGTGGTAACTCCTACACTTTATAAGATGTACAATGGGGGCTTCAGATTTGAAAACTTCTACACAGCACTTTGGGGAGTGAGTACCTCAGATGGAGAATACGTTGCAACTACCGGTCTCATTCCAAAGAGCGGCGTTTGGAGCTACATGCGATCCAAGGACAACCTGTTGCCCTTTACCATGGGTAATCAGCTGAAAAGACTTGGATATATTACAAAGGCATACCATAACCACTCCTATGACTATTATGACCGACATCTTTCACACCCAAATGCAGGTTATGAGTATAAGGGCTTGGGTAACGGGTTAAACGTAACAAAGACCTGGCCTGAATCCGATCTTGAAATGATGGAGCTTACTCTTCCCGAATACATCGGGAATCAGCCATTCCATGCCTATTATATGACTGTCAGCGGACATATGAGGTATACCTTCAAAGGCAATTTTATTGCTAATAAGAACAAGAAAGTAGTTAAAAATCTTTCATATCCAGATGGAGCAAAAGCTTACCTTGCAACACAGGTGGAGCTGGACAGGGCACTTGAGTATCTTTTGACAGAGCTGGAAAGAGCTGGACTGGCAGAAAAGACTCTTTTTGCGCTTAGTGCAGATCACTACCCTTATGCGCTTGAAAAAAGACAGCTTGATGCTCTTGCAGGTCATGAAATAGAAGAGACCTTTGAGCTCTATAAAAATGCTTTTCTTCTCTATGCTCCTGGGATGAAGCCTATAAGGATAGAAAAACCTGGTTCAAGCCTTGATATTCTTCCGACTATTTCAAATCTTATGGGGCTTGACTATGATTCACGCCTCTTGATGGGCAGGGATCTTTTATCTGATTCCAAACCCCTTGTGATACTCTATGACAGGAGCTTTATTACAGACAAGGGAATATTTAACTCCAAATATTCCAAGTTTGAAGCCTTAGGTGAGTTTGCAGATGAAAGCCCCGAAACTAAGGAGGAATACCGAAGAGAGATCTCAGCTATTATTGAGGAGAAATTCTACTACTCAGCTAAGATCCTGGAGCTCGATTACTATAGAAAAATAATGGAGCAATGATCTTTACACGCATTATGAATATCTGGTCAATATTTATTGGGGGAGGCTGGTCAAATGAAAAAGGTGGTTATACAGGTCAATTACGTTGTAAAAGAGGACAAACTCGAGGAATTTATTCAGCTGTTAAGAAAGAATTCGGAAAACAGCCTGGCAGAGCCTGGGTGCTTGAATTATGAGGCAGCCGTAAATGGGAACAGGGTATTCCTGTATGAGAAGTACACAAGCATGGAGGCCTTTGAATATCACAAGTCGACGCCTCATTTCGCATTCTTCGGACCTGCAATTGCAGATCTTCTTGAAAGCAAGGAAATTATGATTTTCGAGGCAATTTGACCTTAAAAAAGCTCAGGGATTTCTTCCTGAGCTTTTTTTATCCTCTTATTTGGGAATTCTTTGCCAGCTTAACATTTCTATAATAAATAACAAGATCCGTTGCTACCATAAGAAGGTTCAGAATATACAGGTACATAATGATGTCGTTGCTATAAAGCAACTTATTGATTATGCCTGAAATATACCCGATAATTACTACTATCAGAAAATAAGGGCTTTTCCCTGCGACTGATCTTGATTTATAGGATTTTATTATCGAAAATGGCCATGCAGCCCCAAAGCAGAGCAGCATAATAGCCTCAAATATGCTCATTCTATCATTTCCTTCCTGTTATTTGTTTACTACGTTTATTGGAGAACCTTCAAGATATCTTTTCAGGTTTTCAAGAGCCAGATCCATAAGTCTGGTCCTGGCCTCCTTTGGAGCCCAGGAAATATGCGGAGTGATTATACAATTCCTGGCTTGAAGCAATGGATTATCGGACTTTATCGGCTCGGATGAAACAACATCAAGGGCTGCTCCGACAACCTTACCGCTATTTAGAGCATCCCTCAAGTCCTCCTCAACGATCAGCTGTCCCCTTGAATTATTAATAATCATGACTCCATCCTTCATTTTGGCTATTGTGTCCTTATTTATTATTCCTTGGGTGGATTCTGTAAGAGGACAGTGAAGGCTTATCACATCAGACTCTCTAAGCAGTTCCTCGAGGTTTCCATATCGCATCATATCATCCTCAAGTGAAGGATCCGGTGAGTTTGCCATAGCAATAACCTTCATTCCAAGGGCCTTAGCTATTCCTCCCACTGTCCTTCCAATCCTTCCGTAGCCTATGATCCCCATTGTTTTACCCGCCAATTCGACCAACGGATATTTCCAGAATGACCAATCAGGGTTCGACTCCCATTCTCCATTGGCAACTGCATCACTATGAGACCCTACATGATGACAAAGCTCCAATAAAAGCGCGATTGCCATCTGTGCTACCGCATTTGTTCCATAAGTGGGAATATTGGTTACAGTGATCCCCTTTTCTCTTGCAGCTTCAACATCCACTATATTAAAGCCTGTAGCCAGAACTCCAACATACTTCAAATAAGGCATATGATCCATCATATCCCTGTTGAGCAGGGTCTTGTTTAGAAGTATAGCATCTGCATCCCTGCCTCTGTCGATTACGAGCTCACTATTTGAAAGATCATAGGCAGTCCTGTCATAAACCTTGAGATCACCAAGTTTTTCAAATCCTTCCCAGGAAAGGTCCCCGGGATTCAACGTATATCCGTCAAGAACCACTATTTTCATATAAATCCCTCCAGTGCATATCGATATGAACTATTACCTTCAGTGGCTCTGAGCTCTCTTAAAGGCTTCAAAATACGAGTCGCTGTCCATTATCCTGTCTCTGCTTAGTATCAGCTCCTTGCCTAAAGAAATACATAGCCTTTCTGCCATGGCACGCTCTCCTTCGTCCTTGATTGTGGTTATATCCTTAACCTTGGCAGCTCCGATAGTCCTTCGTATCAGCTCCAGCCCTGCGATACCTGCAGAATCCTTAAGCACTTCCTCAAGATACCACTCTCTGACATTTTCGTCCTCAGCAAAAGGCTCCCTGGCATTCACCTTTAGCTTAAGCAAGAATCCCAGCCTGAAGCTTTCAATAAACTCCCTGATAGTGTCCTGAACCCAATATATGAAAATCTCTTTGTTTTCATCGCCTGAGCGGTCTACTGTTGCCCTTATCAGCGGAAAGAACAGATTAGCTATTATATTCCCGACATCGTAGCCCATAGGTCCAAAGAAAGCAAACTCAGGGTCTATTACCTTTACAGACCCTTCCTTTATGAATATTGAACCGGTATGAAGATCCCCATGAATAAGTGATTGTGCCTTTGTAAGGAAATCCATCTTTAATTTTGCAGCCTCGAGATGAAGGGATTTATCAGAATAAAGCTCTCTGTCGGCGAACCCTTCATCCAGAGCTGTTAGGCTGTTTTTTCCTCTCCCATTTAAAAATGGCTCAGTAAAAACCAGCCTTTCTGTAATTTCACACAACTCAGGGTTGATATACTCCTTAACAAGACGCTTCTTTTCCAGTTGGTCCATAATCATATCAGTAGATGGCAAGAGAGTATCCACCAGGAATTCAGCTAAATCTCTGCCTAAATTGTCGAAGGTTCTATAATCAATAAGCTCATCCCTAAGGATTTTATGGTCAGATAGATCCTCCATAACAAGGCAGCTCATGACTGGGTCAAAATGATATACCTTAGGGACCATCCCTGGAGAAAGGACGCCTTGATGGATCAAAGCATTGGCTTCTATCCTGTTTCTATCCACGGCAAGCGGGTCACCGCAGGATCTGTCAGCAATATCTGCATGCTTTACTATCAGGGATCTTGTTGAGTCCATGCTGGTTACTCTGAAAACATAGTTGATATTTCCATCACCTATTTCCTCACAACGAAGCAGCTCATTAGGTCCAAAAAAATCCAGCTTCTCCTTCACATATTCAACAATATCGTTCTCCCTCATTCTGAAATGCTCTTCAAATCTTGTCATTTAAGCCCCCTGGTCTATTCGACTGTATTCTTCAGTATCCCGATCCCCGGGATCTCACATTCAACCACGTCTCCCCTTTTAAGGAATCTTTGAGGAGAAAATCCCATTCCAACACCTGCCGGAGTACCTGTAGCGATTATATCCCCCGGCTCGAGTGTTATCCCGTTGGAGAAGTCTGATATCAGCTCAGCTATATCATTTATAAGCATCCTTGTGTTAGAGCTTTGTCTTACCTCCCCATTCACCCTGGATATGACATCAGCCTCAACAGGGAATGGCATCATTGATTTGTGCAGTATAACTGGTCCCATTGCAGTATAAGTATCCAGACTCTTTCCCCTATACCATTGCATATGCAGCGTTTGGAGCTTCCTGGATGAAAAATCATTGAAAACTGAGTATCCAAAGATATATTCCTCAGCCTTATCCTTTGGAATGCAGGTTCCTTTCTTGCCTATTATCACCGCAAGCTCAACTTCATAATCCAAATTTTCATCAACCTCAAGCCATCCTTTTATTGGAGCATCAGATCCAACTATCATCTGAGTCCGCTTGCCAAAATATACTGGTTTGGTTACTGTATTAAATTTATCATCATTTATTGCATTTTTTGATTCGTTAAGATGATCCAGATAATTAACACCAACGCATATAATGTCATGGATAGGTTTTGTTATAGGAGCAAGGATTTTGACCTTATCTGAACTGACCCCTTCGAAATCAGGATCTTTTAGAAAAGCATCAACTCGCGCCAGCTCGGCATCTGAAATTCCAGCGATGCACTCAAGCATAGTTCCGTACTCTTCATGCCCCAGCACCTCAGATAAACTGTATATCATATTGTTATCATCCATAATGCCGACCTTCACAGCTTCAACTCTTTTGTAGGTTAAAAATTTCATATGACTGCCCCCTCTTTATAAGTGTTCACTCCCATTGTACATCACTTTTTTAAGTCAATGCAATCAATTAAACTCATATGCAGTATTATTTTAAGTAAGTAGTGAATTTAATTAAAATATTTTTGATTTTATAACATATTGTTTACATTTATTATGTAAAATTCTATAATATCCTTAAATAATATACAGAGGTGTTGTTTATATGGACAATTTGGACTTAAGTATACTTGAAATACTTAAAGAGAACGGCAGGGCCACTGCTTCTGATATAAGCAGGAGGGTCAAGCTGTCAGTGCCTGCAGTATCTGAGCGGATGAGAAAACTTGAGGAGTCAGGCATTATCCAGGAATATACCGTAAGGATCAATCGGGAAGAACTGGGCTACAGGCTTTTATCTATTATTTTTGTAAATATCGGTCAGACAGGTAATATTCAGGGCTTTAGGAGTGTAATTACGAAGTATCCTGAGGTAATAGAATGTCATCACATGGCGGGAGAATACGATTATATGCTTAAGGTCCTTCTAAGGGATACTTCAGAGCTCGAGGAATTTATAAGCCGTAAGCTCAAATCTATCAAGGGTGTGGAAAAGTCGAATACTCAAGTGGTGCTGTCAACTCTCAAGGAAACCATAAACAGGTAGGTGTTAAAATGTTGATCAAGGGCTTTAAATTTGGAATGCTTCTTCAAATTGCAGTAGGACCAGTATGTTTGTTTATATTTGGAACATCGGTTGAAAACGGCTTCTGGCAAGCGATGCAGGGTGTTGCTGCCGTTACTTTGGTTGACAGCCTCTTCATAATTGGTGCAATACTTGGAATGGCAGCTATACTGGAGAAAAAAGAAGGCGCCAAGACTTTTTTCAAGTACTTTGGCGCTTCCATTCTGATATTATTCGGACTGCAAACCCTTCTTGGAGTTTTCGGTTTATCTATACTCCCCGCTATAAATCTGTTTAGGAGTGTCAGCTCAGGATCTGCTTTCCCAAAGGTATTGCTCCTTACTCTGTCTAATCCTCTGACCATAATGTTCTGGGCAGGAGTGTTTTCATCGAAGATCGTCGAGGACGGCCTGGGAAGAAAGGAGATGTACCTGTTTGGTGCAGGAGCTGTACTTTCAACTCTCTTATTCATGACATTTGTTTCAGCACTTGGAAGTGTCGCTGGGATCTTTATTCCCGAAGCTGCTATGTCAGTTTTAAATGGCCTTGTAGGACTGATTCTAATAGGTTTTGGCCTTCGAACCGTCTATCGGAAATAGATAAGGAAGTCTCCATAGCCTTCCTTCTCAAGGTCATCCTCATGAATAAATCTCAATGCACCGCTGTTTATACAGTATCTAAGACCTCCCTCCTCAACAGGACCATCATCAAAAACGTGTCCAAGGTGGGAGTCGCCGCTTCTGCTTCTAACCTCAGTCCTTGCCATCCCAAGACTCTCATCTATGTGGTAGGTAAGGACCTCTCTTTGCACCGGTCTGGTAAAGCTTGGCCAGCCGGAGCCTGAATCAAACTTGTCTAACGAGAGAAAAAGTGGCTCTCCGGTTACTATGTCTACATAAAGACCATGCTCCTCATTATTCCAATATGGGTTCTGGAATGGGGTCTCTGTGGCATTCTCCTGAGTTATGCTGTACTGAAGACTTGTAAGTTCAGACCTTATTTCGCTGTCGCTCGGCTTTGGATAGGCGTTCTTATATACTGCTGGTCTTTCTCTGGGTATATTTGAAAGATCAACATGACAGTATCCACCAGGATTTTTTACAAGATAGTCCTGATGATACTCTTCAGCGCGTATATAGTTCTGTAAAAGCTCTATTTCTGTTACTATTGGTTCGTCATGCTTTTCTTGCTCCTGTTCAGTGACTCTTTTTATGGTTTCAAAGTCCTCAGGGTCAACATAGTATATTCCGGTCCTATACTGGGTCCCAATGTCATTGCCCTGCCTGTTCAATACAGTCGGCTCAATTATTCCATAGAAATATCCTAAAAGCTCCTCAAGACTTAATATATCAGGATCAAACACCACATAAATAGCTTCAGCATGACCAGTCTCACCTATTGAATAGTAATCAGTATCCTCACTTTCCCCGTTGACATAGCCAACGTTTGTGTAAACCACACCAAGCATTCTGTCAAAATAGGCCTGAACTCCCCAGAAGCAGCCTCCTGCCAGGTATATCTCCTTATACCTGCTGTTGGAGTAGTCAGGCATAGGCTCAGCCCTCACTGCAACCTCAGTACTGTACTTTTCCGTATCTCTGGTGAAGTATGAAAAAGCGATCAGGATCATCAAACCCAGAATGGCATATATAATAATCTTCTTGGTACTCGGTTTCATAGCAATCCCTCCTGTGGTTAATATTTATACCCCAGGAGGGTTCCGTCATTCATGCGGTTATTTTTACTTCCTATTTTATCATTAAGTTAAAGCCCTGCGATTTGATTACATTCAAAATATCCTGCCTTCCAGGGATAACATTTACCAGCTTTGATACCACCTGGTCGCTGAAGCTGTCGACTCTCTTGTTTGCATTTCTCAAATCATAATAGGTCTGCATTTCCTGGTCGTATTCAGCGACTGCAGCGAGATAATCATCCAATGTCGAGTAGCTGTTCTCGAAAACCCTCAGGCTCATATCCATCCTTGGTTTGAGCTGTGGAGTCTGGTTCGGGTACCCAAGACCTACTCCTACCACTGGAAATGTCAATTCCGGAAGCTTCAAAAGCTCGATCATCTTTGCAGAGTCATTCAGTATGCAACCGAGATAATTTGCTCCAAGTCCTAATGATTCAGCAGCCAGGACGACATTTTGAGCAGCAAGGCAGGCATCAGTCCATCCCTGGAAGAATCTGTCCATGTCCTTGTGCGCTTCCCCATTATATCCTTTCTCCAGGGCTATCCTGCCATTTCGATAGCTGTCAACTATAAATATGAGCAGTTCTGGCTCTCTGGCGATATATGCCTGATTTCCGACCCTGGCAATAGCTTCTTTAAGCTCAGGATCAGTCACCCTTATTATTGAATAGCTTTGCATCCCGTTTGAAGTCGCGGTCCTCTGAGCTACCCGTAATATAGTATCCATGATCTCCTTAGCCACAGGCTCATCAGTAAATTCCCGAATGGTGCGGTGCTCCTGCTGCAAAGCGATCGTTTCGTTTATCATATCCATCCTATAACCTCCATTCAATCGTGTGTTAGGATGTCTATACCCAGAGACCAACCGATATACTCATTACTCCATACCAAGAACCTTTTCAGGTGTTACCCATGGTCTGTTCTGCTTTCTTCCTGTTTCCTCAAGTGTCAGCAAGCCTTTATATGTCGTAAGCCCTCTCCTCAGATACTTGTCATCGATTAGAGCCTGTTTTACGCCCTTTTCTGCTATTTTAAGAACATAAGGCACTGTAACGTTGCAAAGAGTTGTAGTTGCCGTCTGTGAAAAAGCCGAGGGTATGTTGTCCACACAATAGTGGGTCACTCCATCAACCTCGTAAACAGGATCGTCATGAGAGGTTGAATGTGTCGTTTGTATCGCGCCCTCGTCATCGCATGCCACATCCACTATCATCGCTCCTGGCTTCATCATCTTCAGCATATCTCTGTCCACCAGATGGTCCTTTCTCCACTTAGGCCAAAGTATGCAATTTATAAGGACATCAGTCCTCTTCAGGCACGTCTCCAGATTGGCTCTGTTGGATATAAGCAGCTCGACATTTGAAGGCAGCTCCTTTCTTGCCTTCTCAAGCTTATCAATATTTATATCGAGAATTGTCACCTTGTTCCCTAATGCTGCAGCAAGTTCAGCTGCAGCTACTCCTGAGTTGCCTGCACCAATGATGGTTATCTCCGGGGTTCTTACTCCATCTATCCTGGATAAAAGTATCCCATTTCCCCCATGGACTCTTTGCATAAAGTGAAGTGCCGCCAGAAAGCCCCCTTTGCCTGCAATGATGCTCATTGGCTTAAGTAACGGAAACTCGCCGTCCTTGTCGTCTACATCCTCATAGGCTATCCCTGTAACCTTTTTCTCAAGTAAGGCATCAGTTTGCTCGGCGTAGGCGTTAGAGTGGATATAGGTAAATACTATGTGGTCCTCCCTAAGATATTGAAATTCCTGAGGGAATATCTCCTTCACCTTGTAAATTAGCTCGGCTTCCTCATATACCTCCCTGGGAGTATCCTTAAGGATCGCACCACTATTGATATAGTCCTCATCCGAATAGCCGCTTCCGATTCCTGCACCTCTTTCGACAAGAACAGTGTGGCCTTTGCTTGTGATCTCCTTAACTCCGTCAGGATTGCATGCCACCCTGTATTCATTTTTTTTGATCTCCTTTGGTATTCCAATTATCACTGTAAAACCTCCTTCGACATTTTAACTTCTATTCTACATCAACAGTCAGCATTTCCAATGCTTCATCTACTATCCTGTTTCTTATTTCACTTTCCTTCTCGCTGGTATCCATTGGATTGCCCACCGGGAAGGGGATTGCAAATGCAGGTACTATCCTCACAGCTCCAACAGTTTTCGATATAGGCGTAACCGTACAAATGTGTAAGGACCCGACATATCGATGATCCCCTCCTGGAATCCTACTATAGGCCCGGTAGTTACAACTGCAGCATTCTTCAAAACGCAGGTCGTACCCCTTCCAGCTTCATAAATCTCACCAACTAACCCCGGGAAGCCATCTCCATCGATCTTGCATCTGGGTTCTACTACATCCTTTACAGGCAATATCCTCACGCTATCTCCAGGCTTTGCAACATCAAAGCCAACATCCTCTATCCTGTCATCCTCCATTAGAAGCATCCCGAGCTCCTCAGTGTCCACGGACAGTATGCCGTTTTCGATTTTCGTCGTATCTGACAGAACAATATCCTTTACATAGTTATAACGCAATTCAAGCTCCATCGTGTCAACAATACCCCTCTCTTTTAATGATTGACTTACTGATTTACGCACTAATACTCTACAACAATATATTAGCATACTTCGTAATTTTTCAAAAATATTTGTGACAACAAAATCATTTTCCCATTCCATAACTGATATAATTCCAAAATTTGGGTAAATATGGACGGAATCAATCAAATCAGCCATATAACAACGTCTGAAAGGGGTCCATACCATGAATATTATTAAGAAAAAATCCTTCAGGATCTTTGGATTGCTTGCTGTCGCTGCTATAGCAGCCTTCTATCTTTTTGGAAGTGGAGGAGGCGGAGTCGAGGTCAAAGCAATGACTGCATCAAAAACTGACATTACCAAAACTGTATCCATGTCTGGAACCGTAGAGCCTGTATCAAGTGAAGTCATAGCCGTTCAGCAGGGCTTAAAGGTGCTTAAGGTACATGTAAAGGAAAATGAAGAGGTCGAACCTGGTCAGATAATAGCAGAGCTTGATTCCACAGATCTAAGGCTTTCATTGGAGAAGACATCCTTATCGCTTGAGCAAGTCGAGGATGAGTTTGAAACACTTAAAAACACCTCCATATCCAGTGATCAGGCTATACTTAAAAATGCCATGGACAGATCAAAGGAGGATTACAATAAAGCTGTAGCAGACGCATCAAAGGGTGCTCAGGATCTTGCAGCATACAGGGTACTCTTAGAAGAAGGAGCGATAAGTAAAGCAGAGTACGACAACAGGGCATCAGCCCAAATGTCCCTTGAAGCTTATAGAAATACCGCCTTGTTGAACTATGAGGACGCTACTCTCCGGTACTCTCAATTCGTTAACAGTTCATCCGATGGAGTCCAGGGCCTTGACAGGCAAAGACAATCCATACTTCTGGACATGGAGCTGCTTCAGAATTCTATTAACGACACGATCATAAAATCCAATATTTCAGGCACTGTGGTTGATCTTCCTCTTGACGAGGGCAAAGATGTTCCAGCAGGGGCTGAGGTCATCATACATGGCAGTGAAGGCCTTGAATTCGTTGCATTTGTCAGTCAGGAGGAATCCTTGTTGATAGCTGAAGATCAAAAAGCAATTGTTCAGGTTCCAGGTTCTGGAAGATCCTATGAGGGTAGAGTATCCTTTGTTGGAAAACTTGCCAAGGTGGAGCCATCGAGCGGGAGCAGGACGCCGAGGGTCGAGGTGAGGATACTTCTTGGCGGCACAGACGATAAAATTATTCCTGGCTTTGATGCAGATGCCGTGGTTTCGACGGATTCAAAAGCAGGAGTGCTTTCAGTAAAAACCGAGGCTGTCAGGTATGATGAGTCAGGCTCAGCCTACGTTTATGTCGTTAAAGCTGGTAAGGCTGTAAAAACTCCTGTTGAGCTAGTGTCATGTATCGTTGATATATAAGTATATTAATATGTATATAAATGCTGCAATTACTACCGTTTCGTGATATAATAAAAGAAACGGCGGTGATCTGAAAATGGCAAGGAAAAAGAAATATGTG